>JAABUX010002486.1_pt1 | contig 25992 bp, 26 predicted proteins | sample 5561851 | NCBI WGS metagenome assembly JAABUX01 (sample SAMN10711883, study PRJNA513361) | rock metagenome | isolation source: Antarctica rocks | place: Antarctica: Victoria Land, Richard Nunatak red sandstone | collected 2016-01-03 | reverse complement strand
CCGTGACTGCCCGGGCGGCGGTCTCAGGATCGGAGCCGAACGTGTCTGGCAGATTGCCGTTCAGCCAGAGGGTCGCCAGCCCGTGGACCAGGGACCAGGCTGCAAGTCCCGCCAGCCGCCCGTCGTTCTGGGCGTCCACAGTCCCGACCGAGGCGACTGGACCAAAGAGGAGACTCGCGGCCTCCTGGTTGGCGGCCATGAGCGCGGCATCGTGGGGGCGGTAGAGGTCGGGACGGAACATCACGTCGAAGTGGGCTCGCCACCGCACCGCAAAGCGGACATACGCGACCCCAACCTCCAGGAAGCTTCCGGTGCTCTCCCAGGCGGAGCGCAGCTCGGTGGCGAGTAGGCGATAGCCCTGCTCGGCAACGGCGGTCAGCAAGCCTGGCTTGTCACGAAAGTGATGGGTGGGGGCGGCGTGGGACACACCCACCCGCCGAGCCACGTCCCGGAGGCTGAGAGAGGCTGGGCCACCCTCGGCGACCGCCGCCACCGCAGCCTCCAGAAGAGCCCGGCGAAGGTCTCCGTGGTGGTACGGCTTCCCATGCTGCGGTGGGGCTTCGTTAGCCACATGGGAATGATATCAGCCGATCTTGCCATTGACAACTTGTGCTTCGTCCTGCTAGGCTGGTGGTCATGTTGACATTGACAAGATCGGCCGGGTGCGATCAGAAGCGGCTGACTCAGTGATGCTTTCCGCGGATTCTCGGACGACCGCTGGAGTCATCCTGCTCACGATCGTCGCGATCGAGTGGGGCGGCCACTTCATGCTGCGAGTGGTGAGGGGCAGCCAGCTGGCAACGGAGTTCCAGAAGGCGTTCTTCCGGGCGGGCCACGCGCACGCTGGCGTTCTGGTAGTCCTTTCCCTGGTCTGCCTGCTGATCGTTGACGCAGCCAGGCTCAGCGGCCCGTTGGCTCTGCTCGCGCGCAATGCGATACCCGCCGCCGCGATCTCATGTCCGCCGGGTTCTTTCTCTCGGCGATCGGACGCGGCGCGGAGAAGCCCAACCGTCTGATCCTGCTGCTCTACCTGGGCGCGGCCTCACTGGCCGTGGGCGTGGTCTCGCTCGGAATCGGCCTGCTCGCCGGCTAGAAGGGGAAGATCATGCGTGCTCGCCTACTTGCCGGTGCGTTGGTGGTCGCTTCATTGGCGGCCTTCGCAGCAGCGAATGTCGCGCGGACGGCCAACCGCTCGGGAACCTATACCAGCTACTGGCGCGACCGGCTGCACGAGCCGGTGCCGCCCGGCGCTGTCCGGCTCGTTGCGCTCGGAGACTCGACGGTGCAGGCGATCGGCGCTGAGCGGCCGATGGAGGGTTACGTTGGCCGAATCGCAGATTACGTGGCGGCGCGAACCTGCCGTCCGGTGCACATCGCGAACGTGAGCAGCGCGGGCACGACCAGGGACACCCTTGTGCGAGAGGTGCCGCAGGTGGATCTCCACACTGCCGATCTCGTCATTGTGGCAAACGACAACGACATGGAGAAGCGGATCCCACTGGAAAGCTACCGCCAGGATCTGACTGCGCTCCTGCGGGTGCTGCCCGCTGACCGGACGATCTACTCGGATTTGCCGATCTTTCCCGGCCGCGAGCCTTACCAGGCGGTGCTCCAGCAGGTGACGGACGCGCATCGCGTAATGCGAGCCGACTTCGGAGCAGTTTTCAACGGCGAGGGGCGCCGCTTGGACATCTTTTCCTGGCTACCACCCCATCTCAACAGCAAGGGGTACGGGTACTGGTTCAAGGCGTTCCAGCCCAAGGTAGACGTTGTGGCCTCTCGCTGGAAGCGGAACTGTCCTTGAGGAGGACGTCGAGCTGGCTGAAGCGCGAGTCGATTCGGGTTTCACCTGGACGCCAACTCACAGGGTGGTCGAACATCGGGCCCTGGAACGCGAAAGAGTGATACTCGCCGTGCTCCCCGCACGGATCGATGCCGGTGACCAGGATCTCGTCCGGAAAGCTCTCGTCGACGATCCGGCCCAGCCAGGAGGGTTCCAGCCGGGTCCGATCGACGCATGTAATAACGGCCCTGCCGCCGCTTTCTGCGAACTCACTCACCAACGTCATTGGTGACTCGCCCCAGATCGGCTCCACATGTTCCAGCCCGGCGGTGGTGACCCGCTCCTCGTACCCGGCGCGCACGTCGGCCAGATGAATGTCACCCAGTACGACGCCGGCGAAGCCGTCTTCCCGAAGCCTGGCCAGCTCTAACTGGAGGCGGCCCTCCATCTCCGGCCAGGCGGTGCCGATCGCGCGAAGCTCGACGAGGACGACGCGGTCGCTTGAGACGTGCTGAAGCGTCGCGATCTGCGCAGCAAGCCATGCGATCGCTCGCAGCGGCAGGACGAGCACGCCAAAGCCGAGCCGCACTCGGTAGGTGGCACCAGCGGCAGCCGCGAGCGCCACCACGCTCTCCAGAGCCGGCGAGCCGTCCGCATTATCAGGTCGGGCATCCACACCGACTCGAACCCGAGCTGCTCGGCGTGTCGCGCGGCTGCGGCCAGGCCACCGGGTCCGAGCGTCGCAAGCTCGTCCACATCGGGCAGATTCACACCGATCTTCACCGGAACTCCTCGGCGTGCTCGAAGGCCCACTGCGCAAACGTCCGGGCCGGTACGCCGGTGACCTCCTCGACCGTCGACGTGACGGTCTCGGGGTTATCGACGAAGGTCGCCCAGGTGTCGAGCGCGCTGTCGGGCAGGTAGCCCAAGGTCTCGGTGAGCTGGGTGCGTGCCTCGTCGCGTGAGAGCTCCTCCCAGCGCAGCGTTCGGCCGATCGCCTCGCCGATCGCGTGCACCTGCTCGATCTGCGTCACGGTCTCGGGTCCCGTCAGGACATAGCGAGCGCCGACGTGTCCATCCTCGGTGAGCGCGCGGACGGCCACGGCGGCGATGTCGCTCTCGTCGATCAGCGACCGCGCCGCCTCGCCGTAGGGCCAGCACACGACGCCTGTGTCGCGGATCTGGGCCGCCCACATGCGGGTGTTGGCGGCGAACCCGGTGGGTCGCAGGAACGTCCATTCGACCCCGGACGCCTCGATCAGCCGCTCAAGCGCCGCCCAGAAGGAGTCCGGCTGCTGGCTAGCGGCTTCGGCCGAGAGATAGACGATGCGTCGCGTATGGCGGGCGATCGCGTCGACGACGTCGGCCGCAGCCTCGTCGGTGGTGAACGGCCAGACCAGGAACACGGCCTCGGCGCCGTCCACGCGCTCTTCCAGTCCACCGAGGTCGCTGAGGTCGCCGCGCACGACGTCGGCGCGCTCGGGCAGGCCGGCGCTGTCGGGGTCGCGGGCCAGCGTCCGGACGTCCGTTCCCTGGCCGAGCAACCCGGCCACGACGTGGCGACCGACCTTGCCGGTCGCTCCGACGACGAAGATCATGCGTCTACCTCCTGCGGCTTGTTGTTTGACACCTTGGCATACTTCTAGGGTACACCCAAAACTTTGTGTCCGCCATAGCATGCGGGATAAGATGGCGCCATGCCAGATGCCGGACTGCGTGAGCGCAAGAAGCAGCAGACTCGCCGGCTGATCGCCGACTGCGCGGCACGGCTGTTCGCCGAGCGCGGGTACGAGCACGTGGCGGTCATCGACGTCGCTAAGGCGGCGGACGTCTCCGAGCAGACCGCCTACAACTACTTCCCGACCAAGGAGCGGTTGGTCCTCGATCGCGAGCAAGAGCTCCTCGACCGCCTGCCGCAGCTGATCAGGGCCAGGCCTGAGGGCACCAATCCCGCCGCCGCCCTGCGTGATGAAGCGCTTGCCCTCGTCGGCGGGATCGCCTCCATCACTCCCGACCAGGCCCGAGGCGGCCTCGGCTACCAGGCAGCGATCAGTCCCGCTGTCAGGCGCCTTTGCCTAGAGATGACCGACCGGCTCGCCGAGGCCATCGCCGCCGCGATCATCGACCCAGACGACGGTCGCCCGGCACACGTGGTCCGGCTCCAGGCCGTCGCGCTGGCCTGGGTGTTCCAGACGATCACCGACCAGTCCGGCCGCCGCGGCGTCGCCGGCCAAAACCTCCCCCAGATCGCCGCCGAGCTGCGACCGATTGTCGAAGACCTAATCGACAGCCTCGATCACTGGCTCAACCACTCCTGAGCCCGACCAACGGGCGGCCCATCTACGGCAGTCGGCGCGATGGGTGCGACCCCGAAGCTCGCTGGCGGAAGGGCTGGCCGGAAGACGTTGGCCAAAGCTTCTACCGGCCCACGCCCCCCTGGACACTCATTAACAATTATACTCACGCTGCCAATCTCGAATTAATTGCGGCGCGGATCTCGGCGGGTGTGCGGTGACCGTGACGCTCGACCAGCCACTCTCGGTTGTGGCGTTCTTTGAACGCCAACAGCGCCAGCCGCAAATCCTCGATGGTTTCGAACCAGCGCGTCCAGAGCAGCTGCTCCTTCAGCACCCGGATAAAGTGTTCGACGCAACCGTTGCCCTCAGGCTCGCGCACGAAGGCGGGACTCGACTCGATGCCCAGGAAACGGAGTTCGTCCTGGTAGTAGTCGGACATGAACTGGCTGCCGTGGTCATGGCGGATGGCGAGTCCGATGGCCACCTGTTCTCGGTAGAAACCGAAGTGCTCGAGAAGCCCCTGGCGCAGCGGCTCCAGCGCCTCGAAGCGGGTTCCCGGCCTGGAGGCGTGAACCCCGATGCACTCGCTGCTGCAGTGGTCGACGGCGACGAAGATGGTGGCCATTCCCTCCCGCGGTTAGGCAGCTGCTGGCATCAGTACCCCACATCTGGTCGGGGGCGGCAGTGACGATCGTGCCCGCGTGGGCTCGCTCCGGGCGGGCCTGGGGGACACGGCTAGGCGAGAGCAGGGCCGCCTCGCGCATCAGGCGGTTGACCCGACGCTTGGAAGTTCGGATCTGGCTCAGGCGGAGGCGCGCCCAGACCTTACGGTAGCCCTCGCCGAGGAAGGGCGAGGTGGCGATCGCCTGGCGGATGTAGTCGGTGAGCTCCTCGTCGCTGTAGGTCTTGGGACCACGCTTCTGCGCCGCTGGCGGCGGGGCGCTCTCCCTAGCCAGGCGCGAGTAGAGCGAGGACCGGGGGATGCCCAGGTAGCGGCAGACCCGCTCCACTCCATAGGCTCGACCAGCGGAGGCTGAGCTGCTGCGCCCCAGTGCCTCAACCTCCGCGGCGACGAAAGGGCCGAGGTCGCCCTCGGCGCGCTTGGCACGCTGCTCCAACAGCTCGTTGCCCATCATCAACTCGCCGACCTTGGCCCGGAGCCGGAGCACCTCCTCGTCGTGGGCATCGCTGGGCCGACTCTTCAGCGCTGTCTGGCCGCCGGCGAGGAAGTGGTCACGCCAGCTCGCCAGGGTGGCCGCCGTCACGCCGAGCTCCCGCGACAAGCTGTCTAGGTCCTCGCCCCGGAGCAGGCGCAGCACCGCCTCTGTCTTGCGTCGCGCGGAAAAACGACCGCGCTCACCCGGGTCGTTCCCGACCCTACGTCTCCTTGCCATGGACTTCTCCTCCTTTGGGCATTACACCCTTATGGAGTGTCCAGGTTTTTCGTGGGTCGGGGGACGTTGGCCAAAGCTGACCGGTTCGCTTCCGGCATCCCGAGGTCGGGCGCAGGGACTTGGCAAAGGTGCCGTAAGCCGATCCGCTTGCGAGACGGCGGCTCTTTGCGCCGACCTCTTCGGCATCGACTGGCCGCCGCTGAGCGAGGGTGATTGGACTGCTATCAGGAGCATTCCCTGACGCCGCGCGTCAATCGGTGTGTCGCCGGCTCGTCGGCTCAGATCCGGACATGACAACTCCACTGTCGGGCTCACCTGTGGGCGGGTTGTCAGCTTTGCTCGGATGACGCACTTTCCACCTCCTCTAAGCGAGGCACCGCTGGAGCCGGCGGCCCGCGCCCGAATCCGGGCAGTGCACGGGCATTGGCACGACCTCGCCGCCAGCGCTCTGCGTGAGCTTGGTCATGACCAGCCAGAGATTGGAGCAAGACTTGTACAAAGCCTGGTCGACGCCGCGACTGCTCTGCTCGACCACGGCGTCGAGGCCGGCCAGGTTCGCCGTGAGATTCACCGTCTGCTGGTCCGCGGCATCTGACTCCAAACCGATCCTCGACCCGTTGATGACGACGACAGCGACACGCCAGCGTGCAGACCGAAGCAGCCTGACCACATCGACGCGATCAATCGACGGCCTTGGCCGCTAGACCCCATAGAACCCAACCGCCCGCAGCCGCCGACCTTGAGGTCCGGCGTGCCTCAGCGAGCGACGTACTCCAGATCCAACTCGGCCCGGCCGGTGGCCCAGGCCAGCGTGAAATGCCAGCAGCCCGGGCTGGGCACGTCGACGCCGTCGGGGTAAATCTCGCCCGGGCTCGAGCCGGCACGAAGTGATTCGTGCACAACCGGACCGCTCTGACTCAGCGGGTGGGCGTCGATCTCCAGCGCCGCACCGTTGCGCGGTGTTCGAACCACCCACAGGATCTTGTTGTGCGATTGGGAGGGGCCACCGGCTTGGAGCGGGTAGGCGAAGATGAAGCCAGCTGCGATCGGTGGCGTGGCAACTGCGTAAGGGACGCCGAGGGCCGGATTATGTCCACTCGCCTCGTCCAGCCAGGCCGGAATCTTGCCCTCGTACACGCGGGTGGCGGCGCAGCCGCCTGCAACCGGCGAGCTGCCAACCGCAATCTCGGAGTGAAGCACGGGGCTTCCGCCGGAACGGGCCGGTCGGGATTGGCTCGGGCTGCCGGGAGTCGAGCAAGCAGCGAGCAGTATGACGACGAGGACTGTGCAGGTTGCCCACGACGGGAGCCTGCCCAGCGCCCGCTCGTTCAGGCGCCGGCTCGGCTGATCATGAGGACGCAGGCGCCCGTCCCTGTCACGCAGCCACATTCAATCTCCTCCACGACCCAGTCGTTGGCGAGGCCGCCCCAGCGCAGCACCGACTGCAGGGCCGCCACCCAGAAGTGACACGCGCGCGCCTGCTTGCACCGGCCGACAGCAAAGAGGTTGGCGTAATGGACAAGCCAGAACTGGTTCTTGTCCACCTGCTTCCACACGTGCAGGCGTTCACCGCGAACACGATCCAGGCTGCGGGTGAACACATAGAGCCCGTCGGCGACCTTCTGCTCCGGCCGACCCATCATGCGGAATGGCTGCTTCTGCGTCGTCTTCAGCCAGTGATCCATCGTCAGCTGCCCCCAGCGGTGCGTCACGTCCACGGCGTCTCCTCCGAAGACGCGCTCGAACCCCTCGGCCAGCCGGCTACAGGACTCCACCGTGGCTGTGCGGCCCCCGGCATCGGCCGGAACCTCGCCCAGGTACTCGGACAGCCCGGCGGCGAACAGCACGTCCGGCCAGCGGCTCTGCGCCGCCTGCGCCCCAAATTGCAGCACGGTGGCGAAAAAAGAGTTGAGCAGCATCGTCTCGCGAGCCTCCAGCTTGGGCACGCCCATCTGCTGGAGCAGCGCCAGCGCCGGCTCGCCCCTCCCGGCATGCGATCCGTCACCGTCGGAAGCTGCTGGGACCGAGCGTGGCGGGCCCGTGTCCTCGGGAAGCGAGACGAGTTCGTCCAGTAACTCCCAGGCCGAGCGCTGACGTTTGCGGGGATCCCTCGACAACGCCCGCCCCAGCACCGCGTCGACCGCTCTGACCAGTCCGGGTGCCAGCCCGACGGCCGACGGCCCCGGCCCGTGCAGCGTCGCTTGCAACGTCACCGCCGCCCGTTCGTGATGGTGCAGCCAGGCGCCCGTCAAGAGCTCGAACACCAGCACCCCGAACGCGTAAACATCGGCCCGTGAGTCCGGCTCCCGGCCCTGCACCTGCTCTGGAGCCAGGTACTGTGGCTGCGACAGGCGGTACGTCGGCGTCGAGAGGGCGAGCGGTCCCACCTCATTGCTGACGACGCCGAACTCGGTGAGCCGGACTCGGCCCTGCTCTTGGACCAGGATGTTGCCCGGTTTCAAGCCGCGGTAGGCGACGCCGCCCTGATGCGCGCTGTCCAGCGCGTCGGCGATCTGGCTGACCACCTGCCAGGCCAGCTCGGTATCGAGCCGGCCGCGGGCCATCATCTCCTGCAGCGTCCAGCCCCTGACCAGCGGCGAGGCGGCCAGCGTCAACCCGCCGGAGCGCTCGACGTGCTCGTTGAGAACTATCGCCGAGCTGGCCGATTGAGCCAGCACCTGGGCCTCCCAGCGAAGTCGCTCGAGCAGGCGGTCATCGGGCGCCAGCCGCTCGTCGACCACCTTCACCGCCCAATAGCCGCCAGCACTGGTTGTGGCACGGTAGACGGCCGTGTGGCTGCTGTGGCCAAGGCACTCTCTGAGCAGGTAGCCGTCCAGGCTCCGTTCGGATAGACGCTCGACCTCCACTTGCTCTCGCCGGAACTGTACACCCGTGCCGTCAACCGCTCCGATCAGCTCCATGGCCTGGAGGTCCGGCGATTCGCTCGCTCTACGATTAGCCCACCGTGAGGGCAAGCCTGGCGGCGTCACGGCAATGCGGGAGAAAGAGGTGTGACCGATGAGCGCCGCTGAAGAGGACCGCCGGCAGCTGAACCGGGCGGTGACCGCCAGCGTGGTCGGTACCGCCATCGAGTGGTACGACTTCTTCCTCTACGGGTCCGCGGCCGCTCTCGTCTTCCCCAAGCTCTTCTTTCCGAACAGTGATCCTCTGGCGGGTACGCTCATCGCCTTCGGCACCTTCGCCGTCGGCTTTGCGGCTCGGCCGATCGGTGCCGTGATCTTCGGACACTTCGGCGACCGGATCGGGCGCAAGGCGACCCTCGTGGTAACGCTGCTGACGATGGGCCTGGCCACCACCTGCATCGGGCTGGTCCCCTCCTACGCCAGCATCGGCATCTGGGGCGGCGTTCTGCTGACCATCCTGCGCGTGTTTCAGGGCATCGGGGTGGGCGGTGAGTGGGGCGGCTCCGTGCTGATCTCGATGGAGTGGGGCAGCATCCGCCGCCGGGGTCTGATCTCCAGCTGGCCGCAGATGGGGGTCCCCATCGGGCTGGTGCTGGGCAACGGCGCCCTGCTGCTGATGAGCGGCCGGCCCGAGTTCAACTTCCTGGAAGTCGGCTGGCGCCTGCCCTTCCTGCTGAGCTTCGTGCTGGTTGGCATCGGCCTGTTTGTCCGGCTCGGCGTCCTCGAGACGCCGACTTTCGTGCGGCTCCTGGAGGAGCGGCGGATCGAGCGCCAACCGGTCCTGCGCGCCTTCGCCCTGCATCCGAGGGAGATCTTCACGGCCATGTTCGTGCGCGTTTCGGAGCAGGCTCCCTTCTATATATTCACCTCCTTCGCCCTTGCCTACGGCACCAAGACCCTGAAGCTGGGCAGCGACTTCATGCTCTTCTGCGTCTTTACAGGGAGTGTCGTTTCCCTCCTGACGGTGCCGCTGGCGGGCTATCTGTCCGACCGCTTCGGCCGCAAGCTGATCTACGGCGTGGGCGTGGTCGCAGTGGGCGCGGTCGCCTTCCCCTACTTTGGCGCGCTGGAGAGCAGGGTGGGCTGGGTCGTGCTGCTGGGTGTGGTTCTCGCGCTGATCCCGCACGACCTGCAGTACGGACCCCAGGCGGCCCTCATCGCCGAGAACTTCACCGGACGGGTTCGCTACAGCGGCGCCTCGATCGGCTACCAGCTGGCTTCGGTCGTCGCCGGGGGGCCGGCCCCGCTCATCGCAACTTACCTGCTGGCGACATACCAGAGCACGGTGCCGATAGCGCTCTACATCGTGGGCTGTGCCGTGGTCGGACTGATCGCGCTCTTTCTGATGCCCGATCGCCAGGCCGTCGATCACAACGCCGAGTTCGCCTCCCCAGCCGCGAGAGGACGCTCGCTGACGGCCGAGTAAGTGCTGCCCATGAAACGGCTGGAGCGCGAGTGCAGCCGGCGGGTCCGCACAAACCCTGCCCTTTGCGCCATGTCCTCCCAGCGTCCATATGAGAAGGGATGCGGGACCCAGCAGTTGCGCTGGTCGCTGTCGTACTCGACGACTATGAGGCGTCCGCCTGGCTTCAGCATCTCCTGCAGGCGCTGCAGCACCGGTAGCTTCTCGGGCACGAAGTGAAGGGAGTTGGCCGCGAGCACGCCATCCAGTCCCTGGAGGGGTAGCGGCCGGCCGAAATCAGCGGTCAGGGTCTCGACCGCCACGGCGGGAAAGGCCCGTCGCAGCCAGTCGGCCAGCCGGCGCAAGCTGTCTTCGTCCCGGTCAACAGCGGTTATCTGAGAACCGGCGCCCAGAACGTCCGCCAGAGCGAGGGTGAAGGTCCCGTCGCCCGCTCCCAGATCGGCCCAGCGCCCGCGTGACTCGGCCACGCCGTCCCGGATGAGCCGGACGTGCTCTGAGTGATTCACTCCCCGCTGACAGTAGGGTCGACCGGCGTTCCATCGACTGGTGACCGGCCATCGCCACGGTTCGGCGCCGCCGGGGGCCCTCGGAACGGCTCGGGCGACCCTGGCCGCCCGGGGGACAGCCTTTGGGGCGTTGAAGGTCGCAGGCGTGCTGTACCTGCTGTACATGGCATGGACAACGTGGCGCGACAAGGGCATCCTCACCGTCGATGAGAAAACGCCCGTCGGATCCGTGTGGCGCACGATTGGCAACGCGATCCTCGCGAACCTGCTCAACCCAAAATTGACCCTGTTCTTCTTCGCGTTCTTGCCCCAGTTCGTCATCCCAGGCAGTGGTGAGCTGGTGCAGATGCTTGTTCTCAGCGCCGTCTTCATGGTCATGACCCTGATCGTGTTTGCCGTGTACGGATGGTTCGCCAGCGCGATGCGGCACCACGTGATCAGCAGGCCGCGCGTGGTCCGCTGGATCCAACGCACGTTCTCGCTCAGTTACATCGCGCTCGGCGCGAAGCTCGCTAGCGTCCAGCGCTAACCGGGTTCGACCTCAGCACGGGAAGGTAAGGTGCCGTTCTCGCAAGCACCAATAGGCAAACGATCAGCGGGGCGGTCGCGTCGCGACGTGAGCGCCAGTCCCCACGGGCTCTCACCGTAAGGGGAAGGACTGCCGGGACGTCCCCCAAGGGGATCGTCATACGGTAAACCGTCCCAACCTCGCTCCCGCAACGGCTTGGTCAGCGGCTCAAGAGTCCCTCCGGGTAGGTCGCTTCCGCAGGATTCTTCGCGCTGTGCATTGCCCACAGCATGTCGGCGAGAAGGACGGGGTCGACGTCCGGCATCTCCGGGACCTCGGCGCCGGCAGCCCGGGCTGCTTCCCGCTCGGCGTGGAACGGGCTGTTCTCGATGGCGGCGCCGATGTAGAGCCCGCCCACGTAGACGCCTTGGCCGGCCACCTCGGTGTGCAGGCACTGCAGGTAGTTGCGCTGCGCGGCCAGGGCGAATCCACCGGCGATGTGCGGTGTGCCGTGCAGCGCGCTGGCACCCTGAGCGGTCAGGATGGCGCCGTCGCCACGGGCGAGCATCGCCGGCAGGAAAGCGTGCATCAACGCCAGCGGCGCGTAGACGCCGAGCGGCATGAGGTCTTTGGCGCGCCCGGGCGTCAGCTCGACCGCCGGGATGAACCCATCGGCCGCGGCGCCGTAGTAGAGCACGTCGAGATCACCGACGAGGCCGCGAATCCCCTCGACCAGGGCAGGGATGGTGTCGATGTCGGACAGGTCGGCGGTGATGGCGTGCGCGGTCGTCCCCATGCTGGCCAGCTCCGCCGCTGCCTGCTCGAGCGGCGCGCGGCGGCGGGCGACGAGTACGACGGCGTATCCCTCGCGTGCGTAGCGGTGGGCGACCGCCCGGCCGAGGGCCGGGCCGGCCCCGGATTGCAGCCGCAGTTCGGCTCGATCGCGCTCCTGCGCCGTCTCACCGGGTGCGCCGTACCACCACGAGTGAACCAGACGCCCAGGTTCCGGCATCGAGATCGTGATCTTCATGGGAAACGGCGCCTCTTCAGCGAGCTCGAAGACACCCGGCCCTGCCTCGTGGAGCACGGAAACCGACTCGGCGTGGATGTGACCGGTGACCAGAACCGCGGGTCCCGCATGCTGACGGGCGACGACAGCGTGCTCGTGGTGACCGCGGATGCGATCGCGATTCGCCGGGTTGAACGTCTCGTAGTCGAGAGTCACACCAGCCCGTCCAGGCAGCGGCGTGACAAGGATTCTCGCAGCGGCCTCGCCGCGACCTGCGGTGTCGTGATCGATCCCGAGATACAGCCCAGGATTCGGCAGTAGGTCATCGACGATTCCCATGTCTTGCACGGTACCCGCCCGTGCACCCACGCGAGCCTTGTTACGTCGGCCCACCTCACGCCGAGTCTCTGGCGATCGGCGGGTGTCGAGGTCCATCAGCCCGTCGACACTGACTGGGGTCAGCACGAAGGCGCGGTGGTCGACCCGGATGGAAACGTCATCCGATTCGGGTCGCCGATGGTGACGGGTGTCTTCGGGGCGCGGCGAAGCGAGGGACCCGGTCAGGGGTCTGCCAACAGCCGAGGGTTATGGGTTTTCATGTGAACGCGATCCGGTCGCGAGCTGTCTCGAACGAACTCGCCATTGCCGGCTCGGGTGGGTTCGGTGGAGATCCTCGTTGGGATCGCCCGAAGATGCGGCAGCATGCCTGGACGCCCATCCGGGCCGGTTCCTGACGAATCGTCGGAGTCGCCCAGCGATCGCTTCACGGATCCTGCAACATCCGCAACCACTTCGGGGTGGGCCGCCGCGGCCAGGCAAGCCAAGACCTGAGCGGTTAACCTCCTGGGCAGAGGTCCCATGACCATTGGCTCGATCGACCAACTCGGCGGAGACCTGGAGGCGCGTGGCCTCCAGGTGGAGGAGGTCCTGGGGCGGATCGCCGCATTCACAGTTGAACTGCCGTCCTGGGGTTTCGGCGACTCCGGCACTCGTTTCAAGGTCTTTCCCTGGCCCGGTGCCGCCCGGACCATCGACGAGAAGCTCCAGGACGCCTCCCTCGTAAATCGCCTGACCGGCATGTGCCCGGCGGTAGCCATCCATATCCCCTGGGACAGCGTCGACGATTGGGAGGGGCTGCGCCAGCGCGCAGCCGATCTGGGCCTGCGCATCGGCGCTGTCAATCCCAACCTCTTTCAGGAGGACGATTACCGGCTGGGCAGCGTCTGCAATCCTGACGCCGGCATCCGCCAGCGTGCGGTCGAGCACATGGTCGAATGCATCGGCATAGCCCGCCGGGTGGGCTCGCGCACACTGAGCCTCTGGCTGGCCGACGGTACGAACTACGCGGGCCAGGACGACTTTCGAGCGCGCAAGAGGCGCATGTTGGATGCCTTGGCGGAGGTGTACCACTCCCTCGACTCCGGCATGCGCCTGCTCATCGAATACAAGCCGTTCGAGCCTGCCTTCTATCACACCGACCTCGCCGACTGGGGGATGGCCTGTGTCCTGGCCAGCCGGCTCGGACCACAGGCGAAGGTGCTGGTGGACACCGGCCACCATGCGCCGGGCACCAACCTGGAGCACCTGGTCGCCTTCCTGCTCGACGAGCAGATGCTGGGTGGCTTTCACTTCAACAGTCGCAGGTACGCCGACGACGATCTCATCGTCGGTTCGGTCAACCCGTTCGAGCTTGTTCTCATCTTCAACGAGCTGGCTGCGGCGGAGGATGACCACACGACGAGGGAGGGCGTCCGGGAGATCGCCTACATGATCGACCAGTCGCACAACATCGAGTCGAAGGTAGAGGCGATGATCCAGTCCGTCATCAATGTGCAGACCGCGTTCGCCAAGGCTCTGACCGTCGACCGCCGAAGCCTTCGGGCGGCTCGGGAGTCGGGCGACGTTTTGGAAGCCCACCGGGTCCTGGTCCAGGCCGCCGAAACCGACGTCCGGCCGCTTCTCGAACAGGTGAGGCGCGGTAGGGGCCTGGTGCCGAACCCTATCCAGGCCTTCCGCGCCGGCGGTTACACCGACAGGGTTGCCCGGGAACGTGGTGTGACGCGAGCCCAAGGCGGCTATCCGGGCGGAGGGCCCCCCGCACATTGACGAGCACGCTGGCCCTCGACCTGGGAGCGGAGAGCGGACGCGCCGTCTTGGGAGTCTTCGACGGGCACAAGCTCGACCTGAGGTCGCTTCATCGCTTTCCCAACCTGCCGCAGAGGATCCGGGGAACTCTGTACTGGGACGTTCTCAGCCTCTTTGGCGGCATCACCGAATCGCTGCAGCGGGCGGCCCAGGAGACCGGCGGCCGGTTGACCTCCCTGGCGGTTGACACCTGGGGCGTCGACTACGCCCTGCTGGATGCCTCCGGAAGACTTGTTGCCAACCCCGTCCACTATCGTGATCTTCGCACCGACGGCATCATGGAGCGTGTCTTCGCGCGGGTGCCGCGCGAGGAGCTCTACGAACGAACCGGCATTCAGTTCATGCCCATCAACAGCTTGATCCAGCTCTATGCCATGAGGCTGGAGGGTGATCCCCAGCTCAACAGTGCAGAGACACTGCTCATGATTCCGGATCTCTTCCACTACTGGCTCAGCAGCGTCATGGTCTGCGAGGTGACCGAGGCGAGCACGAGCCAGTGTCTCGACATCCAGACGAACGGCTGGGCTGAGGACCTCCTGGAACGGCTGGCGATCCCCGTTCGGCTGTTCGGCGAGCTTGTGGACCCGGGCACGGCGCTGGGTCCACTCCTACCCGAGCTGGCAGAGCGCACCGGCCTCAAATCGACCCGGGTCATCGCGCCGGCCAGTCATGACACTGCTTCCGCTGTGGCCGCGGTCCCGTTCTCCCACCCTCACGCCGCCTACATCAGCTCCGGCACGTGGTCTCTGGTGGGGGTGGAACTCGAGGCGCCGCTGGTCAACGACCAGGTGCGAGAGGCCAACCTCACCAACGAGCGCGGCGTGGCCGGAACGTTCAGGCTGCTGCGCAACGTGGCGGGCCTCTGGCTGCTGCAAGACCTGCGGCGCGGATGGGGTGGCGCCGAGGCGCCGCCATACGACGCCCTGGTGGAGATGGCCGAGCAGGCACCGCCTTTCAAAGCGCTGATAGATCCTGACGATCCTCTCTTCCTCCGTCCTGGCGACATGCCTGGCCGCATCCGGCGCTTCTGCGAGGAGAGCGGGCAGCTCTTGCCAGACACCATGGGTGAGCTCGTCCGCTGCGTCCTCGAGAGCCTGGCCTTCAAGTACCGCTGGGTGATCGACCTTCTGGAGAGGGTGACCGGGAGGCGGATTCCGGTGCTCCACGTCGTGGGCGGCGGCTCCCAGAACTGGCTGCTCTGCCAGCTCACCGCCGATGCCGCCAACCGGCCGGTGCTGGCCGGTCCGGCAGAAGCTGCGGCGATGGGCAATCTCCTCGTCCAGGCCATCACCCTCGGCGAACTCGGCTCGGTTCAGGAGGCGCGCGAGGTCGCGCGCACGTCGTCGGGCCTAGTCAGCTATGAGCCACGGCGTCCGGAGGCGGTCCTCACTGCCTATGAACGCTTCTGTCGCCTCCTTGACGGGCGAACTCGAACTGCCTAACCTAGGTTCAGGAAACCCGGTTCAAGAGGGGGGACGCATGACCGCAAGCACTCACCGCGATCTATCGAAACTGGCAGCGTTGATCGTCACCTTCTTCGTGCTGCTGGCCGCCTGCGGTGGCAGCGGTGGTGGCGGCGGAGCCGGCAAGAAGAAGATTGCGTTCGTTCCGAAGCTCATCGGCATTCCCTATTTCGACGCCATGCAGAAGGGCGGCGCTCAGGCCGCCAATGATCTTGGGGTCGAATTCCTCTACCAGGGGCCGAGCACAGCCGACTCCGCCAAGCAGATCGAGGTCATCGACAGCCTGATCACGCGCCACGTTGACGCCATCGCGGTTGCGCCCGATGACCCCGCCGCAATCGCTCCGATTCTGCAGAAAGCCAAGAACGCTGGCATCAAGGTATTCACGTCGGATACCGATGCTCCGGATACCGTGCGCCAGGTGTGGGTCAACCAGGCTCTGTCGGACGAGATCGGGAACTCAATCACTGATGCTCTCGCGTCGCAGATGGGCGGGTCCGGAAAGTGGGCCATCGTGTCCTGCGGCCCCACCGCCCAGAACTTGAAGGCCTTTGCTGATGCAGAGACCAAGCGGGCCAGCAGCAAGTATCCGGGGATGCAGCAGCTCGGAATCAAGTTTGCCGGCGAGGATCAGCAGCAGGCCGTGGTCGTGGCCAAGGATCTGATGACGGCCAACCCCGATCTCAAGGGTCTGGTCGGCCAGTGCACGACGTCCGCTCCCGGCGTCGCGCAGGCCATCACCGAGATGAACAAGATCGGCAAGGTGTTCGGCACCGGGCTCGGCACACCGACCGTGATGGCTCCGTTCATCAAGAGTGGCGCCGAGGCGAAGGTCGTCCTCTGGGACCCGGTCAAGCTTGGCTATCTCACCGTCTGGGCCGGCCTGCAGCTGGCGGACGGGAAGTCGTTCCAGAACGACAACGAGGTCAGTGGCGGCGTCGGCAAGGTCAAGTACATGGGAGACCAGAAGATGCTGCTGCTGGGTCCCCCCATCACCTTCTCGAAGGACAACATCGACCAGTACGCCGGCAAGTTCTAGTGGACCGTACCAGCCAAATAGACCGCATCCGGCGCCCCGGACGGCCGGGCGCCTACCCACCCCACGAAGCAGGCTTCGTGGGGACCCCGGCCGGCGCTGAAGCCGGCGTCGCGGGACCCGGCGCCGCGTCGTCACGCAGCTACGGCTGCGCTCCTCCTAACGCCACCCGCTCCTTCGCTCCGGCCGCCTGGAACGCCGGGCTACCGCGCCTGCGGCCTGCGGCCCATTCGGCCGATACGGTCCACTAGAGGTGAGGCACCTCTAGGCCCGCGGTGCAACCGCACACCACAGCGGAGTCGCGCGGCTTCCTCAGCCTCCGCGGCGTCGAGAAACGATTCGGCGGCGTCCAGGCCCTGAAGGGCGTCGACTTCGAGGTCCGGCCCGGCGAGGTTCATGCGGTCCTCGGTGCGAACGGAGCAGGAAAGTCGACGCTGATCAAGATCATGTCGGGCGCAGAGACGCCTGATGCCGGTGAGATCAGGCTGAACGGAAATCTCGTAAACATCACCTCCACGCGGCAGGCCTTCGACAATGGGATAGCCACCGTCTACCAGGAGCCGCACGTTTTCCCGGAACTGACGGTGGTCGAGAACGTCTTCCTCGGCCGCGAGCTGCGCGACCGGTGGTCAAACGTTGACTGGGGCCGTCAGCGGCAGCGGGTCCGCGAGCTCTTCGAGAGCCTGAGCGTCGACCCGCGCATCACCGATGAGCCCGTCTTCCAGCTCAGCGTCGCCCTGCGGCAGATGGTCCTGATCGCCAAGGCGCTGGCCCATGAGGCCAGGATGATCATCTTCGACGAACCCTCCGCCATCCTCACCCAGCGGGAGACCGACACCCTGTTCCAGGTCATCCGCCGGCTGAAGGCACAGGGCGTGGCCATCATCTACATCAGCCACCGCCTGGAGGAAGTGTTCACGATCGCCGACCGGGTGACGATCATGAAGGACGGCGCCGTGGTGGTGACGAAGCCAAGCGGTGAGCTGAGCGAGAACGAGATCGTTGAGCTCATGGCGGGGCGGGCGTTGCTTGCAGGCGGAACGCGCGAACGGCGGCTCGGCGACGAGACTGCACTCCAGGTACGGGGACTGAGCCAGCCGGGGCGGTTCGAGGGCGTGGACTTCGATGTGCGCCGGGGTGAGATCGTCGGCTTCTTCGGTCTCATCGGCTCAGGTGGGAATGACATCGGGCTCGCGCTCTTCGGGGTGGAGCCCGCCACCGCGGGCGAGATCAGGCTGGAGGGCCGGCGCGCGGTCATCCGCAGCCCCAAGGACGCCTCCGACCATGGCATCGCACTGCTGCCGGAGGACCGCAAGACGCAGGGGATCTTCGAGCCGCTGCCGGTCGCCTACAACCTCTCCATCGGAAACCTGGGCCTGCTCAGCCGGGCGCGGCTGCTGATCGATTCGCGCCGGGAGGACAGGCTGGTCGATGGAACGATGCAGCGCCTCGCCATCAAGGCGCCGACCTCACGAACGCCGATCGCCAACCTGAGCGGGGGCAACCAGCAGAAGGTGCTGCTGGGCCGCCAGCTCGCCCGCCAGCCCCGAGTACTGATCCTGGACGAGCCAACACGGGGCGTGGACGTCAGCGCCAAGGAGGAGATCCACAACCGCATCTTCGAGCTGGCGGAAGCGGGTGTGGCAGTCATCGTGATCAGCTCCGAGCTGCTGGAGGTGATGAAGCTGTCGGACCGGTTGGTGGTGATGCGAGCGGGCCGGGTGAGCCAGATATTCGAGCGCGGCTCCGCCGAGTCGGTCCAGGTACTCAACGCGGCCATCGGCGAGGAGGCGGCGGCGCATGGCGGTCGCTGAGCAGGTCCCCGGGGCGGGGGCGGCCGCACCCTCGGTCATGCGACTCGGGCGCACGCTCCTTCAGGCCCGAGAGATGACAGTGGTGCTCCTGCTGCTGCTGCTCGTAGTCCCCCTGTCAATCCGCTATCCGCAGTTCCACTCCGGCGGGAACATCGACAACGTTCTTCTCAACGTGTCCCAGGTGGCCATCGTCGGGATCGGGATGACGATGGTGATCCTGACCGCCGGCATCGACGTGTCGGTGGGCTCGGCGCTGTCGGTCTGCGCCGTGGTCGTCGGCTACATAGTGGTGGCGGGTCTGGGCTGGCCGGTGGCGCTGCTGGTGGGTGTCCTGGTCGGCCTGCTGATCGGTCTGGCGAACGGCCTGCTGGTCGCGGTCGGCCGTGTTCACGCGATCATCATCACGCTGGGTACTCTCAACATCCTGCGCCTGCTGAGCTTCCAGACGCTCCACGGTCACTGGCTCACCGGCATACCGCCCACGCTCTCCTATTTCGGGCACGGACTGCTCCTCGGCCTCCCCTTCGCCTGGTGGGTTGCCGTGGTGCTGACCATCGTCGCGACCTACTTCCTGCGCTGGCGGCGGTCAGGACGGCATATCTACGCCATCGGCGGAAGCGCCGAGACCGCGCGGCTGGCGGGAGTGAACGTGCCCCGGCTGACAACATCTGTCTATCTCCTGACCGGCGGACTGGTGGGCGTCGCCTCCGTCATATATGTCGGCGGCCAGGGACTGGTGCAGACGAATGTCGGGGTCGGCTTCGAGCTGCAGGTGATTGCCGCAGTGGTCATCGGTGGGACCAGCATCGTGGGCGGCAAGGGATCGGTGATCGGAACCCTGCTGGGTGCGCTGCTGGTGGGGACCATCCGCAACGCGCTGGTGGTCGCCAACGCTCCAGCGCTGCTGGAAGGGCTTGTACTCGGAATCCTGATCCTCGTGGCGATTGCGCTTGATGTTCTGCGGCGCAGGCTCCGGCTGTGAGCGCGCAGGCGAGCCGGGGCAGGCGGCTGGGCGGCGTTCTCCGCGACCGGGGCGGCCTTCGTCTTGTGTTGACCGAACGTCCGCTCTTCCTGGCGGTGCTGATGATCCTGACCATCGGCGTCAACGCCGCAGTGGTCGCTGACTTCTTCACTTTCAACAACCTGGCCGGCAGCACCGCCTACGCGGTCGAACTGGGGCTTCTCTCGCTTGGGCAGATGATCGTGATCATCACCGGCGCGGGTGCCATCGACCTGTCGGTCGGATCGATGGTGAGCCTGAGCAGCATGTTCTTTGGACTGGTCGTCACCCGGGGCCACCTGAACCTCTGGCTCGCGGCAGTGGCGACACTTGGCTTCGGTGTTCTCCTGGGCAGCATCAACGGCGTCCTCGTCACGGCTTTTCGGTTCCCTGCCCTGATCGTGACTCTGGCCACGCTCTATGCGTACGGGTCCATTCCCCTGGTGCTGACAGGCACCGCGGCCATCTCGAACCTGCCGGCGGACCTCTACCAGCTCACCAACAGCGTCGGTGGCATCCCGCTGCAGGTCCTGGTCGTCTACCTGCCCGTCATTGTCGTGGTTGCCTTTCTGCTCCGGCGGACGGTGGTGGGGCGGCACCTGTATGGCGTGGGGACGAACCCCGTGGCGGCTCAGTTCGCCGTCACGCCGGTGGCCTGGACCCGCTTCTGCGCCTTCGCCACCTCGGGACTCCTTGCGAGCATGGCTGCGGTCGTCGCCACGGCCCGGTTCGCGAGCGCGCGGCCGGACGCGGGCGTCGGGTTGGAGCTTCAATCGATCACCGTCGCGATGCTCGGCGGTGTCGCGATCACCGGAGGCTCCGGCACCGTTTCCGGGGTTGTGCTGGCGACACTGCTCATCACGATCATCAACAACGGGCTGAACCTGGCCAATGTCCAGGCGACGTGGCAGCTGGGGGCGCTTGGCCTCATCCTGATCGGGAGCGCGATCCTGAACCGGATGGTGCAGCGCCGCTTTGGCAGGCAATGACAGGGGGTTCGGCATGAGCGACCGGAATCTGCGACAGCTGCGCGAAGACGTTGTGCTGTACGCGCGCAGGATGTATGCCGAGGGCTTGGTCACCGGTACCTCTGGCAACATCAGCGCCCGCGAGGAGTCAGCGAATGTCTGCCTCGTGACGCCTTCGGGAGTCGACTACGACCTCATGAAGCCGGAGGACCTGGTCCTTGTCGACCTGGGCGGCAACGTGGTGGAGGGCAAGCTCAAGCCCTCGGTCGACACCATGAACCACGTCGCGATCTACCGCGCCCGGCCTGACGTTGGCTCAGTCGTTCACACCCATTCCACCTACGCCGCGGCATTCTCAGTGGTTCACCGTGACATTCCTGCGCTGATCACGGAGTCGGCCGGCTACCTGGGCGGCCCGGTGCGGGTCATGGAGTACCTGCCGCCGGCCATGCCGGAGCTGGGCGAGCGGGCCGCCGTGGGACTCGGTCAAGCCCGGGCTGTGCTTCTCGCCAACCACGGGGTCAACGCCGTCGGCGAGAACATCAAGAAGGCGTACCACGCGGCGTTTTCCGTCGAGGAGAGCGCGAAGGTGGCTTACCTGGCGGCGATCCTCGGAGGCGCCGTGCCAGTCCCCGACGGCGAGGTTGAGCGAATGCACGAGTTCATCCATCACCGGTACGGGCAGCGCTGACGTGCCGGCCGGCCGCCCGGGAGAGCAGGCCTGGAGGCAGCTGAGTTTCGAGGGGCGGATCGCGCTTGTCACAGGCGGCGCGCGTGGGATCGGACGCGCGGTCGCCTGGCGACTGGCGGGGCTCGGCGCGGAGACGATCATCTGGGATCGGGATGGGAGCGCCGCGGCCAAGACGGCCCGTGAACTGCGAGAGGGGCTGCGGGCGGGCGGCAAGCCCGCCGATATCAGCCATAGCGCGGTCGACGTGACCGATTGGCCGGCAATTGAAGCAGCGACGTCGGACCTCTCCGGGCTGGACGTGCTCGTCAACAACGCCGGCACCACCACCGTCGAGGACGCCGCGTCCATGCCGCTCGAGATCTGGGAGCGGACGCTGCGGATCAACCTGACAGGCGTGTACCTCTGCTGCCGCGCTGCCATACCGCTGCTGACCGCTGGGCGCTCGGCCGCCGTCGTGAACATCTCGTCCAGTTCAGCCCTCGTGGGCGGCGGCGGCGGGGTTCACTATGCCGCCTCCAAAGCGGGAGTAGACGGTCTCACCAGGCACCTGGCGCGCGAGCTGGCGCCCTCGGTGCGCGTAAACTCAATCCAGCCTCGCACCATCGACACTGACCTGTTTCAGGCGCGCTACGCCCACGACGAGGCCGCGCGGGAGGCGCTGCTCAAGACGATTCCCCTGCAGAGAGCGGGACAGCCGGAGGACGTCGCGAACGCCGTCGCTTTTCTGGCTTCGGATTGGGCCGCCTACATCACCGGCCAGATCCTCCTGATCGACGGAGGTCGCACATACCAGTGAGGTCACCGCTCTCCCTCACGCCTGGAAGGCCTGAACCTCCGAGGCTTTGAAGGAGAGCCAGACCTCTTCTCCTCCCACGAGCCGGAGATCGGCCATCGCGGCAGGTGTTATCTCGGCGACCACCGGCAGCTGGCCCTCGATCCGAACTCGCACGCTGTTGCCGGTCGAGTCGAGTGGAGACGTCGCCGTTCAGTGGCGTCGACGTGCTGATCAGCGTGCTGCCAATGGTCACGGTTTGACCTTCCGCCCGGCCACGCCAGAGTTCACTCCGATCAGATCAGCCACGTACTTTGTGGTGCTTCACCCGCGCTCGGTGTCCCTCTACGTTGACGAGCCTCGCGGCAGTCCCCGCAATGTCTGGCGCGGACGAGCCACATGGTCCACGGCGTTCAGGCGCCCCTGGTCCTATCCGCAGGCGACGTCGCGCTGCTTCCGCACGGGGGACCCCACCGGCTCAGGGACGCCAGGGGGAGCGCCCTGACGCCATTCGGAGAGCGCGAGTGCCGACGCGCCCAGACCTGCCAGCCCATTCGCTTCGGCGGTCACGGACGACCAACGACACTCGTCGTCTGCGCCTTCCGCTTCCGCGCCGCACATCACTCCCTCTCGATCCAGCGACTGGCGCGCTCCATCCGTCTCGCGACCGGGGACCCCGCCACCTCGCCCGCACTGTCCGCGAGCACGCAACTGCTCATCGAGGAAAGCGCCTCTACCAAACCCGGCTCCACCGTCGTCGTCAATCGCCTCGCCGGCATCCTCCTCATCCATGCGATCCGGACGCACCTCGCGGGCAGCCAATGCGCCGCGCACGGACTGCGCGCTGTCGCGGATCCGCAGATCGGGCATGCGCTCGCCCTCATCCACGGCCACCCCGAAAAGCCATGGACCGTCCAGAGCCTCGGCAAGGCGTTCGGCCTTCGCGGCTCGCTTCAGCACGCTCGTCGGCACCTCCCCCGCGGACTACCTAACGCGCTGGCGCATGACCACAGCAGCCGAACGTCTGCGCGATCGCCACAGCGCCATCGGCGAGATCGCTGCCTGCAGTGGCTACCGCAGCGAAGCAGCCTTCAATCGGGCGTTCAAACGCATCGAGCACATAACCCCAGGCGCCTACCGACGACGCAACAGCCGGTACGCCCTGGCGCCGGGCACCGCTGCATCAGCGGGCGCAGGTCCCGTACCGCCGGGATCGAGTCCGTTCCGAGATTCGTCCAGGCTCAACAGATCGGCTCAGTGACGAGTGCGATACCGGGGGCCGGCCGCGGTCGCGTCTCCCGGGCGCGGCCAACGCAGCCTGTGCGTCGTCGGGCGGGGTCAGAGGCCGAAGGGGTCGTAAGGCAGGAGGTTGGTCAGCGCGCTGGTTATCAGCAGCAGGTTGTCGGTGAGCAGAAACAGGCCCATGATCACGAGTACCGCCGCAGAGGTCAGGTCGATCAGCCGCCGGTGCCTGCCGAGCGCCCTTACCAATGACGCGGCTCGCTCGATCCCCACCGCGAGCAGCAGGAACGGTAAGCCCAGACCGAGGCTGTAGACGACCATCTGGAGCAGGCCGAACGCGCTGGCGCCCTCATTGATGGCTGAGCTGATCACCGCGCCCAGCGTTGCGCCTATGCAGGGCGTCCAGCCGGCGGCGAAACCCAGACCCAGCAGGAAAGCGCCCAGCGCCCCGCCACGCTTGGGCATCCGGTCCAGGAAGCGGAACTCGCGGTAGAGAAACGGCAGCCGCAGAATCCCCGCCGTCTGCAGCGCCAGCAGGATGACTAACACCCCGGCCACCGGCAAGACGACACCGCGCACCGGCGTGAGAGCCGCCCGCAGGAGGTAGAAGGTCGGGATGAAAACGAGGCTCACTCCGGCGACGAAGGCTGCGCCGCTGGCCACCACGCGAGTGCGCCGCGGCAGCAGGGCTGACGACCCGCTGCCGCTACCCTCTCCGGCGGATTGATTGACCTCCCCAGCTAAATAGGCCGCGTAGGCGGGGACCAGCGGCAAGACGCAGGGCGAGAGGAAGGAGACAAGTCCTGCCGCAAAGGCGAGCGAGAGGGCAAGCATCTAGAGGTGCGGCCGAGAACCCGGCCGAGAGATTGGGTGGCCAGGTGGGTCAGATCCAAGGAGCCGACGAGCACTGCAGTGAGCGTATTCGGAATACGCGCAGCGAGGAGCGCAGGAGGCGACGCCGGAGATGACCCGCATGGGCGCCCAAGATCCGGACGGGCTTTTCGGCCGCACCGCCAGGGTCAGACCGGCCGACGCGGCCGGTGTCCACAGCGGCCGGCAGCCGACCGGCTCAGAGGCCTTCCTCAGCCGGATGGCTGAGCTCGCCGGCCCGGACGGCCACAGCCAGTCGGTTCTCCGGCGGGGCCAGAGGGCACGCCCAGCGGGGGTTGTAGTGGCAGGAGGGGTATCCGGAAGTGCCGGTCGTGTTCACCGGATCGCGGAAGTTCGCCGAGGAGTGGGCGTATCGTTTCTTCGGTGCTGCCGTGGGCGATCAGCCGGGCCTGCCATAAGCGGCCAGTGTCGGCCGACGCCATGCGCCCGCAGGAAGCTCGGTCTGTTCCGACGACACCTTGTCTAAGCTCCAGATCAGGCGGTCGCCGGTGGCTTCTTGAAGTTCCTGTGCGGCCGGCTGCTTACCGCCGCCGGCGGGGGTTGACTTCGGGAACCGTGCGGGGCGCAAGTGTGGCAGTGACAGGCCGGCCAAATCAGCGGTCTGGTGAATTCAGTAGGTCCTCCATCCTGTTTGCGGCGTCTCGACGGAGCTGGGGAATGACGTGAGAGTAGGTGTTCATCGTCATCCCGATCTCCGAGTGCCCCAGCACATCCATGACCACCCGTGGAGAGACGCCTTGAACCAAGAGCAGCGTTGCGCAGGAGTGGCGGAGGTCGTGGAAGCGTCGTTGCTGGAGGCCAGCCCGATCCAGGTGCGCATGGAAGTGCCGCGTGATGGTCGTGCCTTCGAGGCCGCCGCCATGGAGATCGGTGAAGACAAGGTCGTCCGAATGGATGGGCGCTCCTCGCGCTAGGCATTCGTCGGCTTGCCGGGCCCTATGCTCGCGCAGACCCTTGACAATGGAGGTGGGCATCACGAGCGTCCGCCGGCTGCGGTCAGTCTTGAGGTCCACCAGCTGCAGTCGACCGTCGATTCGCTGCAACTGCTTCGAGACCCGGAGGTAGCCCAACTCAAGGTCGACGTCCCGCACCGAAGGCCCAGCGCCTCTCCTTGTCGCAGGCCCATGGTCAGCGCTACCGAGTAGAGAGCCTGCAGCCGATCCCCTTTGATCGAGGCCAGAAACGTGCGGGCCTCTTCCGGCGTTAATGGGCGGATTTCATACCGGCTGCCCCTGGGCAATTCCACCATGGTGGCCGGGTTCTGGGACATCATGCCCCAGCGGATCGCCTGATTCAATGCGGTTCGCAGCGTTCCCCGGATGTACTTGACGCTCTTTGGCGAAAGGCCCTGCTGCAGCTTGCGATTGATGAGCGACTGGACATGGAGGGGCGTGAGCCTATCCAGGCGGATGTTCCCGAGCAGCGGCTTGATGTGCAGCCTGACGTGCACCTCGTAACCGAGGTACGTCCAACGGCGAACCGAAGGGTGAACCGCTTCGCGAAGCCACTGGTCCAAATACGTACCCAGAGTTAGGCCGCCGGAGTCGACGAAGTTCCCGGCGTCGATCGAGTGCTGGGCGCTGGTCAACCTCCGGCGGACATCGTCTCGCGTGTTGCCGTAGTAGTACTTGCGGCGTCCTTCTGTGGTTGTGAACGCCACACACCAGAGACCGTCCTTCCGCTGATAGATGGAGCCCTCGCGGTTACCCCGCCTTCGGGGCACTTAAAGCTCTCGATCGCCCATCTCACAGCGCTGTCGCATTCTGGCGCCACGGTCGGATTGCGGCTCACGAATGGAGATCAGTGTCCGGTTCTGTACCCAGTCCTGCAGTGCCTGGCGAGGTACACGCACGCAACGGCCCATGTGCACGACGGGCAACTCTGCCCTGGCCATCATCTGGAAGACCTTGGTCCGACCGATGCCGAGCAGGTTGGAGACCTCGCGGCTATCCAGCAGCCAAGGGTCTACGGAGGCAGGCGTATCTGGTCCAGACCCTTCCCGAGCAGACTCCACTGATCGCGCGCGTACAGACATGAAATCCTCCTTGCTTGCTCACCGCCTCGGCGGTAGGTCCCGGGGAACCGGAACGGCGCCGGTTCCCCGGACCCCTCCCCGCCGTTACAGG
>JAABUX010002485.1_pt1 | contig 25995 bp, 16 predicted proteins | sample 5561851 | NCBI WGS metagenome assembly JAABUX01 (sample SAMN10711883, study PRJNA513361) | rock metagenome | isolation source: Antarctica rocks | place: Antarctica: Victoria Land, Richard Nunatak red sandstone | collected 2016-01-03 | reverse complement strand
CGCCTTCAACATCCTCACGGCTAACAAGACCGCGTCACGCCCCCAGGACCGCTACCGTGCCGCCCTCGAAGGCGTCGATCGTTTGCTGGAAATGATCGCAGCAACAGAGCGTTGAACAGCCGTGGTGGCAGGATGCCCCAACAAGACGCTGCGGGATCTTTCGGTCCTCGATGCCACGAAATCCAATACCATAGTTCCCGTCGCCGAAGTCCTGTCACGGCTTACCGCGATCGAGAGCGGACTCATCGCCAGGCCTGCTCCCGCGCTCAAGGGTGACGACTCATCGTTCCTGCTGCTGGTCAGGGACGCCTTGAACGCGCTGATCCGGCCCGCGTCCGGCTTGACCGTCGCCTACACGGCGATGGTGGTGGGAAACCGCAGGGGCGAGGCGGTCAAATCCCGCGCTGTCCTCGCCGAACAGGCTTACGCCGGCCTGAGCTGGAGCGCCAAAACCCATCGATGGGGGCAAAATCTCCTGCTCGCGTTCGCCTTGCTCGCGACCATCGCCGCGGCATGGGACTCGGCGAAGGTCGCGCTCGGAAAATCCGTGCTCCACAACCTCATCGACCTTCGCGTGAAGCAGGCCGACATCACGCGGGAAATGGTGCGGCTGGAGGAGGCTTTGTCCCAGCCGAACGCGCCGGCCTTCCCGCTCTTTCAGCTCGCCGGCGACGGAGCGGACGGCGCTGGCCGGCTGAGGCTGACCGTCCGGCTCTGCGAGCGGCCGACGATCATCCGATCCTTCCTCGCCGCATCGCCGCCCAGCCAGCTCACCAGGATGGCGATTCCGGTGAGCGCCGATGTATTCGAGACCGCGGCGCAGCAGGACGTCTGCGACCGGAACAGGCTTCTCGGCGACAGCTTCTATCTCGCGCACAAGGCGATCTACGCCTACATGACCGATTGGCCGGCGGTCGCTGGAACGGGCTTCGACATGGTGGCTCAACTGGCCCGCATTGGAATAGGCTTCGGCCAAGGCCTTTGCGACGCGTTGCGCCTAGGGAGCTGCGCAAGTCATCCGAACCCGCTGATCGCCCTTGCGGATGACCGTGACCACGCGGATAGCGAACTGCTCCTTGCCCCGGTTCTCATCGTTCTGGGCAATTATGCGCTGCCGATGATCTTCGCCGTGCTTGGGGCCGCCGCCTTCGTCATCCTGGACTACTACGGCAAGCTCCGGGACAGCCTGCTTGCGCCCCGCGACCACATCCTGTCCTGGATACGGCTCGTGCTCGGCAGCGTGATCGGGGCGTGCATTGGCCTCGTTTTCAGCTCGTACGGCCCGCAATCGCCGGGACCTCAGGCCGACCTCATCGGAGCGCTCACCTTGTCGGCCTCGGGAGTGGGGTTTCTCGCCGGCTTCGGCGTCGAAGGGGTGTTCGCCATGCTGGACACGGTCGTCAAGCGGGTCTTTGGCGGCCAGCCGGCGTCATCGTTGTAGGCAACCGATCAATTGAGGCTCTGCCTCAACCCCTCTCTTCCACCAAGTAGCGCAGCGCGGCACGTCCTGGGATGAAGAAGTAGCCGCCGCCCTTGACGGTGACGAGGCCCTGCGCCGCCTGCAGGCGCGTGGGCCCGTGCTGCGTTTGCAGCGTGAGCGTGCCACGGCGCCGTTGCCCCAGCAATGGATCGATTTCGTTTTCGAGGCCGTGGAAATTGCGGCCGAGCAGCCAGGTCTGCTGGATGAACTCGAACTGCCGGCCGATATCGGCATTCAGGCACATGAACAGCAGGCCTGGCTTGCCACCGGCGGCGTCGGCGGCGTATTTCCGGCCCACCCGCAGGATGCGGTGCCGGTTGGTGATCCTCATCTGCGTGTCGGAGCCGGGCGCGAAGCTGTCGCGGGGGTTGGCGCGGCGCGTGTGCGCGCCGAGCGGGCAGCCGAGACCGGCCGGATCCGCGACGCCGTAGCGGAAGTCGTTCCGCTCGCCCGAGCCGCGGCTGCCGGGGTGCTGCGCGAGCGCGCTGCCATTAGCCCATCGCCCGACCGCCTTCGCCCCGAGCAAATCCTGGATGGCGGAGGCGGGCACGGAGGCCAGGCTTCCGCCGCCGGCCCGTACGCTGGCGGCGGTTTGGCGCGACCAGGCGGCGAACCCCTGGGTGTCCTGCTCGAGGTGCCGCACCGCGAGATAGGTCCCGTTGCGGCCAAGGTCGCGCTGCCCGGGAGCGCCTGGGACTTGGCGCAGCCGGTCGCGGGGATCGTACTGCGCCGCCACCGTCGGCGTGGGCGGCAGGAAGCCGCTGTTGTCGCGGTAGCCGAGCACGAACTCGCCGGGTTCGAACCGTGTCTCGCCCGGCGGCGCCGACCCTTCCTCCGAAAGGCCGCGAACCCATGGTTGCGATATGCCGTCGGTGAAGCCGAACGGCTCGGACCCCAATGTGTCCAAGGGCAGCAGCGAGAACTGGATCTGATAGACCTCCTCGTGGCCTGCCGTGCGAGCGCCCTGCGCCAACGCGTCCATGAGGGCGTCCAGCCCGCCGGCGGTGTCGCTGTAGGCCACGACCAGCACGTCCACCGGCATGGGTGCGCTGCCCCATTGCCACTCCGGCGCGTTCGGCCCGTCGTCGCCAAGCGCTCGGGCGCGACAGGACGCGGCCATGCCGTTGAGAAATGGCGGTGAGAAGGTGGCCAGAGCTTCGGGCGGCAGCTCCAGCTTGCCCGCCTCGAACGCGCTGGCCCCGAACGCCAGGACCATGCCCTGCGTCTCCACTGCGTCGGCGCCGTAGCCCACGTCCGGTTCCAGCCGCGCCAGCCAAGCCCGGCACGCGGCAGGGTCTTCGGCCAACCGGATCATCAGGCACGCCGAATAACGCAGGCGTTTCCTCCGATCGAATGCGAGGACCGTCACCTGGCTTTCCTCGACCGGGATGGGCGGGACGCCCGGCGTTTCGCCCAGCCACCGGCCGATGGCGCTGAACGCCGCCGCTGTCCTACGCGACGGGAGCGGCGCGGCGGGGACGCTGCCGGACGCGCCGAAGCAGGCCAGCCATTCCTCGGCTGCCTGCGCCGTCGTCGCCGATGCGATCCCGCGGCGGATCGCGGCGTTGGTCCGGATGCGGTCCGCCGTCAGGGAGGGATAACCGGAGTACCAGAATCGCGCCGGGACTTGCTGCCGCAGCACGAAGCGCCGCAGCCGGTCGCCAACGCGCGCGCCGTCCAGGAACAGCCAGCGCGTGCGGGGGAACCCGGCCGTGTGGCTCCAGATACCGGTCACGCCCTGCCTGGCTTTCTGGATGAAGTCTTCCAGGTAGCTCTCCAGCGAGCCGTTGTAGTTGGACAGGAACACCAGCTTCCCCGTGCCCGGCAGAAGCACCCAGCGCGCCCAGTGGATGCTGCCGATATCGGCGAGAAAGCCGGGGCGGAACTCCCTGGCCGCCAATTGGCCGATCGTGACGAAGGCGGCGCGCAACGCGGTGCGGCGCAGCCAGCCGGCCTTCATGTCGGAGACCGTCACGAGCAGGTTCTGCGCGCGCACATTCTCCCGCCCCATGACGGCGGCGACGCGGTCGGCGTCGGGCGCCGCGTCATCGGGGAGGTCGGTGCCTTCGAGCCGGCGCAGACGGAGGAGCGCCGCCAGGCCGATGCCAGCTGCCACAAGAGCCGCCAGCACGCCCATCCACCACGCCTGTCGCCATGCGAAGGCCAGGACCAGCAGCAGCGGCCAGAGGAGCGTTCCAACGATCGATACGACCGTGCGCAGGACGACGCCCCCGCTCGACCGCACCGCCGTCCCGCGGTCTGGCGCCGGGATGAACGCCCATTTGGCGGCATCCCGTCGCCAGAGCGACCCCCTTACCTTCTCCAGCTTGGCGAACGCGCCCTGGTCCGACGCGAGAATGTCCCGCTTGCGCGCAATTCGCCACGCGAGCGCCGCCTCCTGGCGAATTCGCCGCACCGTCATGCCCGGCGTGCCGCAGAAACAAAGGCCGAGCGTTTGGGTGAACCAGTCCGGTCCGATCGTGCGGCTACGCGCGACCACGAACGCCGGGAGGTCGGTGGCGGGGTCGGCCACTCCGGCCGCGCGGAACAGGTCGAGGAGCGGCTGGGTCAATGCCTCCGTCACTTGCCTCAGCGCGTCCTGCGGTGCGCCGTCCGCGCAGACCTCCATCAGCAGGAGCGCGCCCGCTGACCCATCGGCCAGCATCCCGGTCTCCCGCACGACCGAAATACTCATGAAATGGATGGATCGCAGTTGGTCCAGCGCGCGCTGGATGGGCGGGGCCGCCGGGTTGCGCATGCGGTCGAGCTGAGCCTCCACCTGGTCGGCACGCAATGCGGGGAACGGGATGAGCACGGTCGGGAAGGATTGCATGGCTGGCTACCGTGGTCCGAGAATGAGGGACATGCGTTCGGGAATGGCGCCGAGGCGGCGTATCTGGCCCCGGCCGGACGGTGCTCGACGGAAGCCGCGGAGCAGCAGCGGCTTGAAGGTCTGGGTCAGCACGCCGGTCGCGAGCGGTGCGCCGATGCACCAGTGCAGGCCGTGGCCGAACACCATGGAATCGCTGGCCGGCCGGCCCGGGTCGAACCGCCCGGCGTCGCGCACCCGCTCCCCGTCCCGCATGGCGGATTGGAGAAGCACGAGCACCGTTTCGCCCCGCCGAATGGGGGTCGCCCAGGACGTTCCCGCCGCGATCGTGACGTCCTGCGCGCAAACGCGCCAAGCGCCAGGGTTGATCGGGCGGAGGCGCAGCGCTTCGAGCAGGCAGCGCGCGAGCGCCTCGTCGTCGCCGACGTATGCGGCTTGGCGGGACGCTGCCATCGCCTCGCGGCGTTCGAGCAGGACGTCCAGGATGCTCGCCCCAGCCATGGTGAACACGGGCGCAAAGCCCGCCACCATGCCAATGAGCATGCTGCACAGGTCGTCGTCGGGCAGGGCGGCGGGCGCCTGCCTTTGCAACTCCACCAGCCGGGCGACGATGGTCTCAGGGTCCTGCGGGACCTTCGCGACCGCGTCCTTGACGGCTTCGGCCACCCCTGCCATCGCGGCGACGGCGTAGGGTTCCGCCGCTGGGTCTGGGCCGACCTTGCGGAACGTGTAGTTGCTGATGTCCATCAGCCGTAGGATGAATCCGTCGTCCAGCGCGCGCAGGCCGTAATAGTCCCGGTACAAGGCAAACGGCACTGTCGAAATCAGGTCCTTGAGCGCGTCGATCTCCCCATTGGCGCCGTCGACGATGCGTCTTGCCGCGCGGGCCGCCATGGCGGAGGTCCGCGGGACGTCCTCGCGCCGGAACACCTGCATGAGCGGCCGCTGGGCGCGCCGGTGCTGTGCGACGTCGTCCGTCGCCAGCACGAACGGCTGCCTGCTGGGCGCCAGACGCTGCATCTTGGCCGCCCACGGAACCTGGAACGCGTCGGGCCGGGACAGCGCCTCCTGCACGTCGTCGTAGCGCGTAATCAGGCGCAGCCCGCGAAACTTCGGCATCGGCCGGAATCGGCGGAGCAACCCCATCGTCAACGGCCGGGTGATGAACCAGTCGCCGAGCTGGGCGGTCCAGTTGTCCTCCTGCCGCAGGGGGCTTGCATCGAAGGGCCGCCGTGTCGGCAAGGGTAAGACAGGCATCACGAGGCCCCCGACCCGCTTCTGCCCGCCCCGTCCGCTGTCGCGGCGCAGAGTGGGGCCGCCAGCCCAGCGGTGTCGAGGATACGGTGGGCCTGGGTGAGATCGCTGCTGCCGCCGCGCCCCTCGAACCAGGCGCAGAGCGGCGCGAGCTGGCTTGCGGCGGCGGGTTGCCGGCCGGCGTAGGCGATGGCCGCGCGCAGTTCGAACAGCTTTGCCGACCGCAGCCGGGCCAGGCCCATGGCATGGCGGAACGCCGCCTCCGCCTCCGTCCTGCGGCCGCACGCCCATAGCAGCTCGCCCCGGAGACGTCCGAACTCGGCCTCATCCCAGTGCGCGCCCGTCTCGTCCTTCAGGCGCTCGGCCTGGTCCAGCACCCGCAGGCCATCGTCGGGTTGGCCGGCGAGGCCGAGGATTTCCGCCTCCATCCGCATGTAGGTGGGCAAGTAGAACAGGTTGCCGGCGGCGAGAAAGCTGGCGCAGCCCTCCCGCAGCATGGCGAGGCCGCCCGCGCAATCGCCGAGCGTCGCCCGCAACCATCCGAGGAATAGACTGGCCGTCGTCTCGTACAGCACGATGCCGTGCTCACCGGCCAATTGCTGGAGCTGCTCGAACAGCGGCAAGGCGGCCTCGGCCGAAACGGTCGTCAGCGTGAGATAGGCCTCCATCCAAAGCGCGAACGTCAGCGTGAAGACCTGGCCCAGCCGGCGCGCGTCCTCCACTGCGCCCACGCACTCGCGGCGCGCATCGTCCAGGTGGCCCATGCAGAGCAGCGCCCAGGACAGGTAGGTCCGCATGACCACCGCCGGGTCGGGCATGATCGGCCCCACGTAGGCGGCCCCACTCTGCGCCGCGACGATCGTCAGGCCGCGCCGGAGATGGTCGCAGACGGGTTGGAACGAGCCGAGCGGCAGGCAGGTCATGCCGAGGCAGTACGATCCCACCAGCAGCCAGCTTTCGTCCGATCTGCCCGCTGCCAGGCACAGGATTTCCTCGGCCTGCCGACGCGCGGCGGCGAAATCGGCGCGGGTGATGGCGTGGGTCCACTGGCCGTGCAGGACCGTGAGGTATTGCGGCGGACGGCCGAGCCGCTCGCACAGGTCGCGGGCGATCGCGAACGTGTACCCGGTGCGCGGCGCGGCGTGCCCCTGCGTCGCGATCAGCGCCTTCGCGTAGGCGATCCGCAGGTCGAGCTCCAACTGGTCGCGCGCCCGTGTCGCCGGCAGCGCCTCGGCGGCGGCCAGGCCCCGGGCAAGCTGGGCGAGCGCCTCCGGCATCGCCGAGCGCAGCAGCGATTGGGTCCCGGCCCGCAGCCACCAGCCGACCGCCTTCTCGGTGAACCCGGCCTCGGTGCAGTGATGGGCCAGCAAGGCCGGTTCGGTCGCGGCCAGCGTGGGGAAATGCTGCTCGAGCGCGGTCACGATGCGCGCGTGCAGCGTCCGCCGCTGGCTTCGCATGACGATCCCGTAGGCGGCGTCCTGGATCAGCGCGTGCTTGAACCGGAACTGCCGCTTGCCCGGCGAGCACGGCAGCACGAGGCCGGACGCCGTGAGCCGGTCGATCGCCGGCTGCAACGCCGCCTCCGGCCGGTCGAGCACGCGGGCCAGCAATTCCCGGCTGAAATCCCGGCCGATCGCCGCAGCCACTTCCGCCACCTCGCGCGCTGGGCCAAGGCGGTCGAGCCGCGCGAGCAGCGAGCTATGGATGGCGGGCGGCACCGGCACGGCGGCCCGTTGCCGGTCCGGTTTCACCGACGGCGCCGCGCCCGACTCCAGGAAGGCCTTCGTCACCTCCTCGATGAACAGCGGCACGCCGTCCGAGCGGCCGGCGATGTCGCGCAGCGCATCGCGCGGCAGCGTGCCCTCGCCGGCGACCCAGCCGATGAGCTCGCGGGTCTCGACCGCGCTCAGCGGCGTGAGCTCGATGATGTCCGCGTTGGCGTGGTCCGCCCAGACCGGCTTGAACTCGGGCCGGCCGGTCACGACGAGGAGGACGGGGTGGGCTGCGACAGTGCGGACGCACAAATCGACTAACTCGGCCGATGTCGGGTCGATCCAGTGCGCGTCTTCGAAAACCGCCAGGACCGGACTGATTTCCGCAGCGCGGATGGCGTTGTTTATCAGCGCGGCGATGGTGCGCTGCCGCCGTTTGTGCGGCGGGAGCTGCGACGTGGCCGCCGGGGTTGCGGTCGGAAGCCCGAAAAGCCCGGACATGAGCTCGAAGTCGGCCTCGCCGATGGCGCCCATGGCCGCCCTCAGCTTCGCACGCCTGGTCTCCGGCCCGTCATCGGGCTTGAACCCGGCGGCGCGTTCGATCCCGCGGATGCAAGGCGCCAGCGACACCCCCTGCTGCAGCGCGGAGCAGGCGTAGTGCAGCCGCGTGTGGCTCTCGCCCGCGACCTGCTGCAGCAGGTCGGCGACCAGCCGCGACTTGCCGATCCCCGGTTCCCCCCGCAGCAGGACCGCCCGTCCGTGCCCGGTCCGGGCCGTTTCCCACAATGCCCGGAGCAAAGCCGCCTCCGACGTGCGGCCGACCAGGGGCGCCAGGCGCGACCGCTCGTGCGCCTCGAACCGGTTGCGGGCCACCACCGGGCGCAGCACCTGCCAGACCGGGACGGCGAAACGCCAGCCTTTGAGCTCCCGCTCGCCGAGGCCGCGGCAGTCGAACAGCTCCCCGACGGTTCGGAACACGGTGCCGTCGACGACCACGGCGCCCGGGTCCGCCACCATCTGCAGGCGGGCCGCGAGGCTGGGCAGCTCGCCGGCCATGTCGAGGCCGCGGGGCCGCCGCATGCCGACGATATCGCCGACCACGACCTCCCCCGCGGAGATGCCGACCCGCGCCGCCAGCCTGCGCCCGTCCGGCAGCTGCACGGCCGCCACCGCCTCGACCATCGCCAGGGCGGCCCGCACGGCGCGTTCGGTGTCGTCCTCGTTCGCGCTGGGGTAGCCGAACGAGCTGAGCGTGCCGTCGCCCTGGTAGTGCGCGACGAAACCGCCGAAACGCTCGGTCACCTCGGTCAGCAGGCGCAGCACCGCGCCGATGATCTCGGTGAAATCCTCCGCGTCGATCGAGGTCGCGAGGGCGCTGGAGCCGACCAGGTCGCAGAAGACCATGGTGATGTGACGCCGTTCGTTCGCGTGGCGTTCGGCGGGGGACAAGGCCTCGCACGCGGGGATTTCGGGCAGCTTGTCGCCGCACAGCATGCAGAAGCTCGCCGCGCGCGGATTGATCGAGTGGCAGGCCAGACAGGCGGATCCCAGCGGGGCCATGCACGACGCGCACCACCGGCCGGGATCGAGAACCAGGGCGCCGCAGGAGAAGCAGCGGGACTGCACCCGGTCCGGCCCAGGATCCCCAGGATCGGAGTGCGGCGGCTTGACGCCTGGGCCACCCTCGCCTCGGGTGGAAAACCCAGCTATTTTTTCCGGGCCCGCTATGCGTCCGTGCCGCGCGTCAACCATCGTCCCCCCACTGCCGGGCAGCCTAGTTGCCACCTGTCCCGATTGGCTGTGACGTGGGTCACAGGTGGCCAGCCTGACCGGCGGCGCTCAGAGTGGAATTGCCCTCGGCGGGGTCAGCGGTTGAAATCGAGGGAATAAAGCTTAGACCTGGAGGCCAACCATTGGACGGCCATGCAGCTTCTCCAAAAACTCGAGATTTTGGCCGATGCGGCGAAGTACGACGCGTCCTGCGCGTCGAGCGGGACGGAGAAGCGAAACTCCCTGGACGGTGGCATAGGCTCGACCGAAGGTATGGGCATTTGCCATGCCTACGCGCCGGATGGCCGCTGCATTTCCCTACTCAAAATCCTGCTGACCAATTCCTGTATCTATGACTGCGTGTACTGCATCAATCGACGCTCCTCGAACGTGCGGCGCGCGCGCTTCACCGTGGACGAGGTGGTCAAGCTCACCCTGGGCTTCTACCGGCGGAACTGCATCGAAGGATTGTTCCTGAGCTCCGGCATCATCAGCAATCCCGACTACACCATGGAGCAGGTCGTGCGGGTCGCCCGCACCCTGCGGGAGGAGCATGGGTTTCGCGGCTATATCCATTTGAAAACCATTCCGGACGCCGATCCCGCGCTGCTGCTGGAGGCGGGCCGCTACGCCGACCGGCTCAGCATCAATGTCGAATTGCCCACCGAAGCGGGCCTTGCGGCGTTGGCGCCGGAAAAGAACCTGCCGAGCATCCGCCGTTCGATGGGGCGCATGCGGCTCCGCATCGACGAGGCCCGGGCCGAACGCCGGTCGCCCCGGTTTGCCCCGGCGGGCCAAAGTACCCAGGTCATCATCGGCGCGGATTCTAGCTCCGACCGCGACATCCTGGCGATGAGCACCAACCTGTATGGCGCGTACGGTTTGCGCCGGGTGTACTACTCCGCGTTCAGCCCTATTCCCGACGCATCCGCCGCCCTGCCGTCGATCCGCGCCCCGCTCGTGCGCGAGCATCGGCTGTATCAAGCTGATTGGCTGATGCGCTACTACGGGTTCGAGGCGCGGGAGCTGGCCACGGACGCGGTCGGCAACCTCGACCTGGGCATCGATCCTAAATTGGCCTGGGCGCTCCAGCACCGGGAGTGTTTTCCGGTGGAAATCAATCTCGCCGCCCGAGAGATGCTCCTGCGCGTGCCGGGTCTGGGCGTGAAATCGGTCGACAACATCCTGCGGGCGCGCCGGCATCGCCGTTTGCGGCTCGACGATCTGGCGCGGCTGCGGCTTTCGATCGCCAAGATCGCGCCTTTCATCGTGGCCGCGGGCCATACCCCCGGCGCGACCCTCGATGCCAGCCGGCTCCAGCAACGGCTGACGCCCCGGCCGCAGCAGGCTGACCTGTTCGCCTGATGCGCTCCGTCGTACTGGCCCACGAGGTGGATTGGGGCGGCTGGCGCGACGCGGCGCGCTCGCTTGCCCTGGCTGGCATCGGCCCCGACGAGGTGACATGGTCGGTCCGGGCGGTGGACGACCTGTTCGCCGGGGACGCGCCGACCCCGGCCGCAGCGGGCACGTTCCACGTGTCGCGCGCGCTCGTGCAGTTAGCCGAAACTGTCATCCAGGCCCGCGACCCGGCGCGGTTCGCGCTGCTGTACCGCCTGATCTGGCGGGCCCATGGCGGCGAACGCCACCTCCTGGAGCAGGTGACGGACCCTGAGGTGCAGCGTGCCCAGCGCCTCGCGCAGGCCGTTCGCCGCGACACCCACAAGATGCGGGCTTTCGTGCGCTTTCGCGAGGTGGTCGAGGCCGATGCGGTCCGCCACGTGGCGTGGTTCGAGCCCGATCATTTCATCGTGGAGGCGAACGCCGCGTTTTTCGTCAGGCGCTTCGCCGGCATGTCCTGGTCCATCCTGACGCCCTACCGGAGCGTGCACTGGGATGGCGCGGAGCTTGAGTTCGCAGCCGGCGCCGCGCCGTCGGAGGTTCCGGACGATGACGCGCTGGAGGTCTACTGGCGCGCCTATTTCAGCAGCATCTTCAATCCGGCCCGGCTCAAGGTCGGTGCGATGACCTCCGAGATGCCCAAGAAATATTGGCGCAACCTTCCAGAGGCTGCGGCGATTCCGGAGCTGATCCGCGGCGCCGCCGGCCGGGTCGCACAGATGGTGGAGCAGCCCGTGATATCACCCGAGAAGCCCGCGCGGCTCGTCGCAGCCGAACCGCCGGACCCGAACCTGCGCCCCTTGGAGTTGGCGGCGAGCGAGGCGAAGGCGTGCCGCGCCTGCAAGCTGTGGGAGCCGGCGACCCAAACCGTCTTCGGCGAGGGGGCGTCCAATGCCCGCCTGATGTTCGTCGGCGAGCAGCCGGGGGATCAGGAGGATCTCGCGGGGCGGCCGTTTGTCGGGCCGGCCGGCAAGATGTTCGACCGCGCGCTGGCCGACGCCGGGATCGACCGTGCCTCGACCTACGTGACCAATGCGGTGAAGCACTTCAAATTCGAACCGCGCGGCAAACGCAGGATTCACGTGAAGCCGGACAACGGCGACATCGCCGCGTGCCGCTTTTGGCTTGAACTGGAGCGCCGCGAGGTCCAGCCGGCGCTGACGGTGCTGCTCGGCGTGTCGGCCGCCCGGGCGGTGCTCGGTCGCGCCGTCACCATCTCCCGCGAGCGCGGCCGGCCGCTTCCGCTCGAGGGCAACACCCAGGCGTTGGTGACGGTGCATCCGTCCTACCTGCTCAGGCTGCCGGACGAGGATAGCCAGCAGAGGGAGTACGCGGCGTTCGTCGCGGATTTGAAGCTGGCCGCCAGCCTGGTTGCATAGGCGAGCCTCACGCTGAGGGGGTCGGTTTACGTTCGTCTCACAGTATGGGACTAAGCAACTTTTTATTCACGTCTTTCCACGATAATGGAATTGTCTCAAATATTGGCACAATTTCTTACGTGAAAGACTCTACCATGACGCTTCGGCAATCGACGACCTTTGGCGGGATTACCTGGCAATACGGGCTGGCAGCGAATGCCATGCCCGTCGCCAGTCCAGGAAAAACGATCGTCGGGAAGTCCGGCGCCAACAATACCCTGTCCGGCGCAGGATATGACACGCTCGTCGGGGGTGGGGCCGGGGGCGACAACTTCTTTCTTCTGGGCCGGGGCGACCGCGCCGTCGCCGGGGCTGGCGACGGCATCGACACAATCGCGATGTATTCCGGCGACGTCGCCCTGCCGGCCGGTTTTGCCAATGGCATCCTGAACCACGCCGGAACGATCACCGGCAACGCGGCGAACAATACCCTGACGGCCAAGGGCGCGGGCGTCCACACCTTGCACGCCGGGTCCGGCAACGACCTCCTGATCGGCTCGGCGACCGGCGTGGATCGTTTCGTGATCGCGCACGGCGCGCGCAGCGACGTTGTCGTCGGCTTTCGGCACGGCGTGGACAAGGTCGAACTCGACAATTTCGCAGGCTCGTCGAGCGCGCAAAGCTTCGCCACGCTGAAGCTCGCCATGACCCAGGTCGGCGCCAATGTCGTGCTGGCGCTCGGTGGGCAGACGCTGACCTTCGCAGGCGCGACCAAAGCGCAGTTCACCGCCGCCGATTTCGCGCTGCCGCTCAACCTGACCGGCTTCCAGAAGACCTTCGACGATGAGTTCAACACGTTTAACGCCTCGGCCGACGGGCACACGACGACGTGGCGGACCGTCTCAGGCACGTTGTCCGGCAACAAAGAGGCCGAGTACTACTCCAACAAGGTCGGGCCCGGCGGTCCCTTCAGCTTGAGCAACGGCGTGCTGGACATCACCGCCAGCCCGACCTCGACCGTACCGGGCCTCCCCTACACATCGGGCGAAATCAACACAGCACGGTCGTTCTCACAGACCTACGGCTATTTCGAGATGCGCGCGCAACTGCCGGCCGGGGCAGGCATGTGGCCGGCGTTCTGGTTGCTGCCCACCGACGGGAGCTGGCCGCCGGAACTCGACGCCGTAGAAATGCTCGGCAGCGATCCGACCACCATCTACACGTCGACCCACTCCCAGGTCGCCAGCGCCAAGACCTTGGCGACCCACGTGGCCGACACCTCCAAGGGGTTTCACACCTATGGCGTCGATTGGGAGCCCGACCGGGTGACCTACTACTTCGACGGGAACGCGATCAGCAGCCTGGCGACGCCGGCCGACATGAACAAGCCGATGTACATGATCGTCAACCTCTCGGTGGGCGGGGTCGGGAGCTGGCCGGGTGCGGCCACCGGTGAGACCGGCCATTTGCTGGTGGACTACGTCCGCGCGTACGCGTCCCCGACGGCCGTGCAGCCGCCGCTAATGCTCGTGAACTGGGGCGAGACGATCAAGAAGGGCGACGGCAACTTCTCCATCACGGGGACCGGCGGCGGAGGGTGGATCAATCTCGGCAACGGCCGCCAAACGATCCACCTCACCGGCGCGCCCGGCACGGTGCAAGGTTCGGCCAACACCATCGTAACCGGAAATGGCAACCAGGCGATCACGACCGTCGGCAACTCCAACGTCATCACGACCAGTGCGGGAACGAGCACGATCGACGCCGGCGCCAGCTATGCGCGAGTGACGCTGGGCGCATCGCTTTCCGGCACGACGACGGTCACGGCGACCGGCACCGGCGATGTCGTCACCGCGGTGGGGAACGGCAACTTCACCATCACCGGCATGTCGGGCAGCGCTTCAATCAGCCTCAAGGACGGCAACGACATCGTGACGCTGGGCGGCTTGGGAAACAATGTCACGGTCGGCATCGGCACTTCGACGATCATCGCCGGTTCCGGCCAAGCGACGGTGCACGCCGGTGGCGGGAACGCCACGATTTCGGTTGGGGGATGGGGCAACTTGCTCGATGCCGGGCCGGGGACGAATTTCCTGAACGGCGGCAACGGCAACGACAGGTTCGTGCTGAATGGCGCGGGGCAGGGCCTGGACACGATCACCGGCTTTACCGCGACAAATCACGACGTTCTCGATTTCACCCGGGCGCTGTCGGGGCTGCCTCTCGCGGCCGATCTGTCGAACATCGGCCAGTTCGTCTCGACCCAGGTCCAGGGTGGCGCGACGGCGGTCATGATCGATCCAACCGGCCGCGGCGGCTCGCCTCACCTCGTCGCCATGCTGGGCGGAGTGCACACGACCTTGGCTGAACTGCTGTCGCGAAACGACATTCGCGTCGGCGTCAAGCTGATCTGACGGAGCGGGCGGGCGCCCGGTTTCCCCCGGGTGCCTTCCCGCCATCGGGTTCACGCGCCGAGCACGAGCCTCACCTGCGCGTCATCGGGGTCGGCCGCCAAGGGATCGCGCGGCAGCACCCGATGGACCAGGACCATGCGGGCCAACGCTGCCCGGCCGGGATCGTCCAGCCGCTCCGCCTCCCACGCCATCGCGGCGGCCGACGTCACGTTGTACAGCGCCGACGCTGCCTTCCGGGCCAACGAAGTGGTTTCCACCCCGCGTGCTTGCCGCGCCAACGCGATCGACCGGTCGACGAGCGGGACTGCCTCCGGCATCGCCCCGGCCAACCCCGCGACATGGCGGCGCAAGGCGTCGAACGCGCCCTCCCGCGCATCGGCGCGCAGGACGTCGAGGGCCACGACGTTGCTGGCGCCCTCCCAAATCGAGCCGAGATGGGCGTCACGGAGCAGGCGAGCATCCGGCCACTCCTCAATATAGCCGCAGCCGCCCCGCACCTCCATGGCGTCCCCGGTCACGCGGCGAGCATCGCGGCAGGCGCGGAATTTCAGCAACGGCGTCAGGACACGTAGCAGGGCGTAGGCGTCGGCCGCTCCGGCATCGGCCCGGCGGAGCGCGTCGGCGGCCTGGAGCATCATGCTGCGCGCCTGCTCCGTCGCGACCAGCATCTTGGCGAGTTGACGGCGCATCAGCGGCATCTCGATCAAGCGTCGTCCGAACGCGACCCGGTGGCGGGCGACGAACAGCGCCTCCGTCATGGCGCGCCGCATCAATCCCGCCGCCCGGACGCCGTTCGACAGGCGCGAGTTGTTGACCATGTCGGCCATCTGCCGGAAGCCCGCCGCCGGGTCGCCGACCAGGTAGGCCATCGCGCCCTCCAACCGGATTTCCCCGCTGGCCATCGACCTCGTGCCGAGCTTGTCCTTCAGCCGCACGATGCGGTAGGCGTTGGCCGAGCCGTCCGGCCGGATACGCGGCAGCAGGAACAGCGCCACGCCGCCCAGGCCCGCAGCGGCGCCGTCCGGCCGCGCCAGCACCATCGCCAGCCCTGCGTCCGGGTTGGAACAGAACCATTTGTCGCCCGTCAGCGCCCAGGTTCCGCCCGGCTGCGGCGTGGCTCTCACCGCAGTCACGGCGACGTCGGACCCGGCGCCCTGCTCGGTCATGAACATGGCGCCCTGGGTCAGGTGATCGAGGTCCTGGCTGGTCAGGGCGGGCAGGTAGCGGGCCACCAGCGCCGGGTCGCCGAAGCGACGGAGCGTGCGGGCCAGGCTGTCGGTCATGCTCACCGGGCACATCAGGCCGAACTCGGCTTGCACGAACAGATAGGTGAGCACGTATTTCGCCGCCGGCGGCATCGGCGCGGGCCAGCCCAGCACGCCGCCCCGGTGCGACATCGCGGCCATGCCGTACTCGGCGAACGCGAGCTGCTCCATCTCGGCGTAGGCCGGGTGCTTCTCGATCCGCTGGTCGTCCGCTCCCGCGCGGGTCCGCGCGTGCAGCACCGGGGGATGGCGGTCCGCCACGGCGGCCAGCGTGTCGAGACGGCCGCCTGCGAGCGCGCCGAGCCGGTCGAGGGAGGGGGTGAGATGGGCCAGCAGGTCGCCGGGCAGGTACAGCGATGCGACCCGGGCCAGCGTCGGGTCGGCGTGGAACAGGTTGACGCCGTGATTGTCGGGAACGGCCTGTACGCCGGTTGGAGGCGTCGTCATGCGGCCCGTCCGTCAGCCATGCGCCAGCGGGCACGCGTTGTCCGACAGCGGACAGAACGCCCGATCGCCCGGCGTGGTCGCAACGAGCGAGTACACATCCCAGGCGCTGCGGCTCTCGGCCGGTCTCTTTGCCTGGAACAGGTAGGTGGGGCACAGGAAGCGGCCGTCGATCCGGACGCTGCAGCGGCCGAAGCAATCGTCCTCGGTCGGCATTCGCTTCATCGCGGCGATCACGTCCAGGCCAGACGCTTTCGCGCGGATCGGCCCGAGTTCGGCCACCGCCTTCAGGTAGTGCGTGACCCCGGCGTAGCAGCTTGCGTGGAGGCTGCTCGGATAGTTCGTCGGCGATTTCGCCAGGAACCGCGCCGTGAAGGCGCGCGTGCGGTCGTTGAGGTCCCAGTAGAACGTCTCCGACACCTGCAGCCCCTGTGCGACATCGAGGCCGATCGACTTCACCTCGGTGATGAACCCGAACAGGGCCACGACGGTCATGCCACGCTCGGCGAGGCCGAATTCGTGCGCCTGCTTGACGCAGTTTTCCATGTCGCCGCCGGTGTTGCAGAAGCCCACGACCTTGGCCCCGCTGGCTTGCGCTTGGACCAGGTAGGACGAGAAATCCGTGGTGCCCGGGAATGGATAGGCGGCGCTGCCGACGACCTTGCCCCCGCTCGCTGCGATCAGCGACGTCACTTCGCGCTCGAGCGTGTGCCCGAACGCGTAATCCGAGACGATCAGGAACCAGCTATCGCCGCCGGCTCGCAGCACCGCGCCGCCGGTAGAGTGCGAGTCGCCCCAGGTATCGGGTGCGAAGTGGATCGCATTCGGGCTGCACGACTTGCCGGTCAGGTCGGCCGAGGCTGCGCCGGTGATCAACTGGACCTTGTTCTTCTCGACGGTGATGCTGCCCACCGCGAGCGCGATGGCGGTGTTGTTCAGGTCGGCGATGGCATCGACGTCCTGCCGGTCGTACCATTGCCGCGCCACCGTCACGCCGATGTCGGGCTTCTGCTGGTGGTCCGCCGCGAGCACCTCGACGGTGAAGCCGTGCGCTTCGGGCTGGAAGTCCTCGACCGCCTGATGGGCCGCAAGCACGCTCGTCGGGCCGGAATTGTCCCGGTACTGGCCAGACAAATCGGTCAGCACGCCGATGCGGATGACCGGCGTCCGGCTTTGCGCCGATCCGAATACGACGGCCGCCGCCAGGAGCGCGCGACGCCTGATCATGCCTGGTTCCCTCCTCGTCGCGAGTGCGGTCTGCGGCGCCGGGTCGAGCGTAGCCTAGGCTGCCCGGAGAACCTATGGTGGGACCAACGGGAGTGAACCCGCACGTGACGGAGGACGAACGGGATGGACGATCCGAACGCCGGTCTCGGCCCCGAGGCGCAGTACCGCGCCTTCCTGCGGGAGGGCCGCTTCATGCTCCAGCGCAGCCGTTCCACCGGGCGGCACGTGTTCTATCCCCGGATCGCCGTCCCTGGCACCGGCGAGACCGATCTGGACTGGGTGGAAGCGAGCGGCGACGCGGTGGTGTACGCCATCACGGTCAACCGCGCGCGCGAGGGCGCCTACAACCTGGCGCTCGTCGACCTGGCGGAGGGGCCGCGCATGATGTCGCGGGTGGTGGACGTGGAGACGACGCCGATCGGCACCAGGCTGCGCGCCAAGATCATCGAGGCCGACGGCGCGCCGCTGGTGGTGTTCGAGGTGGCGCGGTGACGCATCCGATGCGCGGACGAACCGCCATTGCCGGGATCGGCACGGCCGGCACCGGCGAGGCGCCGGACCGCAGCGCGACCGAACTGATGGCCGCGGCAGCCCTGGCCGCCATCGCCGATGCCGGGTTGGCGCTGCACGACATCGACGGGCTGTTCGCCGCGACCTCCACCCACGCGTTCCCGACGCTCTCGATCGGCGAGTACCTCGGCATCAAGTCGCGCTACTTCGACGGCACCAACGTCGGCGGGTCGAGCTTCGAGGCGCATTTGATCAGCGCGTCGTTGGCCTTGAACGCCGGACTGTGTGATGCGGCGCTGATTTGCTACGGCTCCAACCAGCGCACCGCCGGCGGCCGCCTGGTGTCGATGAGCGAGCCGCAGCCGCACGAGGCGCCGTACCGGCCGCGCCATCCGATCACGGCGTATGCGCTGGCCGCGAGCCGTCACATGCACCAGTTCGGCACCACGCGGGAGATGCTGGCCGATGTCGCCGTCGCCGCGCGCGCCTGGGCCAACCTGAACCCGGCCGCGTTCGCCCACGGCCCCCTGGCCCGCGAGGACGTGCTGGGGAGCCGCATGGTGAGCGATCCGCTGACGGTGCTGGACTGCTGCCTGGTGACGGATGGCGGCGGCGCCTGCGTGATGGTGCGCGCCGACCGGGCCCGCGACCTGCCGCGAAAGCCCGCCTTTATCCTGGGGGGCGCCGGCGCCGCGTGGCACCGCGCCATCATGTGCATGCCGGACCTCACGATCACGGCCGCGTCCGAGAGCGGCCCGCGCGCCTTCGCCATGGCCGGGCTGACGCCGGTCGATGTGGACCTGGCGATGCTGTATGACGCGTTCACCATCAACACGGTTCTGTTCCTGGAGGATTTGGGGTTCTGTCCCAAGGGCGAGGGTGGCCGGTTCGTGCAGGACGGCGCCATCGCACCCGGCGGGCGGCTGGCGGTCAACACCAATGGCGGCGGCCTGTCCTGCGTGCACCCCGGGATGTACGGCATGTTCCTCATCATCGAGGCGGTGACGCAAATTCGCGGCGACGCAGGCGCGCGGCAGCTCCCCGCCTGCGACGTGGCCCTGGTGCACGGCAATGGCGGCACGCTGTCCAGCCAGGTGACGGCGCTGCTCGGCAGCGCGGCGGTACTCTGATGGACGCAGCGCTCGCCCGGTTTTCCAGCCTCGCCCGGGTTTCCAGCCTTGATGGGATGCTCGCGCCGCGGTCGGTCGCGGTGCTCGGCGCGTCGGCCGACCCGACCCGTATCGGCGGGCGTCCGATCGCCTACATGCTCCGGCAAGGCTTCGGCGGCGTGATCTACCCGATCAACCCCAAGCGGGACACGATCCAGGGTTTGCGCGCCTACGCCGCTCCGGCCGACCTCCCGGAGACGCCGGATGTCGCGGTCGTCGCGGTTCCGGCCGCGATCGCCGTGCAGGCCGTCGAGGAGCTGGGCGCGCGCGGCGTGAAGGCCGCGATCGTGTTCACCGCCGGGTTCGCCGAGATGGACGCGGCCGGGGCTGCCGCGCAGGGCCGCATGATTGCCGCGGCTCGGCGGCACGGCATGCGCCTGCTGGGGCCGAACTGCCTCGGCCTGTTCAACGCGCGGATCGGCTTCTACCCGATCTTCTCCTCCAGTTTCGAGAACGGCTGGCCGGTGCCGGGCCGCATCGGCATCGCGAGCCAATCCGGCGCATACGGCACGCACCTGTTCGCCGCCGCCCGCGACCGGCGCATCGGCGCGCCCCTGGTGGTCACCACGGGCAACGAGAGCGACGTGACGGTCGGCGACGTCATCGGCTGGATGGTCGAGGACCCGGAAACGGACGTGATCGCCGCCTACGCCGAGGGCCTGCATGACGCCGACAGCCTGCTCGCCGCCTTGGCCGCGGCCCGGGCCGCGCGAAAGCCGGTGGTGATGATGAAGGTGGGCCGCAGCGCGCGAGGCGGCCGGGCGGCGCAGTCCCACACCGGGTCGATCGCCGGCGACGACGCGGTCGCGGACGCGGTCATGGCCGAATTCGGCGTCGTGCGCGCCCGCACCACGGAGGAGATGCTCGACATCGCCCACACCGCGACCCGGCGCATCTACCCGGCGCGCAACACGCTCGGCGTCATCACCATCAGCGGCGGCGCAGGCGTGCTGATCTCCGACGCCGCCGACGAACTCGGCCTTGCCATGCCGGAAATGCCGGCGGAGGTCCAGGCGCGGCTGCGGGCGCTGGTCCCGTTCGCGTCGCCGATGAACCCGGTCGACTGCACGGCGCAGGCCTTCAACGACATGTCGCTGATCGGCCGGTTCACCGATTCCATGGTCGAGGACGGCGATTATCGCTCGGTGCTGGCGTTCTTCTCCCAGGTCGGCGCAAGTCCCACCATTGCCCCGCGGCTGCGGGACCAACTGGTCGCCTCGCGCCTCAAGCATCCCGACCGGCTGTATGTCCTCAGCGTCATGGCGCCCCCCGCCATGGTGGACGAGTACGAGCGAGACGGCTTCGTGGTGCTGGAGGACCCGACGCGCGCGACGGTGGCGATCCACGCCATGGGCCGCTTCGGCGCAGCGTTCGCGCAACTCCCCGGTGCGCCGCCCCCGGCAGTGCCTCGGATCGAGCTGCCCGCCACCACCCCGACCGAGGCCGAAGCCAAGCGCATCCTCGCCGCCGCCGGAATCGAGGCTGGGCCGGAGCGGGCGTGCGCGTCGGCTGCCGAGGCCGAGGCGGCGGCCGACGCGCTTGGCTATCCGCTGGTCATGAAAATCATGTCGCCGGACATCCTGCACAAGTCGGACATCGGCGGCGTCCTGCTCGGCGTCGCCACGCCCGAGGCGGTTCGCGCCGGGTTCGCCGAGCTGATCGCGCGAGCCGCCGCCGCAGCCCCCGCCGCGCGGATTGCAGGCGTGCTGGTGGCCAAGCAGCTCCGTGGCGGCGTGGAGTGCATCCTGGGCGTCCACCATGACCCGGTGTTCGGTCCGGTCGCGATGGTCGGCCTCGGCGGCATCTTCGTGGAGGTGCTGCGCGACGTGGCGTTGCGCCGCTGCCCGTTCGGAGACGACGTGGCCGAGGCCATGATCCGCAGCCTCCGCGCGGCCCCCGTGCTGCTGGGCGCGCGGGGGCGCCCGTCCGCCGACATCGCCGCGCTGGCCCGCATGCTGGCGCGCCTGTCGGTGTTCGCGCACCAGGCCGGCCCGCGCCTGCGGTCGGTCGAATTGAATCCGGTGATGGCGATGCCGGCTGGCGGAGGCGCCTATGCGCTCGACGCCGTGATCGAGCTACAATCCTAGACGAGGGAGCGCGCGATGGGCGACACGGGGATGCTGGAGGGAAAAGTCGCCGTCGTCACCGGCGCCGGGGGCGGCATCGGGCGGGAGGTCGCGGTCGCCATGGCGCTGGCGGGGGCGGCCGTGGTCATCAACGACGTCGGCGCCTCGCTGGCCGGCGAAGGCGCGTCGGCATCGCCCGCCGAACAGACCCGGCAGATCATCGAGCAGCGCGGCGGCCGCGCCGTCATCAGCACGGACAGCGTGGCCGAGTGGGGGTCCGCCCAGCGCATCGTGCAGGCGGCGCTCGACAGCTTCGGCCGGGTCGACATCGTCGTGAACAACGCGGGCATTCTGCGGGACGTGATCTTCCACAAGATGACGCCGGAGGACTGGCTGTCCGTCATCGGCGTGCACCTGAACGGCAGCTTCTTCGTCAGCCGGGCCGCGGCCGAGCATTTCCGCGCGCAGCAGGGCGGGGTTTACGTGCACATGACCAGCACCTCCGGCCTGGTCGGCAATTTCGGGCAGGCGAACTACTCGGCGGCCAAGCTCGGCATCACCGCGCTGTCGAAATCGATTGCGCTCGACATGCAGCGCTTCAACGTGCGGTCCAACTGCATCGCCCCGTTCGCCTGGAGCCGCATGACCAATTCCATCCCCGCCGAGACGCCCGAGCAGAAGGCGCGCGTGGCCAAGCTGCAGCAGATGACCCCGGACAAGAACGCGCCTCTGGCGGTGTTCCTCGCCTCGGACGCGGCGGCGGGCTTCACGGGCCAGATTTTCGCCACCCGCGCCAACGAAATCTTCCTCATGAGCCAGAGCCGCCCGGTGCGCTCGGTGCACCGCGGCGAGGGCTGGACGCCGGCCACGATCGCGGAGCACGCAGCCCCGGCGTTGCGGCCGAGCCTGATGCCACTGGACCGCAGCCAAGACGTTTTCGGATGGGACCCCGTATGAACGACATCCAGCCGCTCTCCCCGGTTGCCCCGCGCGACGATCACGCAGAAATCCGCGAGGAGGTCCGCAAGCTGTGCGCCCGCTTCCCCGGCGAGTACTGGCGCAAGCTGGACGAGGCGCGCGGCTACCCGACCGAGTTCGTCACGGCCTTGACCGAGGCGGGCTACCTGTCCGTGCTGATCCCCGAGGAGTACGGCGGCTCCGGCCTGGGCATCACCGCGGCGGCGGCGATCCTGGAAACCGTCCAGGCGGAGGGCTGCAACGGCGCCGCCTGCCACGCGCAGATGTACATCATGGGCACCATCCTGCGGCACGGCTCGGCGGCCCAGAAGCAGTTCTACCTGCCCAGGATCGCCAGCGGGGACCTGCGCCTGCAGGCGTTCGGCGTGACCGAGCCGACCAGCGGCACCGACACCACCTCGCTGCGCACGTTCGCCCGGCGCGACGGCGACAGCTACGTCGTCAACGGCCAGAAGGTTTGGACCAGCCGGTCCGAGCATTCCGACCTGATGCTGCTGCTGGCCCGGACGACGCCGCGGGACCAGGTGGCGAAGAAGACCGACGGCCTGTCCACCTTCATCGTCGACATGAAGCAGGCGCTCGGCCATGGCCTGACGATCCGGCCGATCCGCACGATGATGAACCACAATTCGTGCGAGGTGTTCTTCGACGACATGGTGGTGCCGGCCGAAAACCTGGTCGGCGAGGAGGGGCGCGGCTTCCGCTACATCCTGGACGGGATGAACGCCGAGCGGCTGCTGATCGCCGCGGAATGCATCGGCGACGCGAAGTGGTTCACCGCCAAATCCACCGCCTACGCGAACGAGCGCCGCGTGTTCGGCCGGCCGATCGGGCAGAACCAGGGCGTGCAGTTCCCGATCGCCCGCGCCTACGCCCAGATGCGGGCGGCCGAGCTGCTGGTGCGCGAGGGCTGCGAACGGTTCGAGGCTGGGCTTGCCTGCGGCGAGCAGGCGAACATGGCCAAGATGCTGGCGGCCGAAGCGAGCTGGGCCGCGGGCGAGGCGTGTATCCAGACCCATGGCGGCTACGGCTTCGCCGAGGAATACGACGTCGAACGCAAGTTCCGCGAGACCCGGCTGTATCAGGTGGCGCCGATCAGCACGAACCTGATCCTGTCCTATGTCGCGGAACACGTGCTCGGCCTGCCGCGTAGCTACTGATGCGCCCTTTGGACGGGCTGCTGGTGCTGAGCCTGGAGCAGGCGGTGGCTGCGCCGTACTGCAGCTCCCGCCTCGCGGACGCCGGCGCGCGGGTGATCAAGGTCGAGCGGGCGGACGGCGATTTCGCCCGCTTCTACGACGCCGCCGTGCACGGGTTGTCGAGCTACTTCGTCTGGCTCAACCGCGGCAAGCAGAGCCTGGTCGCCGACATCAAGGACCCGGGCGACCTCGCGCTGCTGCACCGGATCCTGGAGCGCGCGGACGTGTTCATCCAGAACCTGGCGCCCGGCGCCGCTGCCCGCGCCGGCCTCGGCTCCGACGCGCTGCGGGCGGCCCACCAGCGGCTGATCACGGTCGACATCAGCGGCTACGGCGAAGGGCATTCCTACGCCGACATGAAGGCGTACGACCTGCTGGTACAGGCCGAGAGCGGGATCGCCTCGATCACCGGGCATCCCGCCGGCCCCGGGCGCATCGGCGTGTCGGCGTGCGACATCGCGTGCGGCATGTCGGCCCATGCCGGCGTGCTGGAGGCGCTGATCGAGCGGGGGATCACCGGGCGCGGCCGCGGCTTGAAGGTCAGCTTGTTCGACGGCATGGCGGACTGGATGAACGTGCCGCTGTTGTACTACGAGGGTTTGGGGCGCGCGCCGCAGCGGGTCGGCTTGGCGCACCCCTCGATCTGTCCCTACGGCGCGTTCGAAACCAAGGACGGCGTCCTCGTGCTGGTCTCGATCCAGAACGAGCGCGAGTGGGCTGATTTCTGCGCGCGCTTCATGCTGCAACCGGACCTGCCGGCGGAAGCGGGATTCAACTCCAACAACGCCCGCGTGGCGCATCGACCCGCCGTCGATGCGGCTGTGGCGGCGGTGTTCCGGACCATGACCCGGGACGAAGCCGTCGAACGGCTACGATCCGCCAACGCGGCGTACGGCATCGTCAACGACGTGGCATCCTTTGCACGTCATCCGGCCCTGCGTCGAACCGAGATAAAGACGCAAGCCGGTCCGGTGCAGGTGGCAGCGCCTCCCGTGGCATGGGACGGCACGCAGCCGACGCTCGGCCCCGTGCCGGAGCTTGGCAGCCACAGCGCGGCGATCCGGGCCGAGTTCGCGGGAACGACCTGAGCTCGTTCACATATACCTTATACCAGCTTCCCTTCGGCGTGACCGCCAAAGGAAAGATGCCCTTGGAAACCCACATAAATACGGGTCTGGTGCCGGAGGCCCAGCTTGTTCAGGGCAGCGCCATGGCCTTGCCTTGGTTGATCCGGGGCGGTCATCACATCGGGCGGCTGGCATTAGTCTGGCATTAGTCTGGCATTAGTCTGGCACGTCGGAATCACCGCGGCCCAGCGCCCGCTGCATATAGACGGTGTCCAGCCACCGCCCGAACTTCAGGCCGACCGCCCGCAGCAGCCCGACACGGCGGAACCCGAGCGAGGCGTGAACCCCGATCGAGCCGACATTCTCGGAATCGCCGATCACCGCGACGATCTGCCGAAAGCCCAGGCGCTCGGCTTCGGCAACCAGGGCCCCCACCAGCGCCTTGCCAACGCCCTGGCCCCGCACGTCATCGCGCACGTAGATGCTGTCCTCGGCGGTGTAGCGGTAGGCCGACCGGTCGCGAATTTGCGCCAGCGTCGCGAAGCCGACCACCCCCGTCTCATCCGTTGCCACCAGCCACTGCCACGCCCGTGCCGCCGCCGCTTCGTAGCGGGCCGTCATATCCTCGATCGAAGGCGGGGTTTCCTCGAACGTGCCGGTCCCATGCAGGACATGATGGGCGTAAATCGCCTGGATTTCAGGTAAGTCCTGGGGTCCAGCGGGTCGGATATCCATGCGGCGCAGTCCTCTCGCGTGTGCGGAACCTACGGTGCGGCGACCGGCATCGCTTGTGAAGAGGCTGCCCGATGATTCCGGGGTGTGATCATTTGAGGGTATTCGGTCGGCATTAACCTCAATCCATGTTATAGCCTCACGTAATCGCGATGGCTCGACACTCGTATGTTCCAGTGAGGATGTGGGTTTTGGATTCTTTTGACGCGGATGTTGTGGTTCCGGCGATCGGTCCTGGGCTGGTATCGGACGGCCCGGACGCGGCGGAGGCGACGGAGTTGCGTTTGCTGGCGGTGGCGGCGGCGGCGCGGTTTCACGGTCTGGAGCTGGACCGTGGTGCGTTTCGGCGCGAGGTGGGCGAGGCGGTTCCCTCGCCCGCCTCCTTGGTGCGCTGGTTGCGCGATCAGGGTTTGGTGGCCAAGGCGGTGCGGGTTGGCTGGCGGCAGTTGTTTCGCCTGCAGGGCCCGCACACCGGCCCGGTGACGTTGCTGCTGCGCGACGGCACGGCGGGGTTGCTGGTGGGGGCGGACTCGGCGCGCGAGGTGGTGTGGGTGCTGGACCCGCGCCAGCCTGGCGTGGAGAGCGCGGTGGCGGTGGACCGGCTGCGGCTGGCGCAGGTGTGGGACGGCGAGGCGTTGCTGATGCGCCGCGCGCGGGCGGAGGCGGAGGACGACAAGCCGTTCACCTTGGGCTGGCTGCTGCGCGCGGTGGGGCACGAGCGGCGGCTGATGCGCGACGTGGGGGTGGCGTCGCTGACGATGAGCATGCTGGCGATTATTCCGCCGCTGCTGGTGATGTCGGTGGTGGACCGGGTGGTGGGGCACCGCAGCGTGTCGACCTTGGTGCTGCTGAGCACCATCCTGCTGATTGCGGCGGTGTATGAGACCTTGCTGGGCTACGCGCGGCGCGAGCTGATCCAGGTGGTTTCGGCGCGGCTGGACTCCAAGCTGAACCTGCACATGTTCGCCCGCCTGCTGGCGCTGCCGCTGGACTATTTCGAGCGCAACCAGGCCGGGCAGACCACCTACCGGCTGATGCAGATCTGGAAGGTGCGCGACTTCATCACCGGCAAGCTGCTGGGCACGTTCCTGGACACGCTGACGTTGGTGTTCCTGCTGCCGT
>JAABUX010002484.1_pt1 | contig 26002 bp, 27 predicted proteins | sample 5561851 | NCBI WGS metagenome assembly JAABUX01 (sample SAMN10711883, study PRJNA513361) | rock metagenome | isolation source: Antarctica rocks | place: Antarctica: Victoria Land, Richard Nunatak red sandstone | collected 2016-01-03 | reverse complement strand
TGGGTACCATAAACGGAGAGACCTCCTTTTGGAAAATTGACAAATGTTCTTCCTAATTAGAGGTCTCTCTGTTCTTCTTTTGCTAGTTGCTTTCTAGTATCTCGTTGCGCATCTCGTGGGGAGACCCAATGTTCTTAACATTATTAAGAGTCTTTTATCACGTCGGCAAAAGTTGCCATTAGACGAGTTGGATCAAGATAAATCAGATCAAAAGGAGAATGCATCAAATCAATTAGGTCAAGATAAATCAGACCAAGAGGAGTAAGAAGTAGCGAAAAACAAGATCATTCTGTCTCGCTAACATAACGCATATTAGTTATTGTTGTATCCGCTAAATAACATGGGACGCGCACATTGCTTCGCCCGTGCGAGGACGTAATAGATCGGTTCCTATCGCTGCGCTGCTCACATATTTAGCGGATGAACCACTCAGCGAGCGTAGATAAGATTAAGAGTATATCAAGAATTTAAGGTGATAGATGCTGAGGACGAGGCAATGCTAACTCTGCCTCGTCCTCAGCATCTATTTGTTATGCTACAGCGTGTGTCTTTGGTGGTGGCAGTGTTTCTCCATCTTGCGTAGCATTGTCCACGAGCATTTCAAGGACTTCTTGCCCGTTTTGTACTGCTTCCCCATATGTGTTGCCGTGTGTTACTGGCATAATGACCCGATCAGCCCATTCTGGCAATGTCACAAGAAAAGCTTCGTCTTCTTCAGACCACTCGATAACCATAGAATAATGAAGATGATGTTCATTCATGAGTTAGTACTCCGTTTTGCCTCTGCAATCTGTCGTAGTAGAGTACGCACAGCTTTTTCCTGGTATGATTTTGCATCATCGCTATCATGACCTGCAAGAATAAGCGTGTTTGTTGGTACAAGAGGATGTTTCCATTTAGCATGGCTTCCCTCTTGTGATACCTGATACGCTCCTGCTTTTCGCAAATCTGCCTTGAGTTGCCGTATTTTGCGCGGCATGTTACCCTCTCATACTTTGATTAGCTCTATTATACCATAGGACCTTTGCCCTTTATACAACATCTCACAAATCTTCACCATCTCACATTTTCATAGAGATTTATGTAGATTCGCTGTTGTCATCCGACAGGAGACACGTTATTATATGCAATAGTGCAAGACAGAATTTTCATAATTTCGCATATATAAAGGAAGAATATATTGATGCAACAAGAGACATTGCCCGCGTATACTGGCGTGGCGCGTTTTATGGACGCGTGCTATCACCGTCAGCCGGATGCGACGCCGATCTGGTTTATGCGGCAGGCAGGTCGGAGCCTTGCCGAGTATCGCAAGATACGCGACAAACATGATATCCTGACCATCGCGAAGACGCCTGAATTGTGTACCGAGGTGACGCTATTACCAGTACAAATACTTGGGGTTGATGGGGCCGTTCTGCTGGCGGATATCGTGGTGCCGTTGGAGGGCATGGGTATTTCCGTTGAGCTAAAGCCCGATGTTGGTCCGATTATCCATAATCCGGTACGCACGATGAAGGATGTCGAGGCACTCCGCATTATCGACGCGGAAGAGTCAACGGGCTATATTATGCAGGCTATTCGCATGGTCAAGCATGAACTTGATGGCAAGCAGGCTGTGATTGGTTTCTCCGGTTCGCCGTTTACGCTGGCATGCTATATTATCGAGGGACGGCCAACACGCGAGTATACACTGGCAAAAGGGATGATGTATGGGCAGCCAGAGGTGTGGCATGCACTGATGGGTAAGCTGACCGAGGTGGTTTCGCGCTATCTCGTGGCGCAGGTCAAGGCGGGTGCGGATGTTGTGCAGTTGTTCGATAGCTGGGTTGGTATGCTCAGCCCCAGCACATACCGCAAGTTTGTCAAGCCTTACGTGACGCGCATCTTCGAGGATGTGAAACGTGCTGGTGCGCCCTCAATTCACTTCGGTACAGGAGCCGCCGCACTGATCGACGATATGGTCGAGGCCGGTGGCGATATTATCAGTGTCGATTGGCGCATGGACCTCGACGATGCATGGGCAAAAATCGGCTATGAGCGTGGCATTCAAGGCAACCTCGACCCGGCCATGTTGCTCACCGACTGGCCCACGATTGAGGCTGGCATGCACGATATCTTACGCCGTGCTAACAATCGACCTGGACATATCTTCAATCTCGGTCACGGCGTACCCGCTCCCACCAATCCTGATATGCTCAAACGGTTGGTTGAGGCTGTACACGCAGAGACACGACGATAGGAGATGACAATGACCACCACCACAAAACAGCATGTAGGGGTGATGCTGATGACCTATGGGTCGCCAGCCACCCTCGACGATATTCCAGTCTATATTAAGAATGTGTATGGGGGACGCGAACCAGACGAGGAAGTGATCACAGAGTTCCGCCGTCGTTATGCCCTGATTGGTGGCTCGCCTCTGCTGCGTATCACACGCGAACAGGCACAGGCACTGCAGGAAGAGTTGAATCGCGAGAGTACCGATGGCACAACGTACACCGTCGATGCTGGCATGCGTTTTTCACCACCCTTCATTGCTGACCTGACGCCGGAGGTTGCCGCCAATGCACAAAGGCTGGTCGGCATCATCATGTCGCCGCAATACTCGCCCATCATCATGCGCGGCTATATTCAGACGCTTGAAGATGCCGTTGACGACCTGGATCGCGACGACCTGAAACTGGCGATCTCGCGTGACTGGCATCTGCAACCCTACTTCTTGCAGGCTCTAGCTGAGCGCGTGCAACAGGCGCTTGACCGCTTCCCGGCGGAGATTCGCGCTAGCGTACCTGTGTTGTTGACAGCGCATAGTATGCCCAAGCGCGTGATTGAGAAGGAGCCGGACTACATCGACAATCTCAAAGAGACAGCGGCGACGGTCGCGAAGATGCTTAACCTGGCTGATGACCGCTGGATGTTCTGTTATCAGAGCGCGGGTCACACGCCCGAAGAGTGGCTCAAGCCCGACTTTGCCGATATCATGCCAGAGCTACAGCAAGCGGGCAAAAAGCATGTGCTGATTGCTCCTGTACAGTTCTTAGCGGACCACCTTGAGATTTTGTATGATATCGAGGTTGGGGCACGCGAACAGGCCGAGGAGCATGGTATCGAGTTCGCACGTATCGAATCGCTCAATACGTCGCCTCTCTTCATCAAAGCGTTGGCGGCTGTTGTTAAAGAGACGATGAATCGGGCATAATAGAATTGTATTGTGTAGGTGGGATACACGGTAGGGCTTGCCCTACCGTGTATCCCACCTACACAAGTTAAATAATTTTTTTAGGAGGATTTCGTGGTTGTAACTATCACAAAGTGGGTTTTGCGTGTCAGCGCGATACTCGCACTTATTCTCGGCATCATTATCTGGGCAAATGATAGTCTTGCTAGTAGTCTTATCAATATTCACCTGCCGCTGGGCGTTCTCGTTACCTTGTCGCTTATCGTGCTTGGCATCATGTATGGTACTGCTAAAGGTGGTAACTGGGGCATCGCTGCTCTTGCCATTGTCTGGGGTCTGCTCGTGTTCGCGCTTGGAGCTTCACAACTCGCAGCTGAGCCGAGCCTGGTGGTCAAAATTCTACACCTGCTGATTGGCCTGATTGCCATTGGCATCGGTGAGGTGGTTGCGGGTCGCTACAAACGTCTGAATGTGGCACGCGCTCAAACGATGTAGATCGGGATCGGGTGGCACGGGCGACCACAAGGGATCGCCCCTACTATAGACGATGCCATGTGGCACTAAGGTTGTATAGTAGGGGCGATCCCTTGTGGTCGCCCGTTAGTATTATTCGGTATAGGCACAATACCCAATTTCTTAGGGTCGTCACAACATGTACAATTTGTAAGTAGCGAAACGTGATATGCTTACAGGACTTGGATACTATGACTCACCTACTTTCCTTATCGTAGATAGAGGAAAACATATACCGAAAAAATGGACATACTATATGGCACAACAAGAAACGCAATCACAGAACGAAAAACAGGCTCAATCATCTACTATAGCTCAAGATGGAGATGTTAAAGTACAACAAAACGGGCAAGATGATGGTGGCGAACATGCGAGCAAATGGGCGGTATTTTCGATAGTCGCCATTGGTGTTTTTATGGCGACGCTCGACTCGTCTATTGTTAATATTAGTCTGCCCAGTATTGCACGCGATTTTGGAACACCACTCAACGGTGCGATTGAGTGGGTGATTATTTCATACCTAGTTGTGACGGCGGCTGTTTTGCTCACAGCTGGTCGCCTGGCAGATATGATTGGGCGCAAATCAATCTGGGCTATAGGTCTTTTTGTCTTTACGGGCAGCTCGGCATTGTGTGGTGCAGCTACTTCACTGGGTTTTCTCGTTGCAGCTCGCGCGATACAGGGTCTGGGTGGCGCATTGCTGTTCGCGGCAAGTCCTGCGATGGTGACGAATGCTTTCCCTGCACATGAACGTGGACGTGCGCTCGGTTTGAACGCGGTGATTGTCGCGCTTGGTGTCAGTGTTGGCCCAACGCTTGGTGGCTTTATCACGGCTTATTTCACATGGCGCTGGATATTCTACGTGAACGTCCCTATTGGCATCGTTGGCATTATCTTGACGCTGCGAGTGCTTACCGAGAAATTTCATCGTAATCCAGGCAAATTTGACCCATTGGGCGCGATATTGTTAGGCGTGGGTCTGGCGAGTTTAACCGCCTCGCTTTCATTCGGGCAGGAGTTAGGCTGGGGATCACCAATTTTTATCGTTGGTGTTGTGGTCGGTGTCGTTTTGCTCGGCTGCATTCCGTTCGTCGAGCATCGTGTTGCTAACCCGATTATCGACACAAAGCTGTTACGAAACCGCGTCTTCCTCTCGGCAAATATGAGCCTGATTCTGAGTTTCCTGGCACTGTTCGCGGTCAGTTTCATCATGCCTTTTTACCTCGAACAGTTGCGCGGCTTCCCTACTCAAATCGTTGGTTTACTGTTGACACCATTGCCAATTATGATTGCTATTGTTGCGCCCATCAGTGGTTCGCTGGCCGACCGTTTTGGTAGTACACGCTGGCTGGCGTCAGGTGGGTTGGCGATTGCGTGTGTCGGTCTTATTCTATTGAGTCAGTTGAACGCGCATAGTTCGGTTCTCGATATCATCTGGCGTCTGCTGGTGACGGGTCTGGGGCAGGCATTGTTTCAATCACCGAACAACAGTGCTTTGCTGGGTTCGGCTCCGCCGCAACAGCGCGGTAGTGCCTCCGGTTTCCTGGCAACGGGCCGTGTGATGGGGCAGAGCCTGAGCGTTGCCCTCGCCGGAGCCATTTTCGTCAGCCTCGGCGGTGCTGCTGCCGGACTTGCCATTCAAAACCACCAGGGCAACTTGAGTACGTTACAGCAAACGTTCACCTCAAGTTTTCGTGCTGCCCTGCTCACGTGTGCTTTTATCGCCATAGTCGGTGTGTTTACCTCGCTTGTAAGAGGGCGTGGTGAGAAAAAGTAGGGGCCATCATATTTATTTTGCCGTGACAAAGGCAACGCCAGCAACGGCTGGTCCGCTATAGGTGCCGATCACGGCGCCAATCTTGTAATGCTGCATCCCGCCTTTATAGACTGTTGCGAGAACGTCGGCGAGTTGCTGGCCGACGGTTTCGTCGGAGGCTACGATGGTGGCACTTTCGAGTGGACCAACCTCGGCGACTAGTTGTCCGATGCGAGCGTAGGCTTTGGCGCGGGTACGAGGGCGCTCGATAGGAACAACTAAACCCTCTTTGAAAGAGAGAATCGGCTTGATGCTGAGAATGTTGCCCACCATTGCCGAGGCACCCCCGATGCGTCCACCTTTACTGAGATATTCCAGCGTATCCAGCGCGAACAGGATGCGTGTTCGTGCGAGACGGTCAATAGCCTGCTCTTTAATTGTCACTAACGATACCCCTTGTCTCGCCTCTTCCGCCGCCTGCATAGCGGTGTAGCTAATGCCGACGCTGACACTTTGCGAGTCGATCAGTTCAATCGGCACCTTCTTATACTCTTCTGGCAAGGCATCGCGTGCAGTAACTGCTGATTGATACGTGCCGCTCAGTTTCGAGGTGAGCAGGACGGCGACGATGCCCTCGGCCCCCTCGTCGATAAGGCGTATAAATGCCTCTTGAAATGCTCCTGGAGCAGGCTGTGAGGTTTTCGGCAGCGTCTTATTCGTCTGTAGCTTTTGAAAGAAGCCTGCGTTATCCAACTCTATGCCGTCCAGATACGACTCATCTCCGAATGATACCGTGAGCGGCACAACCGTAATACCAAGCGACTCCGCCACTGTGAGCGGAATGTCTGCGGTGCTGTCTGTAAGAATGCGAACAGCCATGAACTGTAATCTCCTCTATAATACAAATATTAACGAATTCCATATTGACACCAACGGGCGACCCTTTTGGTCGCCCGTCCCCTTTATACTACTCTGCCGAAACGATGTAGGCATAGTACGGTTGTCCACCGTTGACCACTTCAATTTCAAGGTGCGAATAGTGTTGTTTGATGCGTTGCGCGGTCTGTTGCGCTTCATCTGCTATGATATCCTCGCCATAATAGAGCGTGACGATCTCGTACCCGTCAATGCCCATACGTTCCAGGGTATCATTGATAACACGTTCCATATGCTGACCCGCAATGGTAAGATTGCCGTTAATCAATCCAATGAAGTCACCCTCGCGCACACGCACACCACCAATCTGCACCGTTCGTACCGCTGTGGTAATCTCAGCTGTTTGTATGTGTTGTGCCGCCTCACTCATGGCTTGGCAGTTTGTTGCGAAGTCCGCATCATAGTTGAAGCTCAAGAGGGCAGTGATTCCCTGTGGTAGTGTATCACTGGGAATGACATAGACCTCTTTCTGCGTGAGACTCACGACCTGTTGTGCGCTGAGAATAACATTGCCGTTGTTGGGCAGAATAATTACCTTCTCGGCAGGTGCGGCATCGACGGCGGCTAGCAATTCTTCGATACTGGGATTCATCGTCTGGCCGCCGGAGACGAGTGCGTTAACGCCTAATTCACGGAAGACATGCTCAAAACCTGCGCCAGAGGCGACGGCAACGGTGGCAATGGAAATTGTCTGTGCTTGCTCCTCATCTTCGGCATGTTCGGCCTCGCTTGCGGCGGCGTAGGTCAAGCTCTGGGCCTGTAGATTTTCGATATTGATATCCATGAGGCTGCCGAGACCTACACCATAATCCAGGATTTTGCCAGGGGACGCCGTGTGTGTATGCACCTTGAGCAGTTTTTCGTCACCCGCGACAACAGTTGAGACACCGCCCATGTCGATGATTGTCTGACGAATACTCTCTATGTCAAGGTTTGTACCGTAGAGCAGAAATACAACCTCGTAGCCGAACTCCTCCTCGACGGTGACACGCCCCTTCTTCACATGCGTCTCGCTTGCTGGTGCCGAGGATGCCGATGGTCCCGAAGGAAGAGGAAGCGTTACGGTGTTGCTCATTCCTGCCTCGCCACGAATATAACGCCAGATGCCCTCTAAAATTGTGCAAAACCCCTGCCCGCCAGAATCAACCACGCCAGCTTGTTTAAGAGCTGGTAGCAGGTCGGGTGTGCGTGCCACCGATTGACGCGCCGCGATAACCGCTTCCTGTATTAAGCCAACGAGGTCATCGCCACGTTCCGCGCTACGTGTTGTCGCCTCCGCCGTTTCGCGTACAACCGTGAGGATGGTACCTTCAACGGGCTTAATAACGGCACGATAGGCGAGACGCGAGGCTTCCTGAAACGCCTTTGCTAGATCACTCGCCGTAAAGGTTGTTTTCTTGTCGAGTCCCTGAGCAAGCCCACGCAAGATTTGCGAGAGAATGACACCAGAATTGCCACGCGCACCGAGCAACGCACCGTGCGCGATCTTGGCGGCCACGACGCCCGCCAGTAACTCTGAACTGGTTTTGATATCGCGTACAGCGGCCTGCATGGTGGCAGACATATTCGAGCCAGTATCACCGTCCGGCACGGGAAAGACGTTGAGGGCATTGATAGTCTCGCGATGCACTTCTAACCACTCGGCACCCGCTACGATAGCTTTTTTCAGGTCTTGACCGTCGAAGACGCTGATACGCCGAGGTCGTTGTCGTGTTGCTGGTCGTTCGGTGGCGTGTGCTGATTGTTCCTGCATGATTGCTTCCTTATGCTATTTCTTTTCCTGCCGCAGACCCTGCACATTGATATTAACCTGGGCAACAGGGACGCCCAACATCTTTTCCGTCGAGAATTTGACGCCACTCATGATGTTGTGCGCGATCTCTGATATGCGTAACCCGTACTCCAGAACGACGTAGACCTCGATAGTGATCTGCTCGTTGACGAGGCGCACCTGCACGCCTTGATTGCTCTGCTCATCGGTCAAAAGGACTGCCTGTCCGTTACGCAGCCGTGGTGAGGCGATGCTCACAACGCCATACGTTTCGCAAATCACTTGAGCCGCGATACTATGAATAGCATTCGGGAGAACTTCTATCTTCCCTCTAGGGCGCAATCCATGCTGTGGTTGAAGCGCAGACGACTTTGGCATATGCATACTTTCTCAACTTCTTTGTTGTACAAAACAGGGAGACCGCAAGGGTCTCCCCTACATGTAAGTTTTAGGAGACCTTGTGGTCTCCTATCCTCTTGCCAAATTGCCCAACATGCGTTATACTCGCACAAACAAGAATGTGTATTGGGTCATAGGTATTGGCAAGTTGTTGGGTTCCTTTATCTGAGATTGAAAATACCACAGGCCCTGCCGATAGTCAAGTTCTATGGAGGATTAAGAAAATGGCAGCAGGCCGTTGTGACATTTGCGAGCGCAAGCCAATGTATGGCAACAATGTACCGCACTCGCAGCATCGCACCCGTCGTCGCTTCATCTTGAATGTGCAGCGTCGTCGTATTGAAATCAATGGTACGCCTCGCAACGTGAACATTTGCACACGCTGTTTGCGGACCATGACCAAGCTCCCCAAAGAGAGATAATTGGTTTGAAATAAAAATGCCGTATACATGGAGTCGCTAAGCGACTCCATGTATACGGCATTTTTATTTCAAACGGAGGCGGTTTTCTTGCGAGCTTCAAAGCGCGTTCGCAACTGCCCACAGGCGGCGGCAATATCATCGCCGCGCTCGGCACGGACACTATTGCTGATGCCACGCTCGTAGAGGGCGTTGCGGAAGGCGCGAATAGCCTCCGGTCCCGGTGTGCGATAGTCCGCCGAGGTCGCGTTAACTGGAATACAGTTGACGTGCGCGAACTGCTTGAGCGGTGCCAGCAGGTCCGCTAACTGTTGTGCATGCGTAATAGTATCATTCATACCACTCAACAAAACGTACTCAAAGGTGACTTGCCGATGTGTGACGGCGATGTAATCTTTGCATGCCGCAAGTAATTCTTCTAGCGGATACTTACGGTTGATTGGCATGGTGCGGCTACGCAGCTCATCGGTCGGCGCGTGTAGCGAGATGGCGAGATTGACCTGTAGTTGCTCCTGGCTCAATTTGCGAATAGCGGGTACGAGTCCAACCGTGGAGACGGTCATGTGCCGCGCCCCCAAGTTGAAACCAGTAGAGCTATTCAAGATACGTAGTGCCTGTAATACGTTGTCATAATTATGCAGTGGCTCACCCATACCCATCAACACAATATTGGTGATATGGTCTATGGGCGTACTACCCGGCAATCCCACGGCGGTCCAGGGAGCATCGCGTAATTGACGTGCGAAGTAGAGAACTTGCGCTACAATCTCACCCGAACTCAAATGGCGGTCAAAGCCCATCTGTCCCGTCGCGCAGAAGGTACAGCCATACGCACAACCTGCCTGACTGGAGACACATATCGTCGCACGTGAGCTACTCTCACCCATAGTTGGGTAGAGCATCAGGACCGACTCAACCAGCTTGCCATCGGCGAGTTCGAGCAGAATCTTGCGTGTGCGATCATCCTTCGAGTGCAGTTCACTCCGCACAATCATTGGTCCAATACTAGCCTCTTCCGCTAAGCGTGTGCGTAGCGCAAGCGGAATATTCGACATTGCCGCGAAATCGGTGACAAGATGCTGGAAAAGCCAGCTATAGATTTGTTTCGCACGAAACTGTGCCTCGCTACGCTCCACCAACCACTCCTGTAGTTGTGGCAGCGTCAACGAGAGCAGGTCCGTTTTCGTCTGTGTTGTCTCTATTTGTGTTTGTGTCATTATGTCCCTAATACGTAATATATGATGGCAATCGATATTCTGTAGGGGCCATAATTTATTACGCCCTAGCCCCAAACATGTATGGCGACGAGGGCGTAATAAATTATGGCCCCTACAATATGTAATTTACAATTTCTTATACGTACAACTGACCTTACCGAACAAGATGGTATCGCCCTCGTTTACAGGTGTGGCTTTGTCGGGTTCGAGTCGTTTGTTGTTGATACGTGTCGAATTAGTGCTATTCAGATCGGTTAGCGTGTAGGTATTACCACTATGCTCGAACATGGCATGTACACGCGAAGTGGTATCGGCACCTTGCTGATCGCTCAGGTCAACGGTAGGCCTGTCTCCACCCAGGTCGTGATCGTAGCGTCCCACTAGCGCACTCGCGCCCGTCAGTTGTACCTGTTTACCACCTTCAAAGGTGAGGACGCCCCATGGCACAGTAGCATCTACCGTTGGCTGTTGCGACTGCACTGGCTGACCTACGACCGTTGGCTGTGAGGCCGCGAGTTGTTGTGCCTGCGATGGTGCTGCCTGTGTCTGCGGATTCGACGGTATGTAATACTGTGGTTGTGGCTTAGGTTGGGGTGGCGCGGCTGGCGTCTCAGTACCAGAAGTATTGGTCGGTACCATTGTCACCTTTGGCTGCGGCTGCACGGCTGGATTTTGTGTCACTGGTGGCACATAGAGTGGCTCCGGTGCTGGTTTCGGCTTTGGCGCGATATATGGCTGCTCAACATGTGGCTGCACAGGAGGTGTTGGTGGAGTCGCAGGTGGTGTGTACACGGGTACCATCGGTTTTGGTGGCACAGGAGGCTGAGGCGATGGAGATGGTGTGTACACTGGTGGTGTTGGTCGCACAGGCGGTGGTGCCTGTCGGGGTGCCGCGTTGCCAGCGGGCGTTACCGTCTGCTCAAATGTTGAGGAACCACAATTTGGGCAGAAGGATGTGCCGGATTTCAGTTCCGCATGACAATTCGCACAATAGATTTTCGCGGGTGTCAACGAGCGTCCGCAACCAGAGCAAAACGTATCTCCTGGTTCGTAAGGTGTATTACAGTTCGTACAACGCAACTGCGCGGGAGCGGCTTGCGACATCGTTTGCACGATTGGTTGTGGTGGTGTGTACATCGGCGGTGTTTGTGGCTGCTGCTGTGCTGGTGGTGTATACACTGGTACCTGCTGCCCATACCCTGGATGTGTCCCCCATTGCTGCTGCATCTGCGGCATGAACTGCGCTGGAACTGGCCCTGCTTGCACATTCGGTTGCTGCTGCCGTACCAGACCATCAACAATGTTAAGAACCTGATTGCCGAGGCTGGCCTGACGTATCGCACCCGCCCCTGCGGTAATCGCAAGCGGCCATAAAAACGCGAAACCGATGATACCGATGGTGCCGACGGCAGCTTTGTCGAGCCATCTTTGCTGACCAATCGTAGCTAGCGTACCACCACTGGTGCGCTGAATTGTCAGCGAGAGGGCGGCTTGCAAACCAACAAGGGCTTCAAGGTCGCCGCCTTTTTTGAGTTGCACCAGCATCTGGTCCTTGCTGCCGATCTGCTGCGTCTGATAGCTCTGCGCGTTATAGACATTCATTAAATCTTGCGCGAGCCGCTCAATATCTATTTCTTCTGAGTTATAAAAGCGTGCGTCCATTCGTTCCGTTTCCTCCGCTTTTGTCCAATTTTATCATTCAATAAAGAAAGACTGTTACCAGTAGCATGTACGTTGTTTTGGGGTCAAAGTTTGATGAATGAAATGGTATTTTCTCACAAAGTATATCATATAGCAGGAAGTGCAGGGTGGTTAAGATTTACCAATTTTTTTAATAGCGTGGTAATATAGCACCATAGCTGATTTCTCATTAAAACAACAATTAGTACAGCCATTATAGACCAACGAGGAAATTTATGGAGCTTTCAGGCATTCATCATGTGACCGCCGTCACTGGCAATACAGCAAAAAATGTAGCGTTTTATACCGACGTGCTAGGCTTACGTCTGGTGAAGCAAACCGTCAATCAGGATGACATTTCGGCCTATCATCTCTTCTATGCTGATGAACGCGGCAATCCAGGCAACGATGTAACCTTCTTCGATTGGCCGCACATCGGGCGCAATGTTTCCGGTACAGGGACAATTGGCACCATCGCCTTACGTGTACCAGGGGCAGCGGCACTCGATTGGTGGGCGCGACACCTGGCTGAGAACGGTGTGCAGATACAGAGTCGCGGTGAAGACGCAGGACGAGCAAGTATCATCTTCAGCAGTCCAGAAGGTATGAGTCTGGCACTTTTCGACGATGGCAATACTCCAACCAATAGCGTACCGTGGCAAAACAGTCCTATTCCTGCCGATGTCGCGATTCGTGGTCTGGATACAGTAAAAATTCTTGTACGTCAGATGGAGCCGATCTCGCAGGTCCTCACCGAGGTTCTTGGCTTTCGTCAGACAAGAGAATATCAGTTGGAGGGCGAAAACCACCTCGCTGTTTTCGAGGTGGGCAAGGGTGGACCCGGCACTGAGGTTCATGTGGAGGCACGTCCCAGTGGTAAGGCTGGCAACCTGGGCATCGGTGGTGTTCATCATGTGGCGTTCCGTACACCGAACGCGGAAGAACACGCCCTCTGGCGTCAACGTCTAGCCCAGATTGGTCTCAATGTGACGCCCGTGATCGACCGTTTCTACTTCAAATCCATCTACTTCCGTGTACCAGGAGGAGTGCTGTTTGAGATCGCAACGGATGGCCCCGGCTTTGCGACCGACGAAGATGTTGCCCACCTCGGCGAACATCTCGCCCTGCCGCCATTCCTGGAGCCACAACGCGCTGAGATCGAGAAGAATTTACATCCGCTCATGTCCTCTCAATAACACCGTAGCGCACTAAATCAATAATGTGCTGTTTTCTACTTTCCCAGAATGCAGGATTCTCGGCTTGAATACCGAGTGGATGTAGAAAGGTTTCCTTGTGAACTAGTGGAAACCAGCACAGCGCGATAATACTGAGAAGTAGTTGTGCAGGGTCTACAGGACGTATATGCTTTTGAGCAAGCTCCGTTTTGACGAGGGCAAGTCCGGCCTCAAAAACTGAGAGGTATGCACTTCTTGTCTTGAGAAAGCGGGCGTCGTTCAGTGCTTCACGCTCGATAAGACGAAGGAATGTTGGTCGCGCAATCAGAAAATCGAGGAAACTGCTGATAGCAAGGGCGAGGATATCTTGCTCTCCATTTTCGTCTGCTACATCGCTAAGAGACTGCATCACGGACAATTGTTCCGCCTCAAAGACACGATCAAGCACAGCACCATATAGCTGCTCCTTCGAGCCAAAAAAGTAGTTAGGGGTTCCGCGCGAAACACCTGCATGCTGTCCAATCTCTTGTAGACTCGTCGCCTCATAGCCCTTCATCGCAAACAACTGTTCGGCAGCATCCAAAATAACTTCACGCGACCGCTCAGGGTCGCGCGATTGCCCCTTGTCTCGCCCTTCGCTCATGCAATATCCTCACGAAAGAATGTGTTCTTAACCCTATAAGGGTCTGTTAAATTGCCCTTACAGCATTGTACATTCCTTCGCGGGTTTGTCAACGCCTATGAACGAACAGGTATATACATAAACTCCTCTATATGCTGTACAAGTTGTTCCGGCTGATCCTCCGCGACGAGGGTATAGGAATCCTGCACATACTTCAATGTGGCATGTGGAAAGGCTCGTTGCAGTCTCTCAGCGTACTTCGTTGGGAAAAGGCGGTCCTCAGTTGCCCATACCAGCAAAACAGGTTTGTCGAAGTCACCAAATTTACTAGCAGCGATGTTTGTGTAGCGTGTTGAGATGCCACGCAGTAGTTCCCTCAGGTCACGCTGTACCGCTTTGTTGCTGGTAATAGGCTGCATATACGACTGCATCGCTTGTTGCTCCACAGGATGTTTCGCAACAAGACCGACGATAAACTTCTGGGCCACGCCGAGTTTACACACCTGCCCAATGAGAGCAATAAAGCCTGGAATATACGCTACCCACTCCATAGCACGGATCGAGAGTGGCAAGAAGTTATCATAAGCATCACAGTTGGTCAGTACAAGCCTCTGCACGCGCTGAGGATGCTCTGTAATCGCAATCTGCGTGAATGCGCCGCCTGTATCATTCGCGACAAGCGTAACCGATGACAGATTCAATGCTTCGACAAAATCGGCAATTAACCGCGCTACTCCTGGCGGTGTAAGGTCTGTATCAGCATTGAGTGCTAGCGTGTGCGCTCCAAGGGGTAGATCAGGTATAATGCAACGATAATTTTTTGCAAGCACTGGAACAACTTTGCGCCACACATCGCCATTGACCAGCAAGCCATGTATAAACACAATAACTTCACCGCTGCCACATTCACGATAACGAACGGTTCCCTGTGCAAGCTGCACCTCTTTTTGTGTACCAAGTTCGGAAAATGTAGACAACTCTTTACTCCTTTTCTTGTATCTTTAGCTTGCTTGATATATAGCAAGTATAAACTAGAAAGGAAAGTATTGTCAAGGAAATATGGCATGGTATAATTTCGCATATATTCATCTAGCACTATTACCCTTTGGAGACAGCCTGTGGCGACACACAAAAAAGAGCGTGAAGAGACCAGCGATATTACGTCGCGCAACACGCTACGCTACATCATCCTCGGCCTGTTGTGGACGAATCCCATGACAGGCTATGATATCAAACAAGCCTTCGATCGCGCACTTGCCAGCTACTGGAACGCGGGCAACAGCCAGATTTACACCACGCTCAAACATCTTAGTCAGGCTAATCTCGTCGAGGCAGAAATTGTTGTGCAGACCACGCGCCCCAATCGTAAGGTTTATCGCCTGACGCCTGCGGGCCAGATTGAGCTTGAGCAATGGTTACAGGAAGACGTACCAGAGCGTTTCAACAAAGACGATTTCCTCACCAAGCTCTTTTTTTGTGGTGAAACCTCGGACGAAACCACACTCCATCATCTGCAAGAGCATCGCGCCAGTCTTTTACAACAACTCGAACAGATGGAATGGGCGCGTCAACAGTACGCCACGCGGTCTGCCCGTCGCCCACGACTGTTGGAATACCAGATGTTGGTACGTGAATACAAAGAAGCAACGCTACACGCAGGGCTAGAAGTGACAGAACGAGCAATCAAGCGTTTGGAAGAACAAAACATCCTGTAATGGATGCTGTATCATGCCCTAAAGCCAGCCCTTCTGCTCGGCGATGTGCGCGGCCTCGATCCTGTTGTGCGCGTTCAATTTCTGTATTGCAACGGAGAGGTAGTTACGTACCGTGCCCTCTGAGAGAAAAAGCGTTCGCGCAACCTCGGCGATGCTTGCGCCATGAGTCACAGAGGCAAGTACAGTACGCTCGCGTTCTGTGAGTGGATTGTTGCCTTCGCTTAACGCCGCCATCGCCAGCGAAGGGTCCACTACGCGCTCACCTGCAAGTACACGCCGGATAGCCGCCGCCAGTTGTGATGCAGGTGCATCCTTGAGCAAAAAGCCGACGACACCGCTCTCCATCGCTTGTCGTAGATAGCCGGGGCGTCCGAAGGTCGTCAAGATAAGTACACGGCATTGGGGATACTGTACGTGAAGGGCAGCCGCAGCCGTGAGACCATCACAGCCCGGCATCTCGATATCTAGCAAGGCCACGTCCGGTTTCGTAGCGAGCGCAACTGTGACTACCTCGTCGCCTCGCCCAACCTGTGCTATAACTTCAATATCGCCTTCGAGCGTGAGCAGAGCGGCAAGGGCACCGCGCACCATCGCTTGATCCTCGGCCAGGAGTACACGAATCATCGCTACTCGCCCCTTTCTTTTGGCATAAGTGGCAGCGAGACCGCGAGACGAAAGCCGCCACTCGTTTGAGGTTGTGCCTCGCATACTCCCCCAAGTACCGCAACACGTTCGGTTAAACCACGTAAACCATTACCCGCCGCCCCTGTAGTAGTCGCTGTCAAGAATTGCGTTGGTACCTTCACGCCATCATCGACAATTTCGACACGAGCCTCGCGTGTATCGCGCATCACATGAATACGACACAGGTGGGCGCGGCTATGACGAATAATGTTTGTCACGCCCTCGCGCACCGTCCATGAGAGTACAGCCTCGATAGTCGGCGGCAAGGTATCCTGCATACCCTCGTCTTCTTCGCATTGATAACTGATACCGGCTGCCGCCAGAAGTTGCTGCGCGGCATGCAGTTCATTTGCCAGCGAGGGTTGGCGATAGTTGCCGACCGCTTCGCGCACCTCTTGTAATGTTGTACGCGCCGCCTGTTCGACATCCCCAATTTCAGTGGCGGCCTGTTCCGGTGCTACAGGAATCAAACGCCGTGCCAGTTCGCTTTTAAGCGCGATCAATGAGAGATTATGCCCTAATAGATCATGCAGGTCGCGTGCGATACGTAGCCGCTCGGCAGTTACCGCTAAACGAGCAATCTCTTCGCGCGCAACACGCAATTCACGCCCCGTTGTGACTGCTCGCACGACAAGTGGGGTAACGATGCCAACTATAACAATAAGAGCGATGCCCTGTACAAGAGAGGACCAGTCAGGATTGTCGCGAGAGCCTGCCACGGCGACAAATAGCGCGAGTACAACAACCGACAATATGGCTCGCACAGTTGGAAGGCGACCACCGATATAAGCACTTGTGAAGATGAATGGTGTGCCAATACCTCTATACAGGATTACGATGATAACGCTTAATATAAAGAGGATAGCAATTGGTAGCCATTGCGCGACTACTGTATCCTCCATAGATGATGCGCCAATGAGGCGTTGTGTATTGCGCCACGTTGCCCACAAATAGACACAAAAGAAGAGGACGACCGCGACAAGTGTGGCAACGAGACGTGGCAACGAGAGATGAGACTGAAGCAATGTTCTGATCTCAGGAATAACGAAGGGCAGCCATATAACCCATACTAACCACAAGAGATAGGAAGAGCGGTTAACAGGTAGCAAGGCTGTATTGTGCCGTTGGGTTGAACTGTTCGTAGGCATACCATCACCTCCTTGCACTCTACTCTACGTAACACATGTACGGGTCTGATTTTACCACATCGGCAATTGTACGCGATTTATCGCATCCTCGTGCCAATACACCATGTGGGTAGACATTGACGGATGTGTAGGGGCCATTATTCATAACGCCCTCGTTCCCATTGACCACGTTTTCCATTCATTGATTCCGTTTGTCAATGTCTGTCTACATGGTATATTGGGACAAAGGGCGTTATGAATAATAGCCCCTACAGAAATCTTTCAATGGTGATAGATTAGGCTCCTACAACAGCCTCGACGGTTGCGGCATGTTTGCGACGGGCGAAGACCAGCGTTCCCAGCCACAGGAGGTTGCCCACGTTCAAAATGACAGTCGGAACCCAGTCCGCGAACGTCTTGATGCCGACAGCATTGGGGTCTGGATTGCTTGCTCCTAATGCGATCATCACAATGGTACCGATAATTGATAGCGTAACGAAAACACTCACACCTATTCTGGTTCGACGAATGCTTGTTGCCGCTTGCTGCTGATCGTCACGCATACGAAACATAAAGAGACTGACCACTAATAGCAATACAATAGGAATACAGTGTAGCAGGTAGTTCCATGCTGGAGCATCTTGTGGCGTAAAGTTTCCACCAGTCCAGCCTAGCCCAGCAGTTAGCAATACGAGTGCGGCAATCTGTAGTTTTGAGATCAGGTTCGTTGTGTTCGTCTTCATGATAGGTCTTCTTTCTTTGTAACTTAAACATGTATTGAGTAGTTCTTGTGGAATTACTCTCTTGCATCTCACTCCCTAAGTATAGTTATGTTGTGGTGACTTAGGTAGTGGAGGTAATCATGTCTTGCAGGTGACAAATGTCATATAGGGGCGTGATTATGCTGTTTGACCAAATAATCTGTAGTTTCCCAACGGGCGACCACAAGGGTCGCCCCTACTATACTCCTTCATAGAGCGAGTCAACGCATATGGTAGGGGCAACCCTTGTGGTCGCCCGTATCCGTCATTATCACGCCCAAATCGCGTCTTCGAGGAATGAAACACCTAGCCATTTGCGTTATAATAGGTAAAGAAAACGTTATTACGATATAGTAAAGATGAGCTATTATACCTTCATGGGTGGAAAAAGAATTTTCTACTTGCATAGGCACGAAAGAAGGTAAGACTATGGTTGGCGTTGGATATTGGACACTCATTGGACGCGGGCTACGTCTGCGTTGTCCTGTGTGTGGACAGGGAAAATTGTTCAAACGCTTTTTTACGATGTATGAGAAGTGCCCTATCTGCGGCTTTACATTTGAACGTGAAGAGGGTTACTTTACAGGCGCAATGGCGATCAATCTCGTCATTAGCGAATTGCTGGTAACGATTGCGATTGTACCGTTCGCAACCCTGGCTGGCTTGAATCCAGCTATTCCATTCTGGCCGATTATGTTAGCTGGCTTGCCGCTCCCTATTGTGCTGCCACTCATCTTCTTTCGCCACAGCCGGGCCATGTGGATGAGTGCCGACCACTGGTGGAATCCACCAAACTATCGACCCCCACAAGGGATATAAAATTTACAAAAACGCCGTGTGCGCGTGAGCAGAATGCTCACGCGCACACGGCGTTTTTATGAAAGCATAACCAGGTCACTATAGAGGCTCGACGCGTAGCAGCACATCGCCTTTTTGCACAACGTCACCACTGGTGGCAATCATAGCGACGACGCGACCCGACACGTCGGCCTGAATCTCGTTGAAGACCTTCATAGCCTCAATGAGGGCAACCACTTGCCCGACGCGCACAATATCACCCATTGTGACGAACGACGGCGTAGTGGGTGAGGCTGCTTCATAATAGACGCCCGTCAATGGTGCGGCAATGGCGACGCTCTTGTCAACTTTTGCAGGTGTACTAGCGACGGGTTGTTGCGCTATAGCACTCATCTGCCCGTTCTGCATTCCGTTGACGATTTGCTGCATCGGGGCAGAAGAAACCATCACCATGCCTGTATTGCGGCGGATGGTGATCTCGGTGCCGCCCTCGGCTAACTCTAGTTCGCTAATCGTGCTACCTTCGAGTACGTGAATGAGTTCTTCGACGCGCTCCAGCCACGATGTCTTTTCTACATCCATACGAATTTTTACCTTATTTTACAGAGCTGATAATGCTCTTTAAAAAATACATATGGGAACGCAACGGGCGACCACAAGGGTCGCACCCTACTATACACGCGTGTATAGTAGGGTGCGACCCTTGTGGTCGCCCGTTGGTTTTTAGATTCCCTCATTATGTGCTTAAAGAGCATTATCAGTTCCCTACATGTCTGTATAGCGTTTGAAGATGAGGCAGGTATTATGCCCACCAAAGCCCATCGAGGTACAGGCAGCGACATCGACTTTGACGTGTCGTGCCTCGTTTGGCACATAGTCAAGGTCACACTCTGGGTCTGGATGATGCAGGTTGATCGTTGGCGGAATAATCCCTGTAAGAATAGATTGGATAGAGACAACCGCTCCAACTGCTCCAGCCGCTCCAAGTGTGTGACCAATCATCGACTTGGTACCACTAATCGGCAGTTTCCATGCATAATCCCCGAAGACGGTTTTGATGGCCTGTGTCTCGCTACGATCATTATAAGGAGTCGAAGTGGCATGCGCGTTATAATAGTTGACCTGTTCGGGTTGCAAGTTTGCTTTTTGCAGAGCACGTCGCATGGCACGTACAAGGCCAGCACCGCCCGGAGCAGGCTCAGTGACATGGTGCGCGTCACCTGTGGAACCATAACCAACCATCTCGGCAAGGATGGTCGCACCACGCGCCTTCGCGAATTCGAGGTCTTCGAGGATCAGCATTGCCGAGCCTTCGCCCATCACGAAACCATTGCGAGTCGCGTCGAAGGGACGGCTTGCTCCCTGTGGATCGTCGTTGCGGCGTGATAGCGCGTGCATATTGTCAAAAGCTGCCATCGCGATTGGCGTCACAGCTTTTTCGGCACCACCCGCGATCATCGCCTTGGCATCGCCGCGCCGAATCGTCTCCCATGCCTCACCTATTGTATTGCCACTGGTGGCACATGCTGACACTGCCGCCCAGTTTGGGCCACGCGCCCCCGTCAGAATAGAGACGATACCGGGGGCACCGTCGATAATCATCATGTTGATAAAGAAAGGACTGATACGGTCCGGTCCTTTTTCATGCAGTAGCTTGAACTGGTCGTGCAGCGTCACCAGACCACCAATACCGCTGCCGATATAGACGCCGATATCGTCCGCATTCTCCTCGGTGATATCAAGCTTTGCTTGTGCCAGTGCCTGCTTAGAGGTGGCAATGGCAAGCAGTTCGTAAGGATCGTTACGACGCAACTCTTTGCGCTCCACATACGGTGTTGCGTCAAAGTCTTTGATCTGACCCGCGAAATGAACACGAAAATTGCTAGTGTCATAAGCTGTAATCTCACCTACGCCCGACTTGCCCTGACACAATGCCTCCCAGGTTGATGCCAGATCGTTTCCCAGCGAGGTGACAAGCCCCATTCCCGTTACAACGACACGCGACATAATGTATCTCCTCATATATAAATAACTCGTGAATTGAGACCAGGGCACCCGCAAGGGGATGCCCCTCCCATATACGTATGACATGCGACGCACCATGATATGGGAGGGGCATCCCCTTGCGGGTGCCCTTGCTCCATAAACGTAGGTAACATTTGTGCATGTATTATATCCCCAACGATGCCGCCTCCTCTTGTAGGAACCGTGTGTAGGTGTCGCCACTGAGGAAGACGGAGTTTTTTAGCAGACGTTGATGGAACGAAATCGTAGTTGCAAGTCCTTCAATCACGTATTCATCGAGTGCGCGTTGCATCCGTGCAATAGCCTCGTCGCGTGTATCAGCCCAGACAATCAGTTTTGAGAGTAACGAGTCATAGTGCGGTGGCACTTCGTAGCCCGCGAACAAATGACTATCAACGCGTACCCCCGGCCCTCCGGGTGGGAGGTAACGCTCAACCGTTCCCGTTTGCGGTCGAAAATCGTTGTCGGCGTCCTCCGCCGTGATGCGACACTCGATGGCATGGCCGCGAAATTGAACTGCATCTTGCTTGAGTTGCAGCCGCATTCCCGACGCGATACGTATCTGCTCCTTCACAAGATCGAGGCCCGTCACCATCTCCGTCACTGGATGCTCGACCTGTAGACGTGTGTTCATCTCCATGAAATAGAAACGATTCTGCTCATCTACAAGGAACTCCAACGTGCCCGCGTTGCGATAGCCGACCTTCTGTACCGAGCGTATCGCCTTTATGCCAATCTCATCACGCAACTTGCGCGGCAATAAAGGACTCGGCGACTCTTCTAGCACCTTCTGATTACGACGCTGGCAGGAGCAATTGCGCTCACCCAGATGTACGCCGTTACCATGATTATCGACCAACACCTGAATCTCGATGTGGCGGGCGCGTTCAAGGTAACGCTCAAAATAGATACCGTCGTCGTGGAATGCCTCGCGTACCTCGTTTTGTGCGAGTGTAAAGACGCGCTCTAACTCGTCGGCCCGTCTCACTAAACGAATACCACGTCCGCCGCCACCCGCGACAGCCTTGAGCATCAAGGGATAACCGATATCTTTGGCGGCACCCTGTGCCTCTGCAACGGTACGCAACACGGGTGTCCCTGGCAGCATGGGCAGACCAGCTTTTGCCATCGCCTGCCGTGCCGACACCTTGTCGCCCATCACTGACATCACCTGAGCCGATGGACCAATAAAGGTAATATCGACATCGGCGCATATCTCGGCGAAACTTGTGTTCTCTGAAAGAAAGCCATAACCGGGATGAATGGCCTCGGCATTAGAGATAAGGGCAGCACTGATGATATTGGGTATATTCAGATAGCTCTTACTGCTCGTTCCTGGCCCAATGCAGATACGCTCATCGGCCATACGCACAGGCAACGAGTCGCGGTCGGCCTCTGAATGTGCGATAACGCTGAGTATGTCCATTTCTCGACAGGCACGAATGACACGTAGCGCGATCTCGCCACGATTAGCAATCAAAATTTTCCGAAACATATGTACAGGACGGACACCGCCGCCCACTCCTCTCGCATAGAGCCTCTCCCTCAACATGCGTGAGGGTATGTAGGAAATTATATCATATGAAGTCAGCAACGAAATAATTTTGACGAAAAAAACGTGTCAGGTTTTTGTCGTAAACAGCGATATGCACCATAGAGAACGTATATTATGTATACTTACACGAGAAGGACCTGTTCATGCTACCGCTAATTGAAAATGATATGTCTACACACATATCCCACAATACAATCGCTATCTATAAAGATATCCTGATGAGTGAGCGAACATGGCTAGTGTACTTGTGTACTCACCTGACGCGAAACCAGGATGTTGCCGAAGACCTCGCCCAGGAAACACTTTTAGAGGCATGGAAGAATCAGCATAAACTCTATAACCAACATGATACGGCAGGTCGAAGAAAATGGCTCGCGGCCGTTGCTAGAAATGTATGCAAACGTTGGACACGTACCTATGGGCACGATGTCAGCCACCTCATCCCGTTCCAGCACTATCAAGATGAGATGGAACAGACCATTGAGGATACAGTAGCCGACGACTACGACATCGAAATTGAGCTAGAGCGCGATGAACTGGCTAGCTTACTTGACCGCGCACTGGCTCTTCTGCCACCTACAACGCGCGATGTGTTGATCGAACGTTATATCCATGAATCGTCGCGCACGGAAATCATGGCACGTCTGGGATTGAATGAAGACGCTTTGGAACAGCGCTTGTATCGAGGCAAATTGGCCCTCCGACGCGTGATTACAACTTATATGAGTGAAGAAGCCGAGGCATATGGCTTATCCACACCTTGTTCTATTCAAGACGAACTCGCGCAAGAAACGCGCATCTGGTGCCCCATGTGTAGCAAAGGACGGCTCATCAAATACCGTGATTCAGCAACGAAGAGAACGGGCTTTACCTGCCCTCAGTGCTGGCACATTGCTGCAACTCAGGACGGTGAACTCCATCGCGGCGTTCACAGTCCAAAGGCTATACTTACACGCCAACTAGCTTTCATCGGAGCATACTACTGGCAGGCAATTCAAACTGGTCAAGTTTCTTGCCCTGCATGTGGACTTCCTGCACATACCAGGATATATACACCCCAGGATAGCTTGCCAGAGTGTTATCTTCCAAGTGTTCCTGGGTGCCATAAAATATTCATACAATGCTCAGGCTGCGACTACGAAGAAGTCAATCCGATCCCGCACCTTATTCTTGATCTGCCAGAGGTACGACCGTTCTGGCGCAAGCATCCGCGTATGCAATGGCAACCAGGGTCTGAGATCGAATACAAGGGCCAAACCGCCCTCGTTTGCAGCTTCCAGAGCATCACAGATGCAGCGCACCTCGACGTAATTTATCGGCCTGACACGCTCAATGTGCTGACTGTTCGAGAGAGTACACACTAAAAACGCTGTAGCACATATATGTGAAAGGAAAACGACTGTGATTGCTACGTTGCGACAGCGTAACTTTGCCTTGCTTTGGTCTGGTGGCCTCATCTCTCAAACGGGTGACTGGTTGCTGAACATTGGCTTGACTGTCTATGTCTATCTTTTAACAGGGTCAGCATTGGCTACCAGTATTGTGCTGATTACTGAATTTGTGCCGAGTGTCTTCCTCGGCTCCATCGCTGGTGTCTTCGTGGATCGTTGGGATCGTCGTCAGACAATGATCGTAGCGAATCTGCTGCTAGCACTAGGTCTACTACCCCTTCTTTTCGTACATGACAAGAGTCTACTCTGGGTTATTTATAGTGTTCAGTTCTTCGAGGCATGCGTTTCACAATTTGTGCTACCCGCCGAAAGTGCATTAATTCCCAATCTGGTGAAAGAGGACGAACTTGTCCCGGCAAACGCGCTAAAATCTATCAGCATGAATACCTCGCGCTTAGCTGGTGCCGCCCTTGGTGGCTTGCTGGTAGGATTGGCGGGATTGACCAGCGTCATTCTACTTGATATCGTCTCCTTCCTCTTTGTCTGCCTGATGATCTGGTGTATTCGTATGCCCGAACGTTCCATTCCCGTTCCCTCTATAGAAGATACTTCAGAAGGTGCCTCCGCAATCATAACAACGACCACAAAACACCTTCTACATGAATGGTTGGAGGGAATGCAACTAATCTATCGCCAGCGACCACTCTTGATTCTCTTTATTGTCATTGCGATGCAAGGTCTTGGTGAGGGCGTGTTCGGCGTTCTGCTGATCGTGTTCGTCAAAAAAGTGTTGGATAGTGGCGCGGTAGCCTATGGTCTGCTAAACTCAGTACAGGCCGTGGGTAGCTTGCTTGGCGGTGTAATTGTCGGTCCATTGGGAAAGCAAGTTCCTACCGTATATTTGCTAGGCGTAAGCTGTTTTGTGTTTGGCATCATCGACCTGCTTATCGTTGACATCCCACTTTTTCTGCCCAGCCTGCTGCTTGTTGCAGCCCTCTTTGTACTCGTTGGAATACCAGCTATTGCGATGTCGGTTGGCCTCAACGCTCTACTACAAAGCACCGTCGAAGACAAACTACGAGGCCGTATCTTTGGCGCATTCCTCGCGGTGCAGGCACTTACAGTTCTTATAGGTATGGGGTTAGCGGGAGCGTTGGGAGATCGGCTCGGCGTGGTGCCTATGCTGAATATTCAAGGCAGTGTCTATGTATTGTCGGGGATTCTGGTTATTTTTGTGCTAGGCCGAACTCGGCTCCTACACAAAGACACTCAAGAAGGGCAAGTCTTGTAAGGAATAATAAGAGGCGTGGGTGTTACCCAACTACTCTTTAATGAGATAGAGTTTGACTCCTCGTGAGAATATCCATAAAGTACCGAGAAGACCAAATGAATAAGCAAAGAGTGAGAACGTGTCAAGCGGGTATGTTGTTATAGTACGATAAAGCATTGTACACCACACAAGGATGGCGAATGCATCACTCAAGATGATAAACCACTTCCATATCGGATTCTCCAGAGAGAAGGTGAGGTTGAACGTTGCTGACTTTTTCTGGAACTTAGGTTCTTTTGTAGACATAATGAATTCCTCTGCTATTTATGGTTACAATTCCATTATCCAGTAGTATACTACAAATAACTACATCATAAAGACGCACTAAAAGATTGCAAGTTTTGCGAAAGCTACATACTACAAACAGAGAGGAAGAAGAGTTAGGCTCTGAAATGCTCTTCTTCTCTCTATGATACCACATCTAAAATATATCGCTCACTCTGTACTTTGGAGCATAGATCGCACCTATTTTCTCTTAAACGAATATCAAGACGTGATATTTCTCGTAATGACTAGCAATGTGGTGATGGTACGAGTGCAGGGTAGCCTAAATAGACCCCCGCACCATTGCCATCACAAACAACTCTGGCGAGATAGTCAATAGCACCAAGTGCGCCCGCGACAATAGAAGCAACTATCCCTGTGAGTGGAGCGCCGCCCAGAAACGAAGCGATAATGCCAGCTGCGCCTGCTCCAGCTGCGACAAGGCCGTCAAGTGCATTCTGGTTAAAGAAGATATCAACGGCGTATACAACACAAAAAGGACCTGCACATTGTAAGTAGATAGTAACACAAATGTGTCCTAGCTTACTGTTGAAATTCTTAGCTAGGCTTTATCCATTGGCTAGACAAAACGAGATAGGTAGAGTAGGCTTCTCTCACATCTAACTGAGGAGAAAGAATGAGAGATGCCTAAGCTACCTAAGAGAATTCTACACACCTTGCGA
>JAABUX010002483.1_pt1 | contig 26003 bp, 26 predicted proteins | sample 5561851 | NCBI WGS metagenome assembly JAABUX01 (sample SAMN10711883, study PRJNA513361) | rock metagenome | isolation source: Antarctica rocks | place: Antarctica: Victoria Land, Richard Nunatak red sandstone | collected 2016-01-03 | reverse complement strand
TCGAATGACCCGTTTGAATCGAAAGGATCTCGACCGCATCGGCGGTCGCGGGCACGCTTCCCGAAAGGAGCGCGAGCGCCGCGAAGCCGCTCGTTATATACGTCCGCGTACGAAAGTCGATCACGTCATCTCCGTGTCTGCGAGGCTAATATCCGAGCACCGAATGCTCGAAAGGACTGTAAACGGGTTATCGGCGTTAACGAGTCAACACCGCGTACTCGTCCTGTAAATTCTTTTTTCGACACGTTGCACGGCAGAACTAGAGCCGATAGAGTCACTATGCGGAGGTCAACACGTTGAAACGTTATTCGATCGGTCTGATCGCCGTCGGCGTCATTAGTATGTCGCCCGCGTCGTTCGCAATCGCCGCACAAGATACGGCACTTATGAAAGTGGCCACCGATCTTGGTTATTCCTATAGTTACCTCGGGCCCGAAGATGCGGCTTCGCTGAATCGGCCCGGTGTGACGATCGTCATACGTCCGGGAGAACGCCTCTTCGACGTCAACGATCGAACCGAAGCAATGGACGGGCCGGCGCCGCGTTTCGTCAACAACGACATCTACGTGTCGAACGCGCTCGTCTCTCGTCTCCGTCAACTCGCGTTTCAATACCCGCAGTCAGCCGGCGAACGTGCGCCCGTCGTCGCGAACATCGCGCCGATGAATCGCCCGGCCGCCTCCATCAAAGGTGCGATCACGAATCTTTCCGTCGCACCGGTCGGGGGACAGCAACAGATCGTCATCGGCGGCAACGCTCCGGCGAACCTTCCGATCACGCTGACCCTCGTCGGGACTTTCTCGAGCGAACTTCCCGACGTCGTGCTAAACCGCCACACCGTTCTGACCGATGCTAAAGGTACGTTCCAATCGGTCATCTCGATCGCAAGCGGTTACTACCGCGGCGGGTTCCTCACGCTCGTCGCTTCTTCGGTCCCCGGGGTTTCGGCCGCGAAGGCCCAGTTCGAAGCGAAAGCACCAAACGCCGCAACGTCGGTTCCGGCCGATCAAACCCCACGTTCGATCCGGTAACCTCTTCCTCGAGACGAAGCCACACCACACACACCACACACACCACACTCTCACACACACCACACACCTGCTAGGAGACTCCATGCTTAAGAACTTCACGACCATGCTCAAGAACGATGACGGCCAGGGCCTCGTCGAGTACGCGCTGATCATCGCCCTCGTTTCGATCGTCGCGATCGCCGGCCTCACGCTGCTCGGCAACAAGGCGCAGAACGCGTTCAACAACGCCGGCAACCAGCTGAAGTACTAATCCGGTAAAAGAGCACTGAAATCGCATAGCGCGGTTTCGGTGCTCTTTTTTTTTTGAGGAAATTATGAGCGCATCGATAGCTATCTGGCTCGTCCTCGGCGCGTGTGCCATCGCCGTCGCTACCGACGTCGCGACCCGCCGAATCCCAAATCTTTTGACCGCGGCCCTCGCGGTCGCCGCGCTCGCCCTGCATGCGACGATGGGTTGGAGCTCGTTCATTTTAGCCATCGGCATGCTCGCGGGCGTGACGCTGCTCGGCTTCGTCGCCTTTTCGTGCGGCTGGCTCGGCGGCGGCGACGTAAAGTTGCTCGCCGCGGGCGCGGCCGCGCTCGGATTCCCCGACGCCGTTCCGTTTCTCATCTATACCGCAATCGCGGGCGGCGTGCTCGCACTCGTCGTCGCGATTGCGATGGGACGTCTATCCAGCGTGTTCGCAAGCGTGTCGCTCGTATTGCGCCCGCTCGCGTATAAGGGCACGGTGGTTGTCGCTCCAAAAGCGCCGATAACTTTACCATACGCCGTCGCGATCGCATCGGGCGCCACGGCCGTCGCGCTCTCTCACACCGTCGTGCCGATTCTGAGGCTGCCACTGTGAATACTCGTCGAATCACGCTCATCGTCGCCGTCGTCCTCGCACTCGGGACGGGCATCCTCACGCTACGCTATCTCAGCGGCGTGAACGCGCAAGCGCAAGCGCAACAACAAGCCGTCGTCCTCAAGCCGATCGTGCTCGCAACGCGCACGATCGCGAAGGGCGAGAAGATCACGCCCGACATGCTCACGCGCACGCAACGTCCGGCAAACGAAGTGGAACCCGATGCGGTCACCGATCCCGGGCTCACGAAGGGCGACGTCGCGATGATCACGATTCCCGCGGGCGCGACGATCACGCAAACGAAAGTCGGTCAGCCGGCCGAACTCGGGATCACGGTGCGCCTCAAGCCCGGCATGCGCGCGGTCAGCATTCCGGTCGACCGCGTGAAATCGGTCTCGAATCTCGTACAGCCGGGCGATCACGTCGACGTCATGGCGTCGGTCGCTCGAGGCGCGGGCATCCCGCCCAAGACGTTTACGATCATTCGCGGCGCGGTCGTGCTCGCAATCAATTCACAACTCGAGCAAAGCGGCGCGAGCGGCGCGACGCCAGCTCCGGATTCGGGTGCAGCTGCGACGGTGACGCTCGGCGTCTCGCCGCAACAAGCCGATCTCCTCACGGTCGCCGATCTCAACACGACGCTGCGTCTCGCGCTGCGTTCGCCACAAGAATCCATCCGCTCGTTGCCGGCCGAGACATTGCAATTCGCCGATCTCGGAACGGAAGCGAGCGCCTCCAACATGCCGCCGCCGCCGATCTATCCGGCGGCCGCGCCGCCCGTCACGCCCGTCGCCGTGCCCGCCGCGGTGAACGTGCCTGCGCCGGTCGCGCCCGCGAAAGCGCCCGCCATGAGCGGACCGGCCCCCGCCGGCGTGACCGTCATCGACGGCGATAAAGTCATCTCTGGCGGCGTGTAATGCCGGCGGCGACGGTCGTCCTGATCAATGCCAAGGGCGGCTCCGGTGCGACGACGCTCGCGCTGGAAGCGGCGCGCGCGCTCAAGCGCGGCACGGGCGCCGTCGCGCTCGTGGACGGCGACCTCTCCGGTCGTCGCACGCTCTCGGTGCTCCTGGACGCGGTGCGTCAATTCGACCAGAATCGGACGCTCGGCGTTTACTCGTTGATCGCGAGCAACGGCATTACCGCAGTCGAATTGACCGACAGTCTCGATAACGCGTTCGCGCTGCGCACCGAAGAAATCGATTCGCTGGCCGACAAGCTCTCGCAGCAGCACGAAACGATCATCGTCGACGCGCCGGTACCGTTCGCCGGCCCCGTCCGGCCGTTTATGGTTCGCGCGTCGCGATACGTCATCGTGCTCGAGCCGAATCTCCTGGGCACGTCTGCGGCGCGCACGCTCATCGGGGATCTCGCGAAATTCGGCGTACCGCTCTCGCGCATCTGGATCGTCACCAACCTTCGCGGCGGCCGCGCCGAAATTTCCGCGCGCGAACTCGAGAAGGCGCTGGGCGGAACGGTGATCGCGGAGATCCCGAGTAAGGGTGATCGCCATTTCGCACGCGCGGTCGAAGTGTTCGCGAAACGGCTGGCGACCGCGCCGACAGAGCCGCCGCTTTCGACGCTGCGTACGTCGTCGTCGATCGTGCCCTCGGGCGGCCTCGCAGTTCCCGTCGCGCCCGGCGCGTCGTCGAACGGCGTGAATGCGCACGACGCGGACGGCGATTTCAAGCCGGTCCGTCAAAGAAGCGAACGGCGCGATCGGCTCAAAGCCGAAGTACACGAAGCCGTCACGCGCCGCATCGACGTCGTAGCCGCAAGCCGAGCTCATACCGACGGGCAGAAGATTGCGGAGCTGCGCTCGCAGATCAGCGAAGTGACGGGCCAACTGCTCGCCGAACACGCCGACGTCGACACGGTCGAAGAACGCGCCGAGCTGCAGCAAGAAATCATCGACGAACTGCTCGGACTCGGGCCGCTCGAAGACCTCATGCGCGATGCGGCCGTTTCGGAAATCATGGTCAACGGCCCCAACGTCATCTACGTCGAGCGCGCGGGGCGCATCACGCTGACCGATCGCCGCTTCAACGACGAGCGCCATCTGCGCACGATCATCGAGCGCATCATCGCGCCGATCGGTCGGCGTATCGACGAATCGTCGCCGATGGTCGACGCGCGTCTGCCCGATGGTTCGCGCGTCAACGCGATCATCGAACCGCTCGCCCTCGACGGATCGACGCTGACGATCCGGCGCTTCGGCAAGAAGCGCTTGGGTATGGACGATCTCATCAAATTCGGTTCGATCGTCCCCGAAGCCACGCAGCTCTTGCGCGCGATGGTCGAGGCACGACTCAACGTCGTGGTAAGCGGCGGCACGGGGTCGGGTAAGACGACGTTCCTCAACATCATGTCCAACTATATTCCCAACGACGAACGGATCGTGACGATCGAAGACGCAGCCGAACTCATGCTCAATCAAGAGCACGTCGTGCGGCTCGAATCGCGTCCGGCCAACATCGAGGGTCGCGGCGCGATCATCATTCGCGATCTCGTCAAGAACAGTCTGCGTATGCGTCCCGATCGCATCGTGGTCGGCGAGTGCCGTTCGGGCGAAGCGCTGGACATGTTGCAGGCGATGAATACCGGTCACGACGGTTCGATGACGACGCTGCACGCGAATACACCGCGCGACGCGCTCGCCCGCATGGAGACGCTCGTGCTCATGGCGGGCTTCGACCTGCCCGTGCGCGCGATCCGCGAACAGATCGCGAGCGCCGTCGACGCCGTCGTGCAGATCGAACGTCTTCGCGACGGCTCGCGCAAAGTCACGAGCATCACCGAAGTGGTGGGCATGGAAGGCGACATCGTGACGATGCAAGAGCTGATCCGTTATCAAGCCAAGGGCGTCGATGCGAACGGTAAGGTGCTGGGCGAGTTCCAGTATACGGGCGTTCAGCCGCACTACACGTCGCGCTTCGAAGAAGCCGGCGTCGACTTCGACGTGAGAAGCTTGGCGAAGCTGCAATCCGCCGGCACGTTATGGTAGGCGTCTTCCCGATCGCCATCGGCGCCTCGATCTTCGGCGTGATCGCGCTGCTGATCTTCGCGCTCGGCGGCGACGTGCGCGGAATGCTGTCGCGTTTCGGCGCGACCTACCAGAAGAAGATCGATCGTGCCGACCTCAACATTCGCCCCGAAGACTACGTACTCGCGCTGCTCGGGATCTCGATCGTGCTGTGGCTGCTGCTCGCGTTCGTCCTGCACGCGCCGGTGCTCATCTCGCTGCTGATCTATCCCGTCTCGTTCGCCTTCACGCTCTTCGCAGGCTCGTTCTATCTGACGTTCCGCGGCAACCGGCGCGTCGACAAGTTCGTGCAACAGCTCGAACTCGTCTTGCGCATGCTCTCGGGCGCGTTACGCGTCGGTCTGGGCTTGCGCCAAGCGATCATCCTCGTGACCGAAGAAATTCCCGATCCCGCGCGCCGCGAACTCATGCGCGTCATCGGCCGCACGAACATCGGCGTCACGATCGTCGACGCGCTCGAAGATCTCGCCAAGAGCATGCCGTGCAACGAGATGGAAATGTTCTCGCGCGTCGTCAAGGTCCAGCAATCGACCGGCGGCGATCTCGCCAAAGTGCTCGAGAAACTCGGCAATACCATTCGCGATCGTCGTCGCGTCTTCCGAAAGATGAACGCGCTCACGGCGCAGGGCCGCTTCGGTGCGGCGATCATCGGTGCGCTCCCGTGTCTGGTCGGCGGATTCGTCGTCTTCACGCAACCGTCGATGGGTCGCGCGCTCATGCACACGACGCCGGGGAACATCGCCCTCGGTCTCTTCGCACTCCTGGAGGGGCTCGCCATTTTTTCACTCAACAAGATCCTGCAGTTCGACGTATGATCACCGGACTTCCGATCATCATCGTCGCGATCGCGGTCGGCTTCTCGCTCGCCGCCGGTCTTCTTTTCGTATCGCTCACGCCGAGCAAGAGCGAGGTCAGCAAACGCCTCGAGCAACTCGAGCAGATGCGCTTCGAGCCCGGCGGCCGGCAGCAAGCCTTCGAACGTATCTTCAACGACGAGCAAAAGGGCAAGCTACAGCAATCGCTTTACGAGGCCGGCTGGTACACCGTCACGCCCGCCAAAATGGGCGCGCGTATCGTCTCCGGTGCGATCTTTGGCTTTACGATCGGCATCGGTCTGGCCGCGTGGCGACACTCGACGGAACTGCTCTACATCGCGGGCATCGTCCTCTTCACGTTCTCCGGCGCCTACTTGCCGCTCTCGCAATTGAAGATCGCCGTCAAAGACCGGAAGGTCAAGATTCAGAAAGCGTTGCCGGACCTGCTCGACATGTTGTCGTCGACGGTGCAGGCGGGGCTCGCGTTCAATGCCGCGCTCGCGACCGCGCAAGAGATCGCGGTCGGGCCTTTGGGTGAAGAACTCAAGGCCGTCCTCTCGGAGGTGCGCCTCGGCCGATCGCGCAGCGACGCGCTCAAATCGATGGCGATGCGCGTGCGTCAGGAACAGCTCGCGACCACGGTTACGGCGATCGTTCAAGCCGAACGCTTGGGCTCGAATCTCGCGCAAGTCCTCGAAGAACTCGCCGAGGAAGTGCGCAATCGTCGCATGATTCGCGCCGAAGAACTCGCGAATCTCATGCCCACCAAGATGGTGATACCGATGGCGCTGTTCATGTTGCCCGCGCTGTTCGTCATGATCTTCGGCGGCGTCGTCGCGCAATACCTGACCAACTCCGTCGGGCAGTGACGTCGTCGCCGGTAATCATCGCGATCGTCGCGATCGTGTACGGCTGCGCGGCGTATCTCGCGCTGCAGGCGAGCGCCGCCATCTGCACGTCGGTCGTTCCCTTCGACGACGGGCCGGGACCCGGTACGCCGCCCTCGGTGATGCTCGTTGCGGGCGCGACGATCTTGGGCGGGATTCTCGCGTCGCATGCGCACTCGTTGCCGGAGCTCGCGATCTTCGCGGTGTTGATCGTCTCACTCGTCGCGTGCTGGTATAGCGACGTTCGCTGCGGCATCGTGCCGGACTATTTTACCGTCATCCCGCTCGTGCTCGTGTGTGCGATCGCGTTCGTCGCGCACAGCATCGTGCCGCTGGTCGCGGCGCTCGTCGTCGGCCTGCCCTTCGCGTGCGCGGCCGCGTTTTCCAAGGGCCGCGGGATGGGCTGGGGCGATGTCAAACTCGTGGCGCTCGGAGCCGCGGTGCTCGGCATTCCAACGTCGGTTCTCGCGTTCGCGGCCGCCTGTCTCGCCGCGGTCGTCATCGCGGCGGTACGCCGTCGTCGCTCCGAACCGATCGCGTTCGTTCCCTATCTTGCGGGCTCGATGGTATTCGCAATCGCCTTTCCGGTGTTTCCTTCATGACTTTACGGAATGCTAGTAACGGAACCGTCCTCGGGACGGCGGTGGTCCGCGCCGCGAACGCGTGGACGCGCGGCATCGGTCTCCTCGGTCACAAGATCGTCGAACCGCACGCGGGTTTGTGGATCGACGGCTGTTCCGCGGTCCATACGATGGGCATGCGCGCGACGATCGATCTGTTCTTCCTCGATAAAGATCAGCGCGTCCTGAAGATCGCGAGCGCGGTCAAACCGAATCGGCTCGCCGTGACGTGCCGTAACGCCACGACCGTCGTAGAACTCGGGGCGTGCGGCGACGAAGCGCGCGACGTGTTGATCGGCGACCGGCTCGTTCTCGAATGACCGCGGCGCCCGCGGCTCCGCGGGCGCGCACGTCATCGCTCGCGCTCGTGCTCGCATTCGCATTCGCATACGCATGCGTCGCCCTTGCCGTGCTCGCGGCGCTGGCGACGGCGGCGAACGACGCGTCCGGCGCGGACGCCCTCGTGCGCGGCGCCCGCGCGCTCGCCGCAGGTCGCATCGAGACGGCCTTCGGTCCCGAGACGGCGGCCGCGGGCGCCGACGGCGGCGCGCTCGGATGGCTCGCGGCGGTCGCGCTCGCGGCGCTCGCAGCTTCGCCGCTCGGCTCTGGTGCGAGTGCTGCGGCCACGGCGGCGTGCGCCCTCGGCGGCTTCGTACTCCTCGCGTTTCGCGTTCGCGCCATTGCGTCGCCGCACGTCGCGCTCGTGGCGCTCGTGCTCGCCGTCGCGACGTCGATCGACGCGCTCCGCGTCGGCGGCCCCGCGTGCACGCTGCTCTTCGGCGCCGCGCTCGCACTCGCGCTCGATACGACGACGATGCTCGCACCGCTCGCCGCCGGCGTCGTGACCGTCCTGTGGTGTAACGCCGATGCGACGGGCGTCCTCGCGCCGGTGCTCGCGTTCGCGAACGCACTCGGGCGCGTAGCGGATCGCGACGACCCGCGCGCCACGCGCGCCGCGTTCGTCGCGGCGCTCGCGACCGGCGTCGCGCTGTTCGCGACGCCGGAACTCAGCCGTTATCCGCAGCTCGCGATCGGCGCGCTGCATCTGTCGGGCGGTGGTGACGATCTCGTGCCGTGGGCTCCGTACGCGGTCGCCGCGCGGGCCTACCGCGGGGGCTTCACGTTGCTGATCGGCGGGGCGCTCGTGTTGGGATTGCGATCGTGCGGCACGCGCGGCGTAGCGCTCGCGATCGTGGCCATCGTCCTCGCGCTCGCGAACGGCAATCTCTTGCCGATCGCGGCGGTCTTCGTTGTGCCCGTGCTTGCGGCGGCCGCAAGTGCGCGGCTCGCGCGCGGTGCCGCACGCGTTCGCGCGACGTCGGGAGCGTCGTTCGTCGTCGCCGCACTCGCGGTCGTTGCGGTCGCGAGCGCGTTCGGGTTCGCCGCGCGCGACCGGCCTGCGCTCGCGCCCGTCGCGAGCGAACCGCATGACGCACTCCGGCGTCTCGCGGCGCGGTCCGCGGTGCGCGGCGTCGCATGCGTGCGCGTCGCCTGGTGCGACGACGCCGTCGGCGTCGGGCTGCGCGTGCTCGCGGACGGCCGGTTGGGCGCGATGCCGCCCGCCGTGCACCGCGCGCAGTACGCGATCGCTCGCGCGGGGCGAACCTGGCGTCACGACGCGGACGCCGCACGCATCGATGCCATCGTCGTCTCGACGACGTCGCCGCTCGCCGCGCTCTATCGCGCGCAGGGTTGGCGCGCGCTGCCGGGTGCGCGCACGGTCGCGATCTACGTGCGTCCGGGCGTCCGGCCGTGAAGTATGCGTGGTTGCTGCTCGGCGTCTTCGCCGCGCGTTTCTTCGCGACCGCGATCGCGTATCCGCAAGTCGACGGCGACCTGAGTTGGCAGCGCTGGCTCGGGCGTACGATCGCGCGGAGCGGCGCGATTCCGCGAACGCTCGGCCGGGAAACCTTCAGCGCCGCCGGCGTCGCGTGGACGCCGCAGGAATGGCTCTTCTCCCTCGCCGCCGCCCACGCGACCGGCGGCGTTTCGTGGACGCTCTTCGCCGGCGGCATCGCCGCGTGCGCGCTCGCGGCACTCGCGCTCGCGGCCTGGCACGCGGTGCGGCGCGGCGCCTCCGACCGCGCGGTTGCGGCGTGCGTCGTCCTCGCGGGCATCGGGTTCTTCGCCTCGTTCGGCGTGCGCGTCCAGGTCGCGGCGTGGCCGCTGCTGGCGCTCTTCGCGCTGCTGCTCGACGTCGAGGGCCCGTGGGCGTATGCGGCGATCGCGGTCGCGGCGATCTGGTCGAACGTGCACGCGAGCGCGATGCTCGCGCCGATCGTTGCGGCGATCGCCGCGGTCGGCACGTTCATGGACGAACGGCGCGCGAGCCCGGCGGTGCGCCGGCTCGCGCTCATCGCCGTCGGCTCGGCGCTCGCCATCTGCGCCAACCCGTTCGGCCCCGAACTGCCGCGCTACGCACTGTCGCTGTTCGGCAGCCCGATCAAAGCGCAGATCAACGAATGGCGCGCACCCGACCTCGGCGATCCCACGTTCGCACTCGGCGCGTTGCCGCTCTTGATCCTCGCGTGCGTCGCCATTCCCGCCGCGCAGCGGCGACGCACGCGCGACGTCGCGCTCCTGATCGCGTTCGCGTATCTCTTGCTCGGTGCCGCACGGAATATCGCGCTCTTCGGTATCGTCGCGTTGCCGATCGTGGCGCCCGCGCTCGGGCGAAGCTTCGCGTTCTTCCGGCGCGAATCGCGCGACGATCGCGCCGAACGTATCGCGCGATTCGCGTTGCCGGCCTTCGGCCTCGTCGTGTCGATCGTCGTAGGCATCGGGTTGTTGCGCAGCACCGAACGCACGAAAGACGATCTCGCGACGCATGCGATCGCGGCCGCCGCGCGGTTGCCGGGCGAACGACATCTCTTTTGCTCGGATTTCGCGTGGTGCGGCCTCGCGGTCGGCACGCCGCGCCTTCGCGTCTTTCTCGACGGCCGCGCCGATCCGTATCCGCTCGCGGTCTGGCGTGGATTCGAGACGATCGTCGGTATTCGGCCGGGTTGGCGCGAGACGCTCGCGCGGTACGACGTCGATACGATCGTTGCTTCGTCGAGCGAGCCGCTGGATCGCATGCTCGCGCTCGCGCCGCCGCCGGCGTGGCACCGGGTCTACGCCGATCGAAACTACCGCGTGTGGGCGCGCGATGCGCGCGCTGCGCTCAGCCCTCCGCGTGGAACGCGAGCGATTCCGCTTCGCGCGCACGCACCTCGGCGAGCTTGATACGATAATCGCTCGCTCGTCGCACTTGACCCGCATCGGTGTGATAGTCGGCGATGCGTTCCAGGAGACTCGTGTAGATCGCGGCATACATCGCGGCGCGAGCCGCGTACCACGGTTCGGGTGCTTCGCCGCCGAGCAACTCGCCCTTGTAGATCGACTCCGCGGCGCGGTAGTGCGCGAACGCTTCGGCGAGGCGGCCGCGTTCGCGTTCCGCGTCGCCGTCCGCAACGTGCGCGCTGAACCGGCGAACGTCGATGACGGCGCGTTCGAGGCTGACCGCAAGCTCGCCGCGGGAAACGAAATAGCGCTCGACGTCGGCGTATCCGACGATCGCGGCGAGCGCCTTGCGGATGTTGCTCGAGGCGGTGCGCAGGCTTTGGGTGGCGGCGTGCGCGCTCGAGCCCGCCCAAAACATCGACAGTAATTCGTCGCGCGACGCCGTGCCGTTGCGTTTCAAGATCAAGTACTTGAAGATCTGCGCCTCGCGTTTGCGGATCCACTCGATCTTGCGGCCGCCGATCGCGGCTTCGAAACGACCGAACATCCGCACGACCAGCAGCGCGGCATCGGTCGAGGCCGTCACGGCCGGCAGCGACCCGACGTCGAGTTGGCGCGCCACGCGAAACGGCCGGAACGCGCCGTCCGCGTATCCCACGAAGAGTCCGCGCGATTCGAGCATCGCGAAGCGCTCGCGTTCGACGCTGGCGTCGCCGCCGCGCAACGCCTCGCGAAATGCGTCGCGGTAGGGTTCGCCCGCCGCGCGGAGCTCGTCGTCGATGAAGTCACGAAAGTGTCGCTCGTTCGTGCGGCGCCATCGATCGTAGGCGCCCGCGAGCGTGCCGCCCGAGATCGACGCTTCACGCAGCGCCCAGCTCGCGACGAGTGGCCAGCCTTCGGTTTCCTCGAGAAATCGCGCGATTTCGGCGGGTGCGTAGGCGATCCGCGAGAGGTCGCACAGCCGCGCGATATCGTCCGGGTCGAAGACGAGCGCGGAACCTTCGAGAACTTGACCGAAGCCGCGCGCGACGTATCCCGACGCTTCGATGATCGTGCGCGCGCGTGAAGCGAGGACGAAGGCGATGCCCGTGGGCGCGTCGCGAACGAGATCGGCGATGTCGTCGATCGTCTCCGCGGGCGCGCGCTCGGCACGATCGAGCACGATCTCGCAGGGGGCGACGGTGGCGAGCGCGGCAACGAATGCATCGGCCGATGCGGGAACGTACGCGAGCCCGGTCGCACGTGCGAGCCGCCCGCGAAACGCATCGAGCGACTCGTCGGGCGCGAGTTCGAGATACACCGCGTGACCCGCGCGGGTGGCAACGTAGGAGACGAGAGCGGTCGTCTTGCCGCTCCCTACGGGGCCGACGACGAAGCGAAGCGGCAACTCCGCGTGGCGTTCGAGCCAAGCGGTGATGCGCGTTCGATGGATGATGGTCGGGGCGAGTCGCGGGAGGGCCGCCGGCCTACCTACGGTTCGCGGAAGGTGATGGGCCGTATCAGCGTCTCCTGGCCGAGGCCCGTCGCATACGTCGCCACGACCGCATAGTGGGTCTCGGCAAGGCGCTCGGGCGGGTGCAGGACGACCGACGTGTCGCCGGGCGCGACGTCGCTTCCGGAAACTTCGTCGGTCGACGCTCCCATCAGCGCGACGTGGAGCTTCGGCCGGTAGGCAACGATGCGAACGACGATCGGCCGGGCGGCTTCCTGAACCGGATCGACGGCGACCGGTGCCGCGCCGCGGGCGGCGATCACGCCGGGTGCCGTCGCCCGTGCGGTGGTGCCGGGAACGGCGCCGGCGACTGGGGCGGCGCCGTGGAGAATGGTCACGGCGGCGGCCGCCTCCGCATGCGTCGCGCCGCGTTCGACGGTCGCGACGACGCGGAAATCCTGATCGGTCTCGACGCCGGGAGCGACCAAGATCGAGCGGCCGCGCGGCGTGAGCAGCGCTTCCGCGCGCACGGTGCCGTAGGCGTCGATCAGGCGCACGAACCCCGTCGTGTCCGAGGCACGGTAGGTCGCGACGATCGGCTGGCCACCGTGAACGGTATCGCGCTCGAGGGCGAAGTCGCCGATGCCCGCGATCGCGGTGGCCACGCTCCTCGCGACGGCGCGCGCGGGGCGGCGTACGGCACGGTCGGGAAGCGCGACGACGTGCGTCGTCCGTTCGTCGATTCCGAAACGCCCGCTCGTCGTCACGCGGACGTCGTAGCCGAGGCTGCGTGGTGCCTGCGGAAGCGCGATCGTGAAGGCGCCGCTGCGGCTGTCGAGCGCGCCGCGCTGCACCTGGAGTCCGTCGGGCGTTTCGACCACATAGCGGCCGCCTTCGCCTGCGCCGAGCGCATAGGCGACCGAAAAAGGCGTGCCGCCGTGGACGGTTGCGGGTGCTGCGAGCGCGAGCACGTGTGGCCGGACTTGCGTGAAGGCGACGGCTCCGACGAGCATCGCGCATCCTGCGACGACGGCGGCGACGCCGCGACGCGCGCGTGCGGGTAGATCGCGCGGTGCCGGCGCGTCGAGCGTGAGCTGCGCGTCGTCGGCGAAAAGCTCGGCCACGACGCGCGGGCGCGGACGCGAGCGCCCGAGCGCGACGTCGATTTCGACGGCGATGGCGGAAAAGGGCGGCACGACGATCGCGTTCCACGTGAGGCGGCCGTGCGACGACGCGTCGGGCGCGTAGGCGAAGGTCGCGAGCGGCGCTGGCGTGTCGTTGGCGACCAACAATTCGTAGCAGGCACTACGATGCCGGCGGCCACGCATGGCGATCGCCTTGAAATCCGCGGCCACGTCGCCATACGGGAGACGCATGATCGAGCCGGCACCGCATGCTTCGGACGCGCCGGTCGGCAGGGCGCGGGCGTCGCGAATGGCAAGCCGCGACGGGCGGGACTCGAAGCGTTCGAGCATGTGATTGTTGTATCGGCTCCGAGCGAGCGCGTCCGTAGGTGACCGCAAAAGTGCGGCCGTTGTTCGCGGGTTGTCACGCCCGATGTTGTATGATGTTCGAATAGCATGCGCGCTTCACGGAGTGGGCTGCGGCTTCGTTTCCTCGCCCCCGGGGCGATCTGAGGTTCACGCTTTGAAGATCTCTCGTTTTTCGATCGTCGCGCTCGCCTCGGCGGCCGCGTTTGCCGGCTGCGGCGGCGGCGGTGCGACCGTCGGTTCGGGCCCGGTGCCCGCACCGATCGGCGCGCCCGCGACCGTCACGCCCGTCGGCGCGACATCGACGCCCGTTGGCATGACGCCCACGCCCACGCCCGTCGGCATGACGCCGACGCCCACGCCCGTCGGCATGACGCCGACGCCCACGCCCGTCGGCATGACGCCGACGCCCGTCGGCATGACGCCGACGCCGGTCGGTGCGACCGCGACGCCGACGCCCGTCGGGATGACGCCGACGCCGGTCGGTGCGACCGCGACACCGACGCCCGTCGGGATGACGCCGACGCCGGTCGGCATGACGCCGAAGCCCGTCGGCGCGACGCCGCCGCCGGTCGGCGCGACCGCGACGCCGACGCCCGTAACGGCCACCCCGTCGGCCGTCTATCATCCGGCGACCAACGGTAGCACGTTCGCCTTCGCAGGCCCGCTTAGCGTCACGTACGATCGCTCCGGCCAATACCCGTCGCCCGAGCCGACGCAGACCGCCGTGTTCGCGGTGACGCAAGCGGTCAAGGTCCGTAATCCGGCGACGTTCAACGGCAATTCGAGCGCAGTCGACTTCCAGAACTCGGAGACCGATCAGCAGACGGCCCCGGCGCCGCAGAGCAAGTCGATCGTGATCGAGAACTACTTTAGTTTTTCCGGCACGATCTATTCCGGAAACTTCAACTATCTCGGCTTCACGTCGGTCGATGACGTCGGCAACCAGCAGTCGCTTACCAACGGCGCGGGCAACGGCCTCGCCGACATCCTTCCCGAGATGAGCCAGATGTGGACGAACAACGCAGCGGCCACCGTTACCGGCTCCTTCGTCGACGGAACGTCGTTGAATCAGACGATCGCGGGCAACGGTTCGTATAACGAAACCGTCACGTACCCGCCGGCGTCCGGTTCGGGAAATCCCGGCATGGCGACCATCAAGTCCAATCTCGATGGCTCCGGAACGTACAATACGCCGCGTCTCGGCACGGGGCGCGCATATAACTACGTCTACTCGGTCGCGGCGCCGACCGCCGACGGATCGGGAACGATCACGGCGACGACCGCCATCCCACCGGCGGCCGGATCGACCGCGTCGCCGACGCCCGTGATGACGACGATTCCGAATTGGATTCCGGCCGGCGTCGTCGGAAAGGTGCTCGCGACCGAGAGCGACGTCGAGACGGTCAACATGCCGATCCCGATGGCGTGTGCGGTCCCCGCGAGCTTCGGCACGAACGGAAATCAACTCGTGCAGAAAAAGGTCCGCGTCGATCCGATGTTCGGTCAACTCGAGACGACGACGACCACCACATACGTGATTCCGAACGTCGGGCCGGCCTGCGTGCAGCTCGCCGACGTGCTCAAGAGTTTCTACGACTTCACCGGCCAGAACGGCACCGGCTACTTCCGTGGCGACATGCCGCAACAGACGACGACGATTGCCGAAACGCTCGGCCTCTCGAGCGAAACGCTCGCGAGTTCCGCGCGTTCGCCGCAAGCGCGGACGGCGACGGCACGAACGATGGCGATGCGCGTCTCGGTCGCTGCAGCCCGAATCGCGGCCGCACGTTACACCGAACGCCAAACGCTCTTGCGTAAGCTCGCGAACCCGCGCACCACATCCGCATTCAACAACCGTGGAGTTCTGTAAAATGAAGCACCTCCTCATTCTCGGTGCGGCGGTCGCGGTTGCCGCGGGCTCGTTCGCGACCGCCGATGCGCTGCCCACGCGCCATCCCGCGCGCAACACGACGCGCACGCCCGACGCGTTCTCGGGACCGACGCAAGTGTCGGGCAACACGCGTCGCTATAACGGGCCGCTGCGTGCGCTCGCGCGCCTCGGCGCTCGTTACGTTGGGCCGGCGCACGAATCGCTGATGTCGATCGACGTGACGACGCCGCTCCGGAACGAAACGGGACTGAAAGCGTATGCCGCCGCGGCGAGCACGCCGGGCTCGCTCTACTACCGCAAGTTCCTCACGCCGACTCAACTGGCGGATGCGTTCGGAACGCCCGTCGCATCGTATGTCGCGACGGCCGCGTATTTCCAGAGCTTCGGCCTGCATGTGCGCACGTGGACGCCGCGCTCGATGATGGCGTTGACGGGATCGAGCGCGCAGCTCGAAGCCGCATTGCACACGAAATTCGGGCGTTTCGCGTTCACGAACCGCATGCGCCAGTCGGTCGTCTTCACCGCTCCCACGACAGCGGTGGAATTACCGGCGACGATTGCGGTTTCGAACTTCGGTCGAGTTGTCGCGTTTCCGTCGACCCACATCACCTCGTTGCCCGGTGGACCGCCGGTCCCGGCGTTCGGTGGTTTCTCCAACTCACGCGTCAACGGCCTAACGCCGATGCAACTCGCGCGTGCGTACGACCTCACCGGCGCGTACAGTGCCGGCTTCACGGGCGCGGGCGTCAATCTTGGCATTATCGGCACCGGTCCGATCTCGCTCGAAGACGTGCCGAATTTCAAGAAGCTCTACAACGTTTCGGGCTCGAGCGCGGTCACGATCGTTCCTTCAACCATCGGAACGGACAGCACGCCGCCGCCGGTGACAGGCCCTTGCACGGGCGGGACCTCGACCTCGCCGTTGCCGCCGACCGCAACGGCGCCCGGCTGCAATCCTGAAGATGAGGAAGCGCAACTAGACACCGAGCAGACGGCGTCGCTCGCACCCGATGCGAACGTTTTGTTTTATCTCGCTTACAACGGTACGGGCTGTACGGTCGCGTCCGTGTCGGGAATGTGCGTCGGCGGCTCGTCGACGAGCCAGGGGCTCTTTCTTGCCGACGACGAGTTGATGCAAGCCGTGAACGACAATCGGGCCGACATCCTGTCGTTATCGTACGGCGGTTGCGAAGATCTCGACATCTCACTCATGGCGCTCAATCTTAATCCCGGGGCCGATGCGACCGGCACCGATCCGACGCTCTTTGCTCAACTCGCGGCCGAAGGCGTCGCCACGTTCGTGAGTTCCGGCGACTCGGGCAGTGCGGGCTGTCAGCGCCTGATCACGATGAATGAGGAACCCAACGCGAGCTATCCGTCCACCGATCCCAACGTCGTCTCGGTCGGTGGCACGACGACCCCCGTCGGGCAGGACGGCAATCTCACGGGGCCGATCACGACGTGGGGTCAGCAGACCAAGAGCGGCGGCGCGGAAGGCGCGGGCATGTCCAAGGCCTTTCAACTTCCGCCCTACCAGAAAGGCAACCCCGGGGTAATGGCTGTGGGCTGCACGATGCGCTGCCAACCGGACGTCGTGCTCGATGCGGATCCGTTTACGGGCGCAGCCGTGGTTTTCAATTCCGGCAAAGGCCAGGGCGGCGCGATGGAATCGCCGATCGGTGGAACGTCGCAAGCCGCACCCGACATGGCGGCGACGTGGGCCGTCGTACTCTCGGCCTGTAAGGCAACGCCATCATGTAAGGGATCGTACGCAGGTAACGTTGTCGATCCAGCTGCCTCGCCCGCTCCGGGCGGACAAGCCTCGCCGAGCTACCGGTTGGGCAATCCGAACTTCCTTTGGTACAAGCTCGCCGATCCGGCAAACGCCGCGAAGTTCCATTCCACGTTCTATGACATCGTATACGGCAACGACGCCGTTCCCTCGGCTGCTGCCCAGGCGCAGGCCGCGAAGACTGGTCAGGACGCGTATACGGGATGTTGCGATCCGGGAGCGGTCTCAGCAGGCCCGGGCTTCGATCAGGCGACAGGATTGGGTGCGCCGTTCGGTCGCGCGCTGATCAAGTTCATCGTCGGCGTCTAGTTCGCGACGTATCGCTCAGAAAGAAACGGCCCCGGCAAGTTGCAGGGCCGTTTCTTTTTCGATTCGTTTGCTAGAGGATCGGTCGGCCACGCATGCGCGGACCGCCGACCGCCAGTTCCGTTGCGATCACGTTCGCGATCCGGTTGAGTTCGCGCGATTTCTCGTCGCCGCCGCACGAAAGATCGGGCGACGTGCGTCCGTCGAACGCGATCGTCATCGTCGAGCCGAATGACGCGCTCTTCATGCAGCCGCCACCGGCGAGCGCGTCGAGCGGGCCCGCTTCACGCACCTTGTGAAAGAGCCAGCGTGTCTGCGGCGCGCCGACGGTCTTCCGTTCGCTCTGGCCGCCGACGAGGACGTCGGCGCTGCGATCGGCGTGCACGATGATGGTAAAGCCCGCGGTATTGGTCGAGCCGGAATTGCGGATCGTCACCGACGATGGATCGGTTGGGGCCGACATGCGCGGCGCGGTTTCCGGGCCGCGACGAACACCGCCGTCGGTGTCGGGTGGCGCCGAGACGAGCGCGCTGGGAGCGGAGGCGCTCGGAGCGGGAGTGCTCGGAACGGGGGTCGCTCGAGCGACGACGAGAGCGAGGACTGCGGTGCCCAGCGTGGTGATCATGGTGGACCAGAAACGCTCGGTCGCCTCGAAACGTTAGCCGCCCATCCGTTTGGTGCGGCGCTGGTGTTCCGCGAAATACGCAAGCACGGCGTCGCGTTTATCGCCTTGAATCGCGACGATGCCGTCCTTCGCGGTGCCCCCCGCGCCGCAACGTTTCTTGAGGACGGCGGCGACCGCGTCGAGTTCGTGCGCCGCGAGGCCGTAGACGAGCGTCACGCCGCCGCCGCGACGCTTCTCGCAGCCGACGCGTACGATGCCGTCGTCGGGCGGACGCGCGGCACCGGCTTTGGGCTTTGGGCGATCGAACGCCGGGAGCGGCATGCTCCCATCGGTCGAGTAGACGAGGCGGCGATCGTCGTCGGGCATGGTACCGTGCAGGTTCGACGTGGCGCCATGAACGCCGCTGCGTCTCTGCGAACGCTCGGCCGATGCCATCGCCGAGCTTCACGGGCTTCTCGCCCAAAGCCCTCGCCCTGTTGCGCGATCTCGAACGCAACAACGATCGCGCGTGGTTCGCGCCGCGCAAAGAACGTTTCGAAGACGAACTGCTCGCGCCGTTACGCGCGCTCGTCCGCGACACGTCGGATGCGCTCGCGCGTGCCGAGATTCCCATCCGCGGCGACGACAAGCGATCGGTGTTTCGCATCTATCGCGACGTCCGCTTCGGTCACGACAAGTCGCCATATAAAACGCACGTCGCAGCGTACCTTTCGTATGACGGCGAACGCGACACGCCGGGCGGCCTGTACGTGCACGTCCAGCCGAAGCGCTCGTTCCTCTCGTGCGCGTTCTACCGCATCGAAAAGCCGATGCTCGAGCGCTGGCGACGCGCGATGCTGGCTCGCCCCGCGGCGTTTACAAAGGTGCTGAAGCATCTCGAGCGTCGCGGCCTCCCACTCCCCGGTCCCGAAGCCGACGCCGATTCGCTCGTTCGAATGCCGCGTGGCTTCGACGCCGATGCCGCGGGAGCGCTCGCGCCGTATTTTCGTCGACGCTCGTTCTGCGTCGATCGGCCGCTCGCCGATCGTGACCTCGGATTCGACACGCTCGTCGACCGCATCGTCACGCTCGCGAAGGACGCGCGACCGCTCCTCGACTTCGGGTGGTCGCTCGAGTAGAGCTCGGTTAGTGCAGCATGCCAGGAACGACGCGCGCCGGTCGTGTGGCGCCCCCGACATCGGCTGACCGCATCGGCGGCACCGCAGCGTCGACGCGCTCTTGCGCGAACTTCACGAACGTATGCGCCACGAAAAGCAGCAGCGCGGTATCGTCGAAGAAACCGAGAAGCGGGATATCGCCCAAGATGTTCAGTGGTGAAACGATGAAGACGACCGCCAGGATCGCGGCGATCTTCGCTCCACGCGGGACGCGAGCGTCACGCAGCAGCGGCAGGACGCGCGGAACTTCGTGGCGCGCGGCGGAGAGCGTACGAAAGACTTTCATGCGTGCGCCGTACCCACGTTTATGTCGTTCGTTTCACCGCATCGCCGCGAATCGTGATCACGAGAGACCGAGGATCGTCCCGTCGTCGTCGATGTCGATGCGGTTCGCGGCCGGGGTCGCCCCGAGGCCGGGCATCGTCTGCATGTCGCCGCAGATCGGATAGACGAACCCCGCGCCGACCGATGCGCGCATCTCGCGCACCGGAAGCGTCCAGCCGGTCGGCGCGCCGAGCAGCGTCGGATCGGAGGAAATCGAGAGGTGCGTCTTCGCGATGCAGACGGCGAGTTTTCCGAAACCGTTGCGTTCGAAGGTCTCGCATTGTTTGGTTGCGGCGGGACTGTACGTCACGCCGTCCGCGCCGTATACCTTGGTTGCGACCGTCGCGATCTTCTCTTGTAACGTCGCGGCGTCGGCGTAGAGGAAATGAAAGCCGGATGGTTCTTCGCACGCTGCGACGACCGCGTGCGCGAGATCGGTCGCGCCTGCGCCGCCGTTTGCAAAATGCGTGGCGACCGCGACGCGCGCGCCCATCCCGTGCGCGATCTCCGTGATCGCCGCGTGTTCGCTCGCGAAGTCGCCGGGGAACGCGTTGATTGCGACCACCGGTGAAACGCCGTGTACGCGAATGTTCTCGATCTGTTTGCGCAGGTTCGCGCCACCCGCCATGACGTCGTCGGGTGATTCGCGCAACATTGCGTCCGGCAACGGTTTGCCCGCGACGACGCGATATTTGCCCGAGTGCAGCTTGAGCGCGCGCACCGTCGCGACGATAACGGCCGCATCGGGCACGAGCCCCGACGCGCGGCATTTGATGTTGAAAAATCGTTCCGCGCCCATGTCGGCACCGAAGCCGGCCTCCGTGATGAGGTAGTCCGCGGTGTGGATGCCGATGAGGTCGGCCATCACCGACGAATTGCCGTGCGCGATGTTGCCGAAGGGGCCGGCGTGCACGAGCACGGGCGTGTTTTCCAGTGTCTGCATGAGATTCGGCTTGAGCGCGTCGCGCAAGATGGCGGCCATCGCGCCGGCGGCTTGCAGATCGCCCGCGGTGACGGGCGCGCGATCCGGCGTATAGCCGACGACGATGCGCTGCAGACGCGCGCGCAGATCTGCATACGAGGTCGAAAGCGCGAGGATCGCCATGACTTCCGATGCGGCCGTAATGTCGAAACCGGTTTGCCGCGCGACGCCGTCGAGCGGGCCACCGAGGCCGACGACGACGTTGCGCAAGGAACGATCGTTGACGTCGAGGACGCGGCGCCAGGTGATGTTCTTGAGATCGAGACCGCAAGCGTTGCCGAGATGCAGATGGTTGTCGACCAGCGCCGCGAGCATGTTGTGCGCCGCCGTGACGGCGTGGAAGTCGCCCGTGAGATGGAGGTTGAGCAATTCCATCGGTACGACTTGGCTGTAGCCGCCGCCCGCCGCGCCGCCCTTGATGCCGAAGGTCGGCCCGAGTGAGGGCTGACGGATCGCGATCGTCGCGGTTTTGCCGATATGGTGCATCGCTTGCCCAAGGCCGACCGTCGTCGTCGTCTTCCCTTCGCCGAGCGGCGTCGGCGTGATCGCGGAAACGACGACGTACTTCGCTCGCGGCCGATCCGCGAGCGCCTCACGCGCCGAAAGCTTGATCTTCGCGACGTGCGCTCCGTAGGGCTCGAGGTACTCGGGGCCGATGCCCATCTTCGCCGCGACATCGGCGAGCGGCGCGAGTTTCGCCGCTTGCGAGATCGTGAGGTCGGAATCCATTACGCGCTCGCGAGCAGACGCGCGAGCGGTGCTTGCGGCCGCGCGCCGACGTGCGAGATGATGTCGGCTGCGGCGGCGTTGCCGAGTTCCGCGCAGGCGCGGTGTGAGGCGCCGGTCGCGAGACCGTAGAGAAAACCCGCGGCAAAGAGATCGCCCGCACCCGTCGTATCGACGACGTGCTCGACGCGCACCGCAGGGACCGCGATGACCTCGTCGCGCGTGACGACGATCGAGCCGCGCTTATCGCGCGTGACGGCTGCGAGACCCGTCATCGTACGGATACTGGCGACGGCCGTATCGATATCGCTTTCGAAGAGCGCGCCGATTTCCGATTCGTTCGCGAAGAGGATGTCGACGTGATGGTCGACGAGCGCGAGAAACGCGTCGCGGTGGCGGTTCACGCAGAACGCATCGGAGAGCGAGAGCGCGACCTTGCGGCCCGCGGCGTGCGCGATATCGGCGGCCTTGTGGAACGCTTCTTTCGCGCGCGGTTCGTCGTAGAGATAGCCCTCGAGGTAGGTGATTTGCGCGGCGTCGATGAGGCCCGAGTCGACGTCCTCGGGCGCGAGCGTGACGCAGGCGCCGAGATAGGTGTGCATCGTGCGTTGCGCATCCGGCGTGACGAAGATGAGGCAGCGCGCGGTCGTGGGTCCCGTCGTCGTCGGCGGCGTGCGGAACGTCGCGCCGATCGCGGTGATGTCGTGACGGAATGCGTTGCCGAGCGCGTCGTCGTGCACTTTCCCGATGTATGCGGTGCGGCCGCCGAGCGACGCGATGCCGGCGATCGTGTTTCCGGCCGACCCGCCCGACGTAACCGTCGTCGGCCCCATGTCGGCATACAGGGCTTGGGCACGTGCCTCATCGACGAGGGTCATCGCGCCTTTGTTCATGCCATAACGCGCGAGGAAGGCGTCGTCGGCGGTCGTGATGACGTCGACGATCGCATTACCAATCCCGACGACGTGATAGAAGGCATTCGTCATTGCGGATCAGTTAGGGCAACGTTCTTCCGAACCATCCCGCTTCGAGCCGCGCGGTCGAAGTGTCGGCCGCGCGTGATGCTAAGCTCCGCTGTTACCCGTTGCGTCCCGCCGCAATATAAAAAGTGCAGGCGAACAGAGCGAGACACATCATTCGCAGTTAGCCCGGGGAGCTGTTTCGAAACAGCACAACGTTCACCGCGCGCCGTCGCGAGCAAGAATCTCTGCTAATCTCGGAACGCACGAAGGCCGCCTTCGCGGCGATGAGAGCCCGAGGTATTCCGCATAATTAGACACGACGACTCACCCTGAAGAGAAGTCGCGGTCAGAAGGTGTCTGCGATCGCTGGACGTGAGCGCACGAAAGAGGCGTACGCTGATCTCGTCGCCTTCATTTGCGAGATGCGTGCTGAAGGCGCATCAATCTATGAAGTTGCCGCGCGTTTGAATGCACGCGGCCAGCAAAGAACCAGCGAGGCGGAACATGGCAATATGCGGCAGTCGCGCAATTTCAGCATCGTGCAGGTTTACCATGCTTGCTCGAAGCGCTTCGGGATCGTGTCCCACGGCGTGGTGTATGAGGGCGCGGTCGTCGTAGGGTAGAGGGCGGCCATCGTGGCTCCTGGCGAAGGTTGTTTTTGCAGCACAATCTTCAACGAAAGGCACCAAGATGGCCAAAGCCAGTATCACTTTCCGAGCTTGTCGAGAAGGGGGCGAAGGACGATGTCGTCCGCGAACTTCTCGGGCATATCGTCGAGCGTTTAATGGACTTCGAGATCGAGCAGCGGTGCGGCGCGAATACGGTGAGCGATCCGATGATCGGACCAACAGCCGCAACGGCTACCGCGATCGGCTCTGGGAGACGCGCGCCGGCTCAATCGATTTGCATATCCCAAACTTACGTCGCGGCGGTTACTTTCCAGGCTTTCTCGAGCCGCGGCGTACAGCCGAAAAGGCGCTCGTCGCCGTCGTACAAGAAGCGTACATCCAGGGTGTTTCGACGCGGTCAGTCGACGAGCTCGTAAAAACGATGGGCATGACCGGCATTTCGAAGAGTCAGGTTTCGCGTTTATGCAAAGAAATAGATGAGCGCGTCAACGCGTTTCTGGATCGACCGATCGAAGGTGATTGGCCGTACATCTGGATCGACGCGACGTATGCGAAAGTGCGGCAAGCCGGGCGCATCGTTTCCGTTGCCGTGATAATCGCCGTTGGCGTCAATACCGACGGAATTCGCGAAGTTTTAGGCGTCGCAGTAGGTCAGAGCGAAGCTGAACCTTTCTGGACCGACTTCTTGCGCACGCTTACACGACGCGGCTTGCGTGGGGTCAAGCTCGTCATCTCCGACGCCCATCTCGGGCTTAAAGCTGCGATCGCCAAAGTGTTCAAAGCAACGTGGCAGCGCTGCCGCGTGCACTTCATTCGCAATGTGCTCACATACGCCGGCAAAGGCCAACGGCAGATGGTGCTCGCGCTCATCAACACGGTGTTCGCGCAGGAAAGCGCGGAGGCCGCGCGTGCTCAATGGGACACCGTCAGCGATCAGTTGCGCGTGAAGTTTCCAAAACTCGCCGTCATGCTCAACGACGAGAAGTTCGACGTACTCGCGTTCATGGATTTTCCGAAGGATCGTGTCCCAGGGCGTGGTGTATGAGTTGACGGCCGACCTCGGATAGAGGGCGGCCATCGTGCCTCTTGGCGAAGGTTGTTTTTGCACAGCAACTTCCCGCGAAAGGACACCACGATGGCCAAAACCAGTATTGCACTCGCAGAGCTCGTTGAAAAGGGGGCTCAGGACGAAATAGTGCGCGAGTTGCTCTCGCACGTCGCCGAGCGGCTCATGGAATTCGAGGTTGAGCAGCGCACTGGCGCCGACTACGGTGAACGATCGGGCGAGCGCAGTACAGCCGCAACGGCTACCGCGATCGACTTTAAGAAACGCGGGCCGGCTCGGTCGACTTGCGGATTCCCAAATTGCGCCGCGGTTCGTATTTCCCGGCTTTTTTGGAACCGCGTCGCACGGTTGAGAAAGCTCTGATGGCTGTGGTTCAGGAAGCGTATATCCAAGGCGTATCGACGCGTTCGGTTGATGAATTGGTTCGTGCGATGGGGATGACGGGGATATTGAAGAGCCAGGTCTTGCGATTTGTGCAGCGAGATCGACGAACGTGTTAACGCGTATCTGATGCGTCCACCCGAAGGTGATTGGCCGTATCTCTGGATCGACGCGACGTACGTGAAAATTCGTCAAGCCGGCCGTATCGTTTCGGTTGCGGTGATAATCGCCGTCGCCGTAAACACCGATGGTGTAGGGGAAATCGTTAGGGTTGCCGTCGGCCCGAGCGAAGCTGAACCGATCTGGTTGAAATTCTTGCGTGATCTAACGCGACGAGGACTGCGCGGCGTAAAGCTTGTGATAAGGATGCGCATCTCGGCCTCAAGGCGGCGATCGCGAAGGTCTTTACTGCGACGTGGCAGCGTTGCCGAGTGCATTTCATGCGCAACGCACTTGCATTTGCGAACAAGGGACAGCGACAGATGGTTCTCGCGCTCATCAACACCGCCTTCGCGCAAGAAACTGCGGAAGGCGCGCGTGAACAGTGGCGCGTCGTTGCCGATCACCTTCGCGAGAAACTACCGAAGCTCGCGACCATGCTCGATGAAGCGGAGAACGAAGTGCTTGCGTTCATGGACTTTCCGCGAGCTCATCGCAAGCAAATCGCGTCAACGAATCCGCTTGAGCGACTCAATGCCGAGATTAAGCGACGCACAGATGTCGTCGGTATCTTTCCAAACGACGCCGCGATCGTGCGGCTCGTCGGCGCGCTGCTGCTCGAACAGAACGACGAGTGGCAACTGCAACGGCGATACCTCTCGCTCGAAGGACTCGGAACCGTCAGCGACAATCAAACCCAACGGCTTTCAGCGGTGATCACCGGCTGAAACCCAACCCGCGTCGAGAGTCGCTCGTACACCACTCCGCGGGACACGATCTTCACGAGGCATACGGCACGATGTCGGTCGATGGAACGCTCTTCGTCAACGCTTGCGTTTGCGATTCGAGCTATAAACCGATCCAGAAGCCGATCGTCCTAGACTTGAATGCTTCGGGCGCCCATGTCATCGTCGAAGCGAAACACTGAAGTGCCTGAGGTGACGTTCCCTGACGGTAAATCAATCTTGTTTGACACCAAAGCAGTCGGAACACACCACGTGAGATTGCGTTCTTATCGCGGGCGCTCACTTAACCGCAGCATAATTTCTTGCGACTCAATGGCGACGGCGACGTTAAATTATCACTAATTATAGCGTTCGGTTCGCTTGTACTCTGGATTCAAGCTGCGCCTCCGAACCCGTTGCAGTTTGGCATTATAAGCCAACAAATCGTAAAAATTCCTTATGCCTGAAGGGATGGGCCTTCTTTAGTATAAGCGCGAGACAAGATCAGTATCGCGCCTATAGATTGACTTCGGATGAGCGATGGCTATTATTGTCACTTCCCCCAGAGTACAGATAACTATTTTGGATATAGTAGGCTGCTTAGAGCAGCCAACGTCGAGCTTGGAACAGTTATAAAGGTTGTAGAAACCAAACACCGTTTTAAAACTTGCAGCGAGGATCTAAAATAGGTGTTTTAAGTACAAGAGTGCTAGCCTTGTTGTTCGAGATGTAGAGGCTACGCCGCTACTCTGCTGAGTTGTTAATCTCAAAGCTTAAACCCATCCCGTGGGCCTGGGCTCACGTGTCTAAAAGTGTCGAGATGTCGGCTGTCTACGCCCGAGTAACGTTGCAATGCGGGACTTGAACAATCAATCCACACAGGTAGCAAC
>JAABUX010002481.1_pt1 | contig 26040 bp, 27 predicted proteins | sample 5561851 | NCBI WGS metagenome assembly JAABUX01 (sample SAMN10711883, study PRJNA513361) | rock metagenome | isolation source: Antarctica rocks | place: Antarctica: Victoria Land, Richard Nunatak red sandstone | collected 2016-01-03 | reverse complement strand
TAGGCGGCCAGGATCACGGCTTTTGTTTTTTCATCGTAAGCCGCACTGCCGGTGTTTTGGCGTCCATACTTTTTGCAGGTGCGGCACTGAAAGCGCAGTTTGCCGTTTGGAGCGTGGCCGTTGCTGACGAGATGTTCGCTGCCGCAGTGAGCGCAGCGCGGAGCCGGGATAAGCATAGGCTCATCTTACCCGCTCAGACCAATTTGAGCCACTACCAATATTATTTTGTCAGCGACCCCGGGTGCAGGTGCGCCAGCGCTTGGAGGATTAGCCGGTCGGCTTTAGCCAACCTAAGCATTGCCGCCTCACCCACCGCCAGCACAGAAACCTCCACGCGCTTAATGACTTCCACGCACCGGATCACCTCCGCCGGCGGAACCAATTTTGCCGGCTTCGCCTCTTTTGGGGCTTCAGTTTCGAGTACTTCGATTTCCGAACTCTTAATGCGGTGCTGGGCGGCCTGAAGCCGCTGGCGCAGCTCGGACGGCTCCGCATCGTCCGGAGAGACCGCCTCTACAGCCGCGAGCTTTTCCCGCAGCCGGTTCAGGTCCACCAGCGCGAGGGCGACAGGCTGCATCCTCCCCCGCCCCTGCTGCTCTGTCCCATCTCGCTCTGTCCCATCTCGCTCTGTCCTAACTCATTCTGTTCCTGCTCACTTTGGGTGTGGCTGAGCTGTCGGACGTCTCGCGGCGGCGCACCTGCACCTTTTGCAAGAGGGCCAGCCAGCCCGGCGACCACAGCCAGGCCAATCCCCCCCCGTCTTGCACTCATTACTCGTCTTGTGCATCATGCTTATTCAAGATACGAAGCAAAGCTCCTCCCATGCGGCAGGCAATCCAGTTTTGTGCCCACGCTATTTTGTATCCCAACCGCTCCTTCCAGTTGCAGTCAGCCACGGCGATCTGCACCTCATCCTGATCAATAATAAAGCCTAGGTGGGTTTGCTTCTCCACATGCACGAGAAATCCCTGGCGACCCAGGAAATCAGCGAGGGCCTGCGTTTGGGCCAGGGCCTCAAACGCATCGGGCTTGTACCAATAAAGCGCTTCCGGGTGAAACTCCAAATCCAGAGTGTTCACTGTGTTTTGGTAGGTCAAAAGCAGCTCTGCCAGCTCCGCCTGCTGCTCCGCCGGCAATGTGCGCTCACCCCAAAGATGGTACGCGGCCGCGAATAACCCGGTGGGCGGAGTAGCCTTGCTATGCCTGCCGTGCGTGGTGAATCGGATAAACATCGTCGTAATTACTCCAACCGACAATTATTAAAATATTAACGACTACGAAAATTCCGCTGATGTTTATTTTACCCGCTCCGTTGAACAGCGTCCTTAACCAACACAGATGCAAAAAAAGACCGGCGCTCATGCACCGATCCGGAATGTTTGTCTTCGCAAGTGAGGAGCAAAAAGTCAACGGACGTAGAAGCTGAGGTTGACGGCTCCCAACCCTTCGACAAGGCGTGTTCCTTGCGTCTGGGCACCGGCCTTGTTGGTGGTGCGGACGGGGGTGCCGCCCCGAATGTACTCACGGGCTTTGGCAAATGTTTCGGCGTAGTCGGGAGCCGTGCGTCCGGACAAGCGGGCTTCGTAGGCAAACTCCACCAGGGTAAATGCCGCCTTGATGTCCGTCACCTCTGCTGGCTGAATGCGGGCGACGCAGGGAGGGAGCAGCTCAGGGCCGGCGAGAACCGCTTGGAATGCATAGCCGAGGCAGCCGGTAAGGCGCTCGACCTGACCGGCATCCAGCCGCCGGTCGCAGAGGACGCGCACGGCGGTGAAGGGATGTTCCGGGCTAAGCGCTTCGGGTTCGTCCGTCAGTTTCCAGGCACAATCTTGAAGCTCCATCAGGGGGATAGCGCTCTTGTTGAGCAGCAGCAAGGTCAAGGGGTTGGCCCGGCCTTTGTACGCGAGGATCGCTTGGTCAAAGCGGCGCAGGGCTTCCGGGTACTCCAAGGGGTCCGAGGCAAGGCTGGCAGGATCCGGCGTACTTGTCCCAGGGCCACTAGGACGCCGTTCTTTCAGTCCATCGGCAAGGTCGCTTTCAGCAGACACACTTTCAACGGGCGCAATTTCAACGGGCACGATGTGGTTCTCCTTCTTGGGGACTCTTTCGAGACCGATCCAGTTGGGATTGGTCTTGCAACGAGAACGATCCTGTGAAGATCGGTCTGAGCGCGAGTGGCTCACCTCTATTCAACCACGTCGCAGGCCCGCAGAAACTTTATTGGTGCGTCCTTACACCAGAGCATCGATATGGCAAAGGCGTTTGCTGCTATTTTCTTTTGCCCACTTTCTAAACGAGTGCTTGTGAAACAAGAGCCGCGACCAATGAGCTGGCTACGATTCTTTTTCTCGTATAATTGCTGCTTTCGACGCTCGATAACCAAATTCTAGGCAACAGATCTTGCTTGTATTTAGCAAGCCCAATTTTTTAAGCCCTCGCCATCACACTTATTCTAGCTCTACCCCCTCGCTCAAACCTCTTTTTGCTTAAACCTCTTTTTGACTAACCTCTTTGTTGCCCAAGCCTGCCGCCCTCATCTGGAAGGACGTGCGCCCAAGAATGCAGATTTGTGGGAACATCACGCCGCCCGTAGCCTCGCTTCTAATCCCCTCAAAAGTTTTCTATTTGCTTCTGTCACTCTGCTTCACGCCGCCTCTACTCTTTAGTCTGTTGAGCGCGTCCGTGACAATACTCGTTCCCCGCAGCTACAGATTTGTAGGGGGTGTATAACGCCTCCTGCCCGCGATCCTTACTTTGGGGCGCAGAGACACAAAGGAATCTTTATTATGACCCGTCCGTTTTCCCGAGTTTCGTTCCACGAGCAAGTCTGCCTAGACCAAATGCTCCGTTCCAAGCCCGGCCTTGTTGTCGACTGGTGCAAGAAAACTGGTGCCGGCTCGCTTCGTAGTTTGCCGGCAGCGGAACAGCTTAAAGAAGCGGACCCGCGCTGCTATGCACTTCTGGTCGCCGAGGCCCGCGCTCAGGGTTTTCCAGTGCGTTGACTTTACCAGTGCATTGATGCCGTGACCGCTTCCTCCGAACTGCGTGGCTCACAGAATGAAGCCAGGTGGTAGAAGCCAAACCTCCAGGTAATCTGCATGGTGGCAATGTGCCTATGACTGTGGCGGCACCTCAATACTGTCGGGAGCCATCCCGTAGGGACAGAACGTCACCGTGCGGTGACGTTCTTTGCTTCCCGAATAATGCCCCATTTAGCGGCGTAGTACGATATTGAAGTGCCGCTACAGTGGAATGCAAAGAATTATGATAGGGCGCACAGAGTATGAGAGAGACACTCAACAGGCAGCGAAGGGGAGACGCGGCTGCAACTTCAAGTGCGGCGGGTGGAAATGCTTACCTGGGGATGCAGATGATTCTATAAAACGCAGATAGTCCGCGCGGGTTCACAGAACGCGCGGGAGGTACAATGAATTATGCTTGTTTTTGTGGATGAGTCCGGCGATACAGGGATGCAGAAGGCCGGCTCCGATTTGTTTACAGTCACTTTGATCGTTTTTGAGGATCACGATCAGGCGCAAGCCGTGGACGACTGGATTAACCTGCTGCGGCAGGAACTCAGGTTGCCAGCGGACTTTGAATTCCATTTTGGGAAGAACAGCAGCAAAGTTCGGTTTGAGTTCCTAAAAGCCATCGCCCCCTATGAGTTTTGGTGCTATGGCTTTGTGGTGAACAAAGCGAAGCTGTACAGCCCGACCTTCCAAAACAAATCCCTGTTCTACAACTATATGTGCGGCCTTGTCTTCGAGAACGCCAAAGCCACACTGGACAACGCCATTGTCAAGATCGACAAGAGCGGCGACCGAGACTTTGAGCAGCGATTAACCGCTTATCTGAAAAAGAAGATCAACGACCCTGCTTCCAGCACAAAGCACATCAAGAAGGTCAGCGGTGTCGATTCAAGCGGTAATAACCTGGTGCAGATTGCGGACATGGTTTGCGGTGCCATCACACGCTCTTATCGCACGGACCGCAAAGATGCCAAGGAGTACCGAAAAATAATAGCGCACCGAGAAATCTCAGTGCGCTTCTGGCCGGAATGACATAATGGCTGGAGGGACCACAACTAGGGTGATGAGTGGTGTACCTAACCGCTAGGCAAATTCGCGTTTCCGCAGGTGTGCCACGCTCGCATCCATACCATGCCCCGTTTCTACGGGGAGGCGACAGTTCGCGGTCAGGTCAATTCCATACTCATTATGGCACAAAAAGCGTGAAATTATACCGCTTCAACAACGCCATACACAAATAATTGCGTTTTAAGCTTTTTAAAGTGCCATCTCAGAGACGGCGGACGGCAGTGCCAGAAGCGGCACGGTGAACTCTGCGCTTTTCGGCTTGTACGATCGAGAGGCGTAGGTCTTTTTTGTTATCTGCAACGTTTTGGGTTTGCCGCCTGCAACCTTTTCAAGCGCTTGGTGTCCCAATAAATATCAATCTGGAACAACGAAATCATACTGGAACGAAGAAATTATGCCATTTTTCCAACGGCGCTCTCCTGCTGACAAAGTGGTCGGAAAATCAGAACAAAAGTCGCGTGAGAACCGGCGACTCATTATCGGAGGCCTTGCGGCATTTTCTGGCGCGTGCGTCGTCCAGCTTCTTGGCTTGAGTCAAAGAGATACTTCCCTGAGCATCGCACTCCTTTGTTTCGCGCTGTCGCTCCCGCTTCTTGTCAGGGATCTGCTTGATGTTCAGGCTGAAGAGCATCATGAGATTACAATCAACCTAGACAGTAGGCTAAGTGCAACCACTGCCGGGATCACGGGTTCCATTTTTGGGATTGGGGCGATCTTTTGGCATTTCTCTCCCTGGATTTGCTCGGCATTCATACTCTCATGTTTTTGGTCTGCACAGACGCATTTGTCGTATATCGACAGATTATCCGAAAAACCGGAGCCCAGTGGATTAGAGAGATACAGGGGTGAGGGAGATAGTAATGAGGGAAACAATGAACAAGAACCAGTCAACCAACCAAACCTCGCTGGCGATGAAACTCTTCGCGGGCCTGCTCACGATCGGCTGCGCCTGGGCTGCGTGGAAGATTTTCTTCTTCCTCTCTCATGCCCTTGTTTCTTCATCGGCACCGATCCAAGCTGTCGTGGTCGCTGGAAGTCTGACGATTTTTGGTTCAGTCATCTCGCTGATTTACTCTGCACGAAACCAAAAGCGCCGGGAAATTGAAGCAGAACATCGGGGGAAGAAATCCGAGATTTACGAGAAGTTTATGGAGTTTTGGCTCGGAACGCTGCTGCGCGAAAAGCTGGAGCAGTCCCCAGTGACCCAAGTAGAGATGTTTCAGTTCTTCCAAAGCTTCAATCAGAAAATGATCGTTTGGGGACCGGATGAGGTTCTAAAGCAATATCTCATTTTTAGAGCGAGTTCCCAAGAGGGTGACAATCTGCCTCCGATACAGATATTGGAAGATCTTGAGGTTTTGATGTTCGCAATGCGGGTTGATCTGGGTCATGCGAACAAAAACTTGCAGAAGCGTGATCTCCTTCGCCTCTTCATCAACGATTTGGACGCGATCACTATGAATTGAGCACATTGTTTCAGGTCCTACGACTATGTTTAGGTCCAACGATTATGGACATAGAAAGTACGCTCATAAAGACATTCACCACGCCCCAGATTTCTTGCGCCCCAGATTTCTCATGCCCCGGTCACTTCGCTGTTTCAGGAAGGCAGTCAAAGACTCGCACTTCCGGCCTTGCCTACACGACCCTGCTTCGCTACATGACGCTACTCGAAGCGAAATTTTCGGTGCAGCGTCTGCCGTCCTGGTCCGCAAACCTCGGCCACCGGCTGGTCAAATCGCCGAAGCTTTTGGTCAGCGACACCGGGCTTGCAGCGAGCCTTCTTGGCGTGACGGCAGAGCGGCTATCTGAGAACGGGACGCTGCTGGGGGGCCTGCTGGAAACATTCGTGGCGATGGAGCTTCGTAAAGCCGCCGGCCGGAGCACAGAAGCAGTGTAGCTTTTTCACTACCGGACTCAGGCGGGCTAGGAAGTAGACGTGCTGCTGGAAAATGGCATGAGGCAACTTGTGGGCGTGGAAGTGAAGGCGTCCTCGACTGTGACTTCGGGTGACTTCAAGGGGCTGCGCGGGATTGCCGAGGCTACGGGTGGCCGATTTGCGCGCAGGGTGGTGCTCTACACAGGAAGCCAGATGATCCCATTCGGAGAGCGTTTATACGCCCTGCCGATGAGTGCTCTTTGGCATTAAAAGCCAAATTCTTATTGTCTGTTAATTGATCTGCCGCCGCAAAACAGCCAACTCAGATCGTGGCGGGCTTATGAAAAGTAAGGAAGTGCTTTCACTCCTTCCAGTACCTCATGGGGAAATACAAACCGGTGGAAATGGTTAATTTTCTTTAGTGCATTGAAAATACCGTTCTCATTCTCTTGCTCAATGGGAACGGGTTCTCTCCCGCCTGAGCTAAACAGCCAAATAGCATCATCTTTTAGATAAGTTTTGCCTTCAGACACTCCCCAGTTATACGTTTTGTACCCAACCCGTTTTGGGTCATCTACGAGTACGTAGTACATCAAGGCATCTTCTTTTGTGATCGTGAATGGTAATTTATCGCATACCAGTTTCGCGATCCTTCCTTCACACTCGCTCATGAACTTGGACATATAGCCAGGCTCATACTCCATAGAGCGGAAGCGTTGTCTCTGCATAAGTCGCCTAGATAGATCTGAGAGGATCGCGTCTCGCGAGTATTGCCAGTTCTCGACGAGGTGCCAAACATGGAATTCTCCGAGCCGAATGTATTCCCCGATCTCCATGGCCTCACCCTTTTCCATTAGTGCGCGGAGAAGGTTAGTCGGCCCCCCATTACTATCAGAGAAGACAGATGCGTCTCCCTCCTGATGTAGAACAAATGCACGTTTCAAGATAGAGCCAAGAAGGACACTTGCTCCTCGGACGCCGTGATGAAAGTAGATCGTTTTATAAACGTGTTCCAAAGTCAGCAGGTAAGCTTCAACAGCCTCAGTAGCGTGCCTATCCACGACTACCCGCCCCTTCCAAAAGAAGAGCATATCTAGCAGACGGTAAAGGTCAAATCCGTGTGTTTGGAGACCGGCCTGCTTGGTATCGCGCATCAGGTAATCTAAACGGTCTGCATCAAGTTGGCTTGAAATAAGTCTATAAGTCCAATGGTCCTCTGGCCTCTGGCTCCTGTCTATATACGCTGCGACGTAGCTAGGGAACGTGTCGCTAACAGCACGCAGTTTCCCATTTATTTCTTCGTCTTCGGTAAGAATGCGTGATGTCATAACTTCATGATTGAACCACTTCCGTTTTTCCGGGTGTGAGTCGTTTAAAGCCTCTTCAATTGTATGAGAAAAGGGGCCATGTCCGATGTCGTGGAGAAGACTTGCTGTTGCCACCGCTAGTTGACGCTGAGGGTCCTGCTCGAGGCTGCTGTTTCTGACGATCCGCTCGTACATCTGACATGCAAGGAAGGAGACACCCATGCTATGAGAGAAACGCGAATGCTCCATACCGTGGAATACCAGGTTGGTTAGGCCATTCTGACGAACATGCCTCAGGCGCTGAAATGCTTTGCAGTTAATCAGGTTTGGAAGCAACCAACCTATTTGATCTTCTGCGTTTCCAGGGTCTATTCCTGAAAAATCGGAGTCCAAAACAAGACGGTTGAACCGAATCTGGCCATGAATCGGATCTCGGAAGAAGCGCGGGCGTGCCATATACAAAAACCCTTGCAGAAGATTTATCTAAAGCCTCTGCGCCACGCACGAAAAAAGTACGCCCTTAGAGAGCGCACAGAATGCTTTGTAAGCTTCGGCTTTTTAGAGAAGCTTGCGGTATGTTGCAGAGTCGGAAGGAAGCAGCACTGCTATAGTTTTGCGATCAGATGCAGTAATAACCCAGATTACGGTAGTTCCATTCAACCGATAGGAAGAGATGATAGGGCCTTGTTCGGCTAATACGTAATGGCTGTCACCATTCTTCTCACTATTTTCCTCATTGTGCCGAGTTACCATTTCTTCGGCAGTGTAGTTCAAGCTCTCTAGAGCTTCCTGGGCACGCCAGGTGACTTGCACCTGGGCTTCTTGAGTGGTCACTAACTTGTTCTTCCTCTTTACTGTTCAGCCAAGTGGCTGTTAAATTACATTACATTGAAAGTGAGTGATTGTACAATTTAGCGCCATTGTCAAACAACAGCACAGTTTTGTTTATCAACTTATAATTGTTGTCAGTTAGGTTTCGGCGAAACTTTTCTAAATCTTTATTCTACAAGATCACCTGCTTTTCCTGTATTCCCAGTGTTTGAGTAACTTCCCCTTTTTTAGTTTCAGCCATTTTCTGACCTCTTGTGTTCTGAACTTCCTTCATAATCCCACCTGCGCGGCGGCGTTGTCCCGGAACAGCGATCCATCGCGAATGTAGCGCCGAGCAACCATCACAGATTTGTGGCCGGTCTGGGCCATGATGGAGCGCTCGGAGACACCCGCCTGCGCCGCGCTTGTCGCAAGTCCTGCCCGCAGAGAGTGACCCGCGTACATTGCCGGGTCCAGCCCCGCCGCAAGAGCCGCCCGCTTAACAATGAGTGCCACCGCCCGGTCAGAGAGCCGCCCCAGCTGGATTTTGCCGTGGCGGTTGATCGCCCGGAATAAGGCTCCCTCAGTCAGTGCAGACAGCTCCCGCCAGGCGGCCATTGCTCGCACTGGGCAAGTGTGGGGATGAGAACCATAAGGAACACCAACCTTTCGGCCCTGTCCTTCTTGATCCGTCTTGCTCTTCCTAATTGTCACGGTCAGCCCGTCGTAGTCGGCATGAACATCGGCGAGGTTGAGCGCTACCAGCTCGGAGCGGCGGAACGCCCCGGCAAACCCCAAGAGCAGCAGCGCCCGATCTCGCACGCCGATCAGTCGGCCATCGAGGGTGTCCACCATCCGGCGCATCTCGGCGGTAACAGCGGGGGCTTTGCCGTGCTGATGCGTCCCCTTCGCGCGGCGGATACCGGCCCAAACAAGGCGGACCGGGGCGGCTGTCGTGGGAGTCTCGTGGCTGGCAGCCTGGTGGACCTGGGAGATCGTAGCAAGGCGGCGTCCAAGCGTAGACGGCTTGAGGGCATCGGCAAGGGCGGTCAGATAAAGAGCGACGGTCTCGGGGCGAGCGGGCAGCGGGACGAAGCCGTAGGGCTGGCACCAGCGGGCGAAGTCGTCCCAGTCAGAGGCATAGGCGCGGCGGGTATTTTTGGACTTGGCCTGACGGGCATAATCTGTAGCTTGGTCCCGGTAGCCCGCGAGGCTGACCGGCAGGCTCTTGGCCTCGTCTTGTTGCTCCTGTCGTTGATCTTGTTGTTGATCTTGGGTTCTGTTACCAGCTCGGTTGCTGTCAACATTATTTCCCCCAACATTTTCGTCAAAGCTCGCGCTGCTATTTAAATCTTTCGCGCTGCTGTTTAAATCTGTGGAATTCGGCGGATCATCATTCCCCGCCGGCAGTAAAAATAGGCTCATGGGGCCTATTTCGCTGTCCCCTGCCCCGTTTCCTTCTGGCTTCCGATAATAGAGTGTTATCGGAAGTCAGACGTGCTACAAAGCCAAACGCACTATGGAAGCAAAATAACTGGAAGGCAATTAGGAACGGCGAACTACCAGGTGATGATGCGGCCTTCATCTTTTACACGCGGAACTATGACCGGCTGGCTGGCTAGTGACTGTGCAATGGCCTGGGCTAAGTAGGTTTTGGACACGCCCCAGTGCCCGTTGCTTGCCTGATAGCGGCGGGAGTCATCCGGGATGCCAGCGAAGACGACGCGGTTCTGTGGGTCCAGCAGAAATGCCTGCGGCGTGACCTTTGCGTTCAGCGCCAGAGCGACCTGATGAGTAGCGTCGAGCAAAACCGGAAAGGGAAGACGACGCTGCGTGATTTGGCGTGCGAGCTGGCCGGGCGGCAGTTTGAGGTCGTAGCCGTTGGAAGCAACGGCGTAGAACATGACTTTGCCCTCGTAGCGGCGGGACAAGGGAACGAAGGTGAACGACTCGCAGGCGCGGACGCAGGGGCAGGTAGCGCTCCAGAAATAGATGACTTTCCAGCCGGGCTGGGCTGCCAAATCTAAAGCCTTGCCGTCAAGGGTCTTGACAGGGAGCATAACACCGTCTGGCACCGAGGCTGCCTGCATAAGCGGATCAGGGGCGGCAGCGGTCCGAAGCGCATCCAGGGCATGGGAGTCAATAACAAGGGCAGGTGCCTGACGCGGGGTATCGTCTTTGTGATCATTAGTGTAGACTGCTTTGCCCTGCCCATCCAACACGAAAACGCGCGGGCAGAGATCGGCTTGGAATGCGGTCGTCACCCGCAAATTCGGGTCCGGCAGCAGCGTGGTCTCAGCAGGATCTAGGCCAGTCTGCAACTCGAATACCCGCGTAGCCGAGGCATCTCCCGAGAAGACGACGAGCGTCATCGGGCGCGTCGTTTTTGCTCCTGCGGACGATGGCAGTACCCCACCGCGCTGGAAGTTCCCCCAAGTTTCGGCACTGGCTTGACACCAGGGACAGCCGCAGAAGAAGAATAGGGTGACTGGCCTGCCCCGGAAGTCGGCCAAACGGCGTGGTGTGCCGCTCTCGTCGGGGAGAGTAAAGTCAAGTGGCAGGGACCGGGAATAAAAGGGTCGGGAATTAGTGAGGGGAACGCCAGACGGCGGCGCGGCTGCAACTGATGGAACCAGACCCCAAGTCAGCAAGGCTGACAGTAGCACACAAAAACTTTGCAAACCCTTCATGTCCCTGTTTCACTCGGTGTGATCAATGCAAAAACCGGTACGCGAAGCCGCTGACCACTTTGCGTCTTGACAATAATACTGCCGGAGAAAGGCCCTACCGGCGCTAAACGGCTAAGCGTGACAACCAGCAATGGCTTTTGTCCGCCTATCTGCAAGCGAACTGTGAGATAAGGATTATCCGCTGCTGCCGTCAGCCCGCTCTGAGCGAGTCCAAGCAGGAAAGCTTGCTGGGTAGCCTGCTTGCCTGCGGCGACCGTTCCAAAAGCGAGAGACGCCGGCAGTGCCGAAATGTCGCCGGCGACTTCTCCTGTCACAAAAGCGGCTCCATTCTGCGTGCCGCCGGCGGCAATTCCTTTCGCACTGCTCGCACCCCCCGCTCCTGAAGCAGTTACCGAAAGGGAAATCCGGCTGCTGAGGATACCGAGGTAAGCGTCAGGAAGCAACGTCACTCGGTACTGCCTCTGAGACTGACCGTTTGCTGGTACTGCCCCCGCAGCAGAGGAAGGCACTGGAACCACTTCCACGCTGGGGTCGGAACTGGAGACTTTGGTCACCGTGCCCGCCGGCAACAGCTTAGGATCAAGCGTTACCGTCAGGAGCTGCGAGAGCTTCGTTCCTGCTGCGACTGACCCAAAGTTGATAACTTGGGGAGAAAAAGACGCGGCAGGAAGAAGGTTCCCAACCATCACTAAAGTCGCTGCCGGCGCGTCCTGCCCCTGCGTAAAGACCCAGATTGTCTTGTGAAGCGAACCGGGTTCCAGCCCTGTTGGGTCCAGCAGAACCTTGACAAAGATCGACTGCCCCGGCGCGATCTGCTTGACTGGCGGAGCGGCGTTTTGCTGCCGCGTCACTGCGGCGGCGATGCAGCCACAGGAAGGCTGGAGATGATCTAAGACCAGCGGCGCTCGTGTTCCATTGCGGAGTGTGAATGTTTCCGTGATCAGTGCAGGTGCGATCAGGCTGACGGTGCCAAAATCATGCTGGCCGACATCAGCGGAAACCGCCTGAACTCCGGGCGTCGGCAGCACCGCCAGGTGGATAGCCGGCGCATTCTTCGTAGGAGCGCCCGAAGCCGCAGGAATGTTGCCAAACAGCACTGCCGCAATGCTTAAACCGCACAGCGCGGCGGCACGGCTTCGTGCAGTCTGTTGTTTCCCTTGTCGTTCTTGATCCATAGTTTCTCTTCATCTCGCCCTGGTTCGGCACGAAGGACGGATGCTCCAGTGTATAGGTGAGCGTTCACTAGCTCCGGTCTTGGCATCATGCAAGGCGATGCTGACGATGACGGGGGCGTGGCGCTCAATGGTGGCGGTGACGGTCTTGGCTTCATCCTTGCCCGTGTCCGGGTTCCGGCTCCTCACCTAGTCCCTTACCTGAACCTGCGAAATTGCCGTGAACATTTTTCGAGGCAACCTTCCCCGCTGTGGCCTCCTCGATCCTATCCACCCTGCTTTAGGGCGCTTCCCTGTCCTCTTCGGCTACGATAGTGCCTTCCGTACCTGGCGTTGCCGCCGTTATACAAACTAGATGTTAGGGCGCTAGAGGCAGTCTTCAGGCTTAACGTTTTTCATGGATCAGCATCTTTGGTGTTCGGCTGTATTACTTGAGCAAGTGACATCCGTAGAACACCAACTAAGTTTGTCATGGATGGATTGACAAACACTATGCAACTTTGCATCTCATTGTTGAGTGTACATATTACAATTTTGTCTTCTGAATACACGTCAAGCTCAGAAAGCAGCTTGTCATAACCTTGAAGAGGTCCATTGTTCATCATGTTTAAGCGCGCACGAGAACGGTATATTGTTTTAACTTCCTCAGTGCGAATTGGTCTTGTACAATGACTTCTTGTTATTTGTGTTGATGTCTCCCAGCACGGCAGTGCCTCTTGATATTGTTGTAACAGTGAAAGTAACGGCTGATCGTCAAGCATTAGGGAACCCATGTAACACTAGCACCAGTCACCGGCCCTCTTGCCAGAACTTCCTTCTCTCCCATCTGCGCTTCCATCTTAGGAGAAATATGCTGTAGGGCAGACTCAGGGATATCCTTTTGAAGTATCACACCTCTTCCACCTAGTGTTGGATCAAGAGCCTTTTCTGCTGCAATGTTAGGATCAGTGTTCCAAGAAGTGAAGGGACTATTTGTGTCACCCATAGAATGCTCTTCTGCGGTAGCAGGCCCTCCTCTTGGGAATTGATTGCCTGCTAGGACATCCGGGTAATGCGGATTATCACGGGGAACACCACGGAAGCATCTGATATTATGCACCCATGTCCCGCCGCCGGTGGTGCCAACAAAGAACGTGTGGTCCCCATCCACCGTCAGGTTGTAGACCGTGTAGCCGCCCAGCCCGGAAGTAGAAGCCAGCTCTTCGGCCTTGTTCTTCTGCCAAGTAACGCTTGCCACCGCCATCTGCGGGCCAGCGCGGGTCACGATGCTGGTTCCAATGCCCAAGCTTCCGGCTTCCACCCAGCCCTGGCCTGGCACGAAGAACGGATGCTCCGGCGTGCAGGTCAAGGTCTCGCTGGCTCCGGTCTTAGCATCATTCAGGGCAACGCTGACCACCGAAGGCGCGTGGCGCTCAATAGTAGCTGTGACCGTCTTGACTTCATCCCGGCCCGTCGTTGCATCGTAGAAGTGAGTTTTAGCACTGACTTACCTATCGAAGTGCATTCTATATTGCGTTAGTTTTGGCTCCGGTTCAATCCTTCGACTGCAATACAATTCCAAGCAATGCGAACGCATCAACTGTTAATGAACCATCAAGCCATGGAACCCACATAGTATCACTACCGGCAGTCGGAACGGCGATTGTGGTGTACACTGTGTTGTTAGCATTGTCCCAAATCATCAGCTTGTCAGGTTGATACTTTGGGTGAATAAGGCTCTTCAATTGTTCATAATCCTGATCCCCTGCATTGAGTTGGTGTTCAAGTTCACCCCCAGCAATTTTCTTGATATGCTCATAGTCATCACAACCAATTGCATACAACATGAAAAGCCGGTAACGATGATCTTTAGTCCAATCAAGCATTTCAAAACTGAAATACTGACTACATACGGGGCAAGTTATTATGCCCGAAATGGGACCGTCATAATAATCTAACACCCAAAGAGGAAGCTGTTGTGAATTTGAGAAACAATCTCGGCATACATGGATTGTCTTCATGGTGTTCGTCCAAAGATTCGGTTGAATGTCGCTGCTACCTCATCGGTTACAGGATTAGGCAGGTGTACGGTGTAATGCTGTGGATTTCTCCCTGTTTGTTCCACCACAAACTCACTTGCAACATCTTCAAAGTTCGCAACAGAGCCAGGCTTAGTCGCGTTTTCTATTGTTGATACACCATGCGGGAACTTCCCACTAGCTAAGGCACGAGCGGCATCCGCTGCGAGCTTCTCTGCATCTTCGTACTCATCCCCAAATCGGGTAAGCGTTCTTCCACAAGCACCCACGTTATGTACCCACGTCCCGCCGCCGGTTGTTCCGACAAAGAACGTGTGGTCGCCGTCCACCGTCAGGTTGTAGACCGTGTAGCCGCCTAAGCCCCCAGCGGAAGCCAGCTCCTCGGCCTTGTTCTTCTGCCAGGTGACGCTTGCCACCGCCATCTGCGGCCCGGCCCGCGTCACGATGCTGGTGCCAATCCCGAGGCTGCCGGCTTCGACCCAGCCCTGACTTGGCACGAAGAACGGATGCTCCGGCGTGCAGGTCAGCGTTTCGCTCCGGCCTGTTTTGGCATCGTGCAGGGCTACTGTCACCACCGAAGGCGCGTGGCGCTCAATCGTTGCCGTGACGGTCTTGGCTTCATCCTGGCCGCTGTCAGAGTTCCGGCTCCTCACCTGGTCCCCTACCTGAACCTGGCTGATTGGTTTGACGCTGCCGTCTGCCATCTGCACTGGCGTAGATGCCACAAAGCATTTCAGAAGACATCTTTACATCCCGCCGAAGCCATACGGGTCGCCCTTATCAAGCCACTTGCAGGGCCAACTCAGTCGTCGTACTTGTCAATAATTTCCTTGTGCTCAAGGTAATAGTCAAACAGCTCTTTTACAGCGTCATCTTGCGTCAGGAGTAATCGCGCTTGTTCTTGTAGTTCAGCTTTGTTTGACTTCATTGCAGCTTTTGTTGCAACATAACGGTTGTACTCTTCACTATCGTCTAACATTTTGGAGATGTATTCTGCTTTGCGAGCCTCGGGTAATTTTTTTAGCAACATATTGAATGCACGTCTCCGCACATAGGCATCTACATCTACTAATCCTACCTCCAAGAGCCTGCACAAAAAAGCATCATTACCGCTATATGAGCCAAGCACATCATAAGCCTGCCATCGGGCATCCCGATCGTTATGTTGAGTAAGCGAGGTTACTTTCTCTAACACGTTTGGCTCGTTTACGTGAGAGCGAGCAAAGCGAGAACATTCTTCATCTTCCTCTGATGCTGCCCAGCAGCATCCAACTGAGTGAAGTTCTTCCTCACTGACATGCGGTGCTGTCAAAAGAGTGTTCGCATGACTGATTAACTCTCGCCATTTCGGGAAATCGCCTTGCCATCCTGCATCGGCACGATCTGCCGTCTCGGCCCACAAATTGAATTCTCGGAGCAACAAAGCCAACATATTTTCCCACTTTATATGGATACCAGACAAAGCAGGTTCTACCTACCTTGTCATCTTGGATATGTAGGAACTATATGAGCGCCGCCACTTCCATTATAGTGTATTTTGCCCCAGGTAGTAGGGGTCCTGGCTCCTGTGAGTTCATTCCGGTCATTACCAATAGTCTGCCCAAAATCAACTAGGTCTTTGTCCCCTGCTGCGCCACTAGCCCTGCCGAAATTGTCAAGCAACGATTGAGGGTCTGGATGAGTTAATTCGCTTGGATATTTCCCCTTGCTCAGCAGGTAGTTGTTGTTATTGGTACCCGGTATGTGTTTGTCTTGACCACCCTTGTCAATTATTTTGCCGCACCCCGTGTTATGCACCCAGGTTCCGCCGCCGGTGGTGCCGACGAAAAAGGTGTGGTCATCCGCCACCGTCAGGTTGTAGACCGTGTAGCCGCCCAAGCCCCCAGCAGAAGCAAGCTCCTGGGCCTTGTTCTTCTGCCAGGTGACGCTTGCCACCGCCATCTGCGGCCCGGCCCGCGTCACGATGCTGGTGCCGATGCCGAGGCTGCCGGCTTCCACCCAGCCCTGGTTCGGCACGAAGAATGGATGCTCCGGCGTGCAGGTCAAGGTCTCGCTCGCGCCAGTCTTAGCATCATACAGGGCTACAGACACCACCGAAGGTGCATGGCGCTCAATCGTGGCTGTGACGGTCTTGGCTTCATCTTTACCCGTCTGCGGGTCACGGCACCTGACCTGATCCCCTACCTGCACATCCACGATGCGCTTAGTCGAGCCATCCGCCATCTGCACCGCAGTGTGCTAGTCGGTCAGAAAATGGTCATAGAGAGCCAATCAGTAGTTTCCAAAAGGCAACAAAACATTGAGGAATTAAACTGCGATGGATCTATTCGTGCAATATACCTTCAACAAATGGTGTAAGAACCCGATAGGCAGCAGCCCAATCATCGAACTCGTAATTTTTCCAGAAAATTTGTTTTCCGCTTTCCACGTCTAAAACATCCACGTCGCAACTACCAAAACTCCATAGTGTAATTCGGGCAAATACTGTTGTGGTTTCGATATCCACATAGGATGAATCATTGTTGTTGTTGACGAGTTCGAAGCTGACTGCTTGTACGTCGAAACTTGCTTCTTTGACCCACTGCCTGAAGTTTTCTATTATTGTCATTTGGTTGCTATAGGATTAATGTTGAGCGCAGGGGGCATCTGAGGAATTGGAAGTCCCTTTTTGGCTGCAAGCCGCGCATCAACACCTGAAGGGCCTAATATTTTCCCCCACCCTGTCGAAGATTCCTCGACAGAAGAAGCAGGAACGTCAAATTCAGTGTAGACTGTGCCTGGTTTGGCTTGTCTGCGGTATGCTTCTATGTCTGCCGGGTCAGCAACATGGGTTATGCCAGAACGACTTTCTTGCACCATACCTGTTTCTTGCATTTTAGCTAATTCATCTGGGTGCATCCACCGACCTACTGTTTTGAGGCACTCTTCATTATGGACCCACGTCCCGCCGCCGGTGTTCCCGACAAAGAACGTGTGGTCGCCTTCCACCGTCAGATTGTAGACCGTGTAGCCGCCTAGCCCGGAAGTGGAAGCAAGCTCCTGGGCCTTGTTCTTCTGCCAGGTGACGCTTGCCACCGTCATCTGCGGACCCGCCCGCGTCACGATGCTGGTGCCGATCCCTAAGCTGCCGGCTTCCACCCAGCCTTGTCCCGGCACGAAGAACGGATGCTCCGGCGTGCAGGTCAAGGTCTCGCTGGCTCCGGCTTAAAGATTGTCGCTTCAATCTTGGTCTAAGTTACAGGTTGTAGACTAGATAGTCGCCGAAGCTGCTTCCCACAGAACCCGCCGCAAGCTCCTGGGCCTTGTTCTTCTGCCACCAGATAGAAGCTTATCCCAGAGAAGTGGCTTCGCTATTCGGAATATAGTCGTGATCAGGATTATTTGCACTGACTTCGCATATAGCCCACACATCTGCGAAAGCATGTGGTTCGTCGTGGCCCCACACTATAGGTAGCATTACTTCTGCTCGCTTCACTTCCTCTAAACCAAGTAAACCAAATTTGTTGAGTCGTGTTGTAAATTGGGTAAGTTCCCCCTCCCAAGGACCACAATCAAGAAGAGAAGATATTGCGTATCCATTCTCTACAAGGTCGTATCCCAACAACTGAACCCATTCAGGCAATGGAGGTACATTTTCTTCCACAGTGTTTATTGCGAGTTGCAAGTATTGATAGGGATGCGTTACTTTCAATAAGGGGAACTTTGAGACTACTTCCCTAAGACTGGAAACTTCAAATGTGATACCACGATCTATCGGGTTGAGTATGGAGTCATAGCTCCTGACCTCATCTATGCACTTCAACTTAATCCAAGCTATGTATTGATCCCAGATTAATGATCCAGTGAAAACTGGGACTGAGTCATAGCCATGCTCCTTTCCAAACTTGTGTCGTATGCTGAGTTCCATGAAGCTAGCAACCCTTTGTTACATTCTGTATGGCACGATTGACGGTGAGGGATCACCAGGTTGCCAAGATTCTTCACCAGGAGTTGCAGGTCTAACGTCACCTGGATATGGCGAACTACCTTTGGGGAATTGTGTATGCGGTGTATCAACACCTGCATGCTCGCCACCCACCATATCTGTACGCCGGGCTAAAGAAAAAGGTTGTGCGTTAGGATATTTTGCTGCTGCCGGGTTCGGTTCCCATTCTGCCCAATGTGTTACGTTTCCTGCTGCATCCGTTTTATGAGTGATATGTGTTCCCGTAGCGTTGGGATCGAACTTCAGTCCACATCCACCACGGACATTATGCACCCATGTTCCGCCGCCGGTGTTCCCGACAAAGAACGTGTGGTCGCCGTCCACCGTCAAGTTGTAGACCGTGTAGCCGCCTAGCCCAGAAGTACGAGCAAGTTCTTGGGCCTTATTCTTTTGCCAGGTCAGGTCGGTTACTTGCAGCGTAGGGCCCGCCCGGCTGACAATGCTGGTACCGATCCCTAAGCTGCCGGCTTCCACCCAGCCCTGGCCTTGCACATACAAAGGATGCTCCGGCGTACAGTTCAGGGTTTCGGACTGGTCTGTTTTGGTGTCATGCAGCACCACATCTACAATCACCGGCGCATGGCGCTCAACTGTGGCTGTGACGGTTTTGACTTCATCCCTACCCGTGGCAGGGTCCCGGCTCTTGACCTGGTCCCCGACCTGCACATCTACAATACGTTTGCTACTGCCGTCTGCCATCTGCACCGGCGTTCCTGCCACGAAGCATCTTTCGAGGCACCCCTTCCCTAGGTCTTCCGCCACGTCCCGCAAGCCGTCCTCGCCCACAAGCTCCGCCGCGTGGGCTTCTCCGCCGCCGGGGATCGCGTTCATCGCCAGGTTGGCCCCGAACTTGGCCCCTGCCCCCGCCACGTCCCAGCCCGACGCGCAGCCGCTGTCATACTCGCCCGTGACCTGCCCGAAGTTTGCCGTCGAGCCGCCCATCGCGTTGTCGTCCACCCACTGGCTGAAGCCGCCCATGCCGTTCATGTACCAGTGCCAGAGCCAGAACATGCCCGACGGGTCCATGAAGTTGACCGGGTTGTTGCCAGCGTAGCGGTACAAGTTCATGCCGCCGGGGTAGCCGTAGGGATCACGGGTCAGGAACCGGCTGACGCTCGGGTCATAGTAGCGCTCCCCCAAGAGAGACAGCCCCGTCTCGCTGTCTGAGTAGTAGCCTGCCTGCCCGCCGAAGCCATAGGGGTCGCCGCTGGCACCTCCGCCCGACAGCCGCTTGCCGTAAGCGTTGTATAGGTCCGACGACTGCACTGCCCCCGTTCTGTCAAGCCGCTGGGCCACGTTGCCGCGCTCGTCGGGCGTGTAGAACGTGCTGACCACGAGATCAGCACAATGTAGGATAAATTAAACGCTACTATGCTCGCTTAAATGCCCAGAAATCCAACACTTCGGCAGGCGTGTTTTGTCTGGAAAAACAATTCTCTTCTACGTTTAGGTTTTCTGGTAAATCAGAGGCTACCTCGCTGGCAGCAACCTGAATTGATTCTAGATCATGCTCGCTCACAAAGTCATAAAAGAAGGCGTCTATACGAACGATATTGTTTGTTATACCAGCCGTGACTGCATAAAGATTTGGTGTAACTACACCAACTAAGGCTCTTTGCAGAGAAAGCATCAGTTTGATTAGAGTTTCTTTATCTTCCACTTGTTTAGTTCCTCTGCATAAACTTCGTATTTCGTTTGTACGTGGTCTTTGCTCGCCCTCCACGTTTGCCATGTCCCGCGGATGGTGAACTACAATTCTCATCGGAATGCCTGTTGACGTCAGCATCTTCTCGACAAACTGATATTCGCTCGCCGCAGAACTCATAGAGAATTGTTAGCTTTTATACCTCCCAAACGGGTTGAAGAGTAATTCGAATGAAACCGTATGTTCTACGATGAAAAGCTATTAAAGTTTGACACATTATGGTGCAGCCGGTACAAAGTGGATACCCGCTTTGCTATAATGTGCTATCGCTTTAGTTGTCCAGTTGACATTTGCTCCAGATTGATCTATGTTTATACCAATTATTCTGCCAAAATCAATTCTTTCCCTGAAACCTGGTTCTCCTGGTGTCCCTCGTAAGGGTGTCCCTTTCCCAAGCTCAGAAAGCATAGCGTTAGCGTCTTCAGTCAGTATGCTTCTGCCTTTCTCAAAGTTACCACTATCCAGTATGTGCTTCCCCTGGTCGAACATCTTGATTTTGATAGGACAAGCATTATGCACCCATGTCCCGCCGCCGGTGCTTCCAACGAAGAACGTATGATCCCCGTCCACCGTCAGGTTGTAGACCGTGTAGCCGCCCACGCCCCCAGCAGAAGCAAGCTCCTCCGCTCTGTTCTTCTGCCAGGTGACTTGCGTAACCGCCATCTGCGGCCCGGCCCGCGTGACGATGCTGGCACCGATGCCGAGGCTCCCGGCTTCCACCCAGCCCTGCCCCTGGACAAAGAACGGATGCTCCGGGGTGCAGGTCAAAGTCTCGCTCGCGCCCGTCTTGGCATCATGCAGGGCCACGCTGACAATGGCTGGTGCATGGCGCTCGATGGTGCCGGTGACGGTCTTGACTTCATCCTTGCCCGTCTGCGGGTCACGCGAGAGAACCTGGTCACCTACCTGAACATCCTGGATGCGCTTCGTTGTCCCGTCCGCCATCTGCACCGGTGTCCCCGCTACAAAGCACAGGTTACACCCTCCGGCAGCACGTTTCAGGAAATTAACGCCCTTGCCTGCCTCCGCTTCTTCCCCCGCCCCGGTGAAGAACGACCCCACAAACGCTAGGTCGTACCCGAACTGCTGCCCGTCCGCAACATCCTCGTTGCACGCCGCCCCGAACGGCTGCCAGTCAGTGACACTAGAGGGCAGAGGCAAGCCCGGTTGTTGCAGCGCCGTCGAGGCCCCGAAGTTACCGAAGCCACGCCCGATGCCCTTCGCGAAGCTGCCTGCATGGCCCAAGTAGCCATCCCAGAAGCCATCCCAGTAGCCGGGGTCCAGGCCCGACGGGTCCATGAAGTTGACCGGGTTGTTGCCGGCGTAGCGGTACAGGTTCATGCCACCCGTGTATCCAATTGGGTCACGGGTCAGGAACCGGCTGACGATCGGGTCATAGTAGCGCTGGCCCAGCAAGGACAGCCCTGTCTCGCTGTCTGTGTAGTAGCCCGCCTGCCCGCCGAAGCCGTAGGGGTCGCCGCTGGCTCCGCCGCCTGCCAGCCGCTTGCCATAAGCGTTGTACAGGTCCGATGACTGCACCGTGCCGGAGCTGTCAAGCCGCTGGGCCACGTTGCCGCGCTCGTCGGGGGTGTAGAACGTGCTGACCCCGCCGCTGCTGCGGGAGATCAAGCCCGCCGGCCCAAACGTATTGACCGCCAGCACGCTGCTGTTGGTGTCCGTCTCGATCACCGGGTCTAGCCCGTCGTAGGCAAAGAACCGGTTGCCGGTCGCGCCCGTCTTCTGAGAGCGCAGGCCGTCAGTGTCGTAATTGGACAGCAGCGTGTTGCTGCCGATCAGCGTGGCATTGTTGGAGGCGTCGAACACAAGCGACGCACCGCTCTTGGTCGCCGCCGGGTTGCCGTTGCCGTCGTAGGAGGTGTAGGCGGCCTGGTTGTCGGTGTTGCCGCCTCCGCCCAGGCTGCCGTTCCCTGCCCCGTCGTAGGAGATCGTTCCCAGCGCCGCGCCTGCCGGCCCGCGTGTACTAGTCTCACTTTTGAGTTGGTCCTGGCCGTCATACTGGTACGCGGTCATGCCCAGCGCGACCCCGCCGCTGGCCGTGACGGAGGCGAGGTTGCCCGCACCATCGTAGCCCAGGCTGCCGAACTCGGAAAGCAGCGTGGATGTGGCCGCACTGCTGGCCCGCGTGCTGAGGTCGCTAAGCTGACCGGCAGGGTTGTAGGAATAGGACGTCGTCGCGCCGTTCGCGAGCTGCTGGGTGCTGAGCCAGTCGTTGTCTTGATACGTCCAGAGAGTCGTCTCCGAGGATGGGTTCTTCAGCGACGCGAGCCGCCCGCCCCCGTCGTAGACATAGCTGAAGCTGCCGGCAGGGGTTCCCATCGCCTTCAGGCTGCCGTCGGCCCAGTGGCTGTAAGTCAAATTGACGGTAGACGAGCCGAACTGGGCATTCGCCGCCGCCCCGCTAATCGCCACTGCCGGCTGCGACCCGGCCGTGGCATTAGAGACCGTCTGAACCTGCATGATCTCGTCTAGGTCATCGTACCCGTAGTTATGCTGCGTGCTGAAGGTGCCGACAACCGAGTTGCCGAAACTTTTAACGGTCGTTGCGACCCGGCCAAAAGCATCGTAGCCGATCCCAACGCTCTGCGGCGGAATAGAGCCGGTCGCGGGCGACATGATGTTGGTCAGCGCATTTTCCGGATCGTTGTAGGTCAGCGTCGAGGTGACCCCGCGCCCGTCCGTGACCTGAGTCGTCTGGCCGTCGCGATCGTGGCCTGAGTAAGTGATCGTGTCGTACCCAGTCGAAGTGTTCGCCCTCGGGTAGCTGACCGAAGCCAGGTTGCCGTACACTGGATCATAAGTGTAGGTTGTCGGGTTATTGTTGCCATCGCTAATCGTTAGGGGCCGGTACAGGGCGTCATAGGTGACGCCCTGTGTGTCCGTGCTGCCGGTCGCCCCCGACGCTTCGCCGACAAGGCCATACGTGTAGTTCGCCTGACGGACCAGCGTTGCGCTTTCATCGTAAGCGGCGGCGCTGATTGGCGGGCCACCGGTATAAAGGTAGTTCGTCACGCTGTAGGCGCGGCCGCTGCCAGTTTGCCCTGTCGCTGGAAGCTGTGCTTTGATAGTCTGATCGGCAAAGTTGTATGCAAAATCGTTTTCGTTGCCCAGCGTGTCATAGGTGGTCAGCAGGTTGCCACGATTATCATAGCGGAAGTGCGTCGCATGGCCCAGATTATCGGTCACGGTCAGCGGCTGCCCGGCACTGGCGACCTGGCTTGCCGCCGGGATTATATGGCCTGGATGACTGCTGTCACCGGGATCGCTGGTGTAATTCAGCGTCGTCGTGATATAGTTGACGGTTCCATTGCCCGGCTTTCTGACGGTCGTGAGATTGCTGTAGGCATCATAGCCAAAAGACAGAATTGTCGGGAGGTTGCTTGACCCTGGATTATCGATCGGCGGCAGCGTCACCGATTGAACTGTTCCTGTCGGCTCGTTGTAAGCAAAGCTCGTGGGCGCTTCCACAGCAGTCTTCGAGGGGTTTGAGACCTGGACTTGCACCAGCTCGCCGAGACCGAAACCCGCGCTTCCCGCCGGGGGGTGCACACAGTTGATCGTTCCGGGGTCAGTTGCCACTGGAAAGCTCCAGGTATAGTCCGTCGTGACGCCGCGCGGGGTCACCGTTCGGTGCAGCAGCCCGTAACTGTCCCAGGTGTAGTACCAGGTGTTGTTGTTACCGTCCATAACCGAGTAAGGAGAATTTGGATTTGGCGCACCGCTGGGGTAGTCGGCGGAAAACATCACCGAGCCATCCGACCGGGTGCGTCCGACCCAGCTCATGGCCGGGTTGAAGTTATCGGTGTAGCTATACGCGACATTTTTGTTCTTGTCGGCAATCGTCACCTGCGTATGTGCGCCGTCTACTGCGTTGTAGGTGCGCGTGTTGCCGTTTGCATCCGTAAGACTTGTCACGTACCCAGTCAACGGTGCGTACTGAATAGTTGCTGTGCTCAGGCCACCATTGCCTGTCGGTGAAGGCTCGCTGATGCCGGACAGGAAGGGCATTGCTTCCGTGCCATCCCCATTCGTAATGTTGGTATAAGCGAAAGCGTAACGATCCGCTGGGCTTGTTGCACCTGTGGCGACAATCTGAGAAACATGAGCCAACTCTTGATAATACAGGTTGAGCGGATTGGTATTGGTATTGGTCGTTTTGATGGCAGCGACGTTATAGTAAACGCTTCGACCATACAAGTCCTGAACCGAAGTAATGTTGCCGGTGCCGTCACCGGCGCGGTTGATGGTCAAAAGAATGGGAGCGCCGCTGGCGTTGCTTTGAATGTTGGAAAGCAAGTCCCAGCCATTCGTTTGCGAAGTATAATTGAAGGAGATGGCATTGCCATTGCGGTCTAGGATCTGTGCAAGCTCATAGCAGTTAATCTTCTGCCCGGAGACGGAGTCCGTTTTGCTGTTGATGGAAGAGGTAATCCACTTGCTGCGATCCATGAACGTGATAACGAAGTTCCCGCTAGGATTCAGGGAACCGGCATAATCCCACTCCACGAGGAACGGAGAGCCTGGAGCGACGGTGCAAGCAACACGGGTACTGGCGGTGTAGGTTGGTCCTGTCGCAGGAGCCGCCGTACTGTTAGGAACCGCCGATGCCCAAAACGGAATGCGGGATCCATTTGGGAAGTAGATATATTTCGCACTGGAATTGCCAGACCCGGTGCCGCCGCTGGGATCCCAAACACCGACGTTGTAAGACTGCGTCCAGCCGACGCCAAAGTCACTACATTCGTAGGTCGCATCGCCGGGACTATAACCCGCACCGGGGGGACGAAGGCTATTATACGTGCGTGCCCAGACCACGGAAGGTCCCCGTGGATTGTAAACCGTTAAGTCTGGTGAAGGCTGATACTCTTCCTCACCCGTTGCGAGGTTCACCGGGTCCGCACAGGGGTTGCCGTGGTCCATTGGGCACTTAATCGTCGGAGGACAATGCAAGGCAGAAGGCTTCACGCCGCAGGTTACGCCACCAGGCGACGCGACGTACCGCGCGATGTGCCCAGACAACACCGGCAGGGCGGCGGCATGAACTTTGAGATGAAGTTTTGACAAACTCCCAATCATGCTCACGCGCACCGGCGGGAGTAGGGAAGCGTAATGGGTCGGCGCAGTGCGGCCAATCGCGGCTGACGGCGTTTCAAGCGCCTGACTGATCCGCTTGCCTTGCGGAGCGCCGGGGGCTGTGACAGTGATGTAAACGCCCGGATCAAGTGCCCGCCACTGTTGCCAGGTAAGGTCTACCCGGCCCCCAGGCCAGAGGCCGCAGTCGGAACACAGATAAGAAACTCCACGGCGATCCGCTCGAATGACCGCGACGAAGTGATCCTGCTCTACATAAGCCACTGCTGGTTTGGGCAGAGCTTGGAGACCAGCCTCATCGGCGCTAATCCCCTGCGCGTCCATGTGCAGATTGCGGCCAGCAGCCAGTACATCGTTGAAGGTGCTGCCTTCGCCTGTCACGCGGCAGGCTCTCAGAACAGTCTGCTTGTCGTACGCTTTATGCGAAGCCCGCAAGCAGGCCGCCAGAGCCGCCGCGCCGCACAAAGGATCAAGCACCGGCGGCTCAGGAATGCCCAGCTTTGCATGGTCATCGTGGTAGCCGGCGCAGGCCCGCGCGTGGCGCAGCCAGAGCGACGCCTGCCGCATGTCGTAGCCCGGCGACATCTGCGGGCCGAGAAGGCCGCGAAAGGCATCTGCCGCAGACTGATAAGCGCCTTCTCGGAAAAGAGAAATGGCGGTGTCGTAGGCCGCAATTCCATGCAGCGGGTTCTTGACCCGCGTCAGCCGTGCCGCTTGGACAAACTGCTGCCGTGCCTGAACGGGCTGCTGCTGCGCCAAAGTCCATTCCCCGAGCCACAAATGCAGTTGAGCGGCCTCGGCGGCAGGAAGCGAAGGTGAATGCAGGCGAGCCTTCCACAAAGCGACTTCCGCTGGCTTTACAGAGCGATCTAGGATCCCGGCCGCATCTAATATCGTCAGCGGAACCGGACGTGTTACGGCCCCCGAGGCGGCAGCCAGCGCCTGGCTGGTACCCAGAGTGGAGCGAAATGTTTCTGCCGCAGCCTGCCGGTAGGGGAAACTCGGCATTGCTGCGGGCGGCTGACGCAAAGCGCCAGTCGTCCGTGGAGAGGACGCTAGGAAATTGTTGCCCTTCAAGCTTCCAGCCGCCGCGCACGGGGCGATCCCATAAGACCAGCCAACGCAGAAGATTAACAGCCAGGCAACCAGCCGCAAACGCCCCGCGAACACCTGTCTGTGGGTGGAGCACTTCTTCTGCCGCGCAAACGGCTTGACCGCTAGAATCAAGGATACTGGTTTCATTTGAATTATTTTCTCTAAGGTACTTT
>JAABUX010002479.1_pt1 | contig 26053 bp, 29 predicted proteins | sample 5561851 | NCBI WGS metagenome assembly JAABUX01 (sample SAMN10711883, study PRJNA513361) | rock metagenome | isolation source: Antarctica rocks | place: Antarctica: Victoria Land, Richard Nunatak red sandstone | collected 2016-01-03 | reverse complement strand
TCCTGGGACAGGCGAGGCTTAGACACCCAAACGCCTACCAGGAGCCCCTCCCCGTCTCCAAACCAACGCAAAATCCCAGTTCACAGCCTCATCGAAGTCAGTACCCCTTAAGTCCCTGGTGTTGGGCCACCAGCGTCATCAGGACGATTTTCTTCGCAATTGATGCTGCACCTTTGATTCTGCTAGGTGTTCGAGGTGCCCGATCGGCGATCTGGATCAACGACATAGGCGTCATCGCCAGAGCTGACCGATTCACGAGACACCTGGCCTGGAGCGAGATAGACCGATTCGAGCTTCGCCTCCGCCGTTACCTGGGACTAGTACCTCGGCAAGGACTCGGGGCCTGGAGGCGCAACGGTCAGTGGGTTCACCTCATGGACCACGGAATGGACTCCAAGAACCGGTACAGCGCCGCGCTGCAGGTCCTTCAAGCGGAGGCTGCCCGCCGACAGCAGCCCTGACTGCCCTGCCGATAAGCCAGCTCACCCCGAAGGCACAGGAAATTGACTGCATGCTGACTGCACTGTTGACTCACCTGCGTAACCGCCCCTGGCTCGTGGGATGTCTCTTGCTCATGGTGAGCGGAGTTTCCACCGTGGTGACAAGCCAAGCCGGGTATCTTCCCTTCTGGAGCGGAATCATTTTTATGATCTGCAGCCTCCTAGCGGCATTGAGGGTTATCAGAAACTCTCCAATGCAGGCTTTCTAAGCTTGCTATCTATTTGTTATTAAAGATCTGAATCCTGGCACGGCGCGCCTGAAGGGCAACGGCTCCCCGCATCGGTAGAAAGGAGGTGCTAGCCAAACCCTCAGCCGATGGAGGAGCCGTTGCGTCATCATCGTACCTTGGGACTGGATGCCGGACAACTCGATGAGCTGGAGAGGCGCATTCAGGTCATCATGCCGGGTCCCTGGAATAGGGGAACCGGGCGGCCGAGAAGCCTGTCGCTGCGGGAGGCGATCATGGTGGCGCTGCTGTATAAGCGGCAGAATATGACTGAGGAGGTCATTGCTGATTTCTTCGGGGTGTCCCAGGGCACCGTCTCGGGGATCCTCACGGAGCTCACTCCGCTGATCGCGCGGGCTACGGAGGAGTTCCGGCCGGGCGCGGAGGAAGCGAAGCAGGTGACCCGCGGGCGGCTGGCGCTGGTAGACGGCACGTTATGGCCGTGCTGGTCGTGGGCGGGCGCCCGCGAGCTGTGGGCCGGGAAATATTAGACTACCGGCCATGGCAGCCTGATCATCAGCGACGAATCCGGGAATGTTATTTTCGTCTCGGAACCGGCTCCGGGATGTGACCATGACATGAAGAAGCTCGAAGGCGACGTGAAGGATATCCTTGATCTCGCCGGATCGGTTATCGCGGACAAGGGATTTCAGGGGTCCGGTTACGTCACGCCCGACAAGAAACCGCAGGATCGTGAACTGCACGTGACCGAGCATGAATACAATAACCAGGTCAGTTCTATCCGCGCTCCTATCGAGCGTTCTGTTGCGCACCTCAAGACCTGGAAGATCCTCTTCACCGATTACCGGCGGCCGCTCAGCACGTTCCTGGACTCCTTCCGCGCAGCCATCGGCCTCTACTTCTTCGAATTGAGTTTCTGATAACCCTCATTGACTGGCCACCTCGGGCAAAAGCGCGAAACGGCCAGGGACCGAGAAGAACCTCCGAACTGACCTAACGTGCCGGGCACTGGCTCATGAGGCAGGAGACATCCGGATGCCGGAGTTCGGGCAGGCCCACACGCAGGAATGGCTGGAGTGCTTCCGCCGCCGCGGCTATCCGCGCGTGACGCCGCTCGCTGCGGGCGTCGAGGGAGTGATCTACGACCTGGCCGACGGCACGGTGGCGAAGGTCTGGGGACAGCGCCGTGAGGCGGGACTCACCCTGATGCAGAAGTTCTACGCCGACGTAGCCGGCGCGGGCTTGCCTTTCGCCACGCCCGAGATCCTTGCCGTTGAGGACGTCAGCGGAACGGCAGTGACGTTCGAGCGAAAGCTGCCGGGCCAGCCTCTCCAGGCGCGCCTTGGTATTGACGATCAGCAGCTTGACGATGGGGGCGCCCAGTGCGTCATCGAGGTGCTCCGGTCGCTGGCCAGCGTGCCAGCCACGGTGAGCATGCGGCGCGCGCAGATAGCAGCTGACCTCAGCTACCCAGCCGAAACGCTCCTGATCTACCAGGCCGCCTACGCCGCCGCGACCAGCAACGCCTTCACCGTAGACGGCAGTGATGGCCACTTCACCTGGTGCATCAAGCAGCTTGCCCGGTCAGACGTCACCGCTGCGCTCTTTACGTAACCGCGGCGCTCGAGGAACCGCGCCTACCAGGCCTGGCACGCCTCATGATCAGCACCGAACCTCAGGACGTCAAAGGTCAGGCGCGGTGGACGTCGCGCCGGTGCCGGATGGAGTGGATCTCCGCGGTGTGCTTCTCCTCGTTGATGCGGTAGAGAATCCGGTAGGTCCCGCGCCGCGCGGAGTGGTAGCCGTCGAAGGGGTTATCCAGTGGCTTGCCGACGCGGTGCGGGCTGGCAGCGATTGGCCCGTCGGTCGTGGCCATGGCGGCGGCGGCGATTTCTAACGGCAAGTTCTCGTGCAGATTGCGGCGGGCCTGCCGAGAGAAGATGACCGTGTACGGCGCCGTGGCCTCAGAGCCGGAGGCTACCTGCTCGCCGTTCATCGTGTCCGGTGGCTGCGCTGTTCGAGTTCGGCGCGAACCTGCTCGGCCTCAAAGGTGTCGCCGGCGGCGAAGTCGTCGCGGGACTGCCGCAGGTCGGCGAGCGTCTCCTCATCGCTGAGAACGTCGAGCGTCTCTTGCATGGATTCGTATTCGGCGACCGAGATCAGCATGACATCAGCGCGGCCGTTGCGCGTGATGGTGAAGTGGTCGTGCTCGCGGGCGACCCGGTCGGCGAGCTCGGCGATCCGGGCCTTGGCCTCCGTGATCGGGATGGTCTCCATACGAGCCAGTATAACGACCGGTCTTAATTATGGCCAGTACAGGGGGCTGTATCTGCACCCAAGGGCAGCGGCTCTCCCCCTGCTACCCCCCGCTGGCTGCATTTGTATCGGGAACGATTATCAGTTAGGGTTACTGGCAATGATTGCCGATAACACAGGTCGGTGACGCTGCGGCCAGGAGGCCCGGTACCTATGAGCTTTCCTCAGTTGCTCACACGGCCGCGCAGCGGGCTCCGGCGCGGCGGCGCGCTAGTGCTTGCGGGCGTCGCGGCGGCGGTCAGCGTGACGGCATGCGGCACGGCGGCCGGCGGCACCGGGGCGGGGTCCGCGGGCGGGCGTCAGGTGCTCGCGGTCGTCGTTGCCGAGAATGACTGGGGCTCGATCGCGGCGCAGGTCGGCGGCCGTTACGTGCAGGTGACCAGCATCATCACCAATCCGAGCGCCGACCCGCACGTCTACGAGCCGACCGCGGCCGACGCCCGGAAGGTCGCCACGGCGAACCTGGTCTGGTACAACGGCATCGGGTACGACAACTGGATGCCCAAGCTGCTGGCCGCTGACCCCGGCAGCCGGGCGGTGCTCAGCGTGGGCGCCGTGGTGGGCGTGGCAGACGGCGGCAACCCGCACCGCTGGTACAACCCGGCCGATGTGCAGAAAGTGATCAGCACCTACGTCGCCGACTTGTCCAGGGCCGATCCTGGTGAGTCGGGCTACTTCAGGGCCAGGGCCCGGTCGTTCGACGCCGGCAGCCTGATGGCGTACAACGCGGAGATCGCGCTGATCAAGTCGAGGTACTCCGGAACGCCGGTCGGGGCATCGGAGTCGATCTTCTCGATGCTGGCGCCGGCGCTCAGGCTCAACCTGATCACCCCGTACCCGTTCCTGAAGGCCATCAGCGAAGGAACGGACGTTTCCGCTGCGGACAAGGCGCTGATCGATCACCAGATCAAGGATCACCTGATCAAGGTGTATGTACATAACAGCCAGAACACCACGCCCGACGTCCAGGCGCAGCTCGCCGAGTGCAAGGCGCAGGGAATCCCCACGGCTACGATCACCGAGACGCTCGTACCGCCCACGGCGACCTACCAGGCGTGGCAGGCCAGGCAGCTTGACGGCATCGCCGCGGCGCTGGCCAAGGCCACCGGGAAATGACGGCTGAGATGGCGCCCCGGACCGATCCGCTCCCGAGCCAGGCACCGCCGCAGACGGCTCCGGCAGTCAGGTCCCGCGGCGCGGCTATCACCGTCGGCGGCCGGGTTCTGTGGAGCGGTGTTGACCTGGAAGTGCCAGCCGGGGATTTCGTGGCGATCCTCGGGCCTAACGGGGTAGGCAAGTCCACGCTGATCAAGGCGATGCTCGGATTGCTCCCGCTCTCAGCCGGCCAGCTGGTGGTACTCGGCCAGCCGCCGGGAAAGGCCACCAGGCGGATCGGCTACCTGCCGCAGCGCCGCAGCTTCGATTCGGGCTTGCGCGTGCGCGGCGCCGACGTGGTCCGGCTCGGGCTCGACGGCGAGCGGTGGGGGCTGCCGTTGCCCGGCGCCGCCCGCTTCTCCGGGCGGGCACGGCAGGCAGCGGCGCGGGTGCAGGAAGTCATCGACACCGTCGGCGCCGGCGATTATGCCGGCCGGCCCGTCGGGCAGCTGTCGGGCGGTGAGCAGCAGCGCCTGCTGATCGCCCAGGCCCTGGTCCGCCGACCGGAGCTGCTTGTGCTGGATGAGCCCCTGGACAGTCTTGACCTTCCGAATCAGGCGTCCATAGCCGCTCTCATCGCCCGGATCAGCCGGGCCGAGAACGTGACCGTGCTCATGGTTGCCCACGACGTCAACCCGATCCTGTCTTACCTCGATCAGGTCGTGTATATCGCGGCCGGCGGAACGGTATCCGGCGCCGCGGCGGACGTGATCACCAGTGCCACGCTGACCCGTCTGTACCAGACCCCGATCGAGGTGCTCCGGACCACCGACGGCCGGCTTGTGGTCGTCGGGCAGCCCGAAGCGCCGGCCATTCACGCTGATCGCCATCCCCCGCTCCGGGCGCCATGATGACTGTCTCGCCGGTGCTGGCCGCCGGCACCGGGACGGGGCTCAGCTGGAATATCGGATCAGATATAGGCCAGCTGCTGGCCTTCCACTTCATGGTCAACGCCATCCGGGCCGGGACCATCACGGCGGTGGCGGCGGGAGTCATCGGCTGGTTCATGGTGCTGCGCCGCCAGAGCTTCGCCGGTCACACCCTCGCCATAGTCGCCTTCCCCGGTGCGTCCGGGGCGATCTGGCTCGGGATCTCCGCCGCGTTCGGGTACTTCGGCTTCTGCATCGCCGCGGCCCTTCTGATCGCTGCGGTGCCCCGCACCGCTGATGCCCGGGGATTTTCCGAGGAGTCAGCGGTGATCGGCACCGTCCAGGCCTCCGCCCTGGCCTGCGGCTTTCTCTTCGTCAGTCTTTACAAAGGGTTTCTCGACGGCATCACCGGACTCCTCTTCGGCAGCTTCCTCGGGGTCACCGACAGCCAGGTCCGCATTCTGCTCATCGTCGCCGTCGCTGCCCTCGTCGTACTCGCCGTGATCGGCCGGCCACTGTTCTTCGCATCAGTCGACCCGGCCGTCGCCGCCGCCCGTGGCATCCCCGTCCGCGTCTTGTCAGTGATCTTCCTCGTCCTGCTGGGCGTGGTTGCCGCCGAGGTCAGCCAGATCACCGGCGCGCTGCTCGTCTTCGCCCTGCTCGTGATGCCTGCCGCCGCAGCCCAGCAGCTCACCGTGCGCCCGGCGGTCAGTCTCCTGCTTACCGTGGGGATCGCAGTGCCGGTCACCTGGCTTGGCCTGGGCATCGCCTACTTCTCGCCGTACCCCGTCGGGTTCTTCATCACCACCCTCGGCTTCGCCGCCTACGTCAGCGCCGCCGGGAGCCGCCTGCTTAGCGGCCGCATCGCCCGGCGGCCAGCAGCTTTCAGCCGGGCGGTCGGCGCATGAGCCCGACCGCGGCCCCGTTCATTGCCGCCGGTCCTGTGACGGGCATCGCCAACATGCTGTCCCAGCCTTTTGAGATCCGCGCCTACGTGGCAGGCGGCCTTATCGCTGCCGCGGCCGGTCTCGCCGGGTACTTCGTCGTCCTGCGCAGCCAGGTCTTCACCGGGGACGCCCTGTCACACGTCGCGTTCACCGGCGCCCTCGCTGCCCTCGCTGCCGGGATCGACCTGCGCGTCGGGCTGTTCGCCGCATGCATCGCCTTCGGGATAGCCATGGCCGCGCTGAGCAGGTCCGGCCGCGCCGATGACGTCGTAATCGGCAGTGTATTCGCCTGGATCCTCGGCCTCGGCGCGTTTTTCCTCACCATTTACACCACCGGCGCCAGCGCAGCCGGCGGCGGCAACAACGGCAACTCCGGCGTCAGCGTCCTCTTTGGCTCCATCTTCGGCCTCACCAGCAGTCAGACCGTTATTGCCGGGGTCATCGCGGCCGTGGTCATCATGATCCTTCTCGTGATAGCCAGGCCGCTGCTGTTCGCCTCGGTCGATTCAGCCGTTGCCACGGCACGCGGGCTTCCGGTCCGGCTTCTCGGCACCGGCTTCCTCGTCCTCGTCGGAATCACCGCGGGCGAGGCGACCCAGGCCGTCGGTGCCCTCCTCATCCTCGGGCTGCTCGCCACGCCTGCCGCCGCCGCCCAGCGCATTACCGCCCGCCCGTACGCCGCCCTGTGGATCTCCGCCTGCCTCGCGGTGGCATCTATCTGGATCGGCCTCGGCATCGCCTACGCCGCCTCCAGCATTCCTCCCTCCTTCGCTATCCTGGCCGTCTCTGCCTGCATATACGTGATCACGCTCACGGCAACGGCCATTGGTCATCGCCGCGCCCCCCGGCCGGCGGCCGCTAATGCCTAGCCTGGTTGCGGAAGCGCCGACACGGCTGGCGACGAAGACGAGCTCGCGACCAGGCCGGTCTGGAGCGTCCCGGACCTCATCTACCGTGAACCCGGCCGTCAGCAGCGAGTCCGTGATCTCGTCGCGGCTGCGGAAACGCAACGTCGAATCCGAGGTCAGGACGGCACCATCAGGCGCGAAGACGAACGTCCACCGGAAAGAAACAAGATTGCCGCTCACGTCCGTCACCTCCGCCCAGGACTCGACAACCCCCGCTCCGGGCAGATCGGTGCGGGCCTGCGTGCGCTCGCGATTCCATGCCCGCCAGGCTTCCTGCTGCGGATCTCGCGTTTCGAAGGCCAGGTGCCCCCCGCGGCACAGTGCCGCCCGGGCGCACCGCAGCGTTGATGCCCATTCCGCGTCGGTAACGAAGACCTGCGCGACATTGCCCGTCATCGTCACGAGATCCACCTGGAGCGGCGGGAGGGTCGTTGCGTCGCCGTGTATCCATCGCACCTGCTGTGCCCCGGACTTGGCGCGGGCAACGTGCAGCGAGGCGCCAGCGGGATCGACCCCGACTACCCCGATTCCCCTGCGGGCGAGAAGGCAGGCGAAGGTTCCTGTCCCGCAGCCGATGTCCAGGACAGTCCGGGCCCCGAGCCGTTCGGCCAGGGCAGCATAGGCATCAAGGTCCGAGCGATCAGGATCCAGCAGGTCATAAATCTCAGCGAGGCGCCGCTCTTCGAACAACGCATCGGCCACCGGAAAATTCTATGACTTCGGCGAATTGGCCGCGTCCGCCAGCGGCGGTCCGCAGTCCTGGTCCGGGGGCCGCTGCCCGGAGGGCGCCGCTATCCTGATTCAGGTAGCGTCCGAGATGATCATCGCCGATTTGTTACGGAGAGCCCCGTGGCCGATAATCCCCGCCAGAACTGCACTTTCGCCAGTAACGGCGGCACCGCGCACGGCTACCTCGCGCTGCCGGCCGCCGGCAGCGGGCCGGGGCTGATCGTGATCCAGGAGTGGTGGGGACTCGACGACAGCCTGGTCAAGGTAGTCGACCGTTTCGCCGGCGACGGATTCGTGGCCCTCGCGCCCGACCTGTTCGGCGGCACCGTCGCGCACGACGCCGGCCAGGCAGGCGAGCTGCTGCAGAAGCTCCCCGTCGAGCAGGCTACCCGGGACTTGCGCGGGTCGGTCGATTTCCTGCTCGGCCATGCCGCCGTGACGTCGGACTCCGTAGGCGCAGTCGGGTTCTGCATGGGCGGCGGCTTCGTGCTGCTGCTCGCCGCCCAGGAAGGCGACAAGATCGGCGCGGCCGTGCCCTTCTACGGGGTGGGGCCGGGAGTCCCGGACAGTTACCACGGAATCACCGCGCCGGTGCAGGGTCACTACGGTAACGAGGACCAGATGTTCCCGGTCGCCCAGGCGCATGCCCAGGAGCAGCAGCTCCGGTCCGAGGCCGGCGTGCCGGTCACGTACTACTACTACGACGCCGGGCATGCGTTCATGAACCCGGAGGACAAGCTGGGCACCCATAAGCCGGAGCTAGCCGAGCTAGCCTGGGCACGTACGGTGGAGTTCCTGCGCGAGTCCCTCGCCTGACCTAACCCGCCGGACGCAGAGCCCGGCGGCGGGACGCTGCGCTTGAGAACTGCCGGTCCCGCCGCCGGGTAGATTGACGTGGCTATGACGTCCATCCACACTGCATGCGTGTTCTGCGGGTCCGCCACCCCGCCGGATGACCGGTACGGCGCCACTGCCCGTGAGCTCGGGGCGCTCCTCGCCCGCCTGGGCATCGAGCTGGTTTACGGCGGGGGCACTGTCGGCCTGATGGGCCAGATCGCCGATGCCGCCCTGGCCGGCGGCGGCCGGGTCACCGGGGTCATCCCGGTCGGCCTGTTCGCCAGTGAGGTCGGGCACCCGGGGCTGACGGCCTTGCACGAAGTGGCTTCGATGCATGAGCGCAAGCGGCTGATGTATGACCTGTCCGACGGGTTCATCGCGCTGCCCGGCGGCTTCGGCACGCTCGAGGAGCTCGCCGAGGTCACCACGTGGTCGCAGCTCGGCCTGCACGCCAAGCCGGTAGTGCTGCTCGACGTCGACGATTTCTGGGGTCCGCTCGCGGCGCAACTGGACCGGATGGTGCGCGTCGGGCTGCTGACCGCAGCGAGCCGCGCGCTGGTTCGCCGCGCCAGCACGCCGGCGGCCGCTCTTTCCGCGCTGAGCGCAGCCAAGCCTGCCGCTGATCCCGTCAAGCGCATCTCCGCCGCCGAGCGGTAGCGGACCCACCAGCACGAGCGCGTTGAGCTGAGCGAGCGTCGTGATCCCCGGCTGGGAGCCATGTTCGGGGGCGGTCAGCCTCGCTGGCACATTAGAGCATAGCCTGTGCCTATTGCCCGGTTGCGCGTAGTCGGCCGGACCGCAAGGATTGGCCCCTATATGCCGGAGTTCCCGGATGCAGCGCCGTGTCCGGGCTGAAGGAGGTTGTGCATGCAGGTTCCTGCAAAATTCGAATACAAGAAGGCAACGAGTGTCGGGCACGTGCTGGACCTGCTTGCCCGGTCCGGCCCCGAGGCCAGGGTGCTCGCAGGCGGCCACAGCCTGATCCCGATGATGAAGCTGCGACTGGCCCAGCCGGAAATGCTGATCGACATTAATGACCTGGCCGAGCTGGCCTATATCCGGATGGAGGGCGACGAGCTCCGGATCGGCGCCCTGACCCGGCATGCTGACCTGCTGAATTCGGCGCTGGCCGCCGAGCATTTCGCGATCCTGCGGGACGCCGAACGGGTCATCGCCGACCCTGTCGTCCGTAACCGCGGCACCATCGGCGGCTCGCTGTGCCAGGCCGACCCGTCCGAGGACCTGTCCGCTGCCTTCGCCGCGGTGCGGGCCGTGCTGGTGATTCAGGGCCGTGACGGCAACCGGACGGTGCCAGCCCGCGAATTTCACACCGGTCCCTACGAGACCGTCGTGGCACCCGGCGAGCTGCTGACCGAGGTCCGGGTCCCGATCCGTCCTGGCGGCGGCAGCGCTTACGAGAAGGTCGAGCGCCGGGTCGGCGACTGGCCGGTCGCCTCGGCCGGCGCAGCCGTCTGGCTGACCGGGGAGATGATCACCGATGCCGGCATCGGCCTCACCGCCGTGGGCGCGGAGCATTTCGCGGCGCCCGCGGCCGAGGAATTCCTGCGCGGCGCCGCCGCGACCGAGGAGAACTTCGGCCGGGCCGGCCAGCTCGCCGCCGAGCACTGCAACCCGACCGCGGACCAGCGGGGACCGGCCGATTACAAGCGGCACCTTGCCGGGGAGCTCACGACCAGAGCGCTGCGCCGGGCCGTGCGCCGGGCGCGCGGACAGGAGGCCTGACATGCAGATCACGGTTGACGTGAACGGAACTGAGTACACCCGCGACGTGGAGCCGCGGCTGCTGCTGATTCACTTCCTGCGGGACGAGCTGGGGATGACCGGCTCCCACTGGGGCTGCGACACCTCCAACTGCGGAGTGTGCGTCGTATGGCTGGACGAGACGCCGGTGAAATCCTGCACCGTGCTGGCGGTAATGACCGACGGGCACCGGGTCCGGACGGTCGAGGGCCTCGAGCGGGACGGGGAGCTGGACCCGATCCAGCAGGGCTTCGCGCAGTGCCACGGGCTGCAGTGCGGCTTCTGCACGCCGGGCATGATGCTGACGTCCCGCTGGCTGCTCGATCACAACCCCGATCCGTCGACCGCCGAAATCCGCGAGGCCCTGTCCGGCCAGATGTGCCGGTGCACCGGCTATGAGAACATCGTCCGGTCGGTGCGCTATGCCGCCGGGCACACCGAAGCCGCCGACGTAGGCGTCGGCCCGGCCGGCCACGCTGGCACCGGCCAGGCTGGCAGCGAGCACGCCACCGAGGGAGTAACCGCATGACCGCGACAACCGAGCACGCGACTAACGGGGCCTACGGATCGGTCCGGCGCAAGGAAGACGCGCGGTTCGTCCGCGGCCAGGGCAATTACATCGACGACATCCAGCTGCCCGGCATGCTGCACAGCGCGATCCTGCGCAGCCCGATGGCGCACGCACGGATTATCTCGATCGACACCTCGGCCGCCGAAGCGCATCCCAAGGTGCGGGCCGTGATCACCGGCAAGACGCTGGAAGGCCTGAAGCTGGCCTGGATGCCCACCCTGTCGCAGGACGTCCAGGCCGTCCTGGCCACCGACAAGGTGCGGTTCCAGGGCCAGGAGGTGGCCTTCGTCGTCGCCGAGGACAGGTACTCGGCCAGGGACGCCCTTGAGCTGATCAACGTCGAGTACGAGCAGCTGCCCGTCGTGTTCGACGCGAAGAAGGCGATGGACCCCGGCGCGCCGGTGATCCGCGACGACATCGACGGCAAGGCGGACAACCACATCTTCGACTGGGAAGCGGGCGACCGCGCCGCGACCGACGCGGTCTTCGCCAATGCGGACGTCGTGGTCGCGCAGGACATGCTGTACCCGCGGTCGCACCCGGCGCCGCTGGAGACCTGCGGCACCATCGTGGACTACAACAAGGTCACCGGCCAGCTCAACGTCTGGACCACCACGCAGGCGCCGCATGCGCACCGGACCATCTACGCGCTGGTCGCGAGCCTGCCCGAGCACAAGATCCGGATCATCTCGCCCGACATCGGCGGCGGCTTCGGAAACAAGGTCGGCGTTTACCCCGGTTACGTCTGCGCCGTCGTGGGCTCGATCGTGACCGGCAAGCCGGTCAAGTGGGTGGAAGACCGGTCCGAGAACCTGATGGCCACCTCGTTCGCGCGGGACTATCACATGCACGGCGAGATCGCCGCGACCAGGGACGGCAAGATCCTCGGCCTGCGGGTCAAGGTGCTGGCCGACCACGGCGCGTTCAACGGGACGGCGCAGCCGACGAAGTTCCCGGCCGGCTTCTTCCACATCTTCACCGGCTCCTATGACCTGCAGGCCGCGCACTGCGAGGTAACCGGCGTCTATACCAACAAGGCGCCCGGCGGTGTCGCCTACGCCTGCTCGTTCCGGATCACCGAGGCCGCGTACCTGATCGAGCGGATGGTCGACGTGCTCGCGCTCGAGCTGGACACCGACGCGGGCGACCTGCGGATGAAGAACCTGCTGCGGCCCGAGCAGTTCCCCTACACCAGCAAGACCGGCTGGGAGTATGACTCCGGTGACTACCCGCGGACGCTGCAGCTGGCGATGGACATGGCCGGCTACCGCGAGCTGCGCCGGGAGCAGGCCGAAAAGCGGGCCCGCGGCGAGTACATGGGCATCGGCATCAGCTTCTTCACCGAGGGAGTCGGGGCCGGGCCGCGCAAGCACATGGACATCCTCGGCCTGGGCATGGCCGACGGGGCGGACCTGCGGGTGCACCCCACCGGCAAGGCCGTACTCGGGGTTTCCTGCCAGACTCAGGGGCAGGGGCACGAGACGACCTTCGCCCAGATCGTGGCCCAGGAACTGGGCATGTCACCGGACGACATCGAGGTGGTGCACGGGGATACCGACCGGACCCCGTTCGGCCTCGGAACTTACGGATCCCGGTCGACGCCCGTTTCCGGTGCCGCCGCGGCGATCGTCGCGCGCAAGGTCCGCGAGCGGGCGAAGATCGTCGCGGCGGCGATGCTCGAGGTATCGGCGGATGACCTGGAGTGGGCGGACGGCAAATGGCGCGTGCTCGGCGACCCGGACAAGGGGCATAACATCGCCGAGATAGCCATGGCCGCGCATTCCTCGCTGGAGCTGCCCGAGGGCGTCGAAGGGCACCTGGACGCGGAGACCGTGTACAATCCGCCGAACCTGACGTATCCTTTTGGCGCCTATATTTGTGTCACCGACGTCGATCCCGGTACCGGACAGGTGAAGATCCGCCGGTTTATCGCGGTCGATGACTGCGGGGTGCGGATCAACCCGATGATCGTTGAGGGCCAGGTGCACGGCGGCCTGGCTGACGGGGTCGGGATGGCGCTGATGCAGGTGATCGCCTTCGACGAGGACGGTAACTGCCTGGGCGGGTCGTTCATGGACTACCTGCTGCCGACGACGATGGAGTGCCCGTCCTGGGAACTCGGCGCGACCGTCACGCCGTCGCCGCACCACCCGATCGGCGCCAAGGGCGTCGGTGAGTCGGCTACCGTCGGCTCGCCGCCGGCCATCGTCAACTCCGTCCTCGACGCGCTCAAGCCGTTCGGCGTCCGGCACGCGGACATGCCGCTAACCCCGGCGAACGTGTGGAGCACCATTCAGGGGCGGCCGCTGCGCACGGACCTGGCCATCCCGTGACCGCCGCGGTTCTCGGCAGCGCCGCGGTACCCGGCGGTGCTGTGCGATGACGGACTACCCGGCCGCGCTGGCGTCCCGGGCGGAGGATCTCCGCTCGGGACGGCAGTCGTACGTGCTGGCCACGGTGGTCCGGGCGCTGCGGCCCACCAGCGCCAAGGCCGGTGACCGCGCGCTGGTGCTGCCGGACGGGACCATCGAGGGTTTCGTCGGCGGTACCTGCGCGGAGTCTTCGGTCCGCCTGCACGGCCTGCGGGTGCTGGCATCCGGCGAGGCGGTGATGCTGCGGATCATTCCCGAGGCGGCCGAGGCGGCCGAGGAGGTCGTCGCCGAAGGACTAGTCACGGTGGCTAACCCGTGCGCCTCCGGCGGGATGCTGGAAATCTTCCTGGAAGGCGTGTTCCCGCCGCCGCTGGTGCAGGTCGGCGGGGACGGGCCGACCGCGCGGGCGCTGCGGCAGGTCGGGGCGGCGCTGGGTTACGACATCCGGCCCGCAGGGGACTGCGGCGAGCCGGTGCTGCCGGACGCTGCTGCCGTCATCGTCGCCGGGCACGGCCGGGACGAGGAACCGGTGCTGCTGGCCGCGCTGGCGGCCGGCGTCCCCTACATCGGCCTGGTCGCCAGCCGCAAGCGCGGCGCGCAGGTGCTCACCGACCTGGACCTGTCCCGCCAGGATGCGGGGCGGGTGCACACGCCCGCCGGCCTGGACATCGGTGCCCGGACCGTTGCCGAGATCGCGCTGTCGATCTACGCCGAGATGGTCGCGCAGCGACCGCGGGCCGGCCGAACCGGTTCGGCAACGCCGGCCGGGCCGGCGCACACGGCGCAGGCAGCAGCCGAGCAGGACCCGGTCGGCCCGGGAACGGCCGTCGACCCGGTGTGCGGGGTGGCGGTGGCGGTGGCGCCGGCCAGCCTGCAGGTGTCCCATGATGGAGGGATGTCGTATTTCTGCGGTCCCGGCTGTCAGCAGGCGTTCGCCGCCGACCCCGGCCGGTACCTGGCGTGAGCGAGGTCGCAGACCGGTTTCCCGATGTTGAAACGCTGCTCAAGGCACTCGAGGACGCCAGCTACCTGGCCGACGAGCCGCTCGGCACGGCGCTGTTCCTGGCCGCCCGGATGGGCCAGCCGATCCTGCTCGAAGGCGAGCCGGGGGTCGGCAAGACCGAGGCGGCCAAGGCCCTGGCCGGCGTGCTGGACACGCCGCTGATCCGGCTGCAGTGTTACGAGGGCCTGACGTCCGCCGAGGCGCTGTATGAGTGGAACTACCCGCGCCAGCTGCTGGCGATCCGGCTCGCCGAGGCCCGCGGTGAGACCCCGCGCGAAGCGGACCTGTTCAGCGCGGAGTACCTGCTGCAGCGACCGCTGCTGGCCGCGCTCGACCATCCCGGCCCGCGGCCGGCGGTGCTGCTGATCGACGAGGTAGACCGGGGGGACGACGAGTTCGAGGCGTTCCTGTTCGAGCTGCTCGCTGAGTCCGCGGTGACGATCCCCGAGCTGGGCACCCGGCGCGCGGCTTTCCCGCCGATCGTGGTGCTCACCTCGAACCGGACCCGGGACCTGCACGACGCGCTGAAGCGCCGGTGCCTGTACCACTGGATCGACTACCCCGACACCAGCCGGGTGGCCGCCATCATCCGCCGCCGGGTGCCCGGCGCGGCGGTGTCGCTCACCGATCAGGTAGCAGCCGGGGTGACCCGGCTGCGCGGGCTGGACCTGGCTAAGCAGCCGGGGGTCGCGGAGGCGATCAGCTGGACAGCGGCCCTGACGGTGCTCGGCGCCAGCGAGCTGACGCCCGCAACGGCTGAGCGGACGGCCGGAGCCGTGCTGAAATACGCCGAGGACCTGCAGGCCGCCCGCGCCTCCGGGTTCGCCGCGCTGGTCAGCGGTGCCTGAGGACTTCCCGGCGGACGCGGGCGCCGGCCGGCCCTGGCCGGGCGCGGTGCCCGATGACCTGGCGGAAGTGGCGTCCCGGTTCGGCGCCGCGCTGCGGCTGGCCGGTCTGGCCGCCGGCCCCGGCCGGTGCCAGCGGTTCGCCGCCGCGGCCATGCTGGCCGCCCCGGCCACCGTGCGCGCCCTGTACCTGTGCGCGCTCGCCACGCTGGTGTCGGGCAAGGACGAGATCGAGATCTTCGCCGCGGTGTTCCAGCAGGTCTTCGGCGGGATGACGGACATCGCCGACCAGCGCGGTGACGGCAACGCCGCTGACGTTCCCGGCCGCTCAGCCGACCTGCTGGCCCGCGCGGCGCAGGCGGCGAAGAAGCACGCGGCAGGCCCGCGCGGGACGCCCGAGGCGGGTGCCGATAATGCTCCGGACCGCGCGGACGCCGAGCCGGCCGAGCCGGAGCAGGAGGTCGAGCACCGTTACCTGGGCAGCGTGGCGGAACGGCTGGCGTCGAAGGACTTCGCCGAGCTGTCCGATGCGGAGCTGACGCTGCTCGCGGGACTGATGCGGCAGCTGACGCTGGCGGTCCCGCCGCGCCGGTCCCGCCGTAACCGGCGCCGGCCCAGCGGTCCGCGCACCGACATGCGCGCCACCTTGCGGCAGGCCCGGCGCACCGGCGGCCATGCGTTCCGGCTGATCTCGCGGGCGCCCGCCGAGCGGCCGCGCCGGCTGGTCGTGCTGTGCGACATTTCCGGGTCGATGGAACCGTACGCCCGGGCGATGATCCAGCTGCTGTATTGCGCGGCCGGCGGCGCCCGCGCTGAGGTATTCACCTTCGCCACCCGGCTGACCCGGCTGACACCCGCGCTGTCCCGGTCCCGGCCGGGGGCGGCGCTGAGCCGGGCCGGGCAGGCCGCGCCGGACTGGCTCGGCGGCACCAGGATCGGGGCGTCGGTCCGGGAATTCAACGACTCCTACGGCCGCCGCGGGATGGCCCGCGGGGCTGTCGTAGTGATCATCTCCGACGGCTGGGATACCGGTGACCCCGACGTGCTGAGGCATGAGATGGAACGGCTGTCGCTGGTCGCGTTCCGCATTGTCTGGGTTAATCCGCGGACGAAGAACTCGGCCTACCAGCCGCTGGCCGGCGGGATGGCCGCAGCCTGGCCGCATTGCGACGCCGTGGTCAGCGCGCATACCGTCGCTGCCCTAGAGCAGCTGACCGCCGCGCTGGCCGATCCGGTGCGGCGCCGGGCAGCGCCGCGACCCGGTCTTCGCTCCGTGCCCGGCCGGCCTGACTGACAATCCGCGGCGCGGCGCGAGTGTCGTGGCTACTGCAGCAACCGATTCCTGAAGGCCGGGGAGAGCCCAAAATCCACGCGATAACGGCCAGGAGTGCGGCCGAGCGTCACGCAGATCATGCAAACAACACGAGCCCCAGGTCGGCAACAGGTTGCCTTATCGGATAAGCGGTCCGCGACACGCCGGGGAGTCATTCTGTGTCCGGCTATGGCAATTCGGTGGCGATCTCCCAGACGTAGCCGTCGGGGTCGGCGAAGTTCAGCGTGCGCATGCCCCAGGAGCGGTCTTCTGGCCCGTTTACCAGCCCGACGTTTTTGTGCTTCAGCTCGGCCGCGACCGCGTCGACGTCATCGACGATGATCGCGAAGACGTGCCGCGGGCCGTTCCCCGCGGCGCCGACGGTCAGCGGTGCGACCATATCCGGCGCATCCGAGGACGCGGCCAGGAAGAAGTACAGGCCGGTTAGCTTGAATCCGACGCTTGTCTCGCCGTCCTCGAACGGCTCGACTCGAAGACCTTCTGATAGAACGCTTTCGACGCGGCCACGTCCTCGACGAACAGGGTGATCGCGGCGATCTTCTTCTGCCACTCGCTCATCTGGCTGCCTTCATTTTTAGCCTTCCATCACAAGCACGACGAACTCACCCGGATGACTACTGTTTCGCGGACAATTGAGCATGCCGTCATTCCGTAACCAACCGGGCGGAGACCGGTTACTGGTCGAGCGCCGCCGGCCGATCCGCGATGACATTCCGCGGCTTGCGCTGGACGTCCAGGCTGCCCAGCACGGACAGGCCGCTGAGGCGCAGAACCGGCGCGTCTGGCCGCTCTGATTCCGCGCCGTCGGCGGCAATATCACGGGTGCCCATGATGGCCAGGCCGGAGTCGACCACCCGCATCTCGGGCGGCACGATGACCGACACGCTGCCCAGAACGGCCACCGCCCGCAGTGCTATCTCCCGGCCCGGCAGCACGGCCTCGCGGAAATCCAGATCGGCGCTGCCGAACACGGTGACCACGGCTGTAGACGGCTCGGGGCGCCAGCGGCCGCTGCGGCTGGCGCTGCTCAGCACCGCGGCGATCCGGCCGCCGCGCTGGCGGGCCGGGGCCTGGGCCGGCCCGGCCGCGGTCACCCCGGCCGCGGTCACCCCGGCCGCGGTCACCCCGGTGGCAGCGCGCGCGGGCAGGTCGTCGAGGATCGGGGCAAGCTCGGCGTGGGTCCTGGCCGTGTAAATGGCATCCAGCCGCTCAGAGTGCTCGGCGGCGGTCAGCCTGCCCTCGGCCATGGCGCCGTTGATCACTGCGGCGGCGCTGTCACGATCGGCGTCCGAGGCACGCAGCCGCGAATCCGGGTCGAATCCTTCCTTGTCCATCAGGCCATTGTCGGCCATGCGGGCCTGCAGGGAAAGAAGAGCTTGTCCCGCGAGTCCATGCCGCACATGGGCGGCACGGGCGCCGGACCGAAGCAGCAGCAGCAGCAGCATGGCCAGCGGGCCGGGCGGCCGCGGATGTCTGTCTTAGCGCTGCGGATCGTCGCGGATCAGGCGGCGGCTGCGGGCGATGGCAACGGCCTCGGTACGGCCGGCTGCGCCGAGCTTGGCCAGGATGTTAGACACGTGCACGCTCACGGTCTTGGCGCTGATGAAAAGCTGATGGCCGATGTCTCGGTTACTGCGCCCTACCGCAAGCAGGGCGAGCACTTCCTGCTCCCGGCCGGTCAGTGCCTCGCCTTGCCGCGAGACCTCCGGCCGGCGCCGTGCCGGAAGCGGACCGAGGGTGCGCAGCTCGTCGAGCAGCGGCCGCGCGCTGAGCTGCCGGGCGGTGTCGCGCGCCTGGCGGGCCAGGTCAGCCGCTTTGGCGGGATGGCCGGCGGAGCGCAGTACGGCTGCCAGCCGCGCCTGAGAACGGGCAGCCTCGAATCGGTGACCGAAGAGCTGGAATGCCGCGACGCTGCGCTGCCATGCCGCCAGCAGCTCCTCTTCCGCGGGCGGGTCCGTGTCGGTCAGCCAGCGCAGCCGGCCGTGCTCGGCCGTCAGCCGGGCCATCCACGCGTCGCTTTCGCGCCCGCGCGGACGCCCGAGGGCCGCGGCGTGCCCGGCTGCCGCGGCAGCGGCCCCGGCCAGTTCGCCGGCCTGCTCCGCAAGTTCGCCGTGCCGGCGGCTGCCGCCCCTCGCCGCCTCGGCGCACAGCTGGCCGACCAGCAGACCGCTGAAGCGGATGCGGGCCGGGAACGACGGGAACTGCCACAGCTCGCTGACGCACGCGACCACGTCGTCATGTACCGATATTGCCGCTTCCAGCTCGCCCCGGTCCCCGTACGCGTCAATGGCAGCGGCTCCGCTGAGAACGGCGATCAGGCCGTCATGCTCCCACCACGGCCGTAGCCGGGGCAGCAGCTCAATGGCCCGGCGATCCCCGCGCCCGGCGGCCACCGCCATGGAGACGGCGGCCAGAGTGGCCTCGGCCATGGCGGGAGGCGACTCACCGCTGACGTCAGTGATCTGGAGTACCTCGTCCCAGTCACCGCGAACATAGGCGGCAACCCCGGCCATGACCCGGGCATCGATGCCCCAGGGCGCCCACGGCCTGCCGTTCTGCGCGGCCCGTCCCGTCGCGGACCGGAATGCTGCTAGCGCCTCTGGAAGGCGGCCCAGCTCATAGTTCAGTGCGCCGAGGTTGAACAGCCCCCGCAGCTCGGCCGCGATCTCGCCGGCCGCCCGGGCGTCTGACACGGTCTGCAGCAAGCTGCGCTGCGAGGAATCCGGATCACCGGCTCTTTTCTCGATCCCGGCCAGGGTAGTAGCGGCATCGGCCGTGACCTCGGGCAGCTGGAGCTGCCGGGCCAGGGCAAGAGCCTCCCCGGCCCACCGGGCCGCTTCATCATCGCGGTGCCGGTCAGCGTTCGCTCGGGCGTGCACGCCGAGAAGCTGCGCGCGCAGTGGGCTGGCCTCGGCCGGGACGGCCTTCAGGGCCTCTGCGGTGACCTTCAGGATGTCGATTCCGGTGTCCACCACCAGCGCAGCCTTGGCGACTGCCTGCAGAAGCCGGGCTCGCTGGTCCGCAGGGGCGTCGGCGGCCAGATGACCGAGCTGATCCTGAGCGAGCGCCAGGGCGCGGAATACATGACCAGCGGCCATCGCGGCGTCAGTCGCCCGCAGCACGAGCCCGACGACGTCGCCGCCTGCGCTGCCCTGCAGACCCGGTGCGGCGGCGTGCACTAGCTCCAGCGCGTGCTCATAGTGGCGGGCTGCCTCGTCCGGTCCGCCCAGGGCCATAGCCTCATCGCCGGCCTGAATGCTGGCACGGGTCGCCGTGGCGGTGTCGTGGGCGCCGCGCGCATGCCGCGCCAGCTCGGCGGCGCTGCCGTCTGCGCCAGGCTCGGACAGCACCCTGGTATAGGCGCCGTGCAGCCGCACCCGCTCGCCGGGCAGCAGATCGTTGTAGATCACTTCGGCAAGCAGCGCATGACGGAACGCGTACCGCTCGGACGCAGCGGTGACCAGGACGTTGGCCTCGACGGCGGCCCGCAGCGACCGATCCAGGCTGGCGGCATCGGCACCGACAACCTGCGCCAGCAGCTCGTGCGACACGCTCCGGCCGGCCGCCGACGCGGCCCGGACGACCTGCCGGACGGGCTCATCGAGCTGGTCCAGGCGGACCAGCAGCAGGTCGGAGATGTCGGCCGGCAGGGACTGGCTGCCGCCTTCGGTGGCGACCACCAGCTCCTCGACGAAGAAAGGATTACCTTCGGCGCGCTTGACGATGGCCTGCACGTCGCCCGCCGGGATCGGGGCCGGGTGCAGCACATGTATGAGCGCTCGCACCTCCGCGTCGGCCAGCGGCCCCAGCTGGAGCCGGTTCATTCCCGGCAGGCGGACCCACTCCCCGACCGAGGAACGCAGCGGATGACGGCGATGCAGATCATCGCTGCGATAGGAAGCGATCACCGACACCTGCTCGGCGAACGGACGGGCGAACAGGAAGCTGAGCAGCTCGCGAGTCGACCTGTCCGCCCAGTGCACGTCCTCGATGACCACCAGCAGCGGCGCAGCGCGGCCAAGCTCGCTCAGGCCGGCGTGTACTGCCTGGAACAGCTCGGCGCGGTCCATCGACTGGGCCGGGCCGCCGCTGCCGTCACCGGTCAGCCGGCCTGGCATGAGCACGCGCAACGCCGGCCAGGCGGCCGTCAGCGAGTCAGCGAAAGCCGGCGACTCCGAGGCCAGCCGGCCGAATACCTCTTTGAACGGCAGGTAGGACGGCGCGCTATCGCCAAAATCCACGCAGTGACCCACAGTCACCCGCCATCCGGCTTTGCTGGCGCGCGCACGCAGCTCTTCTAGCAGCCGGGTCTTGCCCACCCCGGCTTCCCCGGCCAGCAGGACAGGTCCGGCCGCGGACTGCGGTGAGCCGATGCCGATCATGGCGGCAAGCCGGTCGAGGTCGGCCGCCCGCCCCACGAAGGGACTCTGAGTCGAAAACCCGGCCGGCATGGCCACCATCATCGCCGCTGTTACTCAGCGCCGCGACTTAGCGTTCAGGCCCCGCACTGTCAACCGTCCCGATGATGCCTGGCGCGCTCGCCGGTTGTCACCAGGTACAGGCCGGTGCGGATGAGCAGCCCGCCCACCGCGTCGCCGGCCGGCCGCCGTCGGTCCCGCGCTCCCGCCGGCACCGTCGGGGTGCGCCGGCCGCGCAGGTCCGCGATGTGCTCCCGGTTCACAATTTCCGAGATCCAAGGGTGCATTTCCGTGCCTCCGCATCGTCCGCTCAATCTGACAGGTCCAGCCTGCATCCCTAAGGAGGCCGCTCGCATCGGGAGAATGTCCTATTCGTGCTGCGAGGGCGGCGGCGGCGCCTTAGTCGGCGGCCCGCGACCGCTGCCCAGCTGCCTTTCCCTTTCTGTTGGAAGTTCTGTTACGTTGAGCCATGGCGACAAAGCGGGTCACCAGGGAGAACGAATCCGCCCAGGAGCAAACCATCCCCGGAACCGGACCCACCATGACCGTGAGCACGTCCCTGCACAGCGGCACGGTGGCGGCCGTACGGAACCGGGTCGGCAAGCGCGGCTTCTCCGCCTATGTTCGAGGCCGCGCTGCGCCGCCAGATCGAGCAGGATAACCTTGCCGAGCTTGTCGCTGAGTACACCAGCACCCAAGGGGATTTCACTCCTGAGGAGCTGGCAGCAGCACGAGCGGAGCTGTATGGCACCGAGGATGCTAATACTGAGCACGCTGCGTGAGCGGCACGCTTGTGCTGGACAGCGAAGGTTTGTCCAAGACTGTGCTCAGGGACCGCGTGATCATGGCCCGCCTGGCGCGAGCCCGCCTTGACGGCCTCCGAGTGGTGACCAGCGCCGCCACCTTGGTAGCAGCGCGGAACCCGCGGATGGACCAGGCGCGCTTTGACTGGGCGGTCTCCCGCCTCGTGATCGAACCTGTCACCGAGACCGTCGCGCGCGCCGCATCGAAGCTCCTCGCCGCACATGGTCGCCACGGCCATCAGTACGCCATGGACGCCATCGTGGCAGCCACCGCGCGCGCTGCGGCTGCTCCGGCGATCCTGCTCACCTCCGCTCCGGCGGATCTTATGTTTCTATGCGGGAAAAGCGTCCGCGTCGTGAAGGCCTGACTCTGCAGGCTGGTGAACCGGTCTGGGACGAGGCGCGAGTGGAGCGACAGCGCTGACCGCGGCCCTTGCTAGGCTGCTGGGATTCCATCGCACGGCGCCCGCCGGGGCGCCCGTGCGTCGTCTAGTCCGGAAGGTGAAGTGATGGGCATCGTGAAGAGGCTGCTCGTACTCGGCGTCGTAGGGCTCGGCGCGTTCGCCGTGTGGCGCAAGGTCCAGGCCGACCGGGCCGAGATTGACCTGTGGACCGAGGCAACAACGGCAGACGAGTAAGCCCGGGCCGGACGGCCTAGCCGGCGGGAACGGAAACGATGCACGTCAGCGCGCCAGCAGCCACGCTCGTCTGCTGCGGCCTGATCGGGACGATCGTGGCCGACGACGGGCTGGTCGAGCGCGCGTTCACGGAGGCCATCGCGACCCAGGGCATCGTGCCGGGCACTAGCGCTTTCGCGCGGTGCATGGCGCAGGTGCACCGCAACCGGGGACAGCGCGCCGGCGACGTGATGAGCGGGCTGTTTCCCGAGAACCACGCCAGGGGGCAGGCGGCCCAGCTCGCCTTCGAGCGTTCGTTCGGCGCGGCAGTAGACCGGATGGGAGTTTCGGCGGTACCGGGAGCAACGCAGTGCGTCGCCGAGCTCGCCAGCGCCGGGGTGCGGGTATGCGTGGTCAGCGATCTGGCGTCCCGGTCACTCAAGCTGGTCCTCGACGCTATCGGCTGGCGCCCCCTGATTGACCTGGCGCTAAGCGCCGACGAGGTGGACCGGGGAAGCCCGATGCCGGACCTGCTGCTGTCGGTGATGCTGCGGCAGAAAATTACGGACGTGCGCGAGCTGGTGCTGGCTGACTGCACAGGTGACGGCGTGCTGGCCGCCCGGCGAGCCGGTGCTGGCGTGGTGGTCGGCGTGCTGACCGGCCCGCACAGTGCGGAGCGGCTCCGCCAGGCGGGGGCGACGCAGGTGATTGACAGCATTGCGGAGCTGAGCGAGATCGCGATCTCCCGGCGCGACGCCGGCTGGCCGGCAGCAACGACGGCGCCAGCAACGGGACAGTTAGCGGTGCCCGCACCCGGCGCGTCTTTGCCTGGCATGCCGTCTGGGTCTGGTTCACTGCCAGGTATTGTGGAGGCGCCGCACCCGGGGCTATAGCTCAGTTGGTAGAGCACCTGCTTTGCAAGCAGGGGGTCAGGGGTTCGAGTCCCCTTAGCTCCACCAGGTCAGGGGCCACGTGGATCTTTACGAAGATCACCTCGGGAGCCATTCCTGTAGCCAAAGGGTCTGGCCGCCGGTACGCTCCCCGTCATGGCGGGCAGGCGCGGCTGGGGCGAGGATTCGGTCTACTTCGACCACTCCGGCGAGTGCGGCGATCCTGACAAGCACCGGCACTGCCCCGGCCGCTGGCGCGGCGTGGTCAGCCTCGGATCTGGGCCTGACGGCAAGCGGATCCGCCGGAAGGTCAGCGGCAAGAACAAGTCCGAGGTCCGGGCCAAGCTCGCGGAGTTGCACGATGAGGTGGACGAGGGCGTGCTCACCCAGGCCGACTACACGGTGCAGAAAGCGATCTCTGACTGGCTGGCGGAGGGACTGCCGGGCCGGTCCGCCAAGACCATCAGCACATACTCCGAGGTCCTGACGCCGCTCGCCGCGATCATCGGCAAGGTCCCGCTGCGGGAGCTCACCGCGGCGAATGTCCGGTCGGAGCTGACGAAGCTGGGGGCGACCCGCTCGACGCGGACGCTGGCTATCACGCACGCCTCGCTCACCAGCGTGATCCGGCATGCGGAGGCCAACGATAAGGTGCGCCGCAATGTGGCTGCGCTGATCGACACGCCGACCGGCCAGGACGGACGGCCGTCCCGGTCCCTGACCTTCCGGCAGGCTGCCGCACTGATCGCAGCCTCGCAGGCACCGCGCTTCATGCCTACGTGGCGCTGTCGCTGCTGGTCGGGGTCCGCACCGAGGAAGCCAGGGCGCTGCGGTGGGAGCACGTCGATCTGGACGGTGATCCTGGTGCCCAGCCTCCCGTGCCGCCGAATTTCGCGGTCTGGCGGTCGGTGCGCGCTCACGGGGACACCAAGACGAAGAAGTCGAGGAGGACGCTCCAGCTGCCGCAGCTAGCGGTAGAGGCGCTGCGGGTGCAGCGTCAGCGCGAGGACCAGGCGAGGCTGCTGGCGGGAACACTGTGGCAGGAACACGGCGTCATCTTCGCCTCCGCGGTCGGCACCCCGCTCGACGCCCCCGACGTGCGCCGGTCACTGCGGGCCATCTGCCGCAAGGCGAAGATCGGCGAGGACTGGGCTCCGCGCGACCTGCGGCACAGCTTCGTGTCACTGCTGTCGGACAACGGCATGGCGATCGGAGAGATCAGCCGCCTGGTGGTCACAGTTCAACGAACGTCACCGAGACGGTGTACCGCCACGAACTGCGGCCGGTGATCACCACCGGCGCCGAATTGATGGACCGGCTGTTCAGCAGCGCGAGTTGACCTTCCGTGCGTTTTGACGACCTGGGACAGTGCCTCATGGGTGAGGCGCGAAGGAAACTGCCTTCGGCCACGTCGGCTTGTCACGCTGGCTCGGCTTCCGAATTAAGCCGTCATTAATTATTGAGACTCCGCTGCGCGGCAGGCCCTGCTCGACCTCGTGCGTGACGCCCGCCTCCTCGGTGGGAACTGAGTTCTCCCATCCCGTGCGCCGACACGCTGACCGTGCAGTAACCGCGCTCGTGGTTGCGATTGGTATCGAGTTTGGTGCGAACCTGCGGGAGGCTCAGCCAGGCCCAACGAACGGCCGTTTGCTTTTGCTGCACACGTTGGGGTGCGACGTGGAGGGCGTTTGCGCCAGCCTATCTTGCGGCTGGCAGCGCTCTCCGGGCTCGTGTCCTGGGCCACGAAGCCGGGGGTTAGCCCATGCATCACATTAGGAAATATCTCGCGGCGCGCGTGGCTCCTTCTACACGAAGCTTTTCCCCGACCAGGGGGCCGAACGGCCGCCTGCACGATGGGCACCGCAACCCCGAGCGCGCCGGCGATCTCCTGCATCTTCAAGCCGTCCGACTGGCCCAGCAGAACCAGGGCTTTTTCTTGCACGTCGCGCAGGTATTCGTTCGGGTCTGCAGCCGGCTGCGGCGGCATGATCGATGTGAGCACCCCGGTAAGGCGATCGCTGAACTCGGCGTACGAGGTGTATTCGATTCGGTCCAGCCCGCGGAGGTCCGCGGGCGCGTCGCCTGTGGCATGCAGGCCAAGCGGGACAGGGAGGACGCGGAGTACGACGCGAAATACGAGGCCGGCTGGTGACCGCCGACGACGACGCGCACAACGCTCAGAGCATAGCCCGGCACGTCAAGGTGGCACCCTGCACCAGCGCCAAGCCGAGGCAGCCGCCGAGCTGGGCGGCCTCGACTTGGACGACACCGGGGCATCGGCTGCTCCGCGGCCACGTTCCGCGCAGCCAGCGACGTCATGGAAAGCCTTGACGGGTGGGCGGACGAGCACGCCCGGCAGAGCGGCGCCGTCCCGCGGAGACGTACCGGGGCACCGAGCGGTGGTGCGAAATGCCCGGCGGCCAGCTGCCTGTTGATTCCTGGCCGCGCTAGCCGTCAGCGGGGGCGCCCGTGCTCCTCGCCGCCCAGGTGTACGCGGAGCGGTGGTCCGCCGCCATTGCCATCGGCGATGCCGAGGCAGCACCGGAGTATGGAGATCTCACCAGGAGCGCGACCGCCGTGCTGGAGGCACCTGGCGTCTGAACGCGGACCGCCAGCCGGGCCGGTGACCGCCGACCCCAGCGGCGCCAAGCGCGCCTATGATGCCGAGCGCGGCGAGCTGCACGCGCGGATGGCCGTCACGCAGCCGAGAGCACCGTGGCCAGCATCCGGATCGCCGAGCTGGCCGACCGGCAGCGCGCGGCGGGAGGCGCCACTCGGCGGTCATGGGCCCGCTGACCCGGCGGAAGGACGGCAACGCCGGGAAGATCGCCGCCGCCTGGGAGCGTGAGCGGACCGCATTCGTCGAAGGGTGCGGCTCTTTTGAGGGGAGCTGGTTACGCTGCGAGGATGTAGGTGCCGCGGTACCTGGCGTGGTGGATGTGTTCGTGTTCGCGGCGTAGGTGGTAGCGCCAGTAGTCATCGAAGTCGCCA
>JAABUX010002476.1_pt1 | contig 26088 bp, 22 predicted proteins | sample 5561851 | NCBI WGS metagenome assembly JAABUX01 (sample SAMN10711883, study PRJNA513361) | rock metagenome | isolation source: Antarctica rocks | place: Antarctica: Victoria Land, Richard Nunatak red sandstone | collected 2016-01-03 | reverse complement strand
GGAATGCGCACGGCACGCACGATCTCCCCCGGTTCCAGCACGGTCCGGTAGGGTCCGGTGACGAACTCGCCGAGCGCCACGGCGCGCCGGGTCGTCAGCACGATGGCGGCAAGGGCGGTGAGCGTGGTGAGCCAATCGGCCGCCGGGTCGGCATGGCACAGGCTGCCGCCGATGGTGCCGCGGTTGCGGACGGCGCGGTAGGCGATGCCGCCGGCGACCCGCGCCAGGAAGCCGCCGACGAAATCGGGCGTGCAGCCATCGGCGATCGCCGCATGCGTCGTGGCCGCGCCGAGCGTGATGGCATCCGCCGCCTCCTCCACCCCGTGCAGCGCGGAAAGGCCCGTGAGCGGCACGACGACACCGGGCCGGGCGGCGCGCAGGTTGAGCATCGGGCCGAGCGACTGCCCGCCGCCCATCGCCCGGCAGTCGTCGCCGGCGAGCAATGCCGCGGCATGCTCGATCCCGGTCGGCGCCGCCAGCTCGAACGCGGCCGGCTTCACGCGGCCATCACCGCGTCCACGATCCGGCCCGGCGTGATCGGCAGCCGGTCCACGCGCGCCCCGATGCCCGCCAGCGCGTCGTTCACGGCGTTCGCGATGGCGGCCGGCGGACCGATCGCGCCGCCCTCGCCGATGCCCTTCTGGCCGAACCGCGTGTATGGCGACGGCGTCTGCATGTGCTCGATCCGCAACGCCGGCACCTCGGTGGCGCCCGGCAGCGAGTAGTCGGCCAAGGTCGCCGCCATCGGCTGCGCGGCGTCGTCGAACGCCATTTCCTCGTACAGGGCCGTGCCGATGCCCTGGGCGACGCCGCCGATGACCTGGCCGTCGACGATCTGCGGGTTCACCAGTACGCCGCCATCCTCGCAGATCGCGTAGTCCAGGATGCGCACCTCCCCCGACTGCGTGTCCACCGCGACCGTGCAGGCGTGGGCGGCGTAGCTGAACGTGCCGCTGTCGCGTAGCGCCTTGTAGCCCGCCACGACCTCGAGCCCGCCGGGGTCGGTGTCGTCCGGCAGGTCCTGCGGGCGGCGGTAGAACGTGCGCGCGACCTCCGCGATGGCGACGCTGCCGATCGGGCCGCGCACCTCGCCCCCCGCCACCACCACGTCGCGCGGATCGACCTGCAGCAGGTGCGCGCCGATCCGGGCGATGCGCGCCGCCAGCTCCGCGCACGCCGCGGCCACGGCGCCGCCCGCCATCACCATGCAGCGCGAGCCCCAGGTGCCGGTCGAGTACGGCGTCATCGCGGTGTCGCCGTGCACCACCCGCACCCGCGCCATCGGCACGCCGAGCACCTCGTGGGCCACCTGGGCCAGCGTCGTCTCCAGCCCCTGGCCGTGCGACTGGATGCCGACCCGCAGCTCCAGCCCGCCATCGGGCGACAGCCGGGCCGCCGCCTGCTCGAAGCCGGGCACCATCGGGATGCCCCAACCGGCGTACACCGAGGTCCCGTGCGCCGCCTGCTCGCAGAAGATCGCCATGCCCACTCCGAGGCGGACCGGCCCGGTCGTTTCGGCCTGGCGGCGGCGCACGGCGGGCACGTCGATCGCCGCGACCACCCGGCGCAGGCACTCCGGATAATCGCCGCTGTCGAAATGCTTGGCCGTGATGTTGTCGAACGGCATGGCGCCCGGGCCGACCAGGTTCCGCAGCCGGACCTCGTGCGGCTCCAGCCCGGTTTCGCGCGCGATCGCGTCCATCATCGTCTCCATCGCGTAGGCGACGCCGGCGCGGGCGACGCCGCGATAGGGCAGGATCGCCGGCTTGTTGGTGGCGACCGACCAGGTGCGGCAGCGGTAGGCGGGAAAGTCGTACGGCCCCGGCAGGATGCTCGCCACCTGCGCCGCTTCGAGGCAGGCGGAGAACGGGTAGATCGAGTAAGCGCCGGCATCGACCGTCGCCTCGGCGTCGAGCGCCAGCAAGCGGCCGTCGCGCGCGGCGTAAGCGGTCAGCTCGTAATGGTGCTCGCGGCAGTTGGCCCCCCCGGTCAGCGCCTCCCGCCGGTCCTCGATCCAGCGCACGGGATGGCCGAGGCGCATGGCCAGGAAGGCGGCAACGACCTCCTCGGGCAGCAGGATGCCCTTGTAGCCGAACCCGCCGCCAACATCGGGGGCGACGACGCGCACCGCTTCCTCCGGCAGCCCCAAGCACTCCGCCAGCCCGGTGCGGACGATGTGCGGCATCTGGGTGGAGGTGTGCAGCACGATCTGCTCCAGCCGGCGGTCCCACTCGGCGACCACGCCGCGGCCCTCGATCGGTGCCATGTGCTGGCGGGCGGTGCGCAGGGTGCGGCGGACCACGACCGGCGCCGTGCCGCGGATGGCCGGATCGCCGATGTCCACGCGGGTGTCCAGGAACACGTTGTCCGCCCAGTGCTCGTGCAGCAGCGGGGCGCCGGGGGCGCGGCCGGCCAGCATGTCGGCGATCGCGGGCAACTCCTCCAGATCGACCTCGACCCGTTCGGCGAGGTCCTCCGCCTCCGCGCGGGTGGCGGCGATGCAGACTGCGATCGCCTCGCCCACGTGGCGGACGCGGCCGGTCGCCAGCACGGGCTGCGAGGATGGCTTGAAGCCGGGCAGTCCGGACAGCGCGGTGATCGGCTTTACCCCGCCAAGGTCGGCGGCGGTGAACACGGCGTGCTCGAACCCGGCGGGCTTGCAGATGGCGACGATCCGCGCGTGGGCAAGCGGGCTGCGGACGAAGGCGAGGTCACGCGTTCTCGCTGGGCGGATGTCGGCAATGAACTGGCCGCGCCCGCGCAGGTAGCGTTCGTCCTCCTTCCGGAGGACCGATTGGCCGATGCCCTCGCCGCCGGTTGTCCCGTCCATCCCGCCGCTTTCGTTGTGCGCAGCGGGGATGATGAGCATACTGGCGACACAATCAGCAAGCGTGCTTCATCAGCGAGGGATCATGGACCAGCCGTTCGATTCTATCCTCAAGGGCGGCCGGGTGATCGATCCGGCGCGGGGCTTCGACGGGATCGCCGATGTCGCGATCGCCGGCGACCGCATCGCCGCCGTCGAGCCGAACATCCCCGCCGACACAGGCCGCGAGGTGATCGACGTGTCGGGCCGGCTGGTCATCTCCGGCATGATCGACACCCACGGCCACGTGTACCAGCATGTCACCGGGCGGTTCGGCCTGGCGCCGGACCTGGTGGGCGTCCAGTCCGGCGTGACCACGGTGCTCGACCAGGGCGGGCCGAGCTGCATGACCCTGCCGGGCTTCCGCAAGTTCATCGTCGAGCCGGCCGACACGCGGGTGCTGTGCTTCATCTCCGCCTACCTGGTCGGCGGGCTGGAAGGCCATCTGTATCCGGAGCTGTACGGCCCCGACCAGGTGAACGTCGCCGCCACCGTGAAGGCCGCGCGCGAGAACGCCGACATCGTGCGCGGCGTGAAGGCCCACGCGGAAATCGGCGGCGCGTCGCGCTGGGGGCTCGAGGTGATCAAGCTCGGCAAGCGGATCGCGTCGGAAGCGGGGCTGCCGTTGTACATCCACCTGGGACAGCTGTGGCCGACCAAGGATTCGGCGACGGTCGACGCCGACGAGGTGGTGCGCGCGCTGATGCCGCTGATGGAGAAAGGGGACGTGCTGGCGCACCCATTCACCCGGCACCCCGGCGGCTTCATCTCGGCCGAGACGGGCGAAGTCCACCCGGTCGTCTGGGCGGCGCTGGAGCGCGGCGTGACCGTCGATGTCGGGCATGGCAGCCATTTCAGCTTCGACATGGCGCGCCGCACGATCGCCGCCGGCATCCGCCCGACGACGCTGGGGGCGGACATGCACGGCTACAACGTCCGCGTGCCGGACGCTTCCGCCGACGCGAGCGGCAACCCGTTCTTCGGCGTCGCGCCGTTCAACCTGACCAACGCGATGACCAAGCTGCTGGCGCTCGGCCTGACCTTGCCCGAAATCGTCGCCACCGTGACGAGCAACCCGGCGGCGATGCTCGGCATGGGCGGCCAGATCGGCGCGCTGCGCCCGGGCATGGCCGCCGATGTCTCAGTGCTGGACATCCTGGATGGCCGTTTCGAGCTGCGGGACAATAGCGGTGACAGTGTCGTCAGCTCCGCGATGATCGTGCCCGGCTTCGCGTTGCGCGCCGGACGCCGCTTCGACGCCATCAGCCCGCTCATTCCGGCACCGGTGCGGGTTGCGGCTTGAGGCGGACGCGCACGTCTATTGGCAGCAGTTCGATCCGCCGCCCGAGCCCAGGGCGGCGTTCGCCCACAGCTACCCCGCCATCATGCCGGACGGACGCAGCCTCGAGCTGCCGTTGCGCGACTTGGGCGAAACGGCGGTGGCCGGGCTGATCCTGAACCAGGCGTCGTTCAGCGTGCTGGACCAACTCACGGCTTGGCTGGCGCCCAAGGTGGCAACCCTCCGGCCTGATGTCGTGGTCGGCTTGCCGACGCTGGGCCATGTCGTCGGCGCCGGGCTGGGCCGGACGCTCGGCCATTCGAACTGGGTCGCTCCCTCGACCGCGCGGAAGCGCTGGTACGACGACCGCCTTTCGGTGCCGCTCAGCTCCATCACCTCACCGAGCGACGGCGGCAACGCCGGGCGTCGCATGTGGCTCGATCCGCGGTTGCTGACCCGGTTGGGCGCGAAACGGGTTCTGCTTGCGGATGACGTGATCAGTACCGGGCGCTCGGCGACGGCCGGACTTGAGCTGCTTGGGACGGTGGGGGTAATGCCCGTGGGACTCGCTGTGGCGATGGTACAGGGAGATCGTTGGCGCGATGTCTGGCCCGACGACATCCCAGTCTGTTCAGCGTTCCAGACGCCGATGTTCACTCGCGAGCCTGGCGGCTGGCGCCCGAACCGGCAGCATCTCCTCCGCTGAACGGACGGGAAAAAAGTGAGTCTGGCACCGGCAGCCGCAGACATGACCGTTCCCTGTTTTCGTGGACTTGGCTGCCCCGATCGGATCGATAGGCGATAGCGGTTAGCTGAAAGCTGCGCCCCGGACCACTTGTTCGCGAGAGGCTGCGTCACCGGCAAGCCGCTGCAGTTGGGTGGTCACCCCGTACAGGAACCAGCACAAAGCTGCCGTCTTGATGGAAAACGCCGATGCGCCGACGCACAACGATGCGGTCACGTAGAGAGCGACCATGCCGCGCATCGTCTGCCCCTGCCGCGAGGCGATCGGTGTCATGGCAAACGCAAACCAGAGTAGCAGAGCTAGCGGCAAGCCGAGGTTGACGATCGCGTAGGCGTATCCGGTGTCGGCAGTGTAGACCGGCGATCCCGCCAACCCTAGCCACTGCCGCCATGTCCAGGAATTCAGGAGCTGCCCGGAGAACAGCAGGCGGCCCGAAAAGTCATCGTTTAGAATCTGCGGCTCGATCCCGATATCATGACCTTGACTGCCATAAAGGAGCAGCCCGGCGATGGCTGCGACCGGGAGAAAGAAGGCTACGACGGACGACCGGTGAAGCGGAGTCATCCGAAACAGCACCATCATCACGCACGAGGCAGCGGCAAATCGCGAGTCCGGGAACACAACGCACAGGGCGACCGTGAAGGCCATGACCAGGCGCATCGTCGCCGACCGCGGCGGCATGCTCAGCAGCCATGCCAGGCAGATGATGGCGAAGTTGCCGAGCGAGACGGGCTCCAGGAAAACCGAGGAGATGCGGTGGACCCCGAAGATGGCGGGCAACAGCGTGCGTCCGGCGTCGACCGAGCGCTGGCCGCTGATGAACAATTTCGTGTTGCTGTAGTTCACCGTAGTCGCATCGAGGGCCCCCTTATCCAGGTAGTAGCCCCAGATATCGAACATACTTTCGAACACGCTTGGCAGCAGCCACTCGACCAGCCCCAATGCGACGACGATCACGAGCGCTATCGTAACAAGGCGACTGGCTAAAGGCGCTGGGCACACGCAACCGAGTAAGAAGAATACCAGCATGATCGATAGATCATGGATGATCTTGAGGTCGAGATCCCCGTTGAGGAGTTTGAGCGCGAGCAGGCAGATAATGACGCCGCCGCTAAACTGGACTGCCGCACGACCCATGAGGTTTCGCACCGCGAGCAGCCCGGCCAGCAGGATCGCTGACTCGATGGCGATGATTTGCGTCGAGGTGACGCTCATCAGGTGCTGGGTGTTGAGAAAGCAGAGCACGACATTGAACAGCGTGGCGGCTAAGATCGCCCAGAAACCTATGATTGCCGGTTGAAGGCCGACCAGGGCCGGCTGACGTGGCGCCGGAAGGGCCAGGGACATGCTTCGGGTCATCATGAGTCCTGGCCAGGTCGCGTTCCAACCGCGGCTGTCCGGATGGTGACGTGCGGCCGGTCCGCCATGTGATCAGGGTTCGGCGAGAGCGGCGCCTGCACAGGGCGGGCATACGCCATGTGAGGGTAGGCCCGAGCCGGCTTTGGAGCATTCGCCTGGATGCCTGGTCCTGATTTTAGGCCATCTACCCCAAGATCTTGATCTGGCCCGTCGCGCCAGGCGCGCCGTCCATCGCTGGCCGCACGTGCCAACGCAAGCAGCGCCGATGGCCGGCGCCAACGTGTCGCCCGCACGATTGCGATAAGCCCGAAGGTGAAACCGAACGGTAAAAGCCCGAGCCTGCCACGATGTTTGGATACGAAGTAGGCGGTGGATCGGAAGCGAGAGGCTTCACTCGCCATGGCGCTCTCCAGCCGCACGCCACCGTTGAGCGCCGACAAATGCACAACCTCTGCCCCGGGTACGAACAGCAGCGCCCAGCCGTCCCGCGCGACTCGCGTGGACAGGTCGGCTTCTTCGAGCAGCGCCGTTCCGACGTAGTTCCGGTCGAAGCCGCCGACATGGTCGAACACCTCCTTTCTGAAGCTCATGTTCAAACCCTTCAACGAGTGCAGGCGCACCGGCTCGGTTCCGGTCAGATTGCTCACTGTCCGACCGCCGAACGTGATGCGGTTGGTGGTCGTACGGGCGTTGTTTCGGTTGGTGCGCTCGATGACCCGCCCCGTCACGCCGCCGACATCAGGATCGATGTAGGCTTCCAGGTGAGCGTCGAGGAACGTGTCGTCGAGCAGCAGCACGTCGTCGTCAAGGAACAGAACGACCCGGCCGGCCGCGCGGACCAAGCCTTCGTTGCGGGCGTTCGGCAGGCCTTTGCGACTCAAGTGCAGGTAATGCACCCGGGGATCCGACAAACAGGCGGCCAGACTTTCCTTGATCTCAGCGGCAACCGTCTCGTCGGATTGATCGACGATCCATACCTCGTAGTTCTGGAAGCGCTGCTTGAGGACCTGCTCCACCGTCGCGAGCAGAAGCTTGCCGCGGTTCAGCGTCGCAATGATGATCGACAGGTCGAGCATGGATATTCTCCTCAGGAACCAACTGCCGCGAACTGGCCGGCTTGCGCGACTGGACGACGCGATACAAGCCGGCACACGCGATCATAGGCCGCAGATGCCGCAGGCCAGACATGGGACGCCCCGATACCGCCCGCGTGCAGTTTTCGCGAGTCGGCCGGTCTCCCGGTCGCTTTGATGACGCCAAGACCCGCTGCGACCTGCCCGGGGATGTCCCGTTCGTGACGCGTGAGATTGCGGACCGCAACCTCCATGCCGCCAGCGGACGGGCTGAACTGACGGACCACGTGCACCACACGCAACGCGCTTGTCCCCGGGTCAACCGCCATAGTAACGTTCGAGCAACTTGACGTCGCGCCGGGTGGCGCCTTCGCCGTAACGCGCCGCTGGATCGACCATGGACATGACCACGCCAGCCATCTTGGCGCCCGCGCTGCGCAGCCGGTCGATGCAGCCTTGCACCGCAGCCCGGCCCGTGTGGTCCCACCGGCAAACCAGCACGGTGTGGTCCACCAGCCGCGCGAACAGAAGCGCGTCCGCCATCGCCAGGATCGGCGGCGTGTCGATCACCACGGCGCCATATTGCTGCTTGACCCGATCGAGCATCGCCTGCAGCCGGGCCAGCTCCGGCTGGCTGAACGGCCGGGTCATCGACGAGCCAGCCGCGATGAAATCCATGCCGGTGGTTTCGTCGGTTTGGATGACGTCCTTCAGTTGCGCCTCGCCGCTGACCCACTCGGTCAGGCCCGGACGGGCCACCTTGCCCAAGGTGCGGTGCAGGTTGCCCTTGCGATGGTCGCCATCGATCAGCAAGGAACGCTGCCCGGTCTTGGCGACCGCCTCCGCAAGCCAAACACAGATCGTGCTCTTGCCTTCTTCGGCTGTCGCAGAGGTCACGACGACGGAGCCGAGCAATCCTTCTTGGCCGTATCCGACAAGGGTGAGTTGGGCGACCAGGGATCTGATCGACTCGGCCACCGGTGAGAACGGGTTGCGCTCGACATAGCGCGGCAGCGACCTCATCAAGCGCTTGGATATCGGCACTTCCGGCACGCTGGCCAAAAGCGGCAGTGACAATTGCTGGCTCGCCCTGTCGCTGACGGTGGTGTCCTGGGCGAAGAAATTGCGCCCGAACGCGGCGCCGGCGCCACTGATCAGGCCGAACAGCGCAGCGCCCATCAGCAGGCGGTTGGTCTGCGGGAACGACGGAAACTCCGGCACGTCCGCATGGGAGACGAACTCGATCGACGGCTGCAAGATGCCGCTTCGGTCGGCGATCTCGCGAGCCCGCGCAAAGAACGTCTGGTAGATCGTTCCAGCGCTCGCGGCTTCCCGGTCGAGCGCCTTCAGCTGCACCAGCGGCCCGGTGGTCGCGTTCCCCTGCGCCCGAAGCTCGGCAAGGTTGCGGCCCAGCCGGGCGACCTGCTCACGCTTGACCGCGAGATCCTCGTTGATCGAGCCGACCGCGCGACCCGTTTCTCCGGCGAGCTTGTGCTCGGCCTGGGCGATCTGGTTGTTGAGTGCGACCAGGGGAGGATAGCGGTCGCCGTAGTTCTGCGTCAGCAACGCCCGTTGCGAGTAGAGCACGTTGAGGGCGGTGCTCGCGGCGACCACCAGCGGCTCCTCCTGCAGGCGGATGGCGCGTTGAGTGCTCCCCTTCGCGCTTCCAATAGCGCCTGACCGGGCCTCTGCCGCCGCGAGCTGGCCCTGAGCCTGCGAGTAGTCGGCCGCCGCGCTTGCGATTTGGCTGGCGATGAGCGGGCTGCTCGCGGCGCCGACGGTGTTTTCGTTCAAGCCGCTCTTGGCACGGAAGGCGCCAGCGTTGGCCTCGGCTGCGCCCAATCGAATGTTGAGGTCGTTGGCGCGGTTGTCCAGCCAATCGGTGGTACGGCGAAGGCTCTCGGCCTGGCGGGCGATCTGCTGCTGTTGCGCCAGGGTGACGACCATGTTGGCCGCCGCTGCCGCCTGCACCGGATCAGACGAGGTATAGCCCACGCTCACCACTTGCGACCGCCCGTTGGACAGGACCGTAAGCTGCTTCAGAAAGCCATCGACCCGCTCGCCGAGCATCGGTGCAGTGATTGGCCTTGTGCAGAACGGGATGCTCGTCACCGCCTGGCAAAGCACCTGCTCCGGCCATGACGGCGCCAGTCGTGTGGTGCCGATGGCAAGAGCCTCAACCACGGCACGCGCGATCTCGCGCGACTTCAGGGCGTCCACCTGCGTTTCGATGGCGCCGTCATCCAGCTTGGACGACGCGGCGCTGACCGGGGCGAGCGGGTCCGCCTGCTCCGGCCGCACGCTGATCGTGGCCACCGAAGTGTAGGCGGGTGCAAGGTGCAGGATGACGGCTGAGGCAGCGGCGCTGACCGAGGTCGTCACTACGGCAAAGACCAGCCAATGCCGTCCCAACGCCGAAAGGGCATCCCGGATCGCGCTGGCTCCGGTTGGGGGCGATTGGATGAACAGCTCGGGCATGCGTGCAGCGTTCGACATTTTTCAAAAATCCTGTTTCGGCACACGGGCCGATGAACCGAAACTCAAGACAGCGGGCGCCCGAAAACGAGTTCGCGCAGCACGTAGCCGCCGAACACGGGAAGTCCCATCAGATAGCGTCGCCACAGCCGGCGAGGCTCGATGACGAGCCTCACGGCCCACTCCAAACCCATGTTGGCCACCCAGCGAGGCGGCCGGCGGACACGTCCGGCGATATGGTCCACCAGTGCCCCGGCGGTGATGCCGGCGCGGGCGTTTAGCAGATGCCAATGGTCGCGCAGCCACTGCTCCTGCCGCGGCATTCCCATGTTGACGATCAGCAAGTCGGGCGAGACGCGGTTTATTTCGGCGACGATACGTAGATTATCAGCGGATCCGGTGCGCGCATCGAAAAAGCCGTGCTGCCACCCGGCACAGCGCGTGCCGGTGCGTTCGGCGAACAGCGCCGCAGCGTGCCCCACCACGTCGCGCGCGCCACCCAGCCAGAACACCGTCCCAGTCGGGCCGATGCGCCGGGCTGCCGCCTCGATCCACTCCGGCGGCGTGGTCCGGTGAGGCAACCGGCCGGTCAGCAAGCGGGCCGCAAACTGGACACCGGCCCCGTCGCAGAAGGCGATGTCCGCCTGCTTGAAGAAAGTGCGCAGCCAGCGGCGGCGCTGCGCAAGGGTCAGCATGTGGGCATTCGCATTCACCACCAGCACGCGACGCTGTGCCAGCACAGCGTCGGCCACACGCTCTGCGATGTCCTCGGCGGAAAGGTCGTGCAACTCCACGCCCAACACCTGGAAATGCGGCACGAACGTGATCGGTCTATGGATTACAGTCGTCATCAGAATGCGACCCTGCTGTTTACTTCGCGTATAAGCGTCAAGGCAAGTATGCGTATGTCGAGAAGCAGAGACCAATTGTTGATGTAGTGAAGATCGTGAGCGACGCGCTGCTCGATTTGTTGCTGCGTGCGTGTTTCGCCACGCCAGCCGTTCACCTGGGCCCAGCCGGTGATGCCAGGCTTGACGCGATGACGCAGGGCATAATCCGCGACCGCTTCGTGAAACAGCACATCGCCGGCCTTGGTATTGGGCGCATGTGGCCGCGGCCCGACCAGCGACATGTCGCCGCGTAGCACGTTGAGCAGTTGCGGCACCTCGTCCAGGCTGAACCGGCGGAGCAGCCCGCCGACACGGGTGATCCGCAGGTCGCCACGCGTTGTCTGCCGGTCAGCTTTCAAGTCGGCCAAATGGTGAAACATCGTCCTGAACTTGAAGACGCTGAACATCGCGCCATTCAGTCCATCCCGGGGTTGGCAGAACAGCACGGGCCCGGGACTGTCCAAGCGGATCGCGAGTGCGATGAGGCCGAGCAACGGTGCCACGATGACCACCAACACGGCTGCAAGGCATCGATCGAAGACGCTTTTCTGGAGCAGCTGCACATCGTCCAATGGGCGTGCTACGACCCGAATGACGTGATACCCGCCCATGGAATCCGGCCCCTTGGCCCGAGCTGATGGCGCATCGATGTCCATTGCGACGTAGATATCGGCTGGAACGCGACCCAAGATGGCGCATGCTCGCGTGATACGGTCGACGTCCGAGAGCGGATAGGCCAAGATGATGGCGTCAATTCGTTCCTGGCGACTCCGCGTGATCAAGTCCACCAGATGCCCGCGAGGGGCCGGTCCGGCCGTCGCCTGGGAGGCTTGGCTCCCGTCGTCGTAAAGCCCAACCACGTCCAGTTCGTCCGCTTGGTCGCGGGCATGATCGATGAATGCTTGTGCGACCGGGGTCATGCCGACCACCGCCACGCGGCGACTCAGTGCTCCGGCTCTCTGCAACGTTCGGCACGTCGCCGCATAGCAAGCGGTCGCAACGACGCAAAAGCCGAAAGCAAGGAAGGCCCACACCGCCGGCCATGTAAGAGCTGTGTTCCCAGTCTTAGGCAGGACGCCCAGGCTAAGTACGGCCGTCAATGTTCCGGCCAAAACGCCACCGGCAAGTGGGAGCAGTCGCGCAGGTAAGTGTAAGAGGCGTGCGCGTTGATATGCGCCCAACTCGCGCAAGACGAAAAACGTGCTGATCGCTGCGAGAGCAGTCGCCAGCATGTCCTCGCCTGCGTCTCCGGCGAGACCGAAAAGCTCGCAAACCCGGCTTGCGAGCCAGCCGCTGACGATCAGGAGCAGCATGTCGATGAACTGCGCCCCGACTGCGAACCAAGCGATCGGGAACGAGGGATAAGCGAGCCGATGACTCCCCTGGGTCGTCAAACGACTCGAACCGGTTGGGAGAGTACTACCGGAACCGGCCAGGGCGCTCATCGCGTGCTCTCCATCGTTTCGTATCCAGTATTGTAACTGCTGGATGGAGGTGCGCCGAATGCCTTGGCTGTGCCGTATCATTTGTTGTAAGCCGAGTGGCCTGGCGTATTTTCAGAATCACATGATCGTTACGTCTTCGATGTTAACGCTTTCTTCATATATGTTCTTGAAGGCACGATATGTTCACTAGCGTTCCTGACAACACAGAAAACTTCTCAACGTTATTCGCAGACTTTGATACGCACGGAATTGAGCTTTGGCTCAAGATTTCTTGCGAAACCGTATAGAATTTGTAACAACTCAACCTGAGTACGTGCGCAATCGGCGAAGTATACTGCGCGAAGCCCGGTTCGCGGCTGTTGCCGCCTGCCGCGGGAAGGGGCCCGTTGCGGCGCTGAGCGCCCGCCCCCTGCTCCGTTCGGCCAACGTCACGCCGGCCTTCACCTCCGGACGGCTGCCATCAAAGCGCCGGCTTCCAGGATGTTGTTGGCTCGGAAGATCGTAAGCAGGCGCGGCAAGGCTGAACTCCGCCCGGACGTTATCGAGGCCTTTCACCAGGAAGGTGCCCTGGTTCATCCACTGCTTGATGGTGCCAAGCGGGTGTTCGACGCTCTCGCAGCACCGGTCGGGGATAGTCGGTCTCGCTTTCAGGTGCGTCGCCATTCGGTCCAGCACAGCCTCCTCCAGCCGCGAGACCCGCCGGAAGCTGTTCGTGAAGCCGAACGGGCACGTCGATCGAGGTCTGGCATCAGCACGAAGCCCGTATCGGCCAGCAAGGCACGCTGACCTATGTCTGGGGCGATAAGGGTCGCGTCCGGCGGCAGCAAAGGATCTTCGCTACGGATAAATGGGCCTGTCTGTTCGGAAGGACCTGTGCCGAGCGTGGCGTCGGCATTGGATTTATGCTCGAAACATTACGCAGGACGGTACTCGGGACCGCGCTATCCCCCTCGTCTCCCGGGCAACCGACGGCATGGCTCGTCGCCAACAAGATCGGGACAAGCGGTTGCGGCGCGAACGACGCGACGAACGACATCGCCGTCCTCCGGCCGCCTGGGCGCGCGCCGATCATCGTGGCGGCCTATTACGCCGAAGCCCGCGCATCGGAGGCTGAGCGGGATGCGGTTCTGTGGGAGGTCGGGTGGCTCGCGGCGGCGGTTCGAGGCGAGCGGCCCTGCTCATCTCTCCCGGAAGTTTTCCATCGGAATTTGTCCATCAGGATGCAGCGCGCATCCTAACGCCTCGCTAGCCCGCCAACAGTGGCGGCAATGCGACCAGAGCGGCCGTGACCACGGTCACTATCCCGACCAGCCCGGCCGCACGCAGGGCCGACAACTCAAGAGCGTGCCGCGCCAGGAACCACTGCAGCCAGAGCACGTACGCCACGACCCCGAGCAGTAGCCCGACGCCGGCCGTGGCGCCCGGCAGGCCTAGCCACATCACCGGCGCCAACGCCATGAGCAGCACCGCGACTGCCAGGGGAACCGCCCACTGGCACCAGCAGAACGCCGTCGCGTAGTGCAGCCAGGCAGCCTCTCGCCCCCAACGTCGCGCGACCTCGAACGAGACCACCAACGGGGTCACCAGGGCACAGATGAATTTGAAGAAGTCAGACAACGCCCCCAGGTCGCCATCGCTCAGCACCAGCAAGACCGTCGCGACCAGCGGAAACGCAATCAGCGGCGCCAGGCTGGCGAGCAGCGCTTGGGAGGTATCGCCGAATTGCGCCAGTCCCGCCGGCCGGCCGCGGGCCAGCAGCAGGATGCCTAGCGCCACGTTGCGTCGCACGTTCGCCCGCCGGGGCGCCATCACGGCAGGAACGCGTCCAGCACAGCTGCATAAATCCGGGTCAGCGCAGCCAGTTCGGCAAGTGACACGTGCTCGTCCACCTTGTGCATGCTCGAGCCAACCAGGCCGAATTCGGCCACTGGGCAATATTGCGCGATGAAACGGGCGTCCGACGTGCCACCGCCCGTGTCCAGCCGGGGTTGCGACCCGGTTACGGCCGCGACCGCATCGCACAGCATCGCCACCTGCGGCCCTGGCTGCGTCAGGAACGCCTCGCCCGATATCACGACATCCAGGTCGAACTGGTTGGCATGCTGCGCCACCGTCGCGCGCAGCCAGGCCGTCAGGGCCGCGCCGGCGTGGCCGTCGTTGAACCGGATGTTCAGTCGCGCCGACGCTGCTGCCGGGATCACGTTGGTCGCCGGGTTCGCGACGTCGATGCTGGTGACCTGCAGCGACGACGGTTCGAACCACGCGGTGCCGGCATCCAACGGAGCGGCGATCAGGGCGGAAAGGATGCGGACCAAGCGGTGCGCCGGGTTATCTGCCTGCTGCGGATAAGCGACGTGCCCCTGCGTGCCGTGCACCGTCAGCGCCGCATTGAGGCTGCCTCGGCGGCCAATCTTGACGACCTCGCCGAGCCGGGCCGGGTTGGTCGGCTCTCCTACCAAGCAAAAATCGGGGATATGTCCGTTCGCCTCCATCCAGGGCAGCACGCGCACCGTGCCGCCGGTGGCCGGCCCTTCCTCGTCTCCGGTGATCAATAGGCTGATCGAGCCACGTAGCGGTCCGGCGGCCAAATGCGCTGCACTGGCCGCGACGAACGCTGCCACCGCGCCTTTCATGTCGCAGGCGCCCCGCCCATACAGCACGCCTTGGCGAACGACCGCTCCGAACGGATCGTCGCTCCAACGCGCGTCGCCAGGGGGCACCACATCCGTATGCCCAGCGAAGCAAAGATGCGGTCCGGCCGTGCCGACACGGGCGAACAGGTTGGGTGTGCCGTCGAATTCCAGCCGGTGCGCCACGAAACCCAGCGCCTGGAGCGTCCCGGCCAATACTTCCAGCGCGCCTCCGTCGGCGGGGGTGACGGACGGACACCGAATGAGTGCGGCCGCGAGGTCGCCCGCGTCGATCAATCCCGCAGCAGCTCGTTGATGGACGTCTTGGACCGGGTCCGCGCATCGACCCGCTTGACGATGACCGCGCATGCCAGCGACGGGCCGGGCGCACCATCCGGCAATGCCCGGCCGGGCAAGGCGCCGGGCACCACGACGGAGTAGGCGGGCACACGTCCCACGAACACCTCGCCGGTCGTCCGGTCGATGATCTTGGTGGAGGCGCTGAGGAACACGCCCATGGCGAGCACGCTGCCGCGTTCCACCACTACGCCCTCCGCCACCTCGGAACGCGCGCCGATGAAGCAATCATCCTCGATGATGGTGGGGGCGGCCTGCAACGGTTCCAGCACGCCGCCGATGCCGACGCCGCCGCTGAGATGGCAATTGCGGCCGATCTGGGCGCAACTGCCGACGGTGGCCCAGGTATCGACCATGGTGTTGCAGTCGACGTAGGCGCCAACGTTGACGAAGCTGGGCATCAGCACGACGCCGCGCGCGATGAAGGCGGAACGGCGCACGACGGCGCCGGGCACCACGCGAAAGCCGGCATCGGCGAACCGGTTGGCGCCCCAGCCGGTAAATTTCAGCGGCACTTTGTCGTAAGCGGGCGAGTCGGCCGCCCCGGCCATCGGCGCACTGTCGTGCAGGCGGAACGACAGCAGCACGGCTTTCTTCAGCCAGTCATGCACCCCCCAGCCTGCCGCGCCTGGCTCAGCCACGCGCAGGCGCCCCGCATCCAATGCGTCCAACACGGCCTCGACCGCATCGCGTGCGGCGCCGGCCGTTGCCGACGACAAGCTGTCCCGCTCGGTCCAGAGCGTCTCGATCGTAGTGCGGAGCGTTGCGTCGTCCATGGAACCCGGCCCGATGGTGGATGCGCCGGACCATGCGCAGGGCACTCCGGCGTGTCAATTCGCCGCATCCACGCCCGCTAACCCCGTGTTTACCCTCTCGCACCAAACTGCGCCTGCAACGAGATGGCATTCATGCACCAGTCCTTCACCCTGCCCGCCCCGGCTTCTGCCGACCCAGCCGCATGCACGCACCCTACGTTCGACCCGCTGCGCCGGGCGTTGCTGGACAGTCGGCAGCGTTGGCGCGACATGGTTGCCCTCGCGTTCGATTTCGTCTTCGAGACGGATGCGGATGGCTGTTTCACGTTCGTAGCCCCCGACAGCGTGCTCGGCTGGCCCGCCAACGAACTCGTCGGCCAGCCAGCCGCAGCGCTGCTCGCCCCACCCGAGGACGGCTTCGACCCGTTCCGGCCCTCCGCGCCGTTCCGCCACCAGCGCGCTTGGCTGCGCCGGGCCGACGGGAGTGCGGTTTGCCTGTTCTTCTCGTGCACGCCGATCCGGACCCAAGACGGGGCAGTGGCCGGCCTCCGCGGCGTCGCCCAAGACGCGACGGCGCTGGATCGGCAGGAAACGTCCGTCACCAGCGCGTTGCGGCGCGGCGAGGTGATGGATCATATCCTATGGCAGATGCGGCAGGAAGTGTTGGCTCCACGCATGATGCAAGTCGTTCTTGATGAGGTGAAAGCCGCCTTGGGCGCAGAGGGTTGCGCCGTGATCAACCTGTTGGCCCAGCCGAATGGCGCCACGATGCATCATGCAGGATCATCCGTAGGGGAGGCGGTCGTCCTCGCGTCGAGGATGCTGGCGAACGAGACGCCTGACCCGGTCGTGGGCGCCACACCATTAGGCCGGCCGGTGCTGGCCTGCCCGAGCTATACCCGTTTTGGTGAGCGCGCCGGCCTGATCATCTGGCGTGAGCCCGGCGCCCGCGCCTGGGATGCCGAGGACCAGCAGCTCGTCTCGTCCGCCACCGCCCTCGTGCGCGTGGTGCTGGAGCATGAGGCGATCCAGCGGGAGATGTCGCGCCAGGCCCGCACCGACCCATTGACGGGACTGTTGAACCGCCGCGCCTTCATTGAGGAAATGTGCCGCCGCATCGATCGGCTGGATCGTGAGGGCATGCCCGGAACGCTGATGTTCGTGGACCTGGATAACTTCAAGCCACTGAACGATACCTGGGGACACGAGACGGGGGATGCAGCGCTGGTGCTGACTAGCACGCTGCTGCGCGCCGCGGTGCGCCCGTCCGACCTCATCGCGCGTCTTGGCGGCGATGAGTTTGCGATGTGGCTTGACGGCTCGGACGAGTTGACCGCGGCTGAGCGAGCCGAAGCGCTGCGCTTGAACGCTCCGCGGGAGTTTGCGCAGTTGATGCCCGACCTCACGCTCAAGCTGTCGATGTCGATCGGGATCGCGTGCCGCCGCGCCGGGCAGGATGAGAACGTCGACAGCCTGCTGCGCCGGGCCGACCGCGCGATGTATGAGGTCAAGCGCACGGGACGCGGCAACTGGCTGGTTTCCCACGACGACCCACTCGCGTGAGCACGTGATGAGCCCCGTTCTTGCAAATATCGACGAGGCATCCCGTGTCAAGTTGGGCGCCGATCCATCGACCCTGCCTTGGCTGCTGGGACAACTGGCACAAGATCCAGCAGTGACGGTCCGTGCGGCTGTCGCCATGAATTCGGCGACATCGTCGACCTCAGACCGTTATCTGGCATCCGACGGAGATGAGCGGGTCCGGCTGCTGCTCGCACGCAAGATCACCGCAACGATGAATGACCTGCCAGCGGTGGAGCAGGCCCGCCTGGGCCATGAGATGCTGGAAGTGCTGACTGCCTTGGTGCGGGACGAAGCGACTCGGGTCCGCGCCGCCATTGCCGAAGTGATTGCGGGCCTACCCGGACTTCCCCACGCGCTCATGCTGGAATTGGCCTACGATCACGCCATCCCGGTAAGCGAACCCGTCATCCGGTTGTCCCCCCTGCTCTCCCCAACCGATCTGTTATCGCTGCTTGCGTCTCCCCCCCACGCTGCCGCGACCCACGCGGTCGCCTGCCGCGCCTCGCTGCCAGAAAGCGTGTCCGACGCTATTGCCGCAACCGCCGACACTGCCGCGATCCGGGCGCTGCTTGCCAATGGCTCAGCCGCCATCCGGGAAAGCACGCTCGACTCACTGATCGATCGCGCCGTCGGACAGCCCGCCTGGCACGAGCCCCTGGTCCGCCGTCCTACCCTGCCGACCCATGCCGCCCGCGCCCTGTCCGAGATCGTCGCTGCCCATTTGCTGGAGGTTCTTCGCGCCCGGACCGACCTCGACCCGGCGCTGGCGGTTGAATTGCGGTTGCGCGTCGCCGGACGGCTCGCAGCCGACACCCCGCCCGATAATGACGTCGTCCTGATGGAGGCAGCACGCGCACTGAACGCTGCCGGTGGGCTTGGCGAACCGGCCCTGCTCGCCGCCTTGCGCGCCGGCGAGTTGCGCCGCGCCGCAGCGATGCTCGCCGTCGCCGCCGGCGTCGGGCTGGACGCAATAGATCGCGCCAGCCGGCTGCGCAGCGCCAAGGCTTTCGTCAGCCTCGTCTGGAAGGCCAATTTTGGCATGCACGTAGCCGCCGCCATCCAGGCCACCATTGGGCAGATCAGCCCGGCCGCCATTCTTCCCGCAGCTGCAGGTGGCGGCTTTCCCCTGTCGGCTGAGGAAATGCGGTGGCAAATGGAGTTCCTGAGCCGGATGGGTCACTAAGCCTTGGCGAACCCTCGCTCGACCGTAGATACTGTGGACCACATCGTCTGCAGGAGCCTCCGTTATGGCAAAGTTCGGTCTCGCCCAACCAGTCCGTCGCGTGGAGGACCCCCGGCTCCTGAAAGGAAATGGCGTCTACACCGACGACATTGCCCTGCCAGGCATGCTGTGGGGCGCCGTGTTACGCAGTCCGCATGCAGCGGCGAACATCCTGTCGGTGGACACCACGGAAGCCCGGGCCGTGCCCGGCGTGGTTGGCATCTTCACCGCCGAGGATCTCAAGGCGGACGGCATCGGCGGGCTTCCCTGCGCCATCCCCCTTAAGAATCGTGACGGCTCGCCTCGCATCGACCCACCGCATCCCGTGCTGGCGGACGGCGTCGTGCGCCATGTCGGAGACCCGGTCGCGTTCATCGTCGCCGAGAGCCAGCAAGCCGCCCGCACCGGCGCCGAGTCGATCCTGGTCGATTACGACATCCTGCCCTCGGCCACCGATCTTGGCGCCTCGATGGAAGCCGGCCAGGCGCAAGTGTGGCCTGAAGCCGCGCACAACGTTTGTTTCGATTGGGAGGTCGGCGACAAGGAGCGCACCGAAGAGCTGTTCTTCAAGGCAGCCCATGTCACCCGCTTGACCGTGGTGAACAACCGCATCGTCGTGTCCAGCATGGAGGCGCGCGCCGCCCTCGCTGATTATGACTCCACCAGCCAGCGCTGGACGCTGCGGACCAACACTCAGGGTGGCTGGGTCCTAAAAAGCCTGCTTGGCAACGCAGTGTTCAACGTGCCGGAGGAGCAGTTCCGCGTCATCACTCCCGACGTTGGCGGCGGCTTCGGCATGAAGCTGTTCCTCTACGCCGAGCACGCGCTGACCTGCTATGCCGCCCGCAAGCTGGGCCGCCCGGTCAAGTGGGCGAGCGAGCGCAGCGAGGCGTTCCTGTGCGACACGCAGGGTCGCGACAACATCACCCAAGGCGAGATCGCGCTGGATGCCGATGGCCGGTTCCTGGCGCTCCGCACCCGCAACGTAGCCAACATGGGCGCATACCTTTCCACGTTCGCGCCGATGATCCCGACCATGGCCGGCACCAAAGTTCTAGCCAGCGTCTACGGTTTCCAGGCCATATACGCCAACGTCATCGGCGTGTTCACCAACACCGTGCCGGTCGATGCCTACCGTGGCGCTGGACGTCCGGAGAGCAACTACGTCGTGGAGCGGCTGATCGACGCCGCCGCGGTCGAGATCGGCATGGATCGCGTCGCCATCCGCAAGTTGAACATGGTCAAGCCCGACGCGATGCCGTTCCGCACGGCCATGAACCAGACCTACGACAGCGGCGATTTCGAGCGCGTGCTGGACGCGGCGTTGGCCAAGATCGACTGGGCTGGCTTCCCTGCCCGCCGTTCCGCCAGCGCAGCCAAAGGCATGAAGCGCGGCATCGGCATGGCCTACTACCTCGAAGCCACGGGCGGCGCCCCGACGGAGCGCGCAGAAATCCGTTTTGCCGATGACGGCTTCGTTGACGTGTTCGTCGGCACCCAATCCACCGGCCAGGGCCACGAGACCGCCTATGTCATGCTGACTGCCGACCGCCTCGGCATCGACGGCGACAAAATCCGCATCAAGCAGGGCGACACCGACGCCATCCCGACCGGCGGCGGCACCGGCGGGGCACGCAGCCTATATTCCGAAGGCCAGGCGATCCTCATGACGGCTTCCGCGGTCATCGAGAAGGGCCGCCGCGCCGCGTCCGAGGCGCTGGAAGCCGCCCCCGTCGATATCGAGTTCGAGGGCGGCCGCTTCTCCGTCGTCGGCACCGACCGCGGGATGGACATCTTGATCCTCGCTTCCAGCCAACGCCAGCGCGCGGCCAAGGGCGAGGACGTCACCACGCTGGACGCCGCCGAGATCGCCAACATCGACGCCCATACCTTCCCGAACGGCTGCCACATGGCCGAAGTCGAGATCGACCCGGAAACCGGGATGATCGCCGTGGCCCGATACATCGTCTGCGACGACGTGGGCAAGGCGGTGAATCCGTTGATCGTGCGTGGCCAGGTGCACGGCGGCGTCGCCCAGGGCTTCGGCCAAGCCGTGCTCGAGCACACCGCCTACGACCCGGCATCCGGTCAGCTTCTTTCCGGCAGCTTCATGGACTACGCCCTGCCTCGCGCGGCTGACCTGCCGGACATCGAGGTGGACCTGATCGAGGTTCCCTGTGGCACCAACCCGCTCGGCGTGAAAGGGGCGGGCGAGGCCGGCGCGGTCGGCAGCCCGCCGGCGATGATCAATGCCATCGTCGACGCCCTGTCCGATGCGGGCGTCAGCAGCATCGACATGCCGGCCACGCCCGAGAAAGTGTGGAAGGCGCTGCACGCTCGCGCCGCATAGGGCTTTCGGGGCTGGCGGCAGGCCAGCCCCGACCTTTCACCGATAGAACTCGCGCCGCCCCTCATGATCGTGTTCGAACCTGCGATGCTCGAACCGCTCATGTTCCCAATGCTCGCGCCTTGCTTCCTGTTCCTCGCGCTCCATTCGCTGGCGGCGAAAATATTCGTCGCGGCGAAAGTATTCGTCGCGGCGGAAGTCGTAACCTGGCGGCTGCACGTAGGGGTTCGCGTAACCGTAGGGCGCGTTGTAATACTGCGCGTGGGCCGCGCCATTCAGGGCGAAAACCCCCACGATGGCGGCGGCGATGGCGATACGCATGGAAACCGTAGCTCCTGCTGTTCCGGACGACCATGGATGCGGGTCATGGCCTCATTCAGGAAGGAACGTGGCGTAAGCGGGGCAGTTTACCGATCGGCGAACAACGCGCGGGTCATCAGGGCGGCGATCGTCCGGCACACCGCCACGACCGCAAACAGCAAGATTGCGTCGGTGATCAGCTTTGGCGCCGACAGCCAAGTCCCCATGATCAACACGTCCGTCGGCAGCCTTGCCGCAATGCCACGCAACACGTCGTTCGCCTGCCCGTCCAGCACGACGAGCGACAGCGCCCGCGGCAACGCCCACCACGCCGCCCCCGCCATCAACAGCAGCGGCGCCAGCAACTCCGCAACCAATTCGACGAACACCAAGGTCACGTTGACGATCGCCCATAAAGCCAATCGCGCCGCCCGCACGACGCCCGCCTTCGCCTGACCCCGGTAGCGGAAACGCGCCTCGTCGGACTCGTATTGGCTGTAGTTCATGATCGGGCTTTCGTGCGATGGGCAAGCAAGGATTAGCGATTATCAAGCTCGATGGCCACCGACCTGCCAGGCCAGGCTCGCGAAGATGGCTACTTGCAAGCTACCGAATGCGCTATCGAGGCAGTTCGTGCACAGTGAAAGCCATGTTCACCATGCCAACCGAAAACACGTCCTCCCGCGTCGATGGTTCGGCCTTGCGAGCGCTCCTGACCAGGTACGCCCGTTCGGACATCGAGATCGGGCACGGCAAAGCTGCGACGATCCCGGACCTAACGCCGGCAACCGCCATGCCTTATCAAAGGTGACCGCGTGATCGGCATCGACTGGGGAACCACCTCGCTCCGCGCCTACCGCCTCGCGCCCGGCGGCATCATCCACGACCGACGCGACACCCCAAGCGGCATCCTCACCGTCCCAACCGACGGCTTCCCGGCCGCCCTCCACGACATCGCCGACGACTGGCTAAACGACGGCGAAACCCACATCCTGCTTGCCGGCATGGTCGGCAGCCGGCAGGGATGGCGGGAAGCCCCCTACCTCCCCTGCCCCGCCGGACCCGCGGAGATCGCCGCCGCCCTCACCCCGCTCGACTTCCCCCGCGCCCGCGTCCTGCTCGTGCCCGGCATCAGCGCCCACGACAGCGCCGGCATCCCCGAGGTCATGCGCGGCGAGGAAGTCCAGCTCATCGGCGCCCTCCGCGACGACGCCCTCGCCTGCCTCCCCGGCAGCCACTCCAAATGGGCCGACTGGACCGATGGCCGCATCGCCGGCTTCACCACCCACATGACCGGCGAGGCCTTCGCCGCGCTCCGCCACCACACCATCCTCGGCCGCCTCATGCACGACGCTCCGCCCGACGACCCGGCGTTCGACGCCGGCCTCGCCCGCGCCGACCAGCCCGGCGGCCTGCTCCACCACCTGTTCGGGGTCCGCGCCCTCGGCCTCGCCGGCCAGCTGCCCGACGCCGACGCCGCCAGCTACCTGTCCGGCCTGCTCCTCGGCCACGAGCTGCGCGCCGCCCTTCCGGCCCCGCGCACCGTGCACCTCATCGGCGCCGGGCCGCTCTGCGACCGCTACGCCCGCGCCATCGGCCAGCGCGGCGGCGCCGTCATCCGCCACGATCCCGACGCCGCCGCCGCCGGGCTCTGGACCATTGGGGAACACGCCACATGGACATGACCGCCTGGCTTGCCGCCTGCCCGCTCGTCGCCATCCTGCGCGGCATCACCCCCGCCGAGGCCGAGCCGATCGGCGACGCCCTGGAAGCCGCCGGCCTGCGCATCGTCGAGGTTCCGCTCAACTCGCCCGAGCCGTTCGACAGCATCGCCCGCCTCGCCCGCCGCTTCGGCGACCGCATGCTGGTCGGCGCAGGCACTGTCATGACCCCGGCCCAGGTCACGCAACTCGCCGATTCCGGCGGCCGGCTCCTCGTCACCCCCCACGCCGACCCGGCGCTCGTGCGGGCCGCCAAATCCCTCGGCCTGCTCGCCGCCCCCGGCTTCTTCACCCCCGCCGAGGCTTTCGCCCTGCTCGCCGCCGGGGCCGACGCCCTCAAGCTGTTCCCCGCCGAGGCCGGCAGCCCCGCCATGCTCCGCTCCATCCGCGCCGTGCTGCCCCCCGGCACCCCCGTCCTGCCCGTCGGCGGCATCGACGCGACCAACATGGCGGCCTGGCGCGCGGCGGGCGCGGCGGGCTTCGGCATCGGCGGCGCGATCTACCGGCCCGGCGACGACGCGGCCGCCGTTTCCGCCAAGGCGCGGCGGCTGGTGGCGGCCCTGGAACCCGTCTAACGTCCTTTCATGTCCTGCGGCCCTCTCGCGCTGGCCGGGAAGGGAGAAGGCAACCAAGGAGCCAATCGACATGACCACTCCCCTCCAGAACCGCGTTGTCTGGATCACCGGCGCCGGCACCGGGATCGGCCGCGCCACGGCCCACGCCTTCGCCGCCCAGGGCGCCCGCGTCGCCCTCACTGGCCGCCGGGCCGACGCGCTCGCCGCCGTCGAAACCGCCCTCCGCGAATCCGGCGCCACCGTCATGATCGCCCAGGCCGACGTCACCGACCCGGCGCAGGTCGTTGCCGCCCATGCCGCCATCGTCGCCGCCTGGGGCGAGGTCGACATCCTCGTCAACAACGCCGGCGGCAACGCGAAAAACCGCCACTGGCGCAACCTGTCCGCCGCCGACATGGCCGCCGTCGTCGACGTGAACCTCAAGGGCCCGTTCCTCTGCACCCTGGCCGTCCTCCCCGCCATGCGCGCCCGGCGTGACGGCCTGCTCATCCACGTCGCCTCCCTCGCCGGCACCGCGATCTTCCCCGTCACCGGCGCCACCTACACCGCCGCCAAGCACGGCGTCCGCGCCATGAGCCAGACCCTCAACGCCGAGGAGGGCATCCACGGCATCCGCAGCGTCTGCATCAACCCCGGCGAGGTCGAGACCGACATCCTCAACAGCCGCCCCAACCCGCCGAGTGCGGCCGACCGCGCGCTGATGGTCCAGCCGGAGGACATCGCCGCCGCCGCCGTGTTCGCCGCCACCCTGCCCGCCCGCGCCTGCATCGCCGACATGACGATCGTGCCCACCGACAACCAGTTCCACCGCGCCACCGCGCGCGCCATCGCGGAGGCCTGAGCCATGGACCTGCCGACCGTCACGATCCCGACCGACACCCTGCGCGGCTTCGTCGCCGACATCTTCGCCGCCGCCGGCTGCGCGCGCGACGAGGCCGGGCGCATCGCCTTCCACCTGGTCAGCGCCAACCTCACCGGGCACGACAGCCACGGCGTGATCCGGGTGCCACGCTACGTCCTGTGGCTGCGCGACGGCTCGGTCCATGCCGGGCAGACCCTGACGGTGGTGGCGGAGTCGGCCACCCACGCCGTGGTGGACGGCAATTTCGGCTTCGGCCAGACCATCGGCCCACTGGCGGTGGACCTCGGCATCGCGAAGGCCCGCGCCGCCGGGTTGTCGGTGATCGCGCTGCGCCATTCCGGTCACATCGGCCGCATCGGCGACTGGGCGGAGCGCGCCGCCGCCGCCGGGTTGGTCTCGCTGCACTTCGTGAACGTGGCGCGCGGCGAGTTGGTGGCGCCGTTCGGGGGGGTGGACCGGCGGTTTTCCACCAACCCGATGTGCATCGGCGCGCCGCTGCCGGACGGCGATCCGCTGATCCTGGATTTCGCCACCTCGATGGTCGCCGAGGGCAAGGTGCTGGTCGCCTCCAACGGCGGCAAGCCGGTGCCTCCGGGCTCGCTGATCGAGCCGGACGGGACGCTGAGCGCGGACCCGCGGACGCTATACGGCCAGATCGAGGGCACGCATGTTCGGGATAGCGCCAATGGGGCGGGGGCGTTGCGGGCGTTCGGGGACCATAAGGGGAGCGGGATTGCGTTCATGTGCGAGATTCTGGCCGGGTGCCTGACGGGGGGGCCGACGAGCGGACCGATCCCGGGGGGAAGGCGGGGGCAGATTAGTAATGGGATGCTGTCGTTCTATCTCGACCCGGGGCACTTTGCCGCCACCGATTTTGCCGAACGCGCCCGCGAATATGCCGCGTATGTCCGCGCGTCTCGGCCAGCGACGCCGGGTGGGGAAGTGTGGGTGCCAGGGGACGCGGAGAGCCGGATGCGGAAGAAGCGGACGCGGGAGGGGGTGCCGTTGCAGGTGGCAACGTGGGAGGCGATCTGTGCTACGGCGAAGGCGCTCGAAATAGAACAACCAAAAACATCACTAAGTTAGAGATAGAAAGATGCAGCCTCCACTCAATTAAGGGCTTATTTATGGTAAACTAAATACATTTTCCAAGTTCATAAGAAGAAATTCTAAAATCGATTTCGTTGTAAAGATGCTATTTCGTTCTCGACCAAGTTTTTAGGAAGCAGGAAAAAATCGAATAGTTCATAAAGAGGAGATAGGATAGCATGTACGAAATCAGGTAGCGCGTCAGGAAGTGCGGAGAGTGCAACGGTTTCTGTCGCCAAGTGTGTGTCTTGAGCTATCACATAGCTTCCAAACATGATACGGCTAGGATTACCACGAGACGCAAGCGTTCTATCCTTCAACCCCGTCCAGTGACAATGGCAAATCAAGTTGGCGTCGGTCGCAGCTAACGCTTGGGCAATATAACTAGCTTCAAGGATTGCTTCTCCGACCCGCCATGCTGGAGTAGTGATGTCGAATAACTTTCCTGGTATCGTTCCCTCGTAACCTCCATCTTCGGAGTAGCCTCGCCGCGTGAATAGGAGCCCTTCCGGTG
>JAABUX010002475.1_pt1 | contig 26090 bp, 23 predicted proteins | sample 5561851 | NCBI WGS metagenome assembly JAABUX01 (sample SAMN10711883, study PRJNA513361) | rock metagenome | isolation source: Antarctica rocks | place: Antarctica: Victoria Land, Richard Nunatak red sandstone | collected 2016-01-03 | reverse complement strand
TACTGATCATGTTGTGCGGCTGATTTGCTGCGCAAATCAAACCGCTTTACAGCCGTCAGTGGTATAGTTTTCAACTGAAATATGGTATACTATTCAACCGGTATATACAACGGGCGGCCCTATTCTTTCCAGCTTTACCAGAAGTATATCTCCCGCATAAAGGCCGAAAGTCTGGAGCGGCTACTTGTCGCTTTGAATAAGATAGCTATCACCGAAGGACTGGAAGACCTTACCAGCATGCGCCAGGATTCTACCGTGGTCGAGACCAACATTCACTACCCGACAAATAATGCGCTCATTTGGGACTCGATCAAAGAAAGCCAGCGCTTACTAGCGGGCCTGCAGGAACATATCGAAGGGCTCCAGGTCAGAGACTACATGAAAGGGGCCAAGCGTACTTACTTCAAGATCAATGTCACTAAAAGTGGCGATAAGCGGGTTGATCTCTTTCATAAGCAGCTTATCACCTTTACCAAGGCGATTAACCAGGTAACGAATGCTGTAAAAAAAAAGTCGTCCTGTGACTGCGTTCAGCGGGCAATGCTCGAGGACCTGAAAAAGCTGCTGCCTATCATGCAGCGCGTTTACAGCATGGCCTATCGCAGGGAGATCCTCGGCGAGGTGGTCCCTAACAGTGAGAAGATCTTTTCGATTTACGAAACCCATACCGATATCATCGTAAAAGGCTCGCGTGAAGTACTCTTCGGCCACAAGGTAAACCTGACTACGGGCAAGAATAATCTAATCCTGTCCTGTGAAACGGTAGAAGGCAACCCGAAAGACTCGACCCTCTATGCGGCAACACTCGGGGTAAAGTCATCGCACAGTATGGCACCGTCCCCCGGGACTGCGTCACAGACGGCGGTTATGCTTCCCTTGCAAACCGTGAGCATGCGGCAAAGCAGGGCGTCATAAACGTCATCTTTAACAAGATCACCTGCAGCCTGAAAAGCCTAGCAAGTTCCATGAATATGGAAACCCGGCTGAAGAAATGGCGCAGTGGCATCGAAGCGAACATCTCGAACCTCAAGCGCGGTTACGGCCTTGCGCGCTGCACCTGGAAAGGCAGGGGCTCACTTTGTAGCAAAGGTGCTCTGGAGTGCTATCGCTTATAACATAATCGAAAGGACTTCTTTCGACTGAAGAGGAGCATCCAGATAGCTCAGATAGCTTAACAGAGCATCAAAAATGAACATACTCCATTAGAATTGGCTCAAATGCCGACTTTACACAGCAGCGAGAATAATGTCGGCTTTTACATGACTGTAAAGACAGACTCTAATTATTGGCCGTTCAAAGTAGTCTTAAAGTGGTCCCTTTTTAATGAGAACAGGTGGGAAAATTCTAGTGAGAACTAACACGAAATTTTCAGCCCCTACACTGGGATTACCAAAAATTCTTAAGCCAAAAGGTGCTCAGTGCCGCCGCACTTCTTACAGGTAACACCCGTGCGGTGTCGAAACGACTTCCAAGCGAGCTTGTGGCAGACTCATCTGGAAAACGCACGGCAAAATCGAGGAGACTTTGGTTTTCAAGTGAATATCAACGAATATACTAATAATTTTAGCATAACAAATAGTCACTTTTTTTTTACAAAAAATAAAGCACCAAAAATAAAATAAGCTAGAAATATATTATAGCTTTAAGAAAACAAAAGGTAACGCTTTAATCTTCAATTGGTTCAAATTCCTTGAAAATTGCTTAATATGCAATTAAGTATAAAATTCACCTTTAACTAACTAAAATTTAAAGAACAAGAAAACAGTCAAGAATAAAGAAAGGAACCAATCAAGCTAAGCTACTAGTTCAAGCGAATCTGCTCATGTTAAAAGCCTTGGTAACGGATTTGCCTGCGGAGTATTTGATGGTAGCCCCGCTGGAGACGAGGGAATAGAGCAAGATATTTTACTTTAGAATTTACAGATGTTATAAACTTTATTCTTATGATTGAAAAAACGGTAGTACTCGAAAAAAAAAGAGAGCTTCTTAAACCTAGGTCCATGGAGGCGACCCAAAGCGAAGCGGTTGAAAGCCTTTGTGACGGATTTAGCTGCTGGTGGTTTAGTGGTAGCCCCGCTGGAGACGATGGAATAGACCAAGATATTTTGTTTTAGTATTTACAGATGTTATAAACTTTATTCTTATGATTGAAAAAACGGTAGTAATCGAAAAAAAAAGAGAGCTTGTTAAACCTAGGTCCATGGAGACAACCCAAAGCGAAGCGGTTGAAAGCCTTTGTGACGGATTTGCCTGCGGAGTATTTGATGGTAGCCCCGCTGGGGACGATGGAATAGACCAAGATATTTTGTTTTAGTATTTACAGATATTATAAACCTTATTCTTATGATTGAAAAAACGGTAGTAATCGAAAAAAAAAGAGAGCTTGTTAAACCTAGGTCCATGGAGACAACCCAAAGCGAAGCGGTTGAAAGCCTTTGTGACGGATTTGCCTGCGGATTTTTTGATGGTAGCCCCGCTGGGGACGATGGGATAGACCAAGATATTCTCTTTTAATAACATAGGCGAGCTACTGTTACAAAGTAGCTCGCCTATAACCGTTATTAAATGATCACTACTATCTACATCAATCATAGGTGTAGGAAGCAAATTCAGATTGTGTTTCTTAGCGTAATTATACCGACTTATAACAGAAGTCTTCACTTGAGATACACTCTTTTGAGTGTCGCGGCTCAAAAAAAAATTTCTTTTTCAGACTTTGAAGTGATAGTTGTGGACGATGGTTCCTCCGACGATTCAAAGGATGTGATATGGGCCTTTTCCGGCATAATTAATATTTCATACTTATATCAAGATGATCTTGGCTACAGAGTCAGTAGTGCAAGAAACTTAGGGATCGAGGCGTCTCGGGGAGATGTATTATTATTTATCGATTGTGGGATATTGCTCGACGAAGAATGTCTGAAGGAACACATTGAACATCATCAATCTACCGTTAAAAAATGCGTCGTAGTTGGTAGCATTTTGGGAATTGCTTTAACATCTGAAGCAAACGAGAAATTTAAAGAACTAATTAATCCTCTAGATATTAAGGCTTCCTTCTTATCTCTTCATGCAGCGAATTGCGATGAAGATATAAGGAAGGCAGTATTTGCAATGTGTAATAAAGAATTTGACTGTCTGCCAGCTCCTTGGTCTTTGTCTTGGACTGGGAACCTTTCAGTTGTTAAGTCAGAGATAGTAAGCGTTGGCTGCTTTGACAAATGTTACGATGGGCGTTGGGGAATGGAAGATATAGATCTTGCATTTAGACTTTATCTTAAGGGGATAGCGTTTAAATACCTTGGGGCAGCGGCTTCAATACATTATCCTCATATAAGTAACTTTGCGGAAAAACTAGAGGATGAACGACTTAATAAGATTTATTTTAACAACAAATTTCATACCAAAGAAAGCAAGCTCTTACTAAGTTCTTCAACAATGGAATTGAACTTACTATTGTCTGATAATAGTGCTCTTTGAGTTTAATTACCAGTGTTGAAATATCTTTAAAACTGTCGGTAAGAAATATAAATAATGGATTATAAGCTCTCAGAATCTTCTTCTATTGTAAAAGGCATTGGTGCTAATGATAACGTTTTTATATATAACAATATATCCGGATTGTCTCTAGAACTTAATGAGGAAAAAGTGAGGTCGATTAAAAACCTAGATTGGGCAAAACTTTCAATAGATACTTTGGAAAAGTTGGTTTTTATGGGCGCAATAATTCCAGATGGATTTAACATGCAAAAGTATTACTTAAATTTCTTTCTCGCTCGACAAAAGGACTATGAAAAAGAGTATGCTGACTATTGGATATCGGGTAACAAGTCGTCATTTCAAAATTTCTCCAAATCGATTTCTCTCCTAACACGTCGGATTGATAAGAAATGTCAACCTAAGCAAATTTTAAAAATTCATTATGTTGTTGAGGATACTAAGGATCTGCTTTTTTTTAATCGAGTGCTCGGAACCTTACTAGACCAACTAGCAATTAACTGGGGGAAAAAAATTGAGTGCCATATTTATCTTGATCATCGAACAGAAAGCATTCAATGCAGTGTCTTAGATAAAGGGGAATATCAGTGTACATATTATCTATCGTGTATTGGATCTGCAATCGGCAACATTGACATTAAAGGAATCAAGTCATTAGTGGGCTCTAATTCTTTTATTGTTTCAAAATCTAAATTAATTATTCACTTTTTGATTGATGGGTACAGTGATCCCTTAATTATTAGAGATCTGGAGGACTTGTGTAAAAATGGGATCTTTAGGAATGCGGTGTTTTGCATGAGCCCCACGTTGAGTGTACTTAAAATCAACAAAGATAATAAAATTGTTCTTTGGAATAAGCTTTTCAAGTTTTATGAGCATATCCTGGATTTTTGTTTAGAGAAAGGTGTACTTCGATATGAAGGAATAGTAACTTCGATTGAAGACGTTTCATTTGATAGCGAGCAACCTATTCTATTAAGAAATCTTCCAGTTAATAGTGGCTACCTGACAGTGGTGCCTAAAAATTTGTATCATTTTGCGAATTGGAATTATGGGGGAAGGGTTGGAAATATTGAAGATCTGAACTATAATCCTTGTGAATTCAATTCGTTTTCGTTTTTGGCGCCTCTAGTACCTCTACCAATATTTAAGTTTGAAAAGGATAACAAAAACATTCATGTGCAGATGACCGTAGATATTAATGCTTTTGCCTTGAAGGTCATAAAAATAAAGAAACAGTTGTATCGCAAACAAATCGTTTGACGTGAGTGGGTCGGCTAAGCAATTGTCTGATGACATTGTATCTAAACTAACAATTGCTTTCTTCAACAACCAGACGGTGTCTTCGCTTAAGTCTAAGCATATCTTTTTTTTCCTTAAAGATCAGTTTATCAAGACACTCAATGTCAGTGAGTATGTAGAAATGCTTTATCAACATATTTTAGATGAAAAGTGTTTGTCGCTACTTAGAGTTAGAAACATTCATATGGCTGAAACAGTATTTAATAATATAACTATTCCTGGTAATTCTTTTTCACCAACCGTGGTCAATGGAATGAAAGTTTTATATTATTCTGTCTCGGCTTATCGAGAGTACACAATGGGTAAATATGTAGAAGCCCTGGCTACAATTGATAAATCTATCAAGTATGCGAAAGCACAAGGACGCTTAACCGCTGAATTCTTTCTACAGTCAATAACGAATTTACGGGTTAACAAAATTAGAATTTTGGCACGTATGAATGAAATCACTCAAGTTGAGAGTGAAACTGTAGAATTATTACGATTTTTACTTTTGCCGATAATTGACGAAAATGAGATCATTTTTGAGACAGTGGATATAGATAATTACTTTTTTAGAACATTTGGATTCGTAATATCAGTCGTAGATCCGATGATAAGACATTGGTCTCATCATGGTGGATCTTCTCATTCAGAGATCTACAGTAATATCGCAAAGAGGGTAATTTGGAATCATATCCGCGCTCCTAAAAATCGTATCGATTTATTTTCACTTCTTGTTTGTAGGGATGATAACCAAGCGTCTCTTTTCTTCTTAAAATTATTAGTTGAAAACATTGATAATGTTCTGCTGTCGCCTTTAATAATCAGAAAAATTATCTTGGAAAAGTTTGTTAATGAGTGCGAAAACAATGATATACCGTTATCATGTCACGAAAAATTTAGCGTTTTTAAAAATATCTTAAATAAGTGCGATGTCTGCATATAAAGGAATTCGATCTTATTGCCAGAGTGAATAAATTATAACTTCTACATCCTTGAATCTATCATTAATTTAAAAAGTGACTGAGTCATACCGTTGTTCGCCAAAGCAAGTAGAGGACTGGAATAACCACTTCAACCGGACTCAAAGCGATGTTCCTAATTTAATTATCTTACAATTTTCTGGCTCTAAATTAAATTTTGAAGCTTTGGAGTTGGCATATGCAAAATTAATATGTAAGCATTCTGCTTTACGTACAACCTTTTGCATGGTAAATGGAACGCTGTATCAAACTGTTCATCCTTATTCAAAGGAGAGATTTAAAATCGAATACCGTAGTTTGGTGATTACGGAGAAAATAAATTCTATTAACAAAGTAACAAATGAAATCCAGAGAAAGCTGAAAAGTTTAAATGCTGGTCCGCTTATTCAGGCTGTAGTTGTCTTGCCTCAAGATGTACCAATAGTTACGTTCATTTTATTCTTTCATCATATAATAGTGGATCACTGGTCGATTAATTTGATTAAAGAAGACGTCAATAACTTTTATAAGTGTTATTCTAAAAACGTCGAGCCAGTAGACGACACTTGGTATTGTCCCCAGTTATGTGAGTATACTGAACGTCAGAACATAGAGTTGGAAAAGGTTAAGAACATTGAAAAGCATTGGGGAATTTTATTGCGGAAAGGTAACTGGAAGATGAATTATAGTAAACTGTATGCAAACTTTGCACATTACCCCGAAGTATTGAAGAAATTGGATGGCGAAATTAATCGGTTCAGGTATAAAGAAATTTCTTTAATTCGCAATCCCCGGGGCAAAGCCATTACACTTTTATGCGATAGCGTTTTGTATGCAACGATACTCGAGTTACGGAATTCCCGTCGTTTGAGCATCTCATCTATTGTGCTGGCAGGACTTATACTGTTACATTTTTCATTGACTGGTCAAGTTGACTGCATAATTAGATCCCTTTTTTCTAATCGTCAATCTCCAAAAAATCGTCGTTTGGTAGGAAATCTAATTGGAACTCTTTATCTTTTAACTAGTATAAATCCGAGCTGGAAGTTCGAAGAACTGTTACCGTATATTTATAGTATTTTTCTTAATTCAACAAAAAAGGTTGTATTTAACTGTGATAGTTTAAATAAAACAGACGTAGTGATTAAGTCTTTTTTATTCTTTAATTTCATTAATTCTCAAATGTCATCTAAGTCCATTGAAACGTCAAACTTAAACAAATTTTCAAGAGTTAGGGTTGATTGTCCACTGGTTTTTAATATTGAGGAACTTCAGGATTCAATGCTGTTTACGTGGAGCTTTCATTGCGACTTTTATAATGAAAGTATGGTTTTACGCTTGGTTAACCAATTCAGTTCTTTGTTAACTATAGCTTTGAATGATCCTAGGATTCGAATATCTCAAATCTGTGAGATACATGATTTGGCAATAAATAGTTTTTCATAACTCGACCACCCTATAGGTTTTAGATGCTAAGAGATATTGTTTTTAAATCCATTTGCTATGACTTTGTCAATGTATTCAATTTCCTCACGCGATCCTTGGCCTAGAATAAATGCACGTACATCGTCATAATTGATTTCATTAATAAAGTGCCTATTAATTTCAATTGTAGCTTTTATATAGGCTGTCGCATAATAATAACTTCCTGGGATAAATAAAAGCTCGCCTGCCCTTTGAATGCAAATTGCCGGCTTGTATAGATTAGATGTAATGCCGTTTATAAGCTCGTTAATAGTTTTGAAATTTGAAGAGGTTACCCCTTTTATTACAGAAAAGTATTGTCTAGGATATATGAAATATATCTTAAACCCTTCAATAACGTAAAACCACCTTCCGCGGTTCATCTCGTTGCATTGCAATGGGTCTAAGCTGTCTCGATGGGAATTCTTTACAATAAGGGGGGCTATGTTTTCCTCTGATTGCGTGTAAGAGTCGTGCCAATCATTGAAAATAATGGACGTCTGCATCTGATTAAGTTGTCCTTTCTTAACGGCGTAATGGGAATAAGTTGAAGTTGAATTCGATCTATGGTCAAATAAATCATTTAATGGCAGCGGTTGATGATGAGATTCATCGCCAACTAGCAGTCGTAACTCGGTTGAAAAATATCTAATATCTGTAGTACTTGTGCTAGAGAAATCTAATAGTGTTCTAAAAGCGGTATCAAAAAGGACGGGGATGGCTAAGTGACCATACTTGTCGTTAAACATTTGCTTTGTGAAGGTTAATTCGCTGTCAATAGTAATCTGACTAAGTGTGTTGCAAAGTAGTTTGATATCAGTCATACCAAATTCATGATGAAAAATAATTCTGAATCGAGCTTAAAATGAAAGAACTGTTAGCCGAATCTTTGATGTTTACAGTAGGAGCGTCCAGATTTTGATTATAGAATTGTAGTCTTTCTATATACTCATCATTAGATATTTTTGAGTAACCTATTTTATTGATGCCGGTTGTTTGGACCCGGAATGTAATTGGTGTTAGTGCGTAAAAGAGAACTTTCGTTTTGATATAGGAAGTTATGGTTCCCACTGATCGGAAAATAAAATCGAGGGAGTCGTACGGACTAATAGTGCATACCAATGCATCCGGACAAAAAGAGTTCACGAAGAGAAGTTTATTAGGCAAAGTTGAGGAGCTGATGGGAAATAACGGAAGAATTCCTCCTTGGCTTCCCGTAATTATTAGATCTGGTTTTAACTCGTCTTCTTGGTAAAGTCGCAAGGCCGTTATTAGCTTTGGCCAGTCGCCTACATCTACGCTTACTGTTCCCTTGTGGCCAACCGGAAATGTAATGTCCGCTCCTAGAATTATCCCTTGAGGTTCTGTCGCTAAGTGACTTACAGCGTAGCCATTTTCAGTCAATACATTCTTTATTGTCAGTTGAGTAGTGAATTTTCCCTGCTTGTTATGCGTTCCAATTACGCATATTGATGGAACGCGCGTTTCTCTAAAGGGTATATTACTAATGAATTTGTCTTTGTACGTCGTGTCTATTGAATTAATAAAGATTTCACCTGTGTAATCGACGCCCAATTGCCCGACAGTTTTCAAGATAATATTGTGAACGAAGCTGTCCCAGACGATAAAGTTCTTTTGACGAACGATACATTCTTTAATCAAGGTGTAACCAAAAAAAGAATCATGATCAGATAATTTGTCCAAGAAATAACCTATAACTAATGTATCAAAGCGGTCAAAGTCTTCTTCAGACAATGCTTTATTGACGTGAATAATTTTTGAAAAAACACCGTCATTGTGAGCCACATTTTTTACCATCCTTGGGTATCCTATGATTACGGAGATGGTGTAAATGCAATTTTTAAGATTATCTAAGATCGAAGACATTTCCTTTTCTTCATAAGGAAAAAGGGCGATATGTTGTATTCTTGATCTTGGTCTCAATAATGCCCCTATTCCGGAAAAATCAGTTGCGCGCCGCTCTATTTCCGTATTTGGTCGAACTTCGTCGTGCTTACTTAAACTAATTATTGTGTTATCTGAAGCTTGTTCTAGCCAATTTATTAAGCTCTGATTATCGCTCCAATTTGCTTTTTCAAAAGAGGTTGCTAAGATGCCCGTTAAATGTGCACACGCAAGACTGGTACCAGTTGCGAATCGAAAGGAATTGTCAGGTGATGCAACTCGTTGAAATCCGCCTTTTGCCAGACACTTAGTGAGTCTATTTACGTTAAAACTGAAATGATATTTATTCTGAATAATGCCTGCAGCAACACTCATTACTGACATGAAATGCGCAGGATAGCATAACTTGTCGTGCATATAGTGGGACGCTGCGACTATTGTTATACCATTGGCAATGACATTTTCACAAACCTCTTGCAGTCTCTTGGTTGGATTATTGGTCTGGATGCCCATGCTTATATTCAGAAGGCGTATCTCTGACATTTTTCCCACCAATTCAATCGCCGTAGCTAGAAGCTGTTCGCTGATTATCGTGTTGTACGATTGAAGCTTCACCATAAAAATATCGGCCGCAGGCTGATGTTGACTTATAATTGAACATATGGAGGTACCATGTCCTGTAGGATCGTCAAATTGTTTATCCTCTGAGACTGTGCCGTTTTCATTTTCAAAAAGAGTAAGTCCCTTGATTTGGTTGTTTCCAAATCTCTTGTGCATCTTATCAACACCAGAGTCGATTATTGCAATCGTCATATAAATTCCTTTTACTTACCAATATCAATAACAAGGAGCTATATACTTTCTTGAAATCTATGCAATTACTGTTAAAATGGACTTTTTGTTAGCTAAACCTTAATTCAGGAGTTACAGATCGCTTTATTGATTTATATTACAATTCGATTGCCGCCCTAAGAACCTTATCTTTATAAGGTTGTAAATCGAAAACATTTTCAATCTTAATAAGGTGGTCCGGTTTTATTCCGACATCTTCAATACTTTTACCTTGCAATAACATAGCTCCGGGGGCAACGCAATCAGTACGAATACAGGTGGTCTTTGAATTAAGATATAATAAGTATTCTAAAGCGAGGGCCCCGCGCGTGTTACATTTTCCTAGTACTACTGTGTTTTTATGAAACCGTTTAAGATCGAAAACCAATAACTCACTAGCGCAAGCGGTAGACTCGTCCACCAGGAGCACTAATTGACCATCGTCTCTATAAATTTGACTTGATATATGGCCCTTGACTAGGATCGGATAAATTTTTGACGTCTTATAATCCTTCAAATCATAGTAATTGAAGTCCTTTTGGATGAAGTAGGACAAGAACTCAGCCCCAACGGCTATCTCTCCTCCCCCATTTGAACGAAGATCTAGGACAAGCTTCTTTCTAGTATTTATAGTATCTAGTTTAGAAAGGAAATCGGCTAGCAGCGAAGCTGATAACCTATTGATTTTGTAATAAGCCGTACTGTCATTAAGTAGTTTAAACTTTAAATTTGATATATTAAAATTACTTGGCTTTTTGTAATTCTGTCGCACAGTATAAGTGATCTGTTTGACGGAAGAGTCTTTGGGTTTGACAGTTAAACCGACCAAGGTTCCAGGGCTAAATTTTATATATTCATTAATATTAGCATTATCCGGAAGCTTACTTACAGGAGTATTTTGTATTGAAACGAGCTCATCTCCTAACTTCACCTTTTTATCTAAGCTTGTGTCTAAGATTGCAGCTATAACAAGTTTGCCGTTAACTTTATATGCATAAATTGGGGTCTGTTTATTTAACGCTTTTTCACAGTCTGACTTAATATAGAAGTGTGGATCATGAATTTTAAGACTCAGAAATGTGTTTAATGTATCAATCAATTCGCAAATATTGGAATATAGCCGTTTTTGGAAAATATCTCGTAGTTGGAATTTTATTGTTTGCAAATTTAAGTGCCGCTCCTTTGCAAATGGATAGATGTTTATTAGTGATGTAAGCGCCTCCGACAATAGCTGCGAATTAGAAATATTCGAACTTTTTATCCATAGCACTCCACGCCAGTCCTCTTTGATTTGATTATCTGGAAACGATGCATAAATCGGATTTATAGCAAGCTTCGATGTTTGAATCTTGTTTTTTGAATTCATGTTTGCAAAAGGCGCCGTCACAAACACCTTGTTTGGGGAGAGCTGCAAGCCTAACGATATATTTACGATACTTATATCGCCGATAACTAACTTAATATCAGTTGACGGTTTTCTGACGGAAAAACTCGCGTTAATTTTAGTTAATTTATTTAATTGTGTTCGGACACTGGAATCTATTTCAATCATGAAATATTGATAGCCATCGGAATTAAAGTCTATTCTTTTAAGAATTTTGTTGTCATTTGCTGTAAGTATTATGTTTTGAATATTTTTGGAATAAAGACGTACTACTAAAAGACAATAGTCTCTAAGACTGTCTATTTTGAGGTGGTTTAATTGACAAGAATAACTTTTAACTTTGTAACCACTCGTTAATGAAGCCGTGAATTCCGCTATTGGAGGAAAGTAGAAAGGTTCACGATTAAACGTAGGTTTACTGAACGAATAAAGTGTATCGATTTTTTGAGTCTGATAATAACCTAATGTTTGAGCAAAGTTGGCTTGGCACGGGGCAATGGTCAGGATGATAATTAGAATGCTATTAAATATCCGAATCGCACGCATTGTTATTTCGTTTTTGGTCTCATTTTTAAATGGAACTTAATCTAATTTATTTTATTTATTAGAGTGACCTGAATTGATTGCACTTACCGATGTAGGGGTTACAATTGAATCTGGTAAATTTACCATCCTGAGGTACTGTTCCCTCAAGTAACTTGCAGTTTTATATTTCCATTCAGTGCACTTTGGAACGGTGCTCCTCAACGCTTCATAAGAACACGATATTTTATCGCAGACAGGCAAGTAACTACAGTTTCTGCAAACGGCACTATGAGTGTATCTGTTAAAACTTGAATATGATTTAAAATATGATGGATTATAATCGGTAAAGACACTTGTAGGGGCGAGAGTGTCATCATGAATTGTTTCCCAACACTTGTGAATGTTACCGTTCGGATCAATTACTAAACTAATTGGCGATGCCCAGGTCGCACATGTAGACTGATATTTAGGTAAATCCCATTTTAATTTTGCTTTTTTAAAACCCTGTAGATCCGCCCATTTATTATATCTTTCCACAAGGTTTACCCTAAAATGTTGTTTGAAATCAAAATATTCTTCTATTGATAATTTTTTTGCTTCTTCATCTTCCGTGAGGGTAATTTGATCATAGCTTCTCAACCATGCAGTGTCAAAGTGGAACTGCGTTTTTCTTTGAGGCCAGATATTTAAAGCTTCAAAATCATCTAACATCTGGTATATAGAATAGGCGACCTCTCTATCTATGTTTATTCTAATAGCAATTTTCAACTCCTCGGGAATTGAAGATAGATTTTTTAGGATTAAATCGTAATTTTGTCCATTTTTTGATTTAAGGGGCCTTTTAACATCGTGAGTAATCTTTGATCCATCAATGGTCACTTGCGCCGAACTAACTTTATATTTAATCAATTTTGCGACATTTGACTGTGTAAGATAAATTCCGTTGGTAATAACATTAGCAACGTAAGTGATGTTATACTTGCGCGTTAGATTAATAAATGCCTCTGAAAGGTCTTCAATCGCCTGAATATTTATTAAAGGTTCACCGCCATACCACGTTACAGATAAGGTGTCTACCTGTTTATTAGCTGTAATGATTTGTTCGATATAATGAGCAATTTGTACTTTAACTTGATCACTTTTTAAGGTGTGGTTAGGCTTTACAAATTCAAAGCAATATGAGCACCCCATATTGCAAGCAATAGTTGTTCCAATAGTTAAATTTATTGTTTTAGAATTCACAAATTGAGTTGTTGAAACATGCTTCTCCAGGGTATCTAGTAAATCGTTGTCTTCTTCTAAAAGGTATTCTTTTTCGAACAGGTATTCAATCAATGATTGATAGTCTAAATAGTCTCCAGTATGAAAACTCTTTAGCATCGATACTTGAGACAAAAAGATTCCTTCAGATTCCTTTAAAACTTCAATTCCCCCGGTTAGGGTGTTGAAAAGTAAAAACTCTTTTAACTCTTCTACTGGAATTAATACGTTAAAATGATTATTTTTTAGTTGTTTCATTGGGTTTATAAAGTGACATTTCTAGTACTAATATAAAGTCAGTAAAATTAATCCATTAAATGTAACGGCGATGTTATAGCTAATTACGCGGCGCGGTAGTCATGACATTTGTAGTTTCATTAATTAGTGTCGGTCTACAAAGTCGACAAAAATTTTTTGCCTGGGGTAAATTTTCTAAATCAGACCGTTTGATCGCGCCCTAAGTCCCTATCCACCTCCAGAAATGTCAAAAAGGTAGCCTAAAATGTGAATATCGTGCGATTATAAGGCTTTTTGAGCAGACCTGTCCCTTAGCCTTCTTTTTTTAACCTCAAAGCCCTTAAAGGCCTAATCGTTCGTGCAAGGGCCGTCGTCACTCGGAAGTTGTATCCCAGAACACTCCACATGACTTAGATGTAGTGCGCGACTTTTATGACGGCGCCTCCTACCAGGTATGGCACAAGCACCGCTTGCTGGCTATAGATGGTAGTCGGTTAATGCTTCGCAACCACCCGAGTATAGTCGAAGAGTTCGGTGACCAAAAGTTCGGCCGCGGTGAAGGCTTAACCCCATCAATGGCATGGCCTCTTTTCTTTTTGACCCGATCAATCTGATTACGGTCGACGCCCAAATTGCCCCTATGCTTTCAGTGAGCGTGATTACTTTTAGAGCATTTGCAGTACGTAAACCGGGGTGACCTGCTACTCATGGATAGGGGCCACCCGAGTGTTGGTGTCTTTTTTGAGATGGCCGCTCGCAGGATCGGGTTTTGTGTACGGATGAAAGACGACTGGTGGCTTTCGGTGAGAGAGTTTAAGGCCTCCGGCGGGAAAGATGCTATTGTCGAATTCACCCTACCGAGGAAAGACAGGTATTTGCTAGACGATTATTCGGCAATGAAAGACCAAACGCTGCGCTGCCGCCTGGTAGCCGTCGAGCTGAAGGGTGGGGAGACAGAGATTTTGTGCACTTCCCTGGTAGATGACTCCATTTACCTGTACGAGGATTTCAAAGAGCTATACCACTACCGATGGAACGTTGAAGAAAACTACAAGCTCTTGGGATCCCGGCTCGAGATAAAGAACTTTTCAGGAAAGACAGCCCATGCCGTAAAGCAAGACGTCTATGCCAAAGTATCTATGATAACCCTTTGTGCTATGCTTGCCTTCCCCATCGAGGAGCGCGTTAAGAAGGAATCAGAAGAAGCGAAAAACAAACATCCGCGGAAAATCAATGGAACTTCAGCATTAGGGCAGTTTAAAGACATTGTCGTAAAACTATTTTTGCGAAATAACGTCGGGGTGGCGCTCGATGCTTTCGATAACATAGTATGCAAAACCACAGAAATCATACGTCCAAACTTAACTAAACGACATTGGATCCCAATCAGGAGTACATCATGGCAATATTTGCTGCTGATTTATGACTGCCAGCGAACAAAAAGTTTTTGCGACCAAGGTTATGTAAAGCTTTACATAACGTGGGCAAAAAGAACTTCCTATTCCTCGGATCGCACGAAGGGGGTCACCGAGCAGCCATGCTGTACTCTTTCCTTTCCACCTGCAAGAAGCAAGGCGTAAACCCATCGAGTGGCTCACCCACGTTATTGAAAGGCTACGCTATTATACGAAAAACGATTCCCTGGAAGACCTCATGCCACAAACTGGGCTAAAAGCAGAACGAACACGCCCAAAAAAGAGGACTGACTCAGACTGTCAACCCTGTACTTCGTCGGGCGCATACGTTGATGCAGCCGCAGACAGTTGTGTAGCCAATTTTATAGCCTTGCTCGACCAGAGCCTCGTGGATGTCCTTTTTAAGCATACGCTGCTTGGATAGGCCTTCCTTACTTTGCGATCGTTATCAGCAAGAAAGCCGTCGATGGCTTCAATCAATGCCGGTATCTGCTTTTTCTTTGGCCGCGGCTCTTTGCAGTGGTACCCGGGTGCCTCCGTAACCGAACGGTGAAGGATTTCCGCCGTGCCAGCAGCTTTTGACTGCTTTTTTGCATCGAAGTATGCCGTGATGTAATGCTTTACCGTCTTTCTATTTAGACCTAGGTCCCGGCAGATCTTGCGTAAACTATCTCCTTCACGCATATAGAGAAGGATTATTTCCTGTTTGTTTATTATACTGATCATGTTGCCCGGCCGATTTGTCTGACAAATCAACCGGAATTACACCCATCAGTGGTACCCTTTTCAACCGGTATATACAGATTTTCTATGCCGAATTTGAGTCAAATACTTTTTACTTGTTTAAAGCGTTAAGTGGGTTGATTATAACCGATTTATAATCGGTTGAGTTGAACAGACCATCGCGTTACGTCAGAAAGCTTTATCCGTTCGAATAAAAGTTTCATTCTCCTACGCTGCTCATCAATAGACATTAACAATGCTGCGTTTAACGCTTCATCCATATTGGAGTCAACATATGGATTAGTTAGTATTGCACCCTTGAGAATCACCGAAGCGCCAGTAAATTCTGATAAAATCAAGACACCGGGGTTTCCTCGTTTGACTGAAATATATTCTTCACACGCTATATTCATACCATCACGAAGTGAATTTACCCACATTACATCTGCCTTATGCATGTAAGCCACCATTTCAACTGAAGAAAGTGAGGTAGTTTGGAAAAAAATTGGCTTATCGCTTGCATATTTAAACTCTTCGTTAATTTGTTCTACGAGGGATAGAATGCCTTTTGCAACACTATTATACGTAGTCATTCCAGACGGGGGCATTACACAAACTAATATTAGTATCGCTTCTCCGGGCCGACTTTCATTTAGCAAAAATCTTCGATAGCAATGGAGCATCTCCACAATTCCCTTGGTGTAATCGATCCTTGAAGCTGCAAAAATAAGCTTTTTGTTACCCTTTATAGCTTCTATATGTTTGTTGAGATGAATTAAAGATTCTGCAGATTTAAGTTTTTTCGCAATTAGATTATTATCCGTTCCCTCCGGACAAGCATCGAGGTATACAGTCCGTCCTTGATAGCTTATAGTCTTTGTTATAAAAGGCTCACTTAATGCCAGTCCATAACTCGAGAAGTCGGCTCCTACAGGCTCATTAGCCAAAATCCGAACATCCATGTTGCTACACGCAGCAGAGACAAAATTCTGGACGTACCTAGGAATATTAAAATTACACATATCGCAACAAAGCAAACTCTCAATTATTTCCTTTCTGAAGGAAAGAACATTGAAGATGTCAGCAGGTGGAAACGGTGTGTGAAAGAAAAAAGCGATTCTAACATCAGGTCTCTCCTGTCTAATGAATTTAGGAGCCATCCACAAATTATAATCATGGATCCAAACGATTCCACCAAATCTTACTTCTTCGCATGCAACAGCAGCAAACCTCTCATTGATTAGCACAAAATTGTCCCAATTAATATTTGAAATGTCAAAAATGTTCAAAAAGGAATGTAGAAGCGGCCAAAAACCGTTTTTTGACGACTTGTAGTAGAATTGGTCAACTTCTTCGAACGTCAACGGTACTCTCCTAAGTACAATGTGATTATCGCTGTTATGAGTAGGTATCTTGTCATAAAGAGGTATTAAATTGTTAACTAAGATGGTGCTGCCCGCAACCCAAGTCGTTCCACGCACCAATGAACAGTATGAAATTAATAGAGGAATTATTCCATTTGGCTTATCTGGAACACTAAGGTTTACAACTCCATCATCATAAGATTCGTCGAAAGGGGGGCGATGGTACAAAATTACTATTTCTGCCTGTGTCTTGTTCATTGTCTGTTAAAACGCAATTTGCCAATCGTTGTTAAAGTAGTAGTGTCAATTACGATGGCAAGAAAAAAACTTACATATTAACTGGTTTGTTACATATGGTTGCAAAATAAACCGTAGCTTTATAGTGTACTGATACACCAACACACCTTGCTGTGCGCTAAGAATTTGGTTTTTTATAATAAATCAAAGAATTTAATACTAGACGATGTTACTGTCACAATCAACGGCGGGCATATTTATGGCCTTCTTGGTATTAACGGCGCAGGAAAAACCAGTTTATTGCAATGCCTATTAGGTTATAAATTTCCACGAACGGGCACTTGTTTGTTTCAAAATTACAATGTCTTTCGTCGTCCTTATCAAGTCTTAAAAAGAACATTTTACGTACCGGACGAATCTGAATTGATGTCAGCTATATCAACTAATACAATAACGGACCTTAAAATTCTAGCACAATTTTATCCCCAATTTAGTGAGATTCAATTCCTTAGTAATCTGAAGGCTCTTGATATTAGTATTAAAAAAACCTTTAAGTGGACATCATCTGGTGAACGAAAGAAAATAATCATTGCTTTTGGATTAGCAACCAATGTAGAATTACTTGTGCTAGATGAACCAACCAATAAGCTCGATTCTGCGTCGACCGCACAGTTTAATAAATTAATAGCAGCAAGCATAGCGCCAGAAAAAGCTATAATTATCGCAACTAATCAAATTGATAATTTAGAGGGGTTGATTGATATACTCCTGGTTATTCACAAGAAGAAAATAGCAATAGATCTTACATTAGATCAAATCTCTAAAAGATTCTTTTTCGGCACGCATACTAATTCCGCTACTTATAGAGAGTTATATAAAGAAGAGGGACTTTCACAAGACTACGTTATCTCTTCCAATCCAAACCAACAAGATACAAATGTAAATATTAGTTTGTTTTTTAACGCAATTCTCCAACAAACTGAAAAAATAACAGAAGAATTAAAAAAAAGGAATGATGGCCTCAATTATTAGTTTAGATAGAACGTATTATCTAATTAAAAAAACGTGGAGAGACTACCAATGCCAGAACTTTGTTGCAGTCGTTCTTGTGATTGCCCTTTTTGGCTGTGACACATTTTTTTGGTTTACCGACAAAAATAAGGCTCTAATTATGCGATCCATGATTTTTCCATTGGCGGTTATACTTGGAGAGGCTATGTTTGCAAGCACAGCGTTCAAGACGTATACAAATAAGCAAACGCTAATAATATCGATTTCAATACCAGCCACGAAATTTGAAAAAATCCTGGCATTATGGCTTTATTCGCTTGTTGTTTATCAATTAATCATCTTGATGTCTATACTAATTTTACGCACAATATTAGCAGAATATTCGGGTCAATCTGCTACAAGGGAAATTGAGGCTATTTTAATTAATTACAAGAGTATAGTTCCTCTGGTCTTATTATCGCACTCCATCTCGTTTTTAGGTGCAATTTCATTTAGACGAAATGTGCTTTTTAAGACAGCGTTAATTACAGTAATTATATTTATCGTTATAACAACTGTTAATTCAGCAGCGATTGAACTAATTTCAGGCAAAACTATTGTATTCGCTCTACCTTTTTCTGATATAGAGACAGTTAATGGCTCCAAACACGGTTATGCGTCGCTTGGTTCTCATACACACTTTTGGATTAGTGCTATAGCACTGTTCCTTTCGTTCTCCCTCTGGTTGACAACTTATTATAGGTTTGGTGAGCTTGAGGTATGTTGAATGACAAGTGTTGCTACATTTCATAGCTACAACTTGTATGTTCCTCTAACTGATCGAACTGATTTAAATCCATGAAATTTAATAGTACGGAGCCGATATATGTACAAATTGTAAATTATGTCAGTGAACATATCGTAATGGGAAAATGGAACAATCATGAAAAGATTCCATCAGTGAGAGACCTAGCAATTCGCTTAGAAGTCAATCCCAATACAATATCTCGAGCTTATGAATTCTTGGAACAGCTAAATGTAATCTATAACAAAAGAGGAATTGGCTTTTTTGTTGCCGAAGATGGCCTTAATGTAATCAATGATTACAACAAAAAGATATTTAAAAATAAAGACCTTCCTAAATTTTTTCTTAAGCTGACTATGATGAAAATTCAACTCTCAGATTTAGAAGACGATTTTAATAAATTTCTATCAGATAAAAATAAATTAGATGAGAGGCATCAAACGGAGTAATAAAATTCTGCTTTTTACAGTCTTACTTCTGTTAATTTTCTTATTTATTTATGACTGGCTAATTGTAAGGCATCTCAATACCTAAAGAATAAGGTGCCTAGATCCCTCAACATTGAATTCTAATAATTAATTAAGGCGATATTAACTTCCATATGGAAACAAAGCAGAAACTTTTAAAAATTTTAAATGATATCATTGAACAATATTATCCCGACGTAAGCTTAGTAGAAACAACCGATAATGAGCGGCTGCAAACGTTGCCGTATGACTCTATGAACGCATTAATGTTTGTGACCACTGTAGAAGATGAATTTCAAATAGAATTTTCAGACGATGAAATCGACCTATCCTTTTTCCAGGATGTTGATACATTAAAAGAAAGAATTAATAATCATAATCGATGAAAAGCTTGTTTTTTTTTCCGTTCCTGTTTTTTAGTTTATACTCGGCTTCGCAAACAATGTCTGGGAAGGTCCTCAAACAGGCCAAAGGGGTTTACACTCCACTAATAAACGTTAAAATTATTATAGGGTCCGTTACTGATTCTAGTAATAGACGTTTTGCGATATCAAATAGCAACGGGGACTTCTTTTTTGAAGGCGTGAAAAAAGGCCCATACTTTCTATCTATAGATACGATAGGATATGAAACTTATCATGCAAATATCGACATGACCGGCGAGACTTTGGTACTTAAGCCTATCGAGCTTAAGCAAAAGGTCATAATGCTAACCCCCGTCATAGTTACATCAACGAAGACACCCGTATCATATAAACTAGGTAAAACAGTACTAGATGTATTACACAGCAGCTACAATAAAGGCTATAATAGCTTTAATGTCCTTAATAATGTACCTGGGCTTAGAAGCGACAATACTGGTGAAATAACCTTTAGAGGTAATCAGCCCACTCAAATATTTTTAGATGGAAGACTTATTAACCTGGATGGAACAAATTTAATGACGTATTTAAAATCGATACCGTCCGAGTCGATCAACTCAATTGAAGTAATGCCTGTCCACACCTCTGAATTTAGTGCTCAAAACGGCGGAGTAGTGGTTAATATAAAACTAAAGAGGACGTACAAGTACGGCCTGAGTGGTACTATAACTTCAAGCGTTGAGGAAAATAAATATACAACCTCCAGTACGGGAATTGCTTTAACAATGCATAAAATGCGGTTTGATGTTTTAGGTAATTATACTTATTTTCACGTCCGTACGTTCCAAAATTCGATCGAGACCCAAACGACTCTTTTAAACAATACTACCAGTGTCGAGAACGACCACTTTCGTCAAAAAACAGACGCAAACTTATTACGACTTCAAGCAGAGCTTCACTTATCTCCATTTCAATCCGCTGGCATAATTTATAATTTAGCAAGCAACAAAGGAATTACGAACACTAATTCTAATCTTTTATTTACGAGCTCTTCTATAAATACAAGTAATCCTAACACAACACTGAATAAAAAAGACATTTTGCTTAACGACAATCAGATCAATTTTTATTATACCATAAAAACGGACACTTCAGGGGGAATGGTTAAACTGGAGTATAAGTTTGTAGATTTCACTAACTCCAAATTCTCCAGCGTAACTTCGGCAATACCTCCAAGCAGTCAGCCAATATTCACGTTCATAAATAATCCCTTAAGGGTTCCTATAAACATATTGAGTGCGGACTTGAATAAGTTAATTGCGAAAAACATAACACTAAAAACAGGAGTTCGATTTGACGCTTCAAAAACTTCAAATAATAATCAATATTTCTCTGGAATTAATAAGACTGTCGACACTTTACAAAGCAATTACTTTAAATATAATGAACGTACACTTGGTCTTTATTCCTCTCTCGCCAAAGAAAGCCGGTTATGGGCATTGAATTTGGGACTGAGGATTGAGCGTAATTCTTATCATGGCATACTTCTAGGCAAAGATGATCAAATAGAAAGAAACCAATGGGACGTATTTCCGACTGTGATTTATCAACAAAAGTTTAAGGGTACTAACAGCTTGACTGCCTCCTACAGCCGCCAAATATCGAGACCTTCATATCAGCTACTAAATCCCTTTACTGACTTTTCAAACACTTATTTCAAAACCCAAGGCAATCCAAACCTTCGTCCATATTTCTCGAATACATTAGAGCTGCTTTATTTAATACATGGCGTGTATTCAATAACAGCCGGATTTAAACAGATTCCAGATATGATAAATAATATATACTTACAACACGGCCCATATACTATTTCAACCTATGACAATAGTAATAACGAATCGGAATATTACTTAACATTCTACTTACCAGTTAAAATTAACAAATGGTGGACAATAAATGGTCTCGCCTATTTAGGTTATAAGTCCATTAAGACATTTGGTTTAAGTGCACAAAATTCAACTAAACTCACGCCGTACGTGCAACTAACCAATCACTTCTTTTTCGCAAAGCGCTTTTTTGTTGATATAAACGGCTTTTATTTAGGAGAAACATTTTACAGTATTTATTCGCAGCATCCTCAAGCTGCCGTTAATATCAACTTCAAAACATCCTTCTTCAAAAACAGACTTACACTAGCATTCGCAGCAAATGACCCACTTAATATAAAGCGAATAAAAATTGATGTCAAAGAAGCCTCCTTCAATAGACGAATTCAGAATTTCCTACCGACTAGAACAGAAAACATAACGTTAAGCTATAATTTTAGCCTGGGAAAGATTAAACGAGAAACGCAGCAGAGTTCCCTTAGCGATAACCAAGTAGAAAGATTGAGAAGTATAAGACACTGAATAAAGATCTTGAAAGCTACACGGAGCCGATACCCCATTATTCACTTCTTACCCTTTTTATATCCCTTTCTTCTCTTAGAAATTCTCGTACTTGTATTGCTTATTATTGAAAGCGCCGGATCGTTAGCTACGCCTTACGCATTAAAAGTAATAATTGACGATATCTTTCCAAAAGGAAATTATCGAGATCTCATTAAACTTCTGACCGTTTTAATGATTATCTACGTCATTCGTATTTCATGCAACATCATTATAGAGGTCGTCTCTACTATTGTAAGTCAAAGAATTGCCTCCAAAATCAGAGAGCACATGCTTACAAATATGCTTGATCTGTCAATTGATTATTATCGAACATCCCAAACCGGTGAGCTGGTTAATATAATTATAAATGATATTCAAAATATCCAATCTTCAATATCCACTCTAATCCTTGCGTTTCTTGATAACATGCTTACAGTAATAGGAATTGTAATTATGTTATTCTTTTTAAACTTATCGTTAACAATAGTAACCTTATCTATTGTACCGGTCATTCTAATTTCAATAAAGTATTTCACACCAAGAATTCAAGTTGCGTTTAAGAGAAGTCAGGAGATTCAAGGCTTTCTTAATGACTATTTTATTGAAAAAATAAGAAATATAAGGGTCATTAAAAATTATAAATCCATTAACTATGAACTAAAGAAATTTTGGCAGCTTCAAAATAGGTCGATTAAATTTCAAATTGATAATTCTTATCTTAATTCAATCAACAGTAATCTAGTGGTCTTTTTGGTAGCGCTAGGGCCGATAGTGGTTTTGATATTTGGCGGGAAAGGTGTGTTTCACGGTGTAATGACAATTGGATCCTTAATTGCATTCATTCAATATTTTAATAGGTTAGTTAACCCAACGATTAGTATTATGAACAGCTATACTCAATTTACAAAGGCAATGGTATCTATGGAGCGAGTGCTACCATTTATTCGAGAGAAACCATCTAGGGAAAATACATCTATTGATAACACGGAAGTTATCTACTTACAATTCGAGTCGGTATGCTATTTCGCTAGTGGAAGATGGATTCTAGACAATGTAAATTTGTCCTTTCAAGCCGGTAAGCTCTACTGTCTAGTTGGAGCGAGTGGGTCGGGAAAGAGTACAATAATTAACATGCTTTGCGGGTTTCTTCGTCCAACCAGCGGAGATGTGTTTGCAGTAGGATCTACAATGAAGACTGTGGAAATTTCAAAATTAAATATTGGTTTAATTGAAAAAGAGTATCAGCTATTTAGGGGTACTATTAAAGAAAATATTACGTATGGTATGGATCAAGTTTCTTTTTCCCAAGTCCAAAGCGCCGTTCAAATAACTGAACTATCTGCAGTAATACACGCCCTACCCGATGGCATTGAAACCATTATTAATGAAACAGGGGGGACATTGTCCGACGGACAAAAACAAAGAATTTCAATTGCAAGAGCTGTGCTTAGGAAACCACAGGTTTTCATTTTTGACGAATCTACGTCGTCTCTTGACTTACAACTTGAAGCGTTAATAATACTTCGAATTAAGGCTGCTTTTCCAAAAGCAATAATTATCATCGTTACTCACCGATTAAATATTCTCCAAAAAGCTGATTACATATTCTCATTAAAGGATGGCAAAATCGAACAAACGGCCTGACTCCCTAGGTTTTTTATATTGAGTGAAAATGGTTGCTTCGCAGCTGAAAATAGAATTTGTTGGATGCCTCGAAAGGCTTTTTTATGCTGTGTCTATAAGGAGGAAAAAAAAGGTAAGTGGTTCTGTAAGCTCCCCGAAAAATAGCACAGTTTAGGTTTAGAAAAGTCATTTAACTTTAACCTAAGCGAAAAATGAAGAAGACCACCTTTACCGAGAATCAAATTGTGGGCATCCTGAAGCGCCACGATTAAGGCATGAAAGCGGCCGATCTTACCAGCGAGCACGGAGTGAGTACGGCAACGATTTACAATTGGAAGGCTAAATACGGCGGCATGGAAGCCAGTGAAGTTAAGCGTGGCAAGGAGCTGGAGGACGAGAACAGGCGTTTAAAAGTAAGCGTTCGGTAAAGTACGCGTTGTAATGGGTTTGGGGGCTGTCTAATTTGGGCATGTTAACCGATCGCTCTAATGAAACGTAAGCGTCCGGTGAAGTACACGTTGTAATGGGCTTGAGGGCTATCTAATTTGGTTTTCTTAACCGATCGCTCTTATGAGACACCCTAAGATGCTTAGCCCTGATGAGACCAAGTTTGTCGAAGACTGCCTTAATAGCGGCGAATCTCAGGATAAAGAAAGGTGCTTAGAACGTCATAGAGGGCGTATTTTCATCCCATGATGATGACCGCAGAAGCCCTGAGAGCCCTTTCACCCGAGGAGATGATCTACCGCCTGCTGTCGCTTCATCACGAGGTCGAGCAGCTGAAGAGGATGGTCTATGGCTCCCGCTCGGAGCGCTTTGTTCCCGACCAGTCTCCCGCCGTGCAACTTTCGTTGCTCAGTCCTGAGGAGCCAGCCCCGGCGGCATCCCCTGAAAAGCCTCTCGCCCTAGTAAGCTATCAGCGCAAAGAAAAAAAGGACAACGTCCAGCATGTGCATCTCGGCCGGATGACTTTGGAGGTACTGTGTTCAAATGCAAGTTTTTTTTAAGTTTGTGTCAGCGGAAAGAAGGCCTCGGGTGATTCGTTATACTGAAGCTTATCTTGTGTAGTGCTGCCTTCAGGTGGCACTATTTTTTTCTTTCCAGCGCTGATGTTTCTTTTAGAAACAAGCGGAAGAGAAGGCCTGAGTTCCTCGTTACCCGAATCCACGACTTTCTTGATTTTATTCTTTACGCTATAGCCTGACTGGTATTCTGTATCGTTTTTCCACAAGGCATATATTGTAGTTAGGAGCTTTTTCTGAACTGCAACATAGGCCTTCATTTTAATCTTCGTGCGGTCGTATACCCTCTGGTATAAATTTACGAAAGCTGGTTCGTCGCAACGTATAGCAGTTAGTGCAGGCATATGCAGTGCCCGTCTAATGTGGCTATTACCTTTCTTTGAGATGCGGGTTTTACCGGCTTTAAGTCCCGACTGGTTCTCTACGACATCGTACCCGGCGTAGCTGACAAGCTGGGCGGCTGAGGAGAAAAGGGCAAAGCCGCCTGTTTCAGCAAGGAGGGTTGCAATGGTTAGCACATTGATTCCATTGATCTTGGTAATATGCGCAACTTTACGCGCCGCCTCCGTGTGACTTTCAATCTTTTGAGCAATGTGGCCCTTTGCTTCCTCGAGCTGCTTATCAAATAAGGCTACTGTTTTCTCAAGCTGCTTTTTTACTTCCTTCGATGCGTAGGCGCTGTAATCGAGTGCATGAAGCTGGTTGAGGTAGCAAGTACGCGTTTCCTGGGTACTCTGGTAGTGGCGTGTGAGAAGGCGCAGCTCCCAGTAAAACTTCTGAGCAGGCGTCCATGGGTCCAGTTTCAGCTGGATACCCATTAAGGCAATACCCTTGGCATCGATCGTGTCATTCTTTGACTTTAGTCCCAGTGCCTGCATGTATCTTCGGGCTTTGGTCGGTAGAATGATGCTTACGGTTAGCTTCTTCTCAGTAAGAAACAGCGCAAGGCGTTCATGATACACACCTGAGGCTTCCATGACGGTATTCATGGGCCCTGGCTCCCTGCAATGTTTGCCCGACCAGGCAAGGAAGTCCTTAAACCCTGCGGGGGTGTTTGGAAAATGGCGGGTGCCTTTGATCTTGTGGCAAAGCGCATCATCCACACTCATCAGACAGACATCGAACTTATCTTTGGCGATATCGATGCCGCTTACATACTTAATTAGCTGACTCATTGTTTTATAAAGCTGGTTAAACTCGAAGAGATGTATATACCGGTTGAATAGTATACCATATTTCAGTTGAAAACTATACCACTGACGGCTGTAAAGCGGTTTGATTTGCGCAGCAAATCAGCCGCACA
>JAABUX010002474.1_pt1 | contig 26091 bp, 30 predicted proteins | sample 5561851 | NCBI WGS metagenome assembly JAABUX01 (sample SAMN10711883, study PRJNA513361) | rock metagenome | isolation source: Antarctica rocks | place: Antarctica: Victoria Land, Richard Nunatak red sandstone | collected 2016-01-03 | reverse complement strand
CGTTCGTAGAGGGCACGGGCCGACCCACTGGGCAGGCTGGTGACGATGAAGCGCGTGTCTGTCCCGTCGGGCCCCGCCTCGACGCGGGCGACAATGCGCTCGACGCGGTCCCAGCTTGCGGCGCCGTCGTAGAATTCGGTGAAGCGACGGAGCTTGGTGCTGCCGTTCGAGGCGGCAAAGCGCGCAGCGGTGCTGGCCTCCAGGGTCTCGATGTGACGGCGCAGCGTGCTGGTCGGCGCGACACCGAGCAGGTAGTCAACCTTGTTCGCCCGGCACCAGCGCAGCACCTCAGGCGCGCAGTAGTGGCTGTCGGCCCGCAGCAGGATCTCGACCCGGGGCCAGTTGGCGCGGAGCTGGCGCACGAGGCGGCGCAGGAAGGCGCGGATCTCGCGTCCACTCGGCCGCTTGGCCGGGCGCAGCACGGCGGTGACGAAGCGGCCCTCACCGTCGAACACCACGATGGGCTGGAAGCCGTATTCATCGTAGTGCGCATTGAATAAGCGCATCTGCTGCTCGCCGTGCACGGCATCGAACGTGTCGTCCACGTCCAGCACGATCCGGCGCGGCACCTGACGGAAGGATGCGCAGTAGAGGTCGACCATGGCTTGACCCATGCGCAGCAGCGCGCGTGTGTCGGGCAGGTTCTCCAGGCGTGAGATGGTCGGCTGCGAGCACAGCGCCGTCTCGTCCTCAAGCCGTTCCATGGCCAGCTTGAACATCGGGTCCGTGCGCAACCGGTCGGCATCGTTGCCGTCCTCGTAGCCGGCGGCGATCATCAGCAGGCGAAAGCGGATGATCTCGTCGAGACCATGCACGACGCGCTCCGGGTCGCGCGGGTCCGCAATGCAGGCCGCCAGGCGTCCGGCCACGTCAAGGCGGCGCTCCACCTCACGCAGCACCAGCAGCGTAAGCATCCGGCCGATACCGCGGTGTTGCGTATTCCGGACGCGGGGGCGGGCCTAGGTTTTGGGATCGAGGATCAGCTGTCGCAGGAACTCGATGCCGGCGGGCGTAAAGGCCGTCGTTGAAAGGTTGTTGGTTCCATAGACGCTGAGGCACCCGTCCTCCGGGTCCATGTCCATTGCGAGATGTTTCAGCCGGTCCTCGTCCTCGCCGAGCATTTCGGCCACGCGACCGATCGTCATGACATAGCTTGGTGCCGCCAGGGTCAGGCCGCCTGCTGGGTACGCGCGTCAGAACGTTTCCAGTTCCACGGCAGCAATTCGTGCAGCCGTGACGCGGGATGGTCGGAGATCCGGCGCAGGACGTCGGCGAGCCAGGCGCGCGGGTCGACGTTGTTCAGTTTTGCCGTAATGACAAGCGAGTACATGGCCGCGGCCCTGTCGCCGCCGCGATCGGAACCGCAGAACAACCAGGCCTTGCGCCCGAGTGCGATGCCGCGCAGCGCGCGCTCGGCGGCGTTGTTGCTGAGGCAGATGCGTCCGTCACCGAGGAACCGGCTGAACGTGTCCCAGCGCTTGAGCATGTAGTCCATCGCCTTGGCGACCTCGGCATGGCGCGACATCTTGCCGCGTGCCGCGCGCATCCAGGTCTCGAGCCCGGCCACGAGCGGCGCGACGTGCGTCTGGCGCAGGGCGAGGCGCTGCTCGGCGGGCAGGCCGTTGATGCTGCGCTCGACATCGAAGATGGCGTCGATCCGGCGCACGGCTTCAGCGGCGAGCGGGGCGCGCGCGACCTTGGCCAAGTCGAACAGCTTGCGACGCCCATGGGCCCAGCACCCCGCTTCTGTCACCGGCCCAGGCTTGCGCCCTTCATGGAACAAGCCATTGAACCCAGCGTATGCGTCGGCTTGCAAAATGCCGGCATATCCAGCCAGGTGCTTCCTCGGGTGCTCGCCTCCACGGTCGCGCGAGTAGTAGAACAGGGCGGCCGGCGGTTCTGGTCCGCCGAACGGCTGGTCGTCGCGCACATAGGTCCACAGGCGGCCGGTCACCGTCTTGCCTTTGGCCAGAACGGGCACGGTGGTGTCGTCGCCATGGATGCGCTCTGCCGACATCACGTGCGCCTCGATCAGCGCAGTCAGCGGCGCAAGTGTTGCCGTACACGCGCCAACCCAATCCGCCATGGTCGAGACGTCGATCTCGACCCCTTCGCGGGCGTAGGTCTCGCTCTGCCGGTTCAACGGCAGGTGCTGCCCGAACTTCGCCTCCAGGATCACCGCCAGCAGCTCAGGTCCGGCACGGCCGCGGGCAATGGGGTGGAACGGCGCCGGCGGCTGCGTGATGCTCTCGCACGCCCGGCAGGTGAACCGCTCCCGCACGGTCTGCACCACCTTCCATTGACGCGGGATCACTTCCAGCGTCTCGGTGACGTCCTCGCCGAGCTTGGCCAGCCTGCCCTTGCAGCACGGGCATTCAGTCGGACCCGGGATCACCACGCGCTCGCGCGGCAAGTGCGCCGGCAGCGGGCCGCGCACCGGCTTGCGGCGGAGGGTGCGACGGGGAGGCAGTCCCTCCGTGTCCGGATCAAGCGCCGCCTCGTCCTCGGCGGCTGCGGCTTCCAGCTCCTCGAGTTGCAGTTCCAATTGGTCCAGCAGCTTGCGGCCGCGCTCGGACGAGGCGCCGAAGCGGTCGTGCTTGAGCTTGGCGATCAGCAGCTTGAGATGCGCCACCATCGCCTCAGCACCCGACGCGCGCGCCTCCGCCTCACGGCGCGCCAGCTGCTCGGCCGCCAGAGCGGCACGCTCGTGCAACAGGGCCGCGCGGAGGGCTTCGACGTTGTCCGGGACTGGATCGATGGTGGGCGTCACGCGGTCGATTGAATCATACTTGCCGCCGGCTGTGTACCCCTTTGTGCGAGATGATTACGTCTTTGCGCAGGCTGATGACGTCAGCCCGCCATCTCCGGCCGCCACGTCCGTTGCGGGCTCCGCCAGTCAATCCCTTCCAGCAGCATCGAAAGGGTGGCCGGAGTGAGCGACACGACACCGTCCTTGGCCTGCGGCCATACGAACCGGCCCCGTTCCAGCCGCTTCGCATACAGCGACATGCCGGTGTCGTCGTGCCACAAAATCTTCACCAGATCGCCGCGGCGGCCCCGGAAAACATAGAGATCGCCCGCGTGCGGGTCACGATGGAGGGCTTGCTGCACCTGCAGCGCCAAACCTCCCATGCCGCGGCGCATGTCCGTGTGCCCGTTGGCCAGCCATACCCGCACGCCCGTGGGCATCGCGATCATCGCCGCACCGCCGTCATCACACGGCGCAAAGCGACCAAGCCGACATCCGCGCCCACCCGGATGCAGGTCCCGTCCGGCAGGGCGATCTCAATCCGGTCCGCCTTGGCCGGCGCCGCCTTACTCATGGTGGAACAGGGTGATGAGAGCGCCAAGCGGTCGGGAGGTGGCGCGTCAGGCGTAATCTGCACCGGCACGAACATCGGCATCGGCTCCGGCGCCAGCGCACCCGCGCGTACCTGACGCCGCCAGTTCCACAGCAGGCCGCGGCTCACCTCGTGCCGGCGCGCCACGTCGGCAAACGACGCCCCAGGCCGCTCGACCTCGGCCACGATCCGCAGCTTCTCCTCGCACCGCCAGCGGCGACGCCGCTCAACCCCGGTAATGATCTCCATCCCCAACCGCCTCCGATCTTAACAGCACTCGTACGAGCACCCCTAAGATCACCAGGCCGGGTCAGACATGCCAGGCGCCACTCGCCGGATGGATACGGTTGTCGAGACACGCGCATATCCGATCAGCATCGTTCCCGCTTTCCCGTCGAAACTCTGGATTTCAGGAATCATAAATCGGGAACAGGTTTTGGGAAAGGAAAGCTCGCTCTCGGCGTTGCGTCGGCTGTAAATGTTCGCGGTAAGTGGCGGCGTTTTGATCGCGCTATTTGTTGTCCGACATGTCGCCTGCGGATGCGCTGAACGGTGAATAATGGTGGTTAGTTCTCCGTCCGCTTCCAGGAAGCTGGCACGGATAAGCGGACGTCAGGGTGTCGCGAATGTGCATCGAAACGGCCAGCCTTTTGCAACGAACTTACGCGACAGCCGCGCACGTGAACGCGCTGCTCTGGCGAGGGTGGTGCGGAACTTAGCACCTCCGCGACGAGCCCACGGTATCTCGCGACCAACCTCGGATGCACCACACCGCATCGGCTGTACCGATAACGGATGCTGCCGCATTGACTGGAGGTTGCCAATTCGACAAGGGGTTACCATATCGGTAACATGACCACCACACCGACATTGCTCCCGGTTCACGCCGATACACCTACGGTGCTGTTGATCAGCCTGTTTCGCCTGAATGGGTCGCTGTTGGCGATGGGCGACCGATTGGTGGCAGATCTCGGCCTCACCAGCGCGCGGTGGCAGGTGCTTGGCGTCGTCGCCAACACGCCGGTGCCGTTGCCGGTCGCCTCGGTCGCCCGTAACATCGGCCTCACCCGGCAGGGCGTCCGTCAGGTGGTGGGCGAGCTGGTAAAGAGCCGCTTCGTCAGCCTGGAGCCCAACCCGCATCACCGGCGCGCCAGCCTGGTCGTACTGACGCCCGCAGGCCGCGCGGTTCACGGTGCGGCGAAGAAGCGCTGGGATCGATGGACGCAAGGGCTGGTGGACGGCGTTCCCGACGGTGAGCTCCGGGCCACCGCCGGTCTGCTGCAAGGAATGCTGGAACGCCTCGACAACGATGCGGACGAGCAGGAGGGGCGATCATGATCGTCGAAGCGCTGACCCTGATGGTGACGAGCGGCTTCGCCGTCGCTTGCGCGTACATCAACATCGTCGAGCAACCCGCGCGCCTGCCACTGTCGCCTGCGGCCCTGCTGACGCAGTGGCGGGTCAGCTATCACCGCGGGACCGCGATGCAACTATCGCTCGCCATCCTCGCCGCGGTGCTGGCCGTCATCTCCTACATCATCACGCGCGATATCCGCTGGCTCGCCGGCGCGGGGTGCCTGCTCGCAATCGCGCCCTATACGCTGCTGATCGTCATGCCGGTCAACCGGCAGCTGTCCGCCCTGACGCCCGGCGAGGCTGACAGACGAGTCGCGCTGCTAGTGCGCTCCTGGGGACGGCGTCACGCGGTTCGCGGCGCATTGAGCTTTGCCGCAGCGCTCATCTTCCTGTGGGCGATGCCATGACCGGCGTGCCGATCACATGCCGTCCTGGCCGAGGGGGATCATCATGCCTGACATCGTGATCGCATCCGGGGAGCAGGCCGTGCCAGCCTATCTCGGCATCCCAGCCGGAGATGGTCCGTGGCCGGGCGTGGTGGTGCTGCACGACGCACTAGGCCAGACCGACGCAAGCCGGGACCAGGTGGATTGGCTGGCCGCCTCCGGCTACCTCGCCGTGGCGCCGGACCTGTTCGCACGCGGCAAACGGTTGTTGTGCCTGCTCGCCGTCTCGCGGCAACTGGTGTCGCGACAGGGTACGGCGTTCGATGACATCGAGGCGGCTCAGGCGTGGCTGGTCGATCGCCCGGACTGCACCGGTCGGACCGGCGTGATCGGCTTCTGCATGGGCGGCGGATTCGCCTTGCTCAGCGCGACGCGGAAGGGCTTCGACGTGGCGAGTGTCAACTACGGCCCCGTGCCCAAGGACGCCGAGGCGCTGCTTGCAGGCGCATGCCCAATCGTCGGCAGCTATGGCGGGCGGGACCGGATGATGAAAGGAGCGGCAAGGCGCCTGGACGATGCATTGCAAGCGAACGGCGTCGATCACGACGTCAGGGAATATCCCAACGCCGGCCATGCCTTTCTTGAGGTTCATGGTGGCAAGCTTGGCTGGGTCATGGCCCGGCTCGGCATGCGCTTTCACGGTGCATCCGCCACCGATGCACGCCAGAGGATCAGCGCTTTCTTTGCCGACCATTTGGAAGGACCACGACCATGAAGCGCGAAACGGCAGGCCGTTCGCTTCTCACCGTCAATGCCGTTGTGGTGATGCTGGGCGGTTTCATGGCCGACATGGGCAAGACCCACATGCGCAACCCGCGCTGGCCGCCGCATGCCAAGTTCCACAACGCGCAGACGATCGGCCTCGGCGCGATGCTCGGGGCGGCATCTTTGTGGTTCACGTGGAAGGCGCGTCGTCCGGCCGATCTGGGCGTGGCGATCATCGCGGGGGAGGCGATCTACGCATCCTGGGTCTTCGCGACGCTGATGCCCGGCACCGCGTGGACCGACGCCGAGTTTCTGAAAGGCCGTCAGACGCTCGACCAGTTACCGCCCCAACTCTATCTGGGCGCAGCGATGAGCGCCGTTGTCGGCGCTGGAGCACTTCTGACCGCCAGCGTGTTGGGGCGAGGCCGACAAGCGCGCAGTCGGCTTGTCCCGAGCCGCACCCTGCCCCGCTCCCATTCTGATTGAGACCCCGGCTACCATGGCCGGCTTCGCAGGCGACATCATGAAGAGCCCACAAGCCGCCCGATTGTTTGCGACCATCCTTACATCGCGAAAGCGGGAACATGCGCGATGCGCGGAAATCAGCGCTTTCGCGACACGCTTGGCTGCGTGACGCGAAGCCCAATGAACGGCCGCTTTCGGGCAGCCCATATCTGTAGTGACCCGAGATCATCCGCGCTTCGGCGCGAGATCATCAGCGCTTCGCGCCCACAATCCCTGAGACTGTAGATTGCGTCCTGCCCGCATTATCTGAGACTCAACCGCGCTTGGGTGAGACGGGCGCGAGATCATCCGTGCCTGCCCATAAGTGGTGAGACGGCCGCCGGGCGCTCCGCAGCGCTGGTCAGGAAAGATGCGGTCCGGGGGGCAACCTTGCCTTGATTTTCGGTATGACTTCTCTGGCGTTCTCAGGCCCTCAAACATGCCAGCCGGCGACCGCCAGATTACCGAACGTTTTCTGTGCGCCTGACCAGGGCTATGTCGCAGAGGTATGGAAGATGGTCATAGCTGCATCAGCCGCTACGATCAGTTGCTGCAACTACAGCGGCTATGAGCACCGGGAGCAATCCAAGGCCACACAGCAGGGGCCATCCGCCTGCCGCCCACCCAAACCCAACCAGCGCCGACATGAGGCCGCCGCCAGCAAACATCGCGACGGTGTAGATCGCATTCAAACGGCTGCGGATGCTCGCGTCCAGGCGGTAAAGGATGGTGCGGCCCGAGATGTCGGCGACCACGGCGCCGATGTCGAGGATCACAAGGCCGACCGTCATTCCAAGCAAGCTGTGCCGGAACAGGGCCAGCAGAACCCAGCCCAGCGACATACCTGCAAATGCCAGCGTCCGCGCGCGGTGCGCCCCAGCGCTGTCGGCGGCCCGGCCGAACAGGGGAGCGGCAAGGGCAGAGACGGCGCCGACCACCGCGACCAACCCCACGGCCGCCGGCGACCAGCCGAAGCCCGGCCCCTGGAGGTAGAAGGCCGACCCAAGCCAGAACACGTTGAACGACCCGAAGCTCAGGGCCTGGCACAGGGCTGCGGCGCGAAGGGCGGGGATGGTCCGAACCAGGCGGGCCATCGACAAGATCAGACCTCGATAGTCGGAGGTCTTGGCTTGCAGGTTGGCGGAAACCGGCTGGACCAGGTGCTGCAAGCTAAGAAGGACACCCAGCATGACGGCCAATGCCATGCCGTACACGGCACGCCAGCCCAGGTAGGTGCCGATCACGCCTGACACCACCCTGGCGAGCAGGATGCCGACGATGACGCCGCGCGTGAGCAGTCCCGTGACCCGGCCCAGGTCTTCTGGGCGCGTCCGCAAGCTCGCATAAGGGGGCAGCACGTAGGGTGTGATGCTGGCCAGGCCGATCAGCATGCACGCGGCGGCCAGGATGGCTGTGTGTACGCTCACCGCTGCGAGCAGAAGGGCTGCCATCTGCACGGGGATGACTGCCAAGAGGAGGCGCCGGGCCGAAAGGGTGTCCGCCAGCGGCAGCAGGAACAGCACCCCCACCGCCACCCCGGCCTGCGTCAGCGCCGGCAACAGCCCGAGAAGCTTTTCCGGCATGGCGAGGGAGCCGCCGATCTCCACAAGCAAGGGCTGGATGTAGTAGCCGTTGGCGACCGACGCGGCGCAGGCGAGCGCCATGAGCGCGACGGCCCGGTCGCTCAGGAGTTCGCTGGGCGCCGGGTGCGCCGCTGGTTCAGCAGCGTCGTTCATTCTGTTGTTCACAACTGCCCTTCAACAAGGGTGAGCCAGGGCGGCGGCGGGTCCACGGCAGGTCCTCTCCATCATCGGGCGGCGAAGAACGCGGCGATCTCCGCCGCGGCCCGGTCCGGGTTCTCGCGGTGCGGGAAGTGGCCGACACCGGGAAAGGGCGCGAGGTCGAGGTTGGGAAAGGTTTCGCCCAGTCGGTCCGTCCACTCGTATGCGAACATCGGATCGTGCTCGGCCCAGCGGACGCAGGTCGGCAGCGGGATCGGCGGCAGGGTCGGAGCCTCGCCTTTCATCACGGCGACGCGGCTTGCGAACGAGGCCCGGTAGTGCGCGAAGCCGCCGGCCAGGTTGCCGGGCTTCTGGAAATTAGCCACGAACCGGTCCAGCACGTCGTCGAACGCATCCTTGCGGTGGGACCAGTGGCGCAGGAAGTGCGTGATGTAGATGCGGGTCGTCTCTGGCGACGCCCCGAGCAGCGCCGGCGCCAACTCGGTCTGGTGGAACGTCATGTACCAGGTCTCGGCGAGGCGGTCGGGGGCGCCCATGCGCGCGCCGATGCCGGGGTACACGAAGTCGAAGAAGAACAGGCCCGTCAGCCGCTCCGGCGCCATGCGGGCCAGGCTTTGCATGACCGCGCCGCCGATATCGTGGCCGACCAGCCCCACGCGCTCCAGCCCAAACGCGTCAAGCATCGCAAGTATGTCCCGCGCTTGGTCCTCGGGACCGAAAGGACCCACAGGCTTGTCGCTGTCGCCGAAGCCGCGCAGGTCGGGCGCGATCACCTGGAAGCGGCCGGCAAGCCGGGTCATCACCGGTTCCCAGGTCAGCCAGAACTCCGGCCACCCGTGCAGCAGCACGAGCGGCACGCCCTGTCCGGCACAGGCCACATGGAGGGTGGCGCCGTTCACCTGCAGGTTGATGTGTTCGATCATGGGTGCTGGCCCGGCAACGGGCAGAACGGGGGCGGGGGAACGGCTCGGCATCTGGAACTCCTTCTCCAGGCCGTATCTGCGTCCACCCAGCGTTGGCTATAAGAAGCCGAATGCGATACAGACTGTGAAGTGAAACTTCATGGTGATGGGCAATGCGCCAAACAGACCCCCTTGAGGGACTGCCTGTGTTCTTGGCGGTCGCCGAGTTGCTCAGCTTCAACGGCGCTGCGAGACGGCTTGGCATTTCGGCGTCGGCGGCGTCCCAGGCCGTTCGCAAGCTTGAGCAGCGGATCGGGATGCCGCTTTTGCGCCGGTCAACGCGCAGCATCAGCTTGACGGATACAGGCGCGGAGTACTTCGAGCGGGCAGGACCCGCGTTGCGCGACCTGCTCCTTGCCACCCAGGACATGGCCGGGCGGTCTGGGCAGCCATCTGGCCCGCTGCGGCTCACCATGCCCCGCTCTGCCTATGATGGGGTCGTGGCACCCGTGATGGCACGGTTCCAAGCGGCCTACCCTGCGGTCGGTGTCGAGATTGATGTCGAGGGACGGTTGATCGACCTCGTCGAGCATGGGTTCGATGCCGGGCTTCGCTACGGCGATCTGCTGGCGCGCGATGTGGTCGCCGTGAAGCTGCTGCCCGCAAGCGAGGCTATCCTAGCGGCCGCCCCAAGCTACCTTGAGCGCCGCGCCGCAGTGCGGTGCCCGGCTGACCTGCTGGACCATGCGGCGGTGGTGTGCCGAAGCCGGACCACCCGCCTGGTCCGGCCCTGGACCATCGAGGCGGACGGCAAGGCCGTGCAGACGGCCCCACCAGCCCGGACCATCGTCGGGGATCTGGTGTCGCAGATCGACCTTATGATTCGGGGGCTTGGCATCGGCTCTGCCGCAACGGCCAGCATCTCGCACCTTATGGATGCGGGCGCGCTCATCCGCGTTCTCCCCGGGTGGTCAACGCCCCTGGAACCGCTGTACCTCTACTATCCCGACCGGCGGCACCAGCCGGCGGCACTGCGCGTGTTCATTGACTTCGTCCGCACGAACCTTCCTCCAGCCTGATCCGTCTCACTTAATGTGGGCAGAGACGGATGATCTCGCGCCCGTCTCACCTGAGCGTGGGTTGGGCGCACGCTGCAGTCTCACGAGTTATGGGCACGAAACGCTTATGATCTCGCGCCGGAGCGCGGATGATCTCGGGTCGCTACACATATCGCAGCCTGAATGGCCGCAATTGGGCGAGAGCCGCCATCGTCAGGCCGCCTTCTCAGAAGCCTCGGCCGTTCGGACATAGGCGTAGAGGGTCGGCTTGGAGATGCCTAGCATCGTGCAGATTTTGGCGATCGGCATCGTGTTCTCGTGATAGAGCCTGACGGCGAGGTCACGCTTATCGTTGTTGAGCGCGGTCGGCCTCTCGCCCTTGGTTCAGGATGTTGTCACCGCTAGCGTGAGCAGAGCAGCGAACACGCCGAGCGGTACTGCATGCGAGAACTCCCGGCGGCGTAGGACCGTGACGATGGCGACGGCGATGATGACGGCACCAAGCGCCGTACCTACGCCGCGGCCGGCAGGAAGGACGATCAGCGCTGCGCTCACGATTTCCAGGCCGCCGGTCACGCGGCACCACCAGCGCGGGTAACCCCACCGGGCGAAATCATCCTGTGTGGCGCGCGTACCGATCGCATTGAACAGCCCAGCGCCGAAGAACGCGACGGCGAGCAGCCAGACCACGATACTGTGCAGCATCCCGGCACTCCTTCAACACGTCACGTGGGGGCAGCAGGCCGGAAGTCGGCGTCAGGCTGCCGTTGGGGCGTAGGAGCGCAGTTCGTCGACGATCGAGTGCCGCGACGGGCTCCATCCAAGCTCGTCCTGCGCCAGCTCGCCCGAGATCACCTGATCGCACGCGATCGCGTCCGCGAAGCCCCAGAGCGCTTGCCGTGCGTCTTCCAGCGGCCATTCCGCTACCCGGCCTTTGGCGCCAGCGCCCTCGCTCGCCGCACGCGCGATCTCGACGAGCGGGATGGCCGCACCATGGGCGCCGTTGAAGATCGAAGCCGCAGGTGCCTTTTCGAGCGCGAGCAGATAGAGGTCCGCCAGATCGTCGGCATGAACCGTCGTCCAGCGGTTCTTCCCGTCGCCGACGTAGCGCGCCGCGCCATGCTCTTTCGCGGAGCCGTACATCATCATCGCAGTGCCGCCCCAGTTGCCGTACACCCAACCCGGACGGATCACGATCGAGTGGACGCCATCGGCTGCGGACGCGAGGACTTCACCTTCGAGAGCCTGGCGGAAGCGCACCAGGTCGATAGGATAAAGCGGGCTGTCTTCGGTCGCGGGCGTGTCGCCGGTCGCTCCGTAGAGCAGGCAACCGCTCGTATAGACGAACCGCTTGGCCGTACCGCGCAGTGCGTCGATGATCGCGCGCGTCGCCGCTTCGTCATAAGCCGCCCTGTTCTGATCGCTGGGCGAGGCGGCGTGAACGACCGCGTCGACCCCGCGCGCGGCTTCGGCGATGCTGGCCGCATCGGCGAGATCGCCATAGACCGCCTTAAATCCCTGGTCGGCGAGCTTGGCCGCGCTTGCGTCGGAACGCGCAAGCCCCACGACCTCGTGCCCCGCTGACGCCAACCGGCGTGCGACCGCGCCGCCGATCAAGCCCGTCGCGCCTGTCACCAAAACCCGCATGTTCAGTACCTCTTTGCTTCGATGCAGCTGCAAAGAGCAGAGCGGCCAAGGGAAGGGAAATTGCGAGAAGTGATGTGGCGGTATCGCTGCCGCCGATGGTGTCAGGCCAGGGTAGAGACTTCGGCGATGCGGTCGCGCAGCCAGATCGTGGCGGGGTGGTCGTCCACCCGGCGATGCCACATCATCGCTAGCGGCCAAGCGGGCAGCGCGATCGGCGGCTCATGCACGGCAATGCCAAGGCTGGCCGCGGCGAACCGCCGAGCGACTCGCGAGGCGAGCGTCGCAACAAGATCGGTGTCCGCGACCACGAACGGCGCGACCAGGAACTGCGGCAGGCTCAGGACGATGCGGCGTCCGAGACCGAGCGTGGCCAGCTTGTGGTCAACGAGGCCCGTGCGGTCGCCTTCGGGCGATACCAGGAGGTGCGGGGCGGCTGCGAACGCCTCCAGGCCTGCGCCCTCCGCGAAGGCCGGATGGCCACGGCGCGCAATGCACGCAAAACCTTCATGGAGCAGCGGGCGGACCAGGATGCGAGCCGACGCTTCGACGGGGAAGCCGATCGCAAGATTCGCCTCGCCGTTGTCGAGCAGATCGAGAGCTTCGGTTCGGCCGAAAATACCGCGCACCCGCACACCGAGGCGGGGGGCCGCGGCAGCGAGCCGCGCCAGCAGCGGCGGCAACAGGACGAAGGCGGCATAGTCGGTCATCGCGACCGTGACTGTGTGATCGGCCGCCGCGGGATCGAACGTATCCGCTTGCAATACCTCCCGCATGAGGCGAAGCGCCGCCGACACGGGGCCGGCAAGGTCATCGGCGCGGGGCGTCGGCTGCATGCCTGTAGGTGACCGGACAAACAGTTCGTCCTTGAACACCTCACGCAACCGGGTGAGCGCCCCGCTCATTGCCGATTGGCTCAGGCCGATGCGCTGTCCCGCATGAGTGACGTGGCGCTCAGCATAGAGAGCGTCGAACGCCTTCAACAGGTTCAGGTCAAAGCCGGTTACATCCATCCGACGTTGATAGGGCACTAGGGTCAGCCACGAAACCAGCCGAGGTGTTCCCGATAGACGTTCGTTTTTGGGAAGCCGGTGCTTACATCGAGAGGAGGACGCTCTTTTCGCGTTTGAGCGCGCGCAGGGCGGCGGGCCGCTCAATCAACCGGTTCTTCATTGCCGTAAGATGCGTCAGCTCCTTGACCGGAAACCCCAGCTCGCGGCCCCAGGGGTAGAAGACGAGCGTATACGGGTCGGCGACCGTGAACCCATCACCCATGATCCACGGTCGATCGGCCAGCATGGCGTCCATCTCCTGGAGATAGGTCCAGAAGGTCGCCTTTCCGTCCGCCTTGAGCGCAGCATGCCCCGCTTGGTCGGCGACCAGACGCTCGGGATGCACGAACTGGCCGAACGCCGGATGCACGGTGCTGGACAGCCAGGCGCAGAAAGCGATCGTCCGTGCCCGGTCGAGTGCATCGGCGCCGAGCAGTTTGCTATCCGGGTACGCCGTCCCGATCCAGCCCAGGATCGCGGTGCTTTCTAGCAGTACGCGGCCGTCATCGAAGCGCAGCGCCGGCACCTTGGCACGCGGATTGATCGCCAAATAGTCGGGCTTGTGCTGTTCGTCGGTGAAGATGTTGACCTTCTTCGCCTCGAAGGTCGCGCCGGCTTCTTCAAGCGCGACGTGCGACGCCATCGAGCAGGCGAGCGGGCAATAGTAAAGGGTTAGCATGGGACGATCCTCGGGAGGGCGCGAAGATTGTAGAGCCGGCCGGACACCGGGGGCTTGAGGAGCATCCGGCCGGCTTTGCTTCAATACGCGACGGTGAAGCGCTCGCGATGGTGCTTGGGCCGTTCGGCCTCATCTAGCATCGCGACCGCATAGTCTTCGAGGGAGATTCGGCTCTCGCCGGCCTTGTCGGTCAGCAGCTCGTCCTTGCCGGTGCGGTAGCTGCCGCTCCGTGTCCCCGGCGTCAGCATGGCGGCGGGGCTGAGGAACACCCAATCCAGCTCGGTCTCATCCTGGAGCTGGTCGAGGAAGGCGGATGTGGCGAGCGCGCCCGCCTTCCACTCGGAAGGAAAACCGGGCTGGTCAACCACCCGCTCGCCGTTCGGCAGCTTGAGCGATCCGGCTCCGCCCACGACGAGGAAGCGGGCCACGCCAGCGCGCTTCACGCCGTCCACAATGGCCCTGGTCGCCGCGCCCGTCGTGTCTCGCCCCGGATTGTAGGAGCTGATGATCACATCGTGGCCGGTGACGTGTCTTACCAAGGCGCCAGGATCGGTCGCGTCGGCCGAGACGGCGGCAAGGCTCGCATGGTCGGCCAGCTTGGAGGCATCGCTGACTATGGCCGTCACCTGATGGCCGCGATCGAGCGCTTCGGCGAGAAGCTTGGCGCCGACATAGCCGGTGGCGCCGATAAGAGCGATTTTCATGGTTGGTCCTTTCGTCGGGTGGAGTGAGCGCCGGTCATCCGTGCCACAGGTCAAGTTGCAAAAGGGGCCGTCACGTGGGCGTTGACCGCGTGCAGGAAGGCGTCCGGACGGCCGTAGAAGGGTTCGTGCTGGATGTGGATCAACTCGACGCCGCGTTCCAACAGGAAGGCGGGAAAGCCGCGCAGCCCGGCCTGCTGCATCACACGGCGGGTGGCGGCGATGTGCTCGTCCACCCGCATGGCGGCGAGTGCCCGGGCGAACTCATCCTCCGCTAGGCCGATCGAGCCGGCCACGGCGGCAAGGGCTGAGGGCTCCACGACGCGGCGCCCTTCAACATAGTGAGCACGCTGGATCGCATGCATCATGCGCAGCTCGGCGTCTTGCTCGATCGTCCCGGCGGCAAGAACCGCCGCGATAGTCGGGCGCGACCAGAAGATGGTTTGCGCATCCATGAGCAAGCCGTCGAGGTAGGCCCTGCCGAACGTCATGCCGGTCAGCTCGGCGATGCGCGCGTCGCTCTGGCGGATATAGGCGCGCTTGTCAGGTGCTAGGCCGGTTGCAGGCTCCCACAACCCGCCCCCGTGCAGGACGATCGGGATGCCCGCGTTCGCGACAGCCTCGACCATCGGCGTGACGGCGTAGCACCACCCACACAGCGGATCGTGGACATAGTGAAGCGTCGGAACGGTCATGCTTGCCTCGTCATCCGCTTCCAGTTGCACAGTGCGGAGCGGTGAGGCTGTTATATGATGTTCAATCGAAGGCGATTAGACGCTTATCTCTAATACCACATTCAAGGCTGGCTAATAGATGCCCGACCTCAAGTCCTACGCTGTCTTCGCCGAGACGGTCGCAGCCGGCTCGATGAGCGCGGCGGCGCGCCGACTGGGCCTGACGCCATCGGCGGTGAGTCAGATCATCGGCAATCTGGAGCGACAGGCCGGCGTCACGCTGCTCCACCGCTCGACGCGCCGGTTGACGCTGACCGAGGCGGGCGAGCGCGCCTATCCTCACTGCCGGCGGTTGCTGGAAGCCGGGCAGGCCGCGACGGCCTCACTCGACCAGGCGCGCGATGCACCCAGTGGCGAGCTGCGGATCGCGGCCCCGGTCGGGTTCGGGGCGCATGTCGCACCCGCGCTCGCGCCGGTCCTTGCCGAGTGGCAGCAATTGCGGCTGCGGCTGATCGTGGACGACGCGCTGATAAACTTGGGCGAACAGCGGATCGACATCGCGCTTCGGGTGGGTGACGCGGGCGAAGGCGGGTGGACCAGCCGGAAGCTGTGCGACCTCGACCTAACCCTGTGCGCGGCGCCGGCCTATCTCGAACGCCACGGCTTGCCCGAGCAGCCTTCCGACCTCGCCGGCCATCTCTGGCTGGGACTCGATCGGGAGACGCCAGAGAGAATCGCGGCAGAGGATGCCGCCATCAGCTTTGGCCTCCATCTCGACGATCGCCATGGCCGGCACGAGAAGATCGAGGTGCCGATCCACGTCGCCACCACCAACCAGATCGCACTTCAGCAAATGTGCGAGCAGGGCATGGGGCTGGCGCGCCTGTTCTACGCTGACGTGCGACCGGCGCTGGAGCGCGGTTCTCTATCGCGGGTGCTGCCGCGCTGGCACTTGCCGTCAAGGCCGGTAACGATGCTGACGCCTAGGCGGGACAACGAGCCGGCCAAGGTCAGCGTCGCGGTAGCAGCGTTGGAGCGGCATTTCACAGCGCGGGAGGGCTGATTATCACTTTCCCAAAACTCGACCGTTGAATGGGAACGACAGCGCTTTCCCACAATCGTCGTAATTGGGAGAGGCTGTCCTTTGTACGACGACAGACGTCCGACTTGTTCAGGCTCTTACGAGAACCGCTGTAACGATGATCTCGACGGCATGACGGGGCGTGGCAGGGCCCACCCCGTAGGTGGCGCGAACAGGTTTGCCGACCTCGGCCACCCACGCGTCCCATGCTTGGTTCATAGCATCATAGCTCGCCATATCGGCTAACAGGATAGTAGCTCGGAGGAGATGGTCGCGACTGCTGCCGGCTCGGTCCAACAGGTCGTTGATCTTCGCGAGCACCTGTTCGGCCTGCACCTCCACACTATCGCCCGGTGTGCCGACCTGCCCCGCCAGATAGACAATATCGCCGTGGATTATGGCCTGACTCATCCGCTCGTCTTGATCGATGCGAACGACCGTCATGCTACACTCTCCTGTCGCTTGTCGGCCAAATGTGCGCGTAACCAGCTTTCAGCATCGGTGACAGCGATGTTCTCTCGTGCGTTGAAGGTCTGCGCCTTGTTCCACCACATACCGCGCCCGATTGCGAATACTGCCCGGTAACGGCGCATGGTATCGCCGGGGGAGTCGGCAAGGTCGGCCATTAGGTCCGGAACAGTCAACACTTCCCTGTCGATCGAACGGCCAAGCAAATGTTCTACGATCTTTGCGAGGCGGGCATACGTAATCGTATCGCCCGCTAGATAGACTACCTCGTCCGAGAACTCTGGTTCGGTGAAAACGATCTCGGTCGTAAGCTGCCCGATATCTTCGGGCGTCGTGACGGTCACCGCATTGTCCCAGCTACCCAGAGCACGCACGACGCCTTGATCCAGGTCCACGACGCCGAACGACGGCTCGAATAGGAAACTGGTGAACATGCCGACTGACACGATTACCCAGCGCATGGCGGTCTGCTCGCGCAGCAGGCCACGCACGTCAAGCTGCTCATCGAATAACGGTTGCGGACTGCCACGCCCGAGCGCGTCATAATCCGCACCGAACTGCCACGGAAAATAGCGTCTCACACCAGAAGCAAGCGCGGCGCGTGCCAGCTTAAGTTGCATCCCGGACCCGACCGCAAACCCGATACAGCTTACAATCGTGTCATAGTGTCCAAAGAGAGCAGCCAGTTCTGCTTCCGATGCTGCCGCGATGTCGCATACGACGGGACGGCCTCCTGTCTGGACGAAATCAGTGTCGGAGTTGCGTGTCGAGCGCACCAAGACGTCGATGCGGATATCGGTTTCGGCGGCTCGGGGCAGCATCGCGCGTAGCACCGCATTGCCGAGTTCGCCTGTGCCAATAACGAGAATGGGGCTGCGGTCGTCCTCGGGTGGCATGGTCGCTATCTCCTTTGTCGAGAGAAGAGATAAGCCCTAAGCAGTCTCGTTGTAGCTGGCTGGCCTGTCCGCGCTTTGCGGACGGGAACGTCCGCAATATAAAGGGGTCGTGATCGACGACAGCCTGCCCGATCTGAGCAGCCTCCGCACCTTTGCACGGATCGCGGATGAAGGCAGTCTCGCCGCCGCAGGGAGAAGCGTCGGCCTTTCTGCATCCGCCATCGGCAAGACGTTGACGCGATTGGAGGCGAGGCTTGGCGTGCGTCTCTTTCATCGTAGCACGCGCAGTCTAACCCTGACGGAGGAAGGAACTGCCGTACTGGCGCGAGCGCGCCGGATTGCGGCGGAGTTGGAAGGCTTGCAGGGGGAGCTGTCCGGCCGGGCCTCATTGCCGTCCGGCCGGCTCCGGTTGAGCCTGCCGCTGGTTGGCGAACCATTCCTTGGAATGTTGGCTTCCTTCTCGATGGCGTACCCGGCAATCGACCTCGATATCGACTTTTCCGATCGCCAAGTGGATCTGATCGGAGAAGGTTTTGATGCCGCGATCCGAAGCGGCACGGTGCGCGACGCGCGCCTGATGGCGACGGCGCTTGGTAGCTTCCGGATGGAATTGGCGGCTTCTCCGGCCTATTTGGACGCTTGGGGCACGCCAGAACACGTCACTGCTCTTGCCGGCCATCGGTGCATCGGGTTCCGCTTCGCGCATGATGGGCGGCTTGGGTCGTGGCCACTCGACGGCGAGACCAAGCTGGAACTGCGGTACGTGATCGTATCTAATGACCTTGAGGCTCGCGTGGCGTTCGCGGTGGCGGGAGCCGGGGTCGCGCTGCTTCCTAGCTTTGCGCTGGTCGAACCTCTGCAAACAGGCCGCTTGGTGCGCATCCTCCCTAACGTGGGTACGACGGTGCCATTGACCCTGATTTGGCCGTCCAGCCACCATCTCACGCCCAAGATGCAGGCCTTCTCAAATTTCATAGCGGAGCGAGCGAGGCGGCTTCTGGCTTAACCAGCGCATTGTCCATCAGTCGAGCCAGACAGTGGCTATCAATGTTCTCGAAAACGGTCCCTTTCGGGAAGGGTGCTGGTGCTGCTTATCGATGCGTTGTCGGGAAGCACGCGCAATTCCTGCCTCCCGGCAGGACGCCGTTCAGGCGGCCTCAGACGTGATCGCGTTCTGGAACTGGGCAAGGAAGTCGTCGCGGCCGATCTGGCCCATATCGACCGCTTTGGCATTGCCGGCAGCGATGAAGGTCACATCGGTGATACCGATTACGTTGAGGATCAGTCGGAGATACTGGGTCGCGATGTCTCGGTCGCGGATGGGGGAGCCCTCGGTATAGACGCCGCCGGAGGCGAGCAGCACGGTCGCCTTCTTGCCGGTGACGAGGCCACTACCGTCCATGCCGAGCGTCAGCCCCTTGCGCACGATGTGATCAATCCACGCCTTGAGCGCGGCGGGCACGTTGTAGTTGTAGACCGGGGTGGCGATCACGAGATGGTCGGTCGCCAGCAGCTCGGCGACGAGTTCGTCCGACAGGCGCAGCGCCTCCTTCATTTCGGGCGAGTGCTGCTCAGGTGGCGTGAAATAGGCTTGAAGCCAGGGCGCGGTCACGAACGGCAGGTCGGTCTCCATCAGGTCGCGATCGACAACCTCACCGTCAGGGTGCGCCGCCTGCCATTCGGTGACGAAGCGGCGGGTCAGCCCGCGCGAGATCGAGTAGTCGCCGCGCGAGCTGGTTTCGACGACGAGAAGCCTGGTCATGGGTGTTCCTCCTTGAGTGTGGGGGTCAGCCGAAGCGAAAGCCGGAAATCGGCTTGCCGAGCGCATGGCCGTGGAAGTGGACGATGCCGGGCTCGCCCGACGCGGCACCGGCCGCGACCATCAGCGGCAGCAGGTGATCCTCGTGGGGTTGCGCGTCGCGGGCGCCGGGTGCTTCTTCCCAGCGGACCAGCGCCTCGTCGCGCGTCTCGCCGGCGATCATCGCGGTGCGCAGCCAGGCGTCGAAGGCTTCGGCTTTCGGATCGGGTGCTCTCCCGCCGAAGAAGCCGCGCATGTTGTGGTAGGTCTGCCCGCTGCCGAGGATCAGCACGCCCTCGCCGCGCAACGGCTTGAGCGCGCGTCCGATCGCAAGGTGGGCGGCCGGATCGAGGCCGCGTTGCAACGAGAGCTGCACCAGCGGAATGTCGGCGCCGGACACCATCACCTTGAGCGGCACGAATACGCCGTGATCCCAGCCCCGTGCTGCCTCAATGCCGTTGGCGATGCCGGCGGCCGACAGAAGGTCGCGCACGCGCGCCGCCAGTTCAGGCTCGCCAGGCGCCGGCCAGGTCAGCCGGTAGGTGTAGTCGGGGAAGCCGCCATAATCGAACAACAGCGGCGGGTGTGCGCCGGCATTAACGGTCGGGACGCTCTCTTCCCAATGACCGGAAACGGCGAGGATGGCACGCGGCTTCTGGGCAAGCGTCGCCATAAAGTCGCGCAGATAGGTTTCCAGCTCGCCCCACGTCTCGCGCATCGGCCCCGGCTCAAGGAAGAAGCAGGGCCCGCCACCATGGTTGATGAAGAACGGCGGTTGCATGACCTACCTTATGGTCGCTGGACGCTGTTCGCGGGAGCGATAAAGATGTGATGATCCTCATCGGCTGGAATGATGGATGATCGGAAGCCTGACCTTTGACCAGCTTCGCGTGCTGGTGACGATTGCGGAGACGGGCAGCTTCTCTGCCGCAGGCCGCAAGCTCGGGCGCGCGCAATCCGCCATCAGCCAGGCCATAGCGACGTTGGAGGATGTGCAGGGCGTCACACTCTTCGACCGGTCGGGGTTCCGGCCTGCGCTGACCGACGTGGGCCGCGTGCTGGTGGGACAAGCCCGCACCGTCCTGTCCGGTGCCGCCCGTTTCGAGGCGCTGGCCGCCGGCACGCGCGAGGGGCTTGAGCCCGAGCTGGCTATCGCGATCGATCCGCTGGTGCCAACCGCCGCCTTCATTGACAGCCTGCACGCGCTACGCGCCGAGTTTCCTTACCTCCCCGTCAGCTTCTCCACTGAGGGGCTGGGTGGGGCCGAGCGAAGGTTGCGCCGGGGGGATGCCGCGCTCGCGCTCTGTATCCTACTCCCGAGCGTGCCCGACGACGTGGCGGCCCTGCCGCTGCTCGGTATCAACCTCATGCCCGTCGTATCGCCGGCTCACCCCCTGGCCGAACTAGGCCGGCCGGTGACGCGCGCCGACCTAGACGAGCATATCCAGCTCGTACTGTCTGACCCCGCCGCGCCTGACGGCCCGAGCTACGGCGTCATCGGCACCAAGGCCTGGCGGTTCGTGGAACTCGGGCGGCGATTGGACTTCCTGCTGGCGGGTCTAGGCTGGTGCCGGATGCCCGAACACCTCGTTACACCGTACCTGGCCGATGGTCGCCTTGTCTCCTTGGCGATCGAAGGCGATCCCGCCCGCGGGACGGGGCCGCTGATGATCTACGCCGCTCACATGCGGGATCGTGCCCTCGGCCGAGCCGGCGGCTGGCTCCTCAGCGATCTACAGGTTCGCCTCGCCTGAGACAGCCGATTCCCAAAACACGATCCCAATCGGGAAAGCCGGCCCGTTCCCACGGGGCGTTCGTTCCAACGAAGCGCTATTGGCCAGTTGCTGCTCACTCAGCCAATCAATCCCGCCTACGGGATGAACTTACCGCTGTTCCCGGTAACTACGGTTTGATCACCGTTAGCTTAAACGGCCCAGCGTTTTCCGCCGCATGCGCGACGGCGTCGTTGGCTCCGGCCAAGGGGAACGCCGTTACTGCCCAGTGGCCGAGGTTCAGCAACCCGCCGCGAACCAGACCGACCAGGCCCGGTATGGCGGCAGTGTCATACATCCATTGGCCGCGTACAGTGATCAGGTTGCGCATGATCCATGGATAGGGCAGCGCCAGGTCCTCGCCGCCCAGCATGCCTACGCCGCCCATCAGCACGGCCCTGCCGCCCTGTCGCAGCGTCATGATGGCCGCACGCGCCACACCGGCGCTTACAGATGGCGGCAGGAAGTCCTGTACCGCGTCGATCGGCCCTGGTGCCGCCTTCTGCATCGCGAGTGTGTCTGCCGCTGCGTCACCCGTGAGCTGCACCGGCACCAAGCGTTCGCCGAAGCGGCGACGCAGGTCGTCCAGCACCGCCGCATTGCGTCCTGGCGCCACCACGCAGCGCGCGCCCATCGCTAGCGCCAACGCAACGGTAGCCGAGCCGAAGTTGCCGGTCGCTGCACTCACCAGCAGCGTTTCGCCGGGCCGAAAATCCATTGCCAGCAAGCCACCATAGGCGATCAGCAACGCGCCGACCGCGCACCACCGGCCAGCATCCTCCGGGTCGATGGTGCCGATAGGTGCGGCATTCTCCGTCGGTACGCGGACCTGCTCGGCGAACGTGCCGTCGCGGAAGTAGCGCTGAAGCTTCTGCCCGCCCTCGCCTCGAGCGCTCGCGCCTTGCAAAGTGATGTCGGGCGTGGGCGCGCCGTCGCGCGATCGCACCGTGGGATCGCAGAACACCCAATCGCCGGGCTGCAATCTGGTGGCGTCCGGACCGACCGCGCGCACCCGGCCGATAGCGCCGGCCCCCGGCACCACCGGCGTCGGCAGCATATAGCGCCGTGCGCCGCTGAGAACCTCGGCCGTGTAGGACAGCACCGGCGCGGCGACGACGTCCACTATGATCTCACCCGTACCGATCACCGGATCGGGCGTCTCCTTGACGCTCAACGGCACCCCGAACTCGGGTAGAACAGCGGCCTTCATGTGCGAACCTCCCGGCAGACGAAGCCAGAAGAGTAACATTTCGGGATTTGGCAGGAAGAACCGGCACGATACTGGTCTTCGGCGATACCACATACGGAGCATGGCATGGCTGAAAACCGTCCCTTCGGAGACTTCCTGCGTTCCCGCCGCACGCGCCTGCCTCCCGATACGATCGCCGGCGCAACCCGGCAGCGGCGCCGCACGCCCGGCCTCAAGCGCGAGGAAGTGGCGCAGCGCGCCGGCATCAGCGCCGAATGGTACGTAAAGCTAGAGCAAGGCCGCTCTGTCTCTCCATCGGCCGAAACCGTGGAGGCGCTCGGCCGCGCCCTGCTGCTCGATAAGGTGGAGCTGGCTCATCTGCGCTCGCTCGCTGCGGCAGGCGGACGACAGCCGTTTCGGCTCGAAGAAACGCCAGACGTGCTGCGTCGCATCGTCTCCAGTCTGCCGGAGCCTGCCTATGTCACCGGGCAACGGTTCGATGTGCTGACCTGGAATGGCGCCGCTGCCGCGCTCTTCGGGGACTTCGGCCAGGTTGGGGCCGAGGACCGCAACATCTTACACTGGATGCTAACCGATCCGGCCGCCAGACGTGTCTTCGGCGGGACATGGGCAGAAGAGGCGCGGCGCGTCGTGTCGTTGTTCCGCGCGGCACACGACCTCTGGCCCGGCGACACGGCCTTCGTCGCCCTCGTGGACCGGGTCCGCGCGAGCTGCCCGGAGTTCGACGGTTGGTGGTCCGAACACGGGATAGGCGCACCGGTATCCGGCACCAAGTACCTGCGCCATCCAGCGCTAGGCGTCGTCCGCTACGAGTATGCGAGCTTTCAGGCCAACGACGACCCAGCGCTCAAGCTGGCCCTCTACACGCGGCGCTGAGAAGCTTGTGGACAATCCGGCGACCTGGATCAAAGGATGCGGGCCGCACCATATAGCCCATTCCCGTTTCTCAATCATTTGGAAGAATGGCAGGCGCTAAACGTGGTCGGATGACAATCAGCCCGACCCTCCAGGTGTCATTGAAAAGGATCGGCACCATCATGAACAGCGCATGACCCGTGGTGGATCATCGCCAGTGCGGCGGTTGCGCTACACGGGGCTGATCCAGGCCACGTGGCAGACGTTGCTCCTTTCCCAATTGACCATCCTGTCGGGAACGCGTCGGCGGCGGTTCCGATCATCATTCCCAATTGAGAACGCTCTGGCCTTCTCGATCGCCGGTTTCGCGAAAAAGCCGGATCGGCAGGAAGCGCTCAATTCCAGTTATTCATACAATGTAGACCGCTGCTTCCAGAGCTCTATTCGGTCTGCTGTTTGTTTTGGCCCCAAGCCATTGTGCCTATCAGTCCGGCGACAAGCATCACCGCCGCATCCATGTCGGTACGACGGTGCCGGACAAGGTAGAGCGAAACAGGATCGATCGCGATGGGCAGCGCGCGAGAAGTCAGGTGCGCGGCGGCGATGGTGGCCATGACACCCATTGGAAAGGTGCCGACCAAGTCGGTGTGACACAATAGTTCGAGCGCGTGGAGGAAGGTGGGAGCGACGACGGCGACGCGCCGGCTGCGTCCGATGCGGGTCAGGGCGGCATCGACCGATCCTCGCGGATCACCACGGCCTGACACGACGACATGCGGAAAGGCGAGCCACTGCTCGATGTCCAGGATTTCGGCCGCTGCCGCCGGATGGTCGTGCCGCATGAGCACCGTGTAAGGATAGGTGCCGAGCACCTCGGTTCGTAGCGACGCGCCGAAAACGGATGCGACGGCCACGACCAGGTCCACTTCGCCGCGCTCTAGCCGCTTGACCTCATCGCCGGCATGCCACGGGTGGAAGATCAGGTTGATACCGGGCGCCCGCCGCGCCAGTTCCAACGTCAGCGCGGCGCCTAGCGCCGCGGCGGGAACGTCGGACGCGACCAGCCGCACGGCGCCGCGAAGGTCGGCCATGTCGGTCGCAGCAGTAGAAACGACGGCGGACAGCCCGGCAAGGGCGGCTCGCAGCGGCTCGCGCATCGCGTCGGCTCGCGGCGTTCTACGAAGGCCGCTAGGCGGAGCGCGCACCAGCAACGGATCGTTGAACAAGGTCCGCGCGCGTGCCAGCGCATTCGAGGCCGCCGGTTGGGACAGTCCAAGCCGCTCCGCTGCGCGGCCGACATGCCCCTCGTCGAGAAGCGTGTCGAGGATCACGAGCAGGTTGAGGTCAACGTTTCGCAGCTTCACCATTTGAATGACCTACCATCACAAACATCATTTTGCCCAATGTCGGTCGAGCCGCCACCCTGATGCCGATCCAGGAGGCCGCGAATGATTACCGTGCTGCTGCTCGCACATCCCGACTTCGGCGCCTCGCGGGCGAACCGTGCATTGTTGTCCGGGCTGATTGACGTGCCCGGTCTGGAAGTGGCCGAACTTTACGCGCTTTATCCCGATGGCCGGATCGATGGTCGGGCCGAACGCGAGCGGTTGCTGCGCGCTACGCGGCTGGTGTTCCAGTTTCCCCTTCAATGGTATTCGACCCCCTCGCTGCTCAAGCAATGGGAAGACACGGTGCTGACGCCGCTATTCTACCTGGAGCCGGAACTTGCTGCGTCGACGGCAGGCCTGCCGCTCTTTGTGGCGACCACCACGGGCGGGCCGCCCGCGAGCTACAGGCCGGGCGGCACGGCGATGACGATCGACGAGCTGTTCGCGCCGCTGAGGGCAACGGCGCGCAAATGCGGATGGGAATGGCAGTCGCCCTTCGCCGTGCACGACGTGCGCAACCTGGACGACGCGGCGCTGGTCCGCGCAGGCGAGGATTGCCGCGCCGCGCTGTTGGCGACGCCGATGCTCGGTAGGCAATCCGCAAGGGTCGCGTAACGTGCCGGGACCGGGGCTACGTTCTGGCGGAGGCGATAGGCAAATGGCACGGCCGTTCAAGATTTTGGTCGAGCAGGATGTGCTGGACGATCTTCATCGGCGGCTTGACCTGTATCGCGCGCCTTTTGCGACCGAGGATCGCGGTTGGGAGGACGGGATCAATTTGCGTTACCTGGGCGAGCTTGTCGCATACTGGCGGGAGCGCTTCGACTGGCTGACACAGGAAGCGACGCTCAACCAACTCCACCACTATATGGCAGACATTCGTGGGACGGCGCTTCATTTTGTCCACGAACGAGGCCGCGGACCCGCGCCACTGCCTCTCCTCCTCGTCCATGGATGGCCGGACGGGTTCCAGCGCTTTGCTAGGCTGATCCCCCTCCTCACAGATCCGGCCGCTCACGGCGGCGCTGCCGCTGACGCCTTTGATGTCGTAGTGCCGAGCCTTCCCGGCTTCGGTTTTTCCGCCAGAGGCGCGGACGGCCCCTCCCTCGATAGCTTCGGCGACCTGCTCCATGACCTGATGACGAAAATCCTAGGCTACCGCCGCTACGGGGCTCATGGCGGCGATGTCGGCGCCATGGTCTGCGATCAGCTCTACCGGCGTCCCGGTGACGCGCTGGCGGGCATTCACTTGACCAACGTCTCCGTCACCGCCAGCACGGACGACACCGACGGTCTGACCGACGCCGAAAGAGACTTTCTAACCCGACGGGAGGACTTCCAGAAGCACGGCGGCGGCTACGCGCATATTCAGGGGACAAAGCCCTGTACACTAGCGGTCGGGCTCAACGACTCTCCCGCCGGTTTGGCGGCCTGGATCGTGGAGAAGATGCGGGCCTGGAGCGACTGCGGCGGCGATGTCGAGCGGCGGTTCGGCAAGGACGATCTGCTCACCAACGTGATGCTCTACTGGGTCACCGGGTCGATCGGCACCTCGTTTCTCGGCTATCGGGATATGATGAAGCCGGTTAGCCCGTTGACGGCCGCGACACACGATCGGGGAGCACGGAGCACAGCCGCGGGTTTTGCGATCTTCCCCAAGGACATTGCGAACGCGCCGCGGGAATGGGCCGGGCGCTTCTACAACGTGCGGCATTGGTCGGAGATGCCGGCAGGCGGCCACTTCGCGGCGTGGGAAGAACCCGAGCTACTGGCCGAGGATATCCGCGCGTTCTTCAGGCCTCTGCGCTGACGCCGGTCC
>JAABUX010002472.1_pt1 | contig 26102 bp, 19 predicted proteins | sample 5561851 | NCBI WGS metagenome assembly JAABUX01 (sample SAMN10711883, study PRJNA513361) | rock metagenome | isolation source: Antarctica rocks | place: Antarctica: Victoria Land, Richard Nunatak red sandstone | collected 2016-01-03 | reverse complement strand
TTGATGAGGGTATGCCCTCATCAAGCCATCTCTCAATGTATTCAACAAGGAGCTAAGTGAGCATGAATTATTCTAACGAGCTAACAGATCAGAAGTACTTTTTTCAGAGAAGGGTACGGATTGAGAGACAAAACGAAAGAGTGTGCCTAATTATTGCATGCCTACTTGGAGCGTTAGGATTACCCTTCGATTTTTCATGGACAGCGTATACCGTAGCAATTGTTGCCCTTGTCGCTGCTATGTTGCTAGGGCTTGCGCTTGACCGCTCTACGTGGCAAAGTCTGTCTTCAGTAGGAAACGCCCTTTTTCGCTTCTTGCTCGCGGTTCTCGTCTTCAGCGGAATATTGAGTGGCATTTATGTTTCAGTAGAGGCTGTGGTATCGTTCTTACCAGCACGATTTCCTACATTGTTTAATGGTGACTTGTCAACAGTGGGGGGGAGTATAGCTATGGCTATTGTAGCACTTGTTACTATGTTCATACTAAGTGCCGCTGTTGCGTTTGCCGTAGGCGGTATGGGACGACTAGCTAGGGATCGGCATGGTTTTTTCGTCCATGTCGGTTTCGCCGCGATCTTTGGTAGCGTTTTCCTTCACCTCTTCATTCAAATAGGCTTGAGTCTGTTGCATATCATAGATGTGATGGCAGAGACAGATGGTTTAGCATTATTACCCTTCTGCCTCTTATCCATTGTAGGTTGGTTCGTTGCACCATTTGGTGGACGATTTGGTGGGTTCCTACGCGTAGGAAGGCTATGGTCGCCAAGAGAGCAACAAGCATAGCGATAGAAATAGCTGATTGCAGAAAGAGGATGTATGCAAGAATTTAAACTGCCTGATCTTGGCGAGGGGATGCAAGAGGCCGAGGTACGCCGCTGGCTCGTCAAACCTGGCGATAGTGTCAAGCTCGATCAGCCTATAGTTGAGGTTGAGACGGATAAAGCCGTTGTAGAGATACCCTCGCCTGTTGCCGCACGCGTTGGCGATATTCGTGTACAAGAGGGCAATGTGGCGAAGCTTGGCGAGGTTCTCGTAACCTTTGAGACAGCGACACAAGGTTCATCTTCTACTGCTGGCAGCGCATCTCCAGCCGTTACAAGCAATCCTATTAAAGTCGAAGCAGCGCAGACGCGGCCTGTCTCGGTACCTGTAAGTACAGATGTGTCTACAACAAAGCATCGTGTACTCGCCGCCCCAGCCGTGCGTAAACGGGCCTTTGAACTGGGCATTGATCTGGAAAAGGTGACGCCCTCGCAGTCAGGTGGACGCGTCACAATGGAGGATGTAGAGAACTATGCGAAACGTCCCAGCGGTGATGGTTCAGTAAATGGCGTTGCGAAGGAAACTAGTGCGGGTAAGGTGGACCTGATAGATCAGGTCCGTATGGTTGAACCTGTAGCGTCATCCAGCCAAGGGTTAACGCAGGTTGAGCCGCGAGAGGTTATGCGCCAGGCAGGCGTGATAAATCAGGCCCCTACAGAGGAGCGTCAACCCCTGGTGGGTTTGCGGCGGCGCATTGCGGAGCGTATGGAGCGGTCCTGGCGCACTATTCCGCATGCCACCTCATTCGATGAACTGGATGGAACTGAGCTGGTCGCGTTGCGCAAGGTTCTCAAGCCTGTCGCTGAACAGCGGGGCATACGCCTCACTTATATGCCGCTGCTCGTCAAATTATTATTGCCAGCCCTCAAGGAGTTTCCTATCTTTAATGCTAGTTTCGATGAGGAAAAGCGCGAGATTATTTACAAACGCTCGTACCACATTGGCATTGCAGCCGACTCGCCGGAGGGTCTTCTTGTGCCAGTCTTGCGTGATGCCGACAAGTTGACCGCGATACAGATCGCCAAACAGCTTGAGCATCTCATCGAGGGGGCGCAAAAGCGGTCTCTCACGATGTCTGAGGTTTCGGGCAGCACCTTTACACTCAATAATATTGGCAGCTTCGGCGGCAATAGTGGCACACCGATCATCAATTATCCAGAGGTGGCGATTTTGGCAGTGGGGAGACTGCAAGAAAAGGCGATTGTGTGCAATGGTACAGTGGTGGTACGCACGATGATGCCGCTCGCCATGTCCTTTGATCACAGAGTAATTGATGGTGCTATGGCTGGCAAGTTCCTGACACGCTTCAAAGAACTGGTAGAGCATCCCCAACAACTGATGTTGGAAATGGTGTAGAGGCGCGATTATGGACATTAACAAATTAGGTTGGATACGCACGACGTGTAGGGGCCTAATTTATTACGCCCTCGTTCGGCGTGTGGAGCGGGACCAGGGCGTAATAAATTAGGCCCCTACACCCGTTCATCGTGTCCGCATTTAAAGGTAAATTTCCATTATTGCGTTCGTCGTCCCTATAGGAAAGGCACAATATCGTGGTTGTCGGTGATGTCACAACAGCGGTCGATGTTCTTGTATTAGGCGCGGGGCCAGGGGGCTATGTCGCGGCGATTCGCGCTGCACAATTAGGTCGCCATGTCACCCTGGTTGAGCCAGGACCAGCAGGAGGAACATGTCTCAATCGTGGCTGTATTCCGCTTAAGGCCCTTATATCTTCGAGTGAACGCTATCAGCGGACGTGCTCGGACGACCTTGCTACGATGGGCATTCATGCCGAGTCGGTCTCCTTCGATTGGGCGACGATGCAGACCTGGAAACAGGGTGTTGTAAATCGTCTTTCTGATGGTGTGCGCCGCCTGCTCGCTGGCAACCATATCGAGTTGGTAATGGGTACTGGTTGGTTCATCAATGCGCAGGAGGTGCGTGTCGAAGGAGAATATGGCTCACATCGCTTCAAATTTGATCACTGCATCATTGCTACAGGCGCTGCATCCATGCCTCTGCACGACCTCGTGTATGATGGGAAGCAGGTAGTGACTCCAGAACAAGCCTTAACGCTGCCTACATTACCTGAAACATTAAGCATCTTTGGGAATGACTATATCGCGTTAGAACTGGCAACGCTCTTCGCACGCCTTGGCGTCCAGGTCAAGCTCACCTCTCCTGGTGAGCAGATACTTGCTGATGTTGACCCAGCCGCGCTCCATCTCGTACAGGCTGGTTTACGCAAGTTGGGAATACAGGTCACGACTAAGGCGAGTGTTGATGCTATAAATGATCGGCCCCTGGTAATCTCGAACGGAGTACAACCAAATACACAAGGATTGCATCTCAACGATATCGGGATAAGTCTGACTGAGAGCGGTGGTATCCAGGTGAATACGATGCAGCAGAGCAGTATACTGAATATCTACGCTATTGGAGATTGTACTGGTGGGCGTGCTCTGGCGAGTGTGGCAATGAAGCAAGGCAAGATAGTTGCTGAAGTCTTATCGGGGCAGCGCGTCCAGTTCGCGCCGCTCGTCACGCCGCTTGTTGTGCACACGACACCTGAATTTGCGACGGTCGGCTACTCTGCTGAGGAGGCAACAAAAGCAGGATATACAATCAGTACAGGGCGCTTTCCGCTAGCTGCCAATGGGCGTGCCTTGACGCTGGGGATTGATAATGGTGTTGCGATGATCGTTGCGAGTAAGGACGACAGCATAGTGTTGGGGGCAACGCTCGTTGGACCTCGCGCTGGCGATTTGATCGGAGAGGTCGCGCTCGGTATCGAGATGGGCGCGACTCTGACCGATCTTGATGAGATACTATATACACATCCCAGCTTGAGTGAGACGATACAAGAGAGTGCTGAGAATGCGCTTGGAAGGGCTATACATATCTTGGCGAAGCACTGATGCAGAGGGAAAATCTGTGTCAATGCTTATCTTTTATATTAGTGTCTCTAAGATGACTTCTTAAACCCTTCCGCGAACCATTCTGGGCAACCTTCTTGGACGATTTGCTGATATATTTCTTTTGCTTTAAGCTGAAATATGTTCTGAAACATCCCAAACCTCATGAAGGATATCAATATCTATTTGGAATTTCCCCCTGTAGGGGCGCAATTGATTGCGCTCTGCTTTGCCGACGACCACGGGGGGCGCAATCAATTGCGCCCCTACGGGGAATCGTTCCCGGATTATTTTAGTAAAGTGTATCATAGACCACGGGGGGCGCAATCAATTGCGCCCCTACAGGGAATCATTTCCGGATTATTTTAGTAAAGTGTATCATAGTGGAACCTTCTTTTGAGCTAAACAGGATATTTTAGCAGGACTTTCCCCGCGTTACAGACGCGCCTAAAGTCTCCCTCACAACACTCCTCCAGATGCATAACAAAACTGTGTTTATCGCTTATCCTTTGCACATAGGTTACTGAACAAACTATCAAACATATTGAAGGAGAAGTCATGAGCACGCAGTTAATGCTCCCAGTGGAGCAGTCACAAGATACTTCACGCAAAGTTGTTATGGATGTACGCGACATCACCAAGAGCCTTCCGCTTGGTCGGGAACGCATCAGCATTCTGAAGGGGATTAGCTTTCAGATTGGAAGCGGCGAGTTCGTCTCTATCGTCGGACCATCCGGCTCCGGCAAAAGCACTCTGCTTGGCATCATTGCTGGTTTGGATAATCCGACGACAGGGCAGGTGCTGATTGACGGGATTGATATTACGCGTATGACTGAGGGCAAGTTGGCTCAGGTGCGCAACCAGAAAATTGGTATGGTGTTCCAGGCGTTTAACCTGATTCCTACTCTTACAGCGCAAGAGAATGTCGAGGTCCCGCTCTATGTTGGCAAGCATCCAGGCTCGCCATCGGCACGCGCGAAAGAATTATTGGATATAGTGGGACTTTCACATCGGCTTGACCATCGTCCGAATCAGCTTTCGGGTGGTGAGCAGCAGCGTGTGGCAATCGCTCGTTCGCTGGCAACCGATCCTGCCTTTGTAATTGCAGATGAGCCGACTGGAAACCTGGACGCTAAGAATGGTGAGAAGGTGCTTCAGATGATTGCCGACCTGCGCATACAGACGGGTAAGACCTTTATTATTGCAACACATGATCCAGTGGTGGCCTCGCATGCGGACCGTGCTCTGCGTATCGTAGATGGTAAAATTGCCGAGATCGACAATTCCAACGGCGTAATCACGCAGTAATGGGGGGCTTAACGGGGCGCGATAAATCGGGCCCCTACAATGGAAGGATGATACGACGATGAAAACTTCGATGTACTTCAACTATACGTCCCGTTCGCTGCTGCGAGGCGGGCAGCGAACAATTCTGGCAGTGTTCTGCGTGGCCGTTGGTGTGATGGCAATTGTAGCCCTGCAACTGGTAGGCTTCATGCTGCAAAGCTCGCTCACCTCGAACACGCGTGATGCGAATGGCGGCGATATCGCGGTAACCGCACAGAGCGCATCGTTCAAAGAGAGCGACCTGTCGTTCTTTTCTAAGCTCAAAAGCGATGGCACCATCAGCAACTATACTGCTGTCATTAGTGCAAATGGTTCTTTGAGCGCGGCGGGATCGTCATTCCAATCTTTTAGCGTAGATGCTGTTAATCCAAACAACTATCCTGTTGTCTCTCAGCCGACATTCGTTACTCCAAGCAACGGTAGTGTCTCAAGCCTGCTCACGAAGAATCAGGTCATCGTCACCCAGAACTTTCTCGACAAGTACCATAAAAAGTCGGGTGATACCTTTGACGTATACACCAAAACGAATGCCGGTTCAGGTCAAACGCTGCACGTAAAAATCGCGGGTGTCGTAGCGAATTCGGGCGTGTTTGCCCAGTCTGGTAATCTCGTACTCATCTCGACCCATGACTATCAAGCAGCAGCTACTACGACTGCATCTTCTTATAGTGTGGTTGATGTGACGACGGCAAATCAGGCCCATACCGACTCTGCGGTCAAGGCCATTAATAAGCAGTTTCCGCTTGTCTCTACACAGACGGTGGCTGATGCTCTCAAGGCACAGCAAGGCTCAATCGACAATATCAGTAAGTTCTTAGAGATCGCAGGTCTTCTAGCGCTCCTGATCGGTGGAGTCGGCATTGTTAACACGATGCAGGTCTTACTTTCACGGCGCAAGACGGAGATTGCTATGCTCAAGACGGCAGGCTACCGTCGGATGGACCTCTACTTACTCTTTGGTTTAGAAGCGAGCCTGCTCGGTCTTGTTGGTGGAGTCGTCGGAGCCGCTGCTGCAACTGGCGTGAGCTATATAGTACGCAGCCTGATGCAAAATATCGGCTTAACCGCTCCGTTTATCCTTAATCCCTGGACTATCGCTGGTGGAGTCGCCATCGGTTTAGTGACCGCGCTGATATTCGGCCTGATGCCTATTGTACAGGCAGCCAACATTCGCCCGCTGAATGTCATCCGCGACCAATCCGAGAGTAGAGGCGTGAGCAGCGTTGTCTTGACGATTGCCTTACTGATTATCCTCTCGGTTCTGTTCTGTGCTCTGGCGATTGTGATACTCAACAATGATGTACTGCTAGGTATAGAGGCGGTCTATGGAACATTCGCTTTCTTGCTGCTGCTGAGTGTGTTCTTTGGCCTGGTTGTCTTCGTTATCAGCAAGCTGCCTGTACCGGAACACTTTGATCTCAAGTACCTTGCCCTGATCCTGCTGGGTATGGCGGCATCGGTTCTGATGTACCTGGTACTGCCTGTGTTTGGTATACTCCTGTTCGCTGCATCGCTGATGGGTATCGTCATCGTCCTGTTGCCGCGTACCTGGAAGGTGAGCACGAAGATGGCCCTGCGCAATATCGGTCGTCAACGCACACGTACTACGACAACACTGCTGGCCCTGTTCATAGGTGTCTTCACAGTTGGCCTGGTGCTCGCTTTGGGACAAGACCTGCAAGCGCAGATCAGCAACTCGTTTGCACAAAACCTGACCTATAACGTGGTAACAACCACAACTGGAGCAGATACAACAACGCTACAAGCGAAACTTGGAACAGTGCCGGGCCTCGCAAAGACCCGTAAAGATACATTTACTCAAGCAATGCCGACTGCCATCAATGGAAAGCCATTGCAGCAAGTGCTGCCAACAGGAGACAACCGTCAAAAGGCTATCGGGTTCCTGAGCACAATGGAAGGGTATGACCTGTCACATGTTACCCCATCATCGACAATTTCACAGGGCCGTAACTTGAATGCCAGTGACGCAGGAACAAACAACGTTGTGATTAGTGAATTGCTGACAAGCTCTGGTCCGTTCCAGATGCATCTGAAACCAGGTGATACGATCACCCTTGCCAGTGCGGATGGTAAGACACTTAAAACCGTAACAGTTGTTGGCACCTATACTCGTAGTTCCGGCGTTGACCATGTCGGTAATGTGCTAGCAGCGACAGGTACTGTTAGTTCGCTTAGCTCGGCAAAGACTGGTATAACAACTGTCACGTATATGAAGATTGACTCCGCACAGGTAAACAATGCGCTGAACACACTTGGGAAGATTGTCCCGAATGCTACGGTGCAAAACCTGGCAGACATTGGTGCGTACATCGCGCAGTTGCTCAATAGCATCCTTGCTATGCTTGTCGCTATCGCCTCGCTCTCGGTGATTGCCGGTGTCATCATCATTGCCAATGCTGTCGCCCTGGCGATGCTGGAGCGGAGGCGAGAACTGGGTATCCTCAAAGCGGTTGGCTATACCAGTGGAACCGTCTTGAGCGAAGTCATGATTGAGAACGGTATCGTAGGTGCGGTAGGCGCGCTGATGGCAATGTTGCTGACAACAGGAGCAATTCTCCTGCTCGGAACTCTGCTCTTCAACCTCGCCTTCAGCGTATCGGCTTTGATAGTCATGAGCCTGATAGGGGGTTCGGCACTGCTGGCGATGCTCACGGCGGCCCTCGTCGCGTGGGGTTCGGTTCGTGTCCGCCCACTAGAGGTTCTGCGGTACGAGTAAAACAAGTGTCATGGATGGGCCTTGAGATGATAAGCCATCTCAAGGCCCATCCATGACACTTGCATATGTTATACTGAGGATATATCTATCCGCTCGTGATCGGGAAAAGATTATGATCATACAACGCTTCTTACGTTCATTTCGTCGTCTGCAATGGAAACTCACTTTCTCTTATACCTTGATTACGGTGGCAACCATTCTGGTAATCGAGATCATCCTGGTATCATTTTTGCTCTGGTATATTGGCTCTAACGAAAACCAGTTTTTTGCTAGTAGTGCATACACGCAGGCGCAGCAGGCGTCACCCTACTTTGTTTCTGACAAACCCAACGCTGCATCTGTAACAGCGTTCCTTCGTGGGCTTGAAACAGCGAACAATAATCCAATTTTCAATTCTTCCTCAATCTTTCTTACTGTTGTAGATACACAAGGGCATGTAATCGCATCTATCGGTGCGCATCCGACACTTTCCGACGACACATTGCAAGCCCAACTCTCGGCGCAAGACGCTCAAAATCTGCACACCGCACTTATCAAAAAGATAGGCTCAACAGGCTTATCTCATCAAGAAGTTGACAACAGCGCCATAGCAATCGCACCAATTGTGGGCTACGATCAACGGATACATGGGGCCTTATTGGAGCGGCGTATTCTTCCTGGTCGTTGGCAATTGTTCTGGCTCGTCTTTCCAGCTATTTTTAGAAGTGTAGTACCTATAACCTTGTTCTCCGCTATCCCTGGTGCGATTTTCGGCTTTGTGACTGCACGTAATCTTACAAGGCGGCTCAAAGGATTGTCTGCGGCGGCGGATAATTGGAGCCAGGGCGATTTCTCGGCACCGGCTACAGATACATCGGGTGATGAGCTAGGGCAACTTACGCGTCGATTCAACGACATGGCTGAACAACTTCAGAATCTACTGGAAACGCGTCAAAAACTTGCCACGTTAGAGGAGCGCAATCGGCTCGCTCGCGACCTGCATGACAGCGTCAAGCAACAAATCTTTGCCATTTCTATGCAGATCGGTGCGATAAAGGTGCTGCTTGGACGTGATACTATAGCAGCAAAGAAGCGCTTAGACGAGACCGAGACGTTAGTACGACAGGCGCAACAGGAATTAACCACGCTGATCAAAGAACTGCGCCCTGTGGCGCTTGAAGGCAAGGGGCTGGTTGAAGCCCTACGCGAACTCATGACACAATGGATGCAGCAGACGGGAATTATCGCCAAATTGCAGGTAGAGGGGCAGCAGATACTGCCACTTACCGTAGAAGAGGCTCTTTTCCGTGTCGCGCAAGAGGCACTGTCGAATGTAGCCCGCCATAGCAATGCAACGCTTGTACAGATGAAACTTTCTGTTGTTGGTGATACCGTCACATTGTCTATTGTCGATAATGGACAAGGCTTTGATAGCGCGCAGCGCAAAGGGCGCGGAGTCGGCCTGCTGTCTATGCAGGAGCGCATGAAGGCGCTGGGTGGAGGTGTACGTGTAGAAAGTAGCCCTGGAAAAGGCACACAAGTTATTGCACACTGCGAAAAGCTCGGAGTGAGTACAACTGATTCCGTGAGTGTGGCAGGAGTGTAGAAAGGGATTGTGCTAATGGGAGAACAGATCACGATTTTAATTACCGACGATCATGCCCTTGTCAGGAATGGTGTACGCACATTTTTAGAGCTACAACCCGATCTCCTGGTCTTGGGTGAGGCTGACTCGGGTGAAGCCGCCGTGCGCATGGCGGCAGAACTGGTTCCTGACGTGGTGCTGATGGACCTCGTGATGGGCGGCATGGGCGGTGTAGAGGCGACACGACAGGTGAAACAGGTCAGTCCCCACTCGCAGATCATCGTGCTTACCTCGTATCACGAAGATGAATATATCTTTCCGGCTCTGCGCGCGGGTGCCCTTTCCTATGTGCTGAAAGATGTGAGTCCAGACGAACTCGCGGAGACGGTGCGCAAAGCGGCGCGAGGGGAGTCTGTGTTACATCCTCGTGTCGCATCGCGTGTTGTTCAAGAGATTCGTGGTGCCAAGCGAGACACTCCTAATCTCTTTACGGACCTGAGCGACCGCGAGATCGAGGTGTTGCGCCTCATCGCGGATGGCCTCTCGAATGCCGCGATTGCTGATAGACTGGTGATAAGTGAAAAGACGGTCAAGGGTCATGTCAGCAATATATTAAGCAAGTTACATATGCTGGACCGCACACAGGCGGCGGTCTTCGCGTGGCAGCAGGGATTGGTTGATCGACATAATCCATAAGCGACGTTATCATTCAGAACAATTTACAACGTTAAAAGGAGCATCGTATTTTCATGCAAGGTACACAGCATTCCAATATTCTTCGTGTAGGTGTCATCGGTTTAGGTTATGGCGGCGAAAAGGCACTGCAAGCATATAGTAAAATACCCGATGTGAAGATAGTTGCATTAGCAGGGCTTGAGGAAGATAAGTTAGAGTACCTTGGTACAACCTATGATGTTCCGAACCTGTACCGTTATCATCATGAACTGCTCTCCCGTGATGACCTTGACGCGGTGAGTGTCTGCGTTCCCAATTATCTTCACGCTCCCATTGCCATCGAAGCTCTTGATCGTGGCATGCATGTACTCTGTGAAAAGCCGTTGGCACGAGCCACGGAAGAAGCAGAGGCGATGGTGCAGGCAGCGAAAAGGGCCAATCGCGTCTTGCAGGTTGTTTTCAATCACCGCGTGCGTGGCGATATACAGGTGCTCAAAGGCTACATAGACGAAGGGAAGCTCGGAAACATTTACTACGCCAAGGCAAATTGGATGCGGCGTCGTGGCATCCCTGGCGCGGGTACGTGGTTCGTGAGCAAAGAGATGGCGGGTGGAGGACCATTGATTGACCTTGGGGTACATGTGCTGGATATGGCACTATATTTACTAGGCGAACCCGAGATCGTAACGGTGAGCGCATCCACCTATGCCGAGTTTGGTAAGCATGGCAAAGGGGTAGATGCAAGCGCGCGAAAGTCTGGCGCGGGCAATATCTTTGAAGTTGAAGATCTCGCTACTGCCTTTCTACGGTTGTCCAACGGTGGTACCCTTCTACTAGAGTCCAGTTGGGCAACGCATAGTAGCGCAGGCGATGACTTCGGCGTGACGCTCTACGGAACTGAGGGTGGGGCTGAAATAGCAGTCAAGAACTACAGTTGGGAAGATACGCTGCGTATCTACACCGATGTTGCTGACACGCCAGCAGAGATACGTCCACGTCTCATCAGAGGCGAAGGCCATATGACGGTGGTACGTAATTTCGTCAACGCCATTGCAGAAGGTAACTGGTCACTACATGATGGAAGCGAAGGACTACGACGGGTGCGCGCAATAGATGCGTGCTATGCGTCGGCTTTGCAGGGGCGCGAGGTTGTAATAGGTGTGGAGTAGGAAGACCTTTCGTAAGCAATGCTATTCAAACTAAGAGGTCGTGTAGGGGCCCAATTATGGTCTTTGACAAAATCATCCCTCAGCCCAACGTAGGGGCGCGATTGATCACGCCCAGGGGGTGAAGGGAGCAACGCGGGCGCAATTCATTGCGCCCCTACGGAGATGTCCGTATAAAACTGTAAAACACCATTATTGTACCCGGGGAGCTCTTGAGCCATAACTATACAAGAGATGTTTGATATTATCGTAGCTTTTACGTCTTTAAGAGGGTAGAAAGATTCTATGCATTCTATGAAAGAGAAGAGCTTATGGGAGTCTTTAATGAGTTTTTGTTTAGCCTGGGACCTTTCTTTGGAGCTATGGTCGGTATCTTCTGGGTCTGGATGCTTATTGATTGTTTGAGCAGGGCAAAAGTGCGTAACCAGAGGGTCTTGTGGTTTATCCTCCTCCTCGTTTTCAACTGGATGGGGGCTCTCGTCTACTTCTTCACCTATGTGTTTCCTATGACGCCAGTATTCCGGCACGGCAGCACTCCGGTTAGGCAGGCACCTAAAAAGACATCGCCACCTCAAGCCGCACGTCCAGCGACAAGGTTATATCAGTCCTATAGGCAGGGTTATCAAGCGTACCAACCGACGTATAGTAGTGGTTCCACGCCTGCATCCTCTCCCTATCAGCAGGAAGAACAACAATATGCTGCCTCATATTATGAACAACCTCAGGCGATCTATCCAGAGTTGCCTCAACAGCAGTAGCTCAATCCCCTTCTCGTTAAGAACGAATTCCGTTACTGCACTATGAAGGGGCCATTCAGTACATTACGGACTAGAGAGCGTAATGCTTTCCTTGCCACCTGATGGCGGGAGTGGTTGCGATGGCGTATTGTGCTGGTTAAAGGTTTCCAGGGTGAGTGGACCATATGATACGTTGACTGGTGTTGTTGTGAACGAGTATGCTTTGATGGCTATGGACGACGGAGCGGGTTTTGCCGAAGGTGGGTCGAAGGCTGCAAATAGCTGGTCGCCCGCCCACATGCTGGTAAGTTCGCACTGAATTTCCTGCTTTTGTGCGTCCCTACTCATGGGCTGCGCTTGCAAGTCATAGGTATACGTTGTACGTGGGTGAGGTTGTTCCGAGTCCAGAAGACGCCAGCGTGAGACAAGCCATGAAGCGCCATTGGTGACGCGCTGCGCCTGTGGATCAAGAAGTTGCAGAGCGTTTCCAAATGAGCTAGGGGTCGGGGATGGCTCAGGTTTCGCTGTAACAACGTAAAGTTTGAACGGGTCTCCACTCAAACGTGTGGGTTGGTCAATCAACGTCGCGGTTGTATAGCGGCTCAGGAGAGCATCGACGAGTCCCCGGTAGGGTTGGACGAGAAACACGACTGGCCCGGTATCAGGGCTGGGAAGAACGAGGCAGTGCCAGACATCGAAAAGGGTCGTGGGGGTCCGCATCTGTTCGGCAAGGTAGCGCATGGATGTCGCGGTAGAGTAATCCGTGGAGATGTAGACTCTCTTCAGGTGTCGCTGTTGTGCCACCTGATCGGCCTCGGCCAGTGCATGTTGAAGTGAGCCAAGATCGTTGAAGATGGGAAGCGTCTGGCGATCAGAGAAGTTTCCTCTGCTCCCATCAAGAAGCAAAGTAGTGCTGCCGATTACTTGTGCGGCGATGGTGAGAGCGACCAAGGCGTACGTCCCATAACGTACTACACCATGCCAATTTGGATGGTACTGCCGAACGAACTCAACAAATTTGGTGATAAAGAGCGCGATCAGGATATACTGTCCTGGCAGGAAGATGAGGAAATAATGCGGCTCCAGATCAATGGTATGGCGCAGGAGCGTCGCGGGGAGCAGGACTTGCCAGATGAGCAGCAGCGCAAGACCTCGTCTCTGGGGCGTCGCATAAAATTCTGTCCACCAACGCCGCAAACTACTTTTTTCTTGAGAGGTGTTCATTCCTCCTGCTACCTGTCGCATCCTTCCGAGGGGCAAGAATACCAGTATTCCCGCGGTTACAACGCCCATTAGAAACAACAATGGCGTTGTTGCATGCACTAGCGAGAGGAAGGGTCGGAAGATGTGAAGCGATGAGTGCACAAGGACCGAGTGCGCATCTGTTGGTAGTCGGTCGATGTGATTGTTCTCGCTCTGCTCGTAGGGACTGAGGAAAAACCGATAGAGACCTAGAGCCTGAGTGTCAATGTGAGCGGGCCGCTTTGTTGCCATGAACACTGTACCCAGGTCGGCAAATCCTGCCGAAATCTGCCAGAGCAGATATGGAAAGAAGATGATCAGGAGCGAGATGAAGGCCAACGCGAGATCGCGCCAGCGGATCGTTCTAGGAGCAAAGATGATTGCGACCAGCAGAGGAAGTCCCAGGAGAAAGCTGCTTTCGTGGAACTGGCAAAGGAGGCCGAACAGCAGCAGCGCGGGAAAGAGCCATCCTTTGCGCCGTTCGACGGCACCCCAGAACAACGCAAACATGAAGAGAACGACGAGCGGAGGGACCAGATTTGGCTGCCAGATGGCCCGACTGTATTCCAGGACTCCAACGGCGGTACTGTAGAGCAGTGCAACGATGGTTCCTGCAAGTCGTCCGTAGTAGCGGCGCGTGAAAATGTATGCCACAAGCACGCCTATTATATTGAAGAGTGCTATCGATACTTCTGCCCAAAGAGGATTAGCGCTGAGCGCCGCTGACAGCATCAGGAAGTAGATCGCGGCGGGGGGATGCAGAATACCGATTGAGGATTGGTTGCTTGTAGCGGGTAGAAGTCCGTGAGCAACAGCATCGTGGGCCAGACGGAAGAGTATTGCCTGATCGTTACTATAGATGACCGTGTCTATTCGGTACAGGCGAAAAAAACTCGCGATGAAGAGAATAGGATAGATTTCCCAGGTGGTGAGAAACCATGAACGGAGCCTTACGCGACGTTTTGATAAGAGGTTATGGCTCTTTGATGCCGATTCGCGTTGTTGTAGTGGCGTAAGACCCATCTTTTAAAGTACTTCTCCTGAGTATGTACCCTGTTCACTTGGCCGATGAACTGAGAGCCTCATGTGCTGAAGTGAGGCTCTCGTCACAATTAGGAGTAAGATACAGGTTAAACTGATGAAAAGCAATAGGAATTTGTAACTATTCTTGCACTCCTTCACCTCTTGACTCTACCACGCCTGGTTCCAGGCGGCTTCTCCGCCGACTGTAGAGGAAGTAGATTACCAGGCCGATTGCCAACCAGAGAACGAAGCGACCGAGGGTGAGCGGTTTCAGGCTAAAAACGAGTACCAACGAGCCAAGTATAGAGAGAATTGGAATGACCGGTACGAACGGCACGCGATACCCACGTCGTAGCTCTGGCTGAGTGCGCCGCAGGACCAGCACTGCCGCCGAAACCAATATGAACGCCGCCAGCGTACCAATATTGGTTAGCTCCGCAACCACGTCAATCGGTATCAAACCAGCTATAGCCGCGACAACCACGCCAACAAGCAGGCTTGACAAGTAAGGCGTGCGGAACCGTGGGTGAACCCGTGAGAAAAACGCGGGTAGGAGACCATCACGCGACATGGAGAAGAAGATGCGGCTCTGTCCGTAGAGTAGAACGATTAACACCGTCGTCAGACCGCAGACTGCTCCAACCGAGATGATTGAACCGGCAGTATTCAGGCCAAGTAGGATGAGCGCGTGCGATACCGGGGAGGCCACATCGAGCTTTGTATATGAGACTACTCCGGTAAGTATGGCAGTCACCGCGATGTAGAGGACCGTGCAGATCAGCAAGCTCGCAAAGATACCGATTGGCAAGTCTCTTGCAGGGTTGCGCGTCTCCTCTGCTGAAGTGGAGATCTGGTCAAAGCCGATGTAGGCAAAGAAGATGACACCAGCACCACGGAAGATGCCCCCAACCCCAAAGGGGAGGAACGGATGCCAATTTGCTGTATTAACGTGTCCAAAGCCTACCACAATAAAGAAGACAATCACTGCGAGCTTGATTATTACTATGATGTTGTTGACACGGGTGCTTTCAGAGGTCCCCAGTATCAGTAATGCGGTGACGAGCAGAATGATGAGGACGGCAGGTAGGTTGATGATTCCACCCGCGAAAGGTGATGAAGTGAGTGCCTTGGGAATAACGATTCCGAAAGCGCTTTTGAGCAGGTCGACGACATATCCTGACCAGCCAATACTGACCGCGCCAGCCCCCACTGCATACTCTAGAACCAGGTCCCAGCCAATAATCCACGCGATTAGTTCGCCGAGCGTCGCGTAGGAATAGGTATAGGCACTACCTGATATGGGGACAGTGCTGGCGAATTCAGCATAACAAATGGCTGCAAGACCACTCACAATACCTGCCACGATAAACGAGAATATCAGTCCAGGTCCAGCATACTTTGCAGCCGCCACGCCAGTTAATACGAAGATACCCGTGCCTACGATGGCTCCAATACCGAGTAGTGTGATGCTGAACGCTGTCAATGTGCGCTTGAGTCCATGTTCTGCATCGCCGCTTTGTTTCAGGATGAGGTCAATTGGTTTAATCCGCCAGAGGTCATTCAACTGTCTGCTTGCCATTTACATTCCTTTTCTCGTTCTTGTCTTCGACTAAATGGACAAAATACGGGGCCAGTTTTCTTGAAGGGGTAAGCAATGCTTGATCCAAAGAAAGCTCAGAAAAACTGATGTTGCTAGGAATACGTCTCCATGAGTCACAATGGTTACACAGCCATTTGGATTACAGGGTTCATCATATTGTCAAGGGCTATTCAAACGTTGCTGAATGGGACGTTTTCTGCATGAGAGAGGCAGGCAAGCCCTCTCACTACGATCCACCGCTCCTCCGTCCGGAGTAGTGAGAGTAGTGGGAGGGCTTGCCTGCCTCTCTCATGTCCCCCTCGACATTTCAATTGCCCTAGCAGTTTGTTTGGTGCATCCGCTTTATGAACGGGGAATGGACATTGCTTCGCTCGTCCGTGGGCGCAATAAATTGGGCCCCTACGGGATGCTGTTCACGGAGCGGATGCACCATTTATATCACCTTCTCTTCGTCTCCGTAAATAATGGTTGCGCCGCCGGTGGCGAAGTTGCGCACATCCTTACCTGTGGCTTTGCCTTCTGGCGTTGACATCAGGGCGTCGAATTCTTCTTTGGTGTCGGCGTACATTGCTGCCATCAGGTAGTAGGGGGGCTGTTCGCCGCGTGGTCCGGGACCGAATTTGGTGACGGTCAGGCCCTTGAGTCCCTGAATTTTTTGGACGAGGGGTGTGTGAACCTCGGCATAGTAACGGTCAAACTCGGCTGGGTCTGTAGGGTGTCCATAGAGAACGGTCATGCGGAACATAGTAACGTTCCTCCCTTTCTTATATGTGGATTATTTGTCGCTGATTTGTGAGTTTTATCCGTTTTGATATTACCACATGGCACCGCGTTATTGGATGAGACTGCTATAGGGGTAGATGTTACGCCGTTGGTGTGGTATTGTTGTATAGAGAAAAGAAAATCCCGAAGGATTCAGAGACCGCACCCCACTTGTGTGACTCTCTATCATCGCCAATGATGATTTCCTCCATTAGTAAACGCTACAGAAGACTGATAGGCAGCCTCATGTCGCTCACTGTCTTCTGTTTTGTTGTCTTGTAAATCTGGTAGTGAGCGACTTCCTTTTTTAGAGTGTATGTATCGAGAAAGGAACAGTGTGTGATTCTTGCAAAAGAAGACAACTCTAAACCGTCTGCGTATATTGATGCTTTGAAGGCGAACTTGCGCATCTACAGGCGCATTATTGGCTTGCTGCGTCCGCACTGGCTGCCATCATTTGGGGCTGTGGTTTGCCTGGGACTCTCTACGGGGCTATCGTTAGTTGTTCCGTGGCTGCTTGCGTATGTAATTGATACTGGACTGCGACATGGACAGTTTAACAATTTGCTTCTGGCTGCTGCGGCTATCCTTGTGACGAGTTCGCTGCGCGGTCTCTTTGCGTATGGTCAGGGGTATCTGTCTCAAGCTGTTTCCAATCTTGTTGCCTATGATTTGCGTAATCGCGTTTATGATCACCTGCAAAATCTGAGCTTCGCATTTCACGATGAGTCCGAGACGGGGCAGCTTATGTCGCGTATGACGGTCGATATCGAGGCGGTGCGTAATTTTATTCCGCTTGGCCTGCTGCGCGGTCTTTTGACTCTTGTAACCTTTGGGGCTATTAGCATCATTTTGTTTCGACTCGACTGGTACCTGGCCCTGGTCACGCTGATCTCTGTTCCTATTCTTGCTTTTCTCTCTATTCAGGTGGCGCGTCGTCTGCGTCCGCTGTGGTCGAGTGTACAAAATGAGAATGGCGAGTTGGGCACGGTGATGCAGGAGAGTTTGAGCGGTGTGCGCGTCGTCAAGGCGTTCGCGCGCGAAGAGTTCGAAATCGCCAAGTTCGGGGCGAAAAACCAGGAACTGCGCGGACTGAATATGTCGGCGATGCGCCTCTCGGCGTGGAATCAGCCTCTGATGGTGCTTGTTATAAATGTTATCACCGTCCTGGTCGTGTGGATAGGTGGTGTCGCGGTGGTTGGGGGTCGGTTGAGTCTGGGTGTACTTGCCGCGGTCACACAGTATATCCTGCTGTTGAATACGCCTGTGCGCTCCTTCGGTTTTATGGTGACATGGTTCATGCGCGGCCTTTCTGGTGGTGAGCGTATCTTTAGTGTACTCGACATAGAGTCAACCGTTACCGATGCTCCCAATGCACGAGTTCTCAAGAATGTGCAGGGACGCGTTCGCTTTGAAAATGTCTCTTTCGCCTATAGTAAGGGGCCGGAAGTGCTGCATGATATCTCTATTGAAGCGAAACCTGGTCAGGTTATAGCCCTGCTCGGTGCGACGGGTAGTGGCAAAAGCACGATTTTGAGCCTGCTGCCGCGTTTCTATGATCCCACACAGGGTCGCATTACTGTTGATGGGAACGATCTGCGCGAGGTGACACAACTCTCGCTGCGACGCAATATTGGCCTGGTCTTGCAAGATGTATTCCTGTTCAATGCTACGTTACGCGACAACATTGCTTATGGTGTTGCCAACGCGACTGAGGAGCAGATTATTGCCGCCGCCAAGGTTGCGCGTATTCATGACTTCGCTCTGACCCTGCCTGATGGCTATGGTACGTGGGTTGGTGAGCGTGGTGTAACGCTTTCGGGTGGGCAGAAACAGCGCGTCGCCATTGCTCGCACGCTGTTGCTCGACCCGCGTATCCTCGTGCTGGATGACTCCACCTCAAGTGTGGATATGGAGACCGAGTATCTCATTCAACAGGCGCTGGAGGCGGTGATGCGTGGGCGCACCACGTTTGTGGTCGCGTCACGTCTGCGTACTATCAAGAGTGCCGACCAGATTCTGATTCTGGATAAGGGGAGCATCATTGAGCGCGGCACACACGAGACTTTGTTGGCACTTCATGGCGCTTATTCACGGCTCTATGATCTGCAATTGCGCGAGCAAGAGGAGTTTGAGACGCGCCTGCTGTCCTCGCAATTCTCGCAGGAGCCGGAGGAGCCGGGACAACCGGAGCATTCCACACAAACAGATTCGAAACGGGAGGTGACGCGATGAAGACGAAGAGGTCAGCCTCGATAGATAGCATGACGCAGAGGCGGCGTAACAGGCTGCGCGAGAATAGCCTGGAAAGTTCGGATGAGAATGTGTCGGGAAGATTTAGCTGGCACTATATCAAGCAGTTTGGACCATACATCAACCGCTACAAGTCCGCAACTCTAGTGAGCCTTGCGCTGATGCTGGTCTACACGGTACTCAACCTTGCGAACCCGTATCTGATTGGTGTGGCTATCGACCAGTTTATTAGCCATAAAGATTTGCATGGCCTCGCTATTATTGGGATTGTGCTGCTCGTTGTCAATGTTCTGATGTGGCAGGCACAATACTGGCAGGTCTGGACCATGTCGTGGGCCGGGCAGCAGATACTCTTTCACATGAGTTCCGATATGTTCACGCACTTGCAACGGCTTTCGCTCAGTTTCTATGATCGCACACAGATCGGGCGTGTGATGTCGCGCCTGCAAAGCGATATAGATGTGTTAGAGTCGATGCTCAGCTCGGGCCTGCTCTCGATTCTCGGCTCGATGATCTCGCTGATCGGTATCATTGCGGCGATGCTGGTGATGAATGTTCCACTGGCTCTGCTTTCCTTCACGGTGCTGCCCATTATGATCGCTATCGCGGCTTTCTGGCAACGCTACGCGCAACGCTCGTTCCGTCTGACGCGTGCCGCTATCTCGATGGTGAACGCGACGCTGCAAGAGAACATTTCGGGTATGCGTGTGATTCAGAGCCTGGCGCGTGAGGACCGCAACCGTGCCGAGTTCGACGAATTGAACTCTTATAACCGCGATACGAACCAGGAGGCGAGTAGGGTGGCAGCCCTGATTTTGCCACTGGTTGAGGTTGTCGCGGCCCTTGCGATTATGATTACCGTTGTGTATGGGGGAGTACTGGTCTCACAGGGCAGGCTTCAGGTTGGTGTGTTGGTGGCGTTTACGCTCTACATTAACCGCTTTTTCGATCCTATTCGTGAGCTTAGCCAGCAATATACGCAGTTGCAACGCGCCGGTGTCGCGTCTGAGCGTATCTTCCAGATTCTGGAGGTGCCTGTTGAGGTCGTCGATAAGCCCAACGCGGAGGTGCTGCCGCAGATACACGGCGATGTAGATTTTGAGCATGTCTCGTTTGGCTATATTAAGAATGTGCCTGTGCTGCGCGATTTCACTCTGCATATTCAGGCGGGTCAGAGCGTTGCTATCGTCGGGCCAACTGGTGCGGGGAAGAGTACCCTCGTTGGGCTGCTGACGCGCTTCTATGATATTCAGCAGGGGAACATCCGCATCGATGGTCATGATATCCGTGATGTGACGCAGGCATCCCTGCGCAGCCAGATTGGTATTGTTCTGCAAGAGCCGTTTTTGTTCACAGGTACTATCCTTGAGAATATACGCTACGGGCGTTTAAACGCGACGGACGAGGAGATTATGGATGCCGCACAAGTTGTGGGGGCGCATGATCTTATTACGCGGCTTCCGGAGGGATACAATACGCTCATTCGTGAGCGTGGGCGTAATCTGAGTGTGGGACAACGGCAGCTCATTTCGTTTGCTCGTGCGCTGCTTGCTGATCCACGCATTCTTATCCTGGACGAGGCTACCGCCAATATTGATACCTTCACGGAATTGATTGTACAGGAGGGTCTGCGACGGTTGCTGAAGGGACGTACCGCGGTGGTGATTGCGCATAGACTTTCGACGATTAAGAATGCGGATAATATTGTGGTGTTGCAGGCTGGGCGCATTGTGGAGCAGGGGACGCATGGTGAGTTGTTGCAGAGAGAGGGCGAGTATGCGTCGTTGTACGCGATGGGGTTCCGGCACGCGGCGTAGGTAGAATGACGACAAAACTGAAGAGCACAGGATGTAAACGCCCTGCGTTTACATCCTGTGCTCTTCAGTTTTGTCATCATTTTTTGCGAGCATGTATTGGCCTCGTCCGGTGAGGCAAAGTTGGGCGGCGTGACTCATATCGAAGAGGAGTTTGGTGACGGCTCGTACGTCTTTGTGCAGTAGGGTGGCGATTTCTTTGGGACGGAGGGGGCCACCGTCGTATTCTTGCAAGACGGCGAGGATGTCCTGGCGCTCCTGGGAGAGGCGGTAGTCGGCGGCGGGGCCGAGCAGGGTCCAGCGCATGCTGTCCTGGGGAAGTTGGAGGGCGAGTTCTTGCTCGGGGAGATCGGTGCCTGTGAGTTGCAGGGTTGCGTCGGCTTGTCCTCGATTCCGTTTGAGGATGAGAAGGGCGTCGGCGGCGGCTAAGGTCGGAGTGTGGGTGAGTTCGTTGAGGGGGTCGCGGCAGGCTTTGGCGGAGAGTTGGTGGACGATTAGGATGGCGAGTTGATGGCGGTCGGAGAGGGCTTTGAGCTGGTGCAGGAGGGCGAGTTCTTGCTCGGTGGTGAGGCCAGGGCGATGAAGCTGATCGAGGGAGTCGATGACCAGGAGGCGTGTGTTGGGGTGTTCGATGAGCCAGGCGTTCAGGTCGTGGAGGTTGTCGGTTTGAGAGGGTGTCCACTGGTTGGACCAGAAGAAGGTGTTGGGAGTGGGATGGTCGCCCAGGAGTTTGCGTGTGCGGATGGAGATGCGACGAGAGGTGTCTTGTAGGCCGAGGTAGAGAACGTTGGCTTGAGGGGTGGGGAAATGGTCGAGGATAGGGTCGCCGAGGGCGATGGAGAGGGCGAGGTGGAGGGCGAGCCAGGATTTGCCGAGGCGGGGCTGGCCGAGTAGGAGGGTGAGTCCTTGAGGGAGTAGGTTTGGGATAAGCCATTGGAGTTCGGGCTGGTTTGTGGTGGCAAGAATGTTGGTGAGTGGGATGGGGTCGAGATGGGTGTTCATGGTGGTGTGGGTCTCCTTCGATTTGAATAGATTGTGGTTGAAAAGGGAATGACCGGGGTGTGAGACGAGGGGGTGTTGCGATGCCTCTATAGATATTATACTGAAGGGGCAAAAAGTTAAGTGTTGTGATGAGAGAAGCAAGGGCACCCGCAAAGGGATGCCCAATAGGCGTCAAATTACGTCGTCGTCCGACCCTTTATGGGTCGCCTCGCCTCCCCCAAGCCCGCCAGTAGTCCGACCCTTTATGGGTCGCCTGATGGTCCCTTCCCGCACAAGCGACCCATAAAGGGTCGGATTACTGGTCTCTTTCTCCAGAAAAAGGATGAAGCGACCCCAAGGGGTCGCCCGAAAAACTCTTCCATGCCTCTCACTTGACGCCTATTGAGTACCCGCAAGGGGATGCCTCTCCCAGAGACGAGAAGGTCTTAAAACATTAATTTACCCAATCTAAGAGGTTACAATTTTTTCATGTTAATGCATGTTACCTGATGAATGAAAGTTTTTATGGTATTATGGGTTTCATTGTCAAACGTCAATAAATTTTACACGCATTCGGTTATTCAAGGAGCCTATGACGTGGATGCACAAGATGCGAATATGGACTCTAACCAGATGTTTGAAATGCACAGTGAGCCTTCTGAAATTGAGGAAGTAGAAACTGTACAAGATGAGCCAGGGAGAGCGAGGGCTTCCAGGTCTGAGGCCATGAAGAGAAGGTTTGGGCTCTTACATCTTCTGACCTTCAATACTTGCACTCGTCAGGATATCTTTGAGCGTATGCATGACTACTATAACATTGATGAATTTGATAACTCTAATGTCAGTGCCTCTTCGCAACGTGCAGGGCGAATGTTGCTGCGAGACCTTCATTTCTTGCAAGAGATAGGATGTGAAATAGACCAGCGCCGTTGGGGAGATAATGTTTACTACCATATTGTGGAAGGGTCTGGACTCGATAGCCCCTTTCTCTTCAACGGAACTGAGTTAGAAGTTCTCATACTACTACATACGCTCTTTGCTGATCCTACAAAATATGCTCAATCTGCTTCCGCACAGCTATTACCGTTACAACCGCCACGTCATCCTTTTGCGGAAAATATACTTGCCCTCATTGAGCGATTGGTAAAAATACTGCCTGCTAAGCAAAAACGAGAGTTTGATAGGCAGACGCGTAAGCCATTTGTTTATCTCAATATAGATACTGTCACTGACTATCTGCCTCATGTTGAGACCATTGATAAGATTGTGCAGGCTATCTCCCTTGGGAGGCAGATCAGTTTCGAGTATACGCCGCCAGCACGTCAAAAGAGCAATCATGGGCAAGTAGACCCCTACTATATTGTTCACCAGGATGGGCACCTTTACCTCGTGGGCTATGGCTATAGCTTGTTGAGTTCAACGCTGGATAGGTTTTATGAGTACCGGATTGACCGTATCAAGAGCGGTAGTATTGAGATATTACCGACAAATATTGATAGAGTACAGCAACGAAAGCCTATAGAGTTCCATTACTGGATTGACGAAAGTATTGCAAAAGGTGGGTTGAGCCATCGCTGGCTGTCACAGGTAATAGAGCGAGAGGAGATGTATGGTGAGGTGGGACAGCAACGACACAGGTTTCTTGTGCGAGCACGAGCTTATAGCGATTTCCGCATTCTTCAGCAACTCCACAAATATGGTGACAAGGTTGAACTTGTTGATCCTCCTGAACTACGAGAGAAGATGAGGTTGGAAGTGGAGAGGATGTACAAACTCTATAGCAAATAAATCCTGACAAAAATTGTCTGGAAATAGAGCGATTTTTGTGACATGTAGTGTCACTAGGGTTGTGTATGCTTTCTTTAGTGAGGCGACCCATAAAAGGTATAGGGCAAGGGCGACCCATGAAGGGTCGGACTGAGGAAAGGGGGCAAGGGCGACCCATGAAGGGTCGGACTGCTGATTTAATTTGCAGGGGAAAGAGGAGAGGGAGAGGGCGACCCATAAAGGGCCGGACTACTGATCTGATTTTGTTAAAATCGGCGGTATATAGATTGTTAGGAAGCTATCACTCAATGTTTAGTATGTAAAGGAGATAAATACGTTGGATAAGCAGGAGAATAGTTCTACGGTTCCTTATCACCGCTCGTTACGGTTAGATTCTCATGATTATGCTTCAACGGGAGCATATTTTGTTACCATCTGTACCTATCAACGTCAGAGGCTCTTTGAACATCCTGATTTGTGTCGGATTCTCGAGGAGCAATGGCAAGCATTACCACAACAGTTCCCAGGTGTCACTTTGGACGAGTTTGTAATTATGCCTGATCACATTCATTTCATTATCTGGTTGAATGAAGATGTAACAAATGCCCTCCATTTAGGTAGTGTTGTAGGAGCTTATAAATCGCTGGTGAGGCTAGAGTGGGGACGACGTGTCAAAGCGTCGCTTGCTCCTGCATATAAAGGGAAGTTCTGGCAAGACAATTACATTGATCGCGTCATTCGGGATGACTTTGAATTGATCCAGAAACGTGCCTACATTCGCAAAAATCCGTTGCAGCAGTAGTCCGACCCTTCATGGGTCGCCTCTGCCAGCAAAGCATAAACCTGAGAAGGTGATCCATGAAGGGACCGAGGCGACCCATAAAGGGTCGGACTACTTTTCAGGTCGAATGAGAGAGAGAAAGGGGAACGTATGAGGACACTTCAACTACGGCTGGGACCGGTGTACTCGCGTCTGGTTGGCGATGACGATCTAAAGGGTTTAGATACTGCACTGTTGCAAGCTAAAGACTACAAGCTACGTCTACATCAAGCTCTAACGTGGCAGGCTTTTAAGAACTCTGATGCGGACGTGATTTTCGACACTGCTCTCACAGGTGACGGTAAGAGCTTGGCAGGGCAACTACCCATGCTGGTAGATGACCTGTTCGCTCTGCTTCTGTATCCTACTAACGAGTTGATTAGAGATCAGGTGAAGCAAGTAGAGAAAAATATCAATGACTTCAATCTCAAGCACAAATGTCAGACTTTGTATAGTGAGGGCATTACTGAAGAGGTGGAGAGGTCTGGCTCGATTAGTCGTTCCTCGGTCATCCAGGGGTGGCTCAAAAATCGTCAATATATTTTGAGCAATCCCGATCTTTTTCATCTGATGAGTAGCTACAACTACGGAAGCGACCAGGATAAGAGAGAGTTTGTCTATCAAATACCAGAGGGCTTTGACTATTTTCTCTTTGACGAGTTTCACATTTTTGGTATGCCACAGGTTATTTCGGTGTTGAATATCCTCAACTACCATAAGGTGGCAAACCCTCATCGCAGGTTAAAGTATGTCTTTTTGTCGGCTACTCCTACTCGTATGTTTAAGAGGTTTCTGGAGAACAGTGGGTTTCAGGTAAAAGAAGTGAAGGGCGTCTATTCGTCGGCACCTGCTCAGGGGTACACTGAGAAACCAATTGTACAACCTGTCTCACTGCATCTACATAGCCTAAGTGAGAAGGGCCCATACGCGTGGGCTGAAGAACATCTGTCAGAACTTATTGACTTCTACAAAACCAATACAGGAGCTAAAGGTGTCTTTATTGTCAATTCTGTAGCTACTGCTAAACGCCTCACAGCCTACTACAAGCGCGAACTTCAGGAAAAAGAGGGTATTCGTGTTGGTGAAAACACTGGTCTAACGAATTCCGATGCGCGGCTGGATGCGATGGAAAATCCTGATGTGCAACTTATCATTGCGACGAGTACGGTTGATGTGGGTGTTGACTTCAAAATCAATTTACTCATCTTTGAGTCCTCTAATGCAGGGACATTCATTCAGCGATTGGGGCGTTTAGGACGTCATGCAGGATGGAATGAGTATCGTGCATACGCACTGCTCCCTGATTGGATTGTTGATAGATTTGCCTCTCGCTTTCAAGATGGTTCAGATGTTGAGCGGGTAACGTTCCTTGACACGGTACGTGAGAACGACGATTTTGTTACCGTGAAAAACGGCGAATCGACACTCAAACCCATCTTTCAACCTGATCAGGAATACAAGCATTACGCTAAACTCTGGGGTGGTCTGCAAACTGCACACCTTCTTATCAGTACGGATAAGATAGGGAAACAGTGGAAGAGCGACCTTTCCAGAGAGTTGCGTGAGCAGTTCAACAGGGTCTATGGAAGTGCTCCCAATAAGGACTGGATTGGTACTCAGATAAAACGCTACTGCGCTATAGAGAAAGATGAAGACGATAAGAAGATTTTGACTGAACTGAATAGCTTTCGTGGCAGAAGCCCATTGGATTGTGGGATTTTTGATGAGACTGATGGATACTTCAAACGCTATGATCTCTTCTTTCTGCTGGCGAACACTAAATTTCATCCACTTCCCGAAGAGCAGTTCAAACGGATGGTGGAAGGGCGAAACCAACGCTTCGAGCGATTCCGCAGTCAAGAGTTGCGGCTCTATGTA
>JAABUX010002470.1_pt1 | contig 26108 bp, 24 predicted proteins | sample 5561851 | NCBI WGS metagenome assembly JAABUX01 (sample SAMN10711883, study PRJNA513361) | rock metagenome | isolation source: Antarctica rocks | place: Antarctica: Victoria Land, Richard Nunatak red sandstone | collected 2016-01-03 | reverse complement strand
CACGCAGCCGAGATGCTTTGGATCAAGCGATTAGTGATGCCATGAACCTTGTAACAATTAAAGATATACGCAATTGGTTTGCTCATTGCTGCTATTGTACATCACCCAGTTGAAAACCGCTATAACTGAACTAATCCTAGTCCCAGAGACGGCTCTGCCACTCCTGCTAGCTGATCTAAATAGATTCGCTGCACTTGAGGACTTTCTAGCAGCGCTCGATACAGACCAGACTCATCCGGCTCTAAACTCCGTCTTGGGTAAACCAAAACCGCACCCCAATCTTGTGTAGCTGGTTTCTGTTTCAGGTACAGAAAAAGCTCTGCGAAGAAGCGGTGGTACAGCAGTTGATCTTTCTGAAACTGGACTTCCACAAAATAGACAGTCTGAGCTGAGGAATTGCTACTAGGAATAAAAACACCATCAATGCGAAAATCTGGCTCTTTGACTTCGACTGAACGGAATTCGTAGCTACTGGCAACTGTTGCTGAGCGACCAATCAGCTCGAAGAAGATGCCAGGGGAGGTGTTAAAGAGTTGGTAAAAAAGGCTGTCAGTTCTCACGGCTTCAGGCTGAGGGGTGGTAGATAGGGATAAGTGCTAAGCCAAAAACGTGAGCTTTTTCCTGGCTCTCTAGGAGCGATGTTCTAGTCGCTCGGCAATCCACACCTTGATGATGGACTGGCGCGTCACGCCAAGCCGTGTTGCCTCGCGGTCCAGCGCATCGATCATCCAGAAGGGGAAATCGACGTTGACCCGCCTCTGCTCGTGGCCTGGTCGCGCGGCACGAGAGAGATCGAGTTCAACCGTAATGTCCTCGCCGTCATCGAATTTCTTGTCGAACTCATCTGCCTTCATAGAGCCCTTTCTCCTCATTTCGTGACCGTCGGACTGAGATGATACGGACTCTCTCGCCTCAATACGTGATGACCGCACTCCAGTGCTGTTCACCTATCTTTCCCACCACGACGTATCTTGGCTCGTCGGTAGTCTTTGTCGGAACTTCTATTCGCTCGGAGTCGTTCCATAGCTCTTGGGACTCGACGAAATCGATCCCGTGCTTTTCCTTGTTGGAGCGACTCTTTGTTGAATCGAACTCAAATTCCATATAGGAACTATACCATAAATATATCTTAATTCACCTTGATTGTCGCGGGCGACGGAGTCAGTTGTTAATTTCAGCGCTATTTAAGCGCTTCAGAAATACCGGCAGGCATGGATGTACGTAACCGCTTTTTTTTCGGATTGGAAAAAGGTTCTGATAATTCAAGTAGTTACTATCCCCTCGCGCTCAAGGAGTGATTGTTGCCATCAGTCGCTCGGTGGCTCATGTATCTCTGAAGAGCACAAGAGAGATGATGATCTACAAAGACCCTTGCAGTATTCGCGAAGTAATTACATGGCTCAATCGGGATTCCAGGGAGAGGTTAGTAATCGCGATTGCACCCGCCTCTACAGCCTGCGAAAAAGCAGCAGTGACATCCTCTGCAACAAACCCAACTTCAATTTCAGCAGGCAAATTGGATAAGTTGTTTGCTTGAAATCCTTGAGGCAAATTAGCGTGTGCCAGTTCATTGGAGGCAAAGGCAAGCGCGGTTTCACCCGTCTCCATCTCGGCGTATTGCCCACTCTCATGTATGAATCGTTGCTTTAAGCGAAAAGCGCGTTCATAAAATGCGACGGATTGAGCGACCTCTTGGACGTAGAGAATCGTATAGGAAAATTTCATCGGGGTAATGTTGAGGAATAATTTGCATTGTTCCTCAAACTGCCCGCTTTGTCTTGAAGAAATCGGACAGGTGGGTAGACCGTCACGCAATGAAGGCGGTCGGAGTCGCGGATTCCGACGAATTCTGTGGAGGGTTTGATGGCAAACAAGTTGAAGCGATCTGTCGAACCATAGAAGGTCAACTGCGGGTTGTTCATGCCCCCATTAGACGATCGCTGGTACTGAAAGATGATATCCATACAGCCATCCGGCAACACCAAATGCTGGATTAGACTGTTGGATTCCCCTGTGAAGTCAGGCGCTGAGAAATGCCAAAAAGCACCGATGAGGTGAGCGATCGCGCTAGGAGGAGCAACCTCTCTGTAACTAGAGGATGGGTTAGTCATGAAACAGGACTTGAGATGACTAGCTCAAAATATACTGTTCTGTCGCAAATATTTTAGAGTGACAAACGCTCTGTGTCAACCGTATTGTCTTAAGCGCTCACTCCAAAGATTTCTTTGATGAACTTTGCTTGAGATCCACTGTCCCCTTGGTTGATTCCATTCACTTGTCCAAAGCGAATCATATTCATTGCCTCAATCCCGCTCAAAGTTCTTCTCGCTGTGTTGAATGACTTAAATCCCATCATCGGTTTCACAATCTGCTTGATGTTTCTATGCTCCTGCTTAATCACATTGTTAAAACTTTCTTCAGAAAAAAGCGGCTACAACCTGGTGGAAAGTTCGGCAACTCACCGAAGACAACATACCCACGTTTCTGGTAAAACTCTGGAGCTTGAAAACTAAGGATTGAGTACTATCTCTTCATTTGGCAAAAAACTTGAATTGCCTGCCAAATTTCAGGAAGAACATTGCCCAAACCGTGATCGCTGTCTAGTTCAACCAGTTGAATCCAAGGGCGCTGGGCGGCAAAGTCTCGGCTAGCCTGGATCGGGATAACTTCGTCGTGGCAACCATGAAGAATAAGGGTGGGAATGGAACGCAGCAGCTCGAGGTCCTGGTACTGAGCGATGTCTAGGACAAATTCGTAACTCAAAGGGAGCGATCGCTTCTCACCATAGTGATAAACCATCAGATACTGAAGAGCCTGCCATTGCTTTAGCTGTTTTTCTCCCAGTTGGGGCAACCAATGGGACAGGAACTGAAACGCTGGGGCTAGCAGTACCAACCGCTGCACTTGTAATTGTCGTTGTCCCAACCACGCTGCTGTCAGACCGCCCAAACTCGACCCGATTAAGGTAACAGGCACATCTGGTGGGGGAAATTCGGCTTTGACTTGCCCGAGCTGGCGCGTTATTGTCAGGTGGGAAAAATCTGCCTGGTTGAGGTCAGGAGTTTTGAGGTCTATCTTGATTGTGGCAAAGCGATCTCGCAGATACTTAGCTTTAGCAGACTGGGGACCGGAAGCAAATCCGTGCAAATAGATATAACTTGGAGTATTCTGCTGCTCCATGGTGGTTAGCTCATTAATATTGGAAAGACTAGTCCTACCTGTCGAACGCGCATTTATTTAGGCTACCGCATTTTTCCACAATGCTGACAAACTTGCGTGACGTGACCAGTAGAACCCTCTTCTTTCCAATCCTGCCATTTATGAATTACTAATCCAACTTCAAGTGTTGCGACAAGCGATGCAATCCAAAAAATAACTGGTGTTAAGCGCAGTCCAACACAAGTAAGAGAATTTATGAAAAGAACTGGTTTGCATTGCTTAAAATTAGGGTACGTACCGGGAAAGTCAGTAGAAGAAGAAAAGATCTATCCCATCTGTAAATTTTCCATCCACAAAATCAACACCCTAGTTCCAAGCCCACATTACCGGATTGTCATCTAAGTGATCGGTGACAATCCTTCCAATTGCATCGATCTCCTTTAGCTCATCGTTAGACAACTGAATATCAGCGGCTAAGGCATTTTCTACCACTTGTTCTGGATGACGAGCACCGACGATCGCATTTGCTTTAGGCTGGGCAATTAACCAGGCGATCGCCAAATTTCCCACGGAAGTGTGATGCCGTTCAGCAATCGGACGCAGTTTATCCAGAGCTTGTTGCGCCCGTTCATAATTTTCGCCTTGGAAAAGCTTGTTTTTAGCGCGGTTATCTTCAGGGTCGAATTTATGGCCAGGTTCAAATCTGCCGGTTAATAGTCCCTGAGCCAGAGACGAATAGGCAATGATTGAAATGTTGTTCTTGATGCAATAAGGCATGGCATCGCTTTCAACCTGCCGCCAGAAGAGAGAGTAGGGGGGCTGCAAGCTATCGATGCGTCCATACTGAGCAGCTTCTTCCAACTGGGCTTTGGAGAAATTAGATACGCCAATCGCCCGGATCTTGCCTTGCTGCTTCAACTCGTTCAAGGCGCTTATGGTTTCCTCAATCGGGACGAACTCCTGATTGAAGCTACCAGAAGGCCAATGAATCTGGTAAAGGTCTATGTAGTCGGTAAAGAGGTTTTTTAGAGAGCGCTCGCAAGCCTCAATCACTTGGTCATGTTTCAAATGGTTGGCAAAAACTTTTGTCGCGTAGACTACTTGCTCTCGCACATCAGATAAAGCTTGAGCAACAATCTGCTCAGAGTGTCCATCCCCATAGACTTCAGCGGTATCAATAGTGGTTATTCCAGCTTCAAAAGCCGCCCGGATCGCTTTAGTAGTTTCAGAATCTTCTACTCCCACCCACATTTTTTTACCAGCTTGCCAAGTACCCATAAGGATAGGGGTAATTTGTACGTCAGATGTACCAAGCGGTCGCCTTTCCATAGCCAAACTTCTAGCTAATAGTGCTTTTCCATCTTACGCAACTATCCTTGGAGGTGCCTGTGCCATATGGGGTAGGTAATAAGCTATGGCACTACAGTTACTGGTGTTCCGAGACTAACCTGATGGAACAATTCTGGCTCTATCGTTTCCCCTAGGCAAATGTTCACAACGAACATTCCGGCGCGGAATAGAACCTCCACGTCCTACCCGGATTGCAGTGTGACGGCATGGGGAGCCTCAGTACACCTGTTTAGCAGCTTAGGGCAGATTCGCCTTGGCATAAGACTGAAGCAAGAGTATTACAACGTTATCTCACATTGCGCCGAAAATATGCATTATTCAGCTTTTTATCAAGCTTGGCATCATCACTTTTACATGAGATTAGCCATTAAATTTCTTCAACGTTATTGGTGGTATATTACTTTATATGCTTTAGGATTGGTAACCGTTCAGGGGGGGATCAAAAAAACGTCCAATATGAAATCACACGTAATCAGTACGAAAACCAGTCTAGATTGGATTTATACCGGATAATTGTGAGTAGTCAAAAGTGCTATACTGGTCTGCAAATTGTCTTTTAGACATTTTAGGTACGATATTTTGATGCGCATAAAACCCAAAGCTTTTGCTTAGCAAGGCTTTGACGTTTATGCGCATGATGTACCCCCCCGTGAACGGTTACTAGGATTGGCTGTATTAATAAAGATTCCTGTTTCCACATCTATTTTTTTAGAGAAGGCTTTAGATGCTTCAGTTACAATATTTCCTTTAATATTTGCTTCAATATTTACGAACAGCTCACGTTGGCAGATTGTCATTGCTCACTGCAATAGAGCCAGACTCTTGAGAATAATACAGAATGGTGTAGAATCGCTGCCATGACCAAAAATGCTCTGCCACAGACTCAGCCACCGATAGGAGCCCAATACGGTTCGGTTAAGCCTCAAATTGAACAGGATTGCCTGTCCTCAAATCATTTTTGCGACACAACCACAATTAGTGATCGCACCCCTGACCCACCGCTGCACGGCTGGATGCTCAATGCGAGAAAGGTGGTTGAGCTTCATCGCCAGGCACCCCGAATTGCTCTAGCACTGGTCTTCTTTAGCCAAACTCTAGCACTGGTAATGTTGCAGGCTACGCCTAATGAGCCTGCAACCAATTGGTCAAATCTTGCATTGAGTAGTTAATTAACGACTTGTCAGAAGGTGTCAAACAGAAACCGAGTTATGGGCATTCAATGAGGGTCACTTCAGTTGGCTATTGATCAGAGCAGTTGCGGCTGCCTTTAAGCCCGTTCTGAATTCACTCAGTCCATACAACCGTCGTTCCACAAATGCTCCATCGAGCAGCATTAAGAGGTGTGCGCCCAGTTCTTTAGGGTTTGCGGCTCCCACCTTCTTAGACAACTCTGTCAGGAGATCGCGCACCTGATTTTTGTGAGCTACAGCCACTTGATGTCCAGGGTAATCGAGTGCTGGAAACTCCGTGACGGTAATCAAGAATGGACAACCATAACAATCCGGTTGCGCCATCAAATCTTCCAACCACTCAAAAATTGCCAGCAGCTGTGTTTTCGGGTCTGGTGGGGCTTGACTCACCGCAGCTTCAATGCACGCCCAGAAGCGACGGTTTCGGTCTGACAAATATGCCACCACTAAATCATCCTTAGACGGAAAGTAGCGGTAGAGGGTTGTCTTCGCCACACCGGACTTGGCAATGATGGTATCGACCCCCGTGACATGAATTCCGTCTCGGTAGAAGAGCTCGTCCGCAACTTTCAGAATCTGGTCACGTAATCGCACCTTTGGGGCATCGTTTGTCGCATTCGATTTCGTTGCTCTCGGCATTGATGCCTCCCAGCCTTGATCGCTCATCTCTGTTGACATAATACAGACCTGTCTGTTATAGTTCAAGCCGAAGTAAATACAGACCTGTCTGTTTTATTTCTGGAAGGAGGTTCCCAAGTCATGAAAATTGGAATCATTGGCAGTGGCAATATGGGTCGTTCTCTCGGCATCCTATGGGCTGAACTTGGGCATCAGGTGTTCTTTGGTGCCCGTGATGCAGCAAAAGGCTCATGGGTAGCTTCCTTGGCAGGGCATGGTACACTAGGCGGCACCAACGATGAGGCTGCTGCATTCGGGAATGTGCTTCTGTACACGGTTCGCGGGATTAATCCGGCTGCAGTGTTGTCCTCAACTGATGTCTTGTCAGGCAAAATTCTGATTGATTGTAACAACTTCGAGATTCCAGAAGGGTTTGCGTATCCACCAATCGTACAATCTCTAGCCCAAAAGCTGGCTACAGAAGTCCCCAACGCTCGTGTTGCCAAAGCGTTTAATACGTTTTCCCAGGAAGTGTTTGAACTTGCCCCTGCACCTCTAAAGGATTATCAAGTTTCTGTCTTTGTCTGCGGGGATGATGAGTTAGCTAGAAAAACTGTGATGACTCTAGCTTCTGAGATTGGATTTGCTCCGCTTGACTGCGGTGAGTTGCACAATGCTCGAATGGTGGAAGAACTGGGAAACTTCATCCGGTTTATGAGCATTGGTCAGCTTCAAACTCCCTATGCCACCATTTCTGTAAACACCCTTCCAGCATCACAGAACGAGCGTCTTGGAGGACGACAGTCTTCGAGTCTTTCTTAAGACTACCCCCCCAAAAAAATGCAGTTCACTCAATTGGAGATAACGTAATGAATCCTAATGCTAAGAACTTACAAGATCAGAGGGTAATGGTAGTTGGTGCCAGCTCAGGGATCGGACAGGCAGTCGCTCACGCTTCTAATCAGCAGGGTGCTCACGTCATCCTCAGCAGCCGCTCGAAAGATAAACTTGAAGCGGTTCGTGACAGCCTGACTCACCCTGAGCAGGCAACGGTCTTGCCCTTCAACTACCTGGATCTGGAGGAAGTGCGGACTGCGATCGCGCCCTTGGAAACAATCCATGATTTGGTGATTCCAGCTGTTGCAGACGAGAATGCCAAACGCAGTCGCTTTGTTGAGATTTCTGATGAGATGATGCGTGCCAGCTTTGATAAATTTTGGGGGCAGGTGTATGTTACGCAAGCTGCCGCTCCCAAAATGCCAGCAGGTGGCTCTATTACTCTGTTTTCTAGCGTAGCTGCTTTCCGTCCGCCTCAACCTCAATCTGGCTTATCGGTGATGAATGCAGTGCAGGGAGCGATCGCAGCCCTCGGACGCTCGCTGGCGCGTGAACTGGCTCCGGTACGAGTCAATGTGCTGGTGCCAGGTGTCGTTCTCACCAACGTTTGGAAACCAGAGGAGCGAGAATCCCTAACCCAATGGATGGAGTCATCGTTGCCCAGCCAGCATGTAGGACAAGCAGAAGACATTGCTCATGCGGTGCTGTATCTGATCACAAATCTCTATGCAACCGGAACTCTGCATTTCCTGGATGGGGGATTACAGTTGATCTAAAACTGCCCGCTCAATCCTACTCAACAAGCGCGTAAGGAACAGGCAAATGGAGCTTAGGGCAGATTCGCCTTGGCAGCGGCGCGGACAATACGGTTGCCATCCAGAGTAAGGCGCTTTAGGATGTGAGGGGGAGTGTTGGGGTTTTGAGCGATCGCGTAGCGCTCTAGCCAGGAATAGGAGCGAAAGTTCTTCGCCAGCATGGCGCTAGGAGCTTGAGGGTGAAAAAAGACGAGCAAGCGGCTGAAAGAAGGCTTAAGAGGCTGGATATATTCTTCCAAAAATGCAGCAACCCGCTCTGGATTCTGGCTAATTAGGTTCTTAACCGCTGCTGCCTGAAGCGGTTGATGCGAGTGTGTTCTCTTCTTAGCCAGTTGCTCTAGCAGGCTCACGGGAGTGTTGGGGTTCCCAGCAACAGCTAGACGCACTTGTGCACCCTTATCCAATGCTAGTTGCTCCAACAGGCTTCCAGGCGTATTAGGATTCTGGGCAACACCTAGCCGAAGCGTACTGTTCTTATCTGCTGCCAGTTCCTCCAACACGGTGCTAGAAGTGTTAGGATGAATAGCAATGCCTTCGCGGATTAGCACAAATTTACTGGTTGCCAGTCTTTTAAGCGCGTCTTGAGAAGTTCCTGGGTTTTGCACAGCTTCAAACTGCTCTAGGATGTTTCCAGGCAAGTTGAAGTGCTGGACAAAATTTTGGCTGAGGTTTTTGATTGCCGCTTCCCGAACATACTTATTTTCATCCCTCACCAGTTTCTCCAACACTTGTGCAGGAGTGTTGAGGTTCCTAGCTACAACCAGGCGAATTGTCGAATGTTGCTCCTTTGCCAGTTGCTCTAGAGCGCTGCCAGGAGTGTTGAAGTTACGAGCTACAGCTAGGCGAACCCGCTGATCCCTGATTTTTGCTAACTGGTGGAGAATTTTACTGGCAGTGTCAGGGTGGTAGGCAAAATTCTCGCAGAGGTTCTCGACTGCAGCTTCCCGAATATTCATAGTTTTGTCCTCCACCATTTCCTCTAGTATCCTCAAGGGAGTATTAGGGTTCTGAGCAACTTCTCGGTGGACGCTGATAGAGGGATCGAATATCACATACTTTAAGAATATCTTCAGGGTGTTGTAGTAATGGTCAAGTTCTGAGCGAATAGTGTCATTCATACTACTTGCCCTTTGCTTTAGCTCGTGCAGTTGGTAGTCATCAATCTTGCCTCTACGGGTTATCCAGATGTACAACGCTAGAGAACTTGCAAGGTTACTAAATCTTTTTATCGCCTCCTGGGTAGATGAAAATTGCTTTTGGGGGTGCCAATGACTATTTAGCTTGTCCTTTTGCCGGAGGGTTAGGGGTCGGTTGGGGTGATATGCTGCAAACTGGCTCACCTGATAGCAATCATGTCCTAACAGTTGCTCTATAAGGTGTCCGGGGGTGTTGGGATTTTGAGCAATAGCTAGGCTAATTTTGCTCTGGCGAACGTCATTTTTTGCTAGTTCCTCTATAAGGTGTCCGGGGGTGTTGGGATTTTGAGCAATAGCGATACGCACATCTGGGTGCAAAACCGGGAGGAACAACTCAGGGATGAATCCTAATGCCCACAACTGCGCCTCAATATCTTGATCTTTTTCCAGCCTGGTAGTTTTTATTGCTGCTCTTGCGGCTTCATCCCAACCTGCAATCATCTCTCCTGCCCAATTCACATGCAACTGTGCCGCAAGAGCCACCTGACGCATTTGACTCTGAGTCAGCTTTTCTAAGGCAGTTTTAGGCGTATTGGGGTAGATTGCCACTGTTAGCAGCACCACCCCATCATTGGATTCCCTGGCTACCCACTCTAAAAACGACTCTGGCACTACATCCCGCTTCAGTAGAGTCCGTAGCCTCGCTATGGACACCTCCGCTAGCAGATTGGGATTTTCCAGCAGTAGCATTGGAAACACAGGATTATCCAGTAACTGCCCTGGGAATTCCCCCAGCTTCAGCAGCACGTCAGTCGGCGCATTGGGATTAGTCGCGACGCCCTTACGGGTGGCTGCGTTGGCACTAGAGGCTAATTCCCGTAGTAACTCAGGAGCCGCATTGGGATGCTTCGCCACTAGCGCCGCTAGTTGAGGACTAACTCTTGCTAATTCCTCTAACCGCTCAGGAGTTGTGGTTTCATTCGTCGCCTGTTGTTTTCGAGTCGGGCGCTTAGTTGCCATGCGAAAATTAATCGACTTGTAGCGAGCGCTACGCTTTTCTTCTGATTCCAGCCTAAGGTTATATTAAAATATGTAAACCGAAGCTGGTCAGCAAAGAGAGTCACTATGGTAAATGCGGTCGAAAATCAATCTCCTCATCAGGTAGTGATTGTCGGTGGCGGCTTTGGCGGACTTTATGCTGCCAAAGCACTCGGTGGGGTGCGTGTGAATGTAACCCTAGTCGATAAACGCAACTTTCATTTATTTCAGCCACTCCTTTACCAAGTCGCAACGGGTACTCTATCCCCCGCTGACATTTCAGCGCCACTCCGCTCTGTACTAAATCGTAGCAAAAATACCAAAGTACTGATGGGAGAAGTGGTTGATATTGATTCAGAGCAGCAAAAAGTCGTGCTGCGTAACGAAGAACTACCTTACGACAGCTTAATCATCGCCACCGGCGTCAGCCACCACTACTTTGGCAATGACTTGTGGGCAAGTGTCGCTCCCGGATTGAAAACGGTAGAAGATGCACTGGAAATGCGACGTCGCATTTTTATCGCGTTTGAAGCAGCAGAAAAGGAAACCGATCCAGAAAAACGCCGTGCCTGGTTAACCTTTGTGGTGGTAGGAGGTGGACCTACAGGTGTAGAATTAGCCGGTGCGATCGCAGAACTAGCCAAAAACACCCTAAAGAAAGATTTCCGCAACATTGACACCGCCGAAGCCCGAATTTTGTTGCTGGAAGGATTGGATCGAATTTTGCCGCCTTATGCACCAGAGTTATCGGTTAAAGCAGAAGCATCACTGACGCGGTTAGGCGTGACGGTGCAGACCAAGACACTGGTAACAAATATTGCCGACAATATCGTCACTACACGCCAAGGCGATCTGGTTGAACAAATTCCAGCTAGAACCATCTTATGGGCAGCTGGCGTCAAGGCTTCGCCAATGGGAGAGGTTCTCAGCATCCGCGCGGGCGCTCAACTCGACCGCTCGGGGCGGGTTATTGTCGAACCTGATCTGAGTTTACCAGGGCACCCCAACATTTTTGTAATTGGCGACTTGGCAAATTTTTCCGCTCAGAACGGGAAACCGCTACCCGGTGTCGCACCCGTGGCAATGCAGCAAGGACAGTATGTCGCCGCGCTGATTCAACAGCAGCTTTTGGGTAAGAGCTTGATCCCGTTCCGTTACCTTGATCGAGGTAGCCTAGCGGTGATGGGGCGAAATGCTGCTGTCGTAGACTTGGGTTTGATCAAATTTTCGGGTTTATTGGCTTGGCTCGCCTGGGTGTTTGTCCACATCTACTATCTAATTGAGTTTGACAACAAACTGGTAGTGATGATTCAGTGGGGCTGGAATTATTTCACGCGCAAACGCGGTGCTCGTTTGATTACGGGTGAAGAATCACTGCTGCAGGTGGGAGTTGACGCCAAAGGCGATTATTACGCGCCAGCGAATAACAATTCAGCTGTGAAAGTGTAGCCCCCTTACCACTGTGGATTTGCCGCAATTAACGCCTCTGCTGCCTCTGTGTCCAATGGTTGAGAGAAAAAGTTTCCCTGCCCATATTCACATTTTAATGCTCTAAGGTGTGCTAGTTGCTCTTTAGTTTCCACCCCTTCTGCTGTCACATCTACGCCTAATTTGTGGGCAAGGGTGACGATTGTCTCTACAATCGCTGATTTTCCTTCGTCTATGCCAATTTGAGAAACGAAGGAGTGGTCGATCTTCAACTCATTAATCGGAAAGTGAAGGAGACGACTTAATGATGAATAGCCCGTACCGAAGTCATCGATGGACAACTTAAGACCTAGATTTCTTAGTTGCAAAAGCGTGGCAGTTGCGGATTCGGCACCTTCCATGATCACGCCTTCAGTGAGTTCTAGCCTCAAACCAGAGGCATCCAAGCCTGTCTCCTGCAGAATTTGATTAATTTGGTTGATCAGATTAAGTTGAGTGAACTGTTTGCTAGAAAGATTCAGACTGATGGTCAGGAGTGGTGTTGTAGGAAATTGTAACTGCCACTGGCGCAGCTGGCCACATCCGGTGCGGATTACCCACTGGCAGATGCGGGTGATCAGTCCGGTTTCTTCTGCCGCTGGGATAAATTCACCTGGTAAGATCAGGCCATATTGTGGATGCTGCCAGCGGATCAGACCTTCAAAACCAATAACTCTGCCAGTTTCCAGCGATACAATCGGTTGGTATTTAAGGCTAAACTCCATCTGCTCGATCGCCAATCGTAGGTCAGTTTCCAACTGCAAGCGTGCCACTGCCCGAGCATGCATGTCTGGGTTAAATATCTCGTAGCGCGCCGAGCCTTGGTTCTTGGCTCGGTACATGGCGATGTCAGCATCCCGCAGGAGGTCTTCTGGCTGGTTATAGCCTGTCGTACTTAGTGTAATGCCAATACTTGCAGAGGTGAACACCTCTTGAGAGTCTAGCTCAAAGGGCAATGTTAGTTCCTCTTGTACCCGGTTGGCAACACGGATAGCGTCAGTGACGTCTTCAATATCTTCAAGCAAGATCGTGAACTCGTCTCCCCCAAGCCGTGCAATCGTATCGGTAGAGCGCGCGCATGCCTTTAGCTTGCGGGCTATGCCGATTAGCAACTGATCCCCACGTAGGTGTCCAAGGCTGTCGTTGATCACCTTGAAGCGATCTAAGTCAAGAAAGAGTACAGCAAATAGATAATCCTCGTGCCGTTTTGTATACTCGACTGCCTGCCCTAGGCGGTCCATAAACAAAGCTCGGTTGGGTAAACCTGTCAGTGCATCGTGAAACGCATTTTGCAGCAGCTGTTCCTCTACCTGCTTGCGCTGGGTGATGTCTCTGCAAATCATCCGCAATTCAATCGGTGTCCCATCCTTGTCAAACAGCAATTGGCTTCGCTGACGCTCCCAGAGAACTGAACCATCTTTGTGCACTTTGCGCAGTTCTATTTCATTGGTTACAAACTTTTCACTGAAGATTTTAGCAAACCACTGTTGAAACCACTCTCGATCAGCCTCATAAACAATGCTCCAAAAGGAGCTATCAATGAGTTCTTCTTGACGATATCCCAAAGATTCAGCACCAAAGTGATTCACAGATTTGATCTTTCCATCGGCTGTGATAGTGAAATACGCATCGGGAGCAAAATCATACAAGTTTTGATATCGCTCCTCGCTCTCCCGCAGCGCTTCTGCTCTAGCAATCTCAGCACTAAGAAGCTGACCAAAAAAGGAAGCTAGCAACGCTAGCATCAGGATGATTAAAGTAGCGACACCAATTGCAAATGCCAATAAAGAATTGTCCATTGTAGGGGACGCTGGCACTTTAAAGGCGGGCTGGAAGCTGACTGCTGCCATCGCGATATAATGCATCCCATAAATAGCTGCCCCCGCAATGATGGCACTGCCAATCTTCCGCACGCTTTCTGCTGGCACACTAGTCTTAGCGCTGGGATGAAATGCTAGCCACAGGGTGTTGAGGGATAGACTAACTGCGCATACACCAGAGATTACAACTAACTTCCAATTATACAACGGTACTGCCCCCAGTTGCATCGATGCCATGGCAGTAAAGTGCATGCCAATAATGCCAAGCCCTAATACAACGCCTGCTGCTAATAACATCAGCCGACTCAGTGGCTGTTGAGTGACTGCAAACAGCCCAGCGCCGGAGCCTGCAATGGCTACTACCATTGAGACGAAGACGATTGAGAAGTCGTAGGTGATGGGTATTGGCAACTGATAGGCCAACATGGCGATGAAGTGCATCGCCCAGATAGTATCTCCCAAGGCGATCGCGCCTCCAGTCAGCCAGAGCTGACGTGTACGCCCTTGGGCGACTGAGACTTGCCCAGCCAGATCTAGCGCCGTGTAGGAGCCAATGACTGCAATCACAAGTGAAAGGACAACCAGGCGGACGTCGTAGGTAGATGTCATCTTGTCTTAGAAAGGTGCCAATAACCTTTACTTAAAAATGTATGTATTAATTATAACAAAAATTTAGCTAGGTAAATGCTCCCGTACAGCCTGTACATCGCATGCGACAGAATGGTTCGATGTTAGCTAGAATTAAGATTCCGGCAATTTTTCAGTTCATCAATGTTTATGAACAAAGTCGTAGTCGGTCTCTCCGGTGGAGTTGACAGTTCTGTTGCAGCCGCAAACCTGCACCATCAGGGCTATGAAGTCGTTGGTCTGACCCTTTGGCTGATGAAAGGGAAAGGTCAGTGCTGCTCGGAAGGGATGGTCGATGCGGCTTATATCTGTGAACAGCTGGGCATTCCCCATCACATTGTCGATAGCCGAGAAGTTTTTCAGGCACATATTGTCGATTACCTAGTCGCGGGTTACAGCGCCGGTATTACCCCCCTGCCTTGCTCGCAGTGCAATAAAACTGTAAAGTTTGGCCCAATGTTACATTATGCCCGTGAACAGCTGGGCATAGACCGGATTGCCACTGGTCACTATGCCAGAATCAGCTACGACCCAACTGCTGGGCGCTACCAGTTGCGAAGGGCGGTAGACCGCAATAAGGATCAGTCCTACTTCTTGTATGACCTGACACAGGACTTGCTAGCGGCATCAGTGTTTCCGCTAGGCGAACATACAAAGGCAGAAACCCGGCAGATTGCAGCCGAGTTCGGACTGAAGACAGCTGAAAAGCCAGAAAGTCAAGACTTGTGTTTGGTTGAAACCCACGGCTCGATGCAAGCGTTTCTGGACAAGTACATTGCGCCCCAAAAGGGGTACATTGTTAACCAGTCAGGACGGGTGCTGGGGGAGCACGACGGTATACATCACTACACGATAGGGCAGCGGAAGGGGCTGGGGATTGCAGCAGCACAACCGCTGTATGTGATTGGATTGGATGCGGTACAAAACCGGGTGATTGTCGGCGATCGCACCAGTGCCAACCAGCAAGAATGCACCGTGCAGCGGGTAAACTGGGTTTCGATTCCAGAACCAAGTGCCCCCATAAGATCGGAGGTACAAATCCGCTACCGCTCAAGTCCGGTACCAGTCACAGTGATTCCTCTGCAACCAGCCCAGGTTAAGCTAGTCTTTGATGAACCGCAGTTCGGCATTACCGCTGGTCAAGCAGCTGTTTGGTACGAAGGGGATATCCTGTTGGGTGGTGGCATCATTGAGCCATTAACAAGTTGAAACAATCGCAGTTAACGAAAAGAAGGGATTACTTTGAGTCACTATCGAGAGGGCATCGCCCCCCACGGCGTTCAGTTAATCAACCGGATCGCCACAGCTGAACAAAGAGAAGAATTTCTCGCTCAAGCAGATTTCCTGCCGCGAGTACAACTTGATGAGCGAGCCGTTTCTGATTTGGAAATGATTGCCATCGGTGCGTTTAGTCCGCTCACTGGTTTTATGGAGCAAGAGGACTATGAGCGGGTGGTGGCAGATATGCGGCTGGCTAATGGTCTGCCCTGGTCAATTCCGATTACGCTTTCGATAGAAGAAGTAATCGCAGACCCTCTCAAGGAAGGCAGTTGCGTACGCCTGGATGACCCAAAGGGTCGGTTTGTTGGTGTTATGCAGCTGAGCCAAAAGTATCACTACGACAAAACCCGCGAGGCGATTAACGTTTACCGCACGGATGAGGCGAAACATCCCGGTGTGCAGGTGGTCTATAACCAAGGGGCAGTGAATCTTGCCGGTTCTGTCTGGCTGTTGCAACGCGACCCTCATCCCCAGTTCCCCGCCTACCAAATTGACCCAGCCCAGTCACGGCAGATGTTTAAGGAAAAGGGCTGGAAAACGATTGTTGGTTTCCAAACTCGTAACCCCATCCACCGAGCGCATGAGTATATCCAGAAGTGCGCCATGGAAACCGTAGATGGTCTGTTCCTACACCCCTTGGTGGGAGCGACGAAAGAAGATGACATCCCAGCCGATGTGCGGATGCGCTGCTATGAGATTATGCTAGAACATTACTACCCCAAAGACCGGGTGATTCTGGCGATCAACCCAGCTGCGATGCGTTATGCAGGCCCGCGTGAGGCGATTTTCCATGCCCTAGTGCGTAAGAACTACGGCTGTACTCACTTCATCGTCGGTCGTGACCATGCTGGGGTGGGTGACTATTATGGCACTTACGATGCTCAGCACATATTCGATCAGTTTGAGTCAGCTGAACTGGGGATTGTGCCGATGAAGTTTGAACACGCTTTCTACTGCACCCGCACCCAGCAGATGGCGACGAGCAAGACTAGCCCCAGCACACCGGCAGAACGCATTCACCTATCGGGGACGAAGGTGCGGCAGATGCTGTGTCGGGGTGAAACGCCTCCACCGCAGTTTTCACGTCCAGAGGTGGCGGCAGAGTTGGTACGTGCAATGACTCAGAACTTAACTTACTGCAATCCTGAGCCAGTTGCTTCAACTATTGTCCTATAAAAGTGAATGATGAATTGATGCCGCCGGGGAGCAACAACTGATTTGTGCATTCCTGGTAGGCTATAGCTGATGGCTGATAGCTAATAGCTGAAATGAAGCGGCGGGATTTTTTGCAAAGGGCTGGCTGGACACTCGCGGCACTGGGACTAATTGAGGCTGGGTGGTTACGACTAGGCGATCGCTACTACCAAGCTCTCGCACAACCGGGTTCGCGCAAGTTGGGTTTGTTGATAGGTATCAACCAATACCAAAAAACACCGGCTCTCGCCGGTTGTCTCACGGATGTGGAACTGCAACGGGAACTACTGATTCACCGATTTGGCTTCCACCCGTCCGATATTCTCACCCTGACAGATGAACAAGCCTCTAGGGAGCAGATTGAAGCCGCTTTCTTAAAGCATCTAACTGAGCAAGCTCAACCCGGTGATGTGGTCGTCTTCCACTTCAGCGGTTATGGTCGCCGTGTAAAGTTAGAAACGTCTCCAGAAGCGGTGCTAAACAGCTTGGTTACCGTGGATGGTGTGGTGTCAACATCGGACGTCCCGGCGGTGAATGACTTGCTGGAAGAGACACTGTGGCTGCTGTTGCGATCGCTCCCCACCGACCGTGTAACAACTGTCTTGGATACTAGCTACAATGCTTATAGCACACTCCTCCAAGGTAACCTGAGAATTCGCGCTCGCCCCCAACTGGCACAAGGGCAACTGAGTACCCAGGCGCAGGAATTCCAAGCAAAACTCTTGACTCGGCAAGGGGATATTGCCTCTGACCGACCGCTGCCAGGGGTTGTCCTAACAGCAGCTGGCTCGAACCAGCAGGCGAGTGAGGCGCAATGGCCAGGTTTCAGCGCTGGGCTATTTACTTATGCCCTGACGCAGTACCTCTGGGAAGTAACCCAGCCGACGACCGTTCAAGTCAGCCTTAGTCGAGTGGCTGAGGTGGTTGAGCAGCTAGGTGGGAAACAGCAGCCAACGCTGAGTGGTGACAAAAGTCAACAGTCTGAACTTACCTATGATCTGAGCCCTGACACCAGCGTAGGCGCGGACGGCGTGATGGTAGCTGTGGAAGACGACGGCAAAACAGCACAGGTGTGGCTGGCAGGACTACCGCCATCAGTTCTAGAATATTACGCGGTGAATTCCCGACTGAGAGTGGTTACCCCAATAGTGAGTGGTGAGCAGGTGGAGCTCTCCTCAATACAGCTACAGGTGCGATCGCGTACAGGTCTGACGGCAAAAGCGCAAATCTGCGGCAATGACAGCACGGGTTCCCTACAAGTCGGGCAACTCGTCCAAGAAGCCGTCCGGGTTTTGCCGCGTAATATTGGCTTGACGATCGCCCTTGACGCTAGCCTGGAACGAATTGAGCGGGTGGATGCGACGAGTGCTTTTGCTGCTATTCGCCATGTGTCAACGGTAATAGCAGGCGAGCAGTCAGCTGATTATTTGTTTGGTCGGGTGCGGGAAGCGAATGCCTCAGGTAGTTCATCCCGAAGTCGCTATGGTCTGTTTTCCCCTGGAAGCGAGCTAATCCCCAATACGGCAGGGGAGGCGGGGGAAGCAGTGAAGCTGGCAGTGCAGCGGTTAGTTCCTAAACTGCAAACACTTCTGGCGGCAAAGTTATGGCGGTTGACGACAAATGAAGGCTCTTCCCGCTTGGGAGTAAGGGCAACCCTAGAGATCATGGTTCCCCAGGAACAGGTGCTGATGCAACGAGAAACGCGGCGATCGCGAAGTCGGGTTTTTGCAGGAGAATCACCCAAAAGCGAATCCGTGACGCTAGCGCCGGAGAGACCTCTAGCCTCCGAAGGAAACATTCCCACTGTGTTGATCGGTAGCCGTATTCAGTACCGGGTTGATAACCAGAGCGATCGCCCTGTCTATTTAATGCTGCTGGGTTTAGATAGCAGCAAAAAGGCGATCGCGCTTTATCATCCGGAACCAGCCCAGGAAACCAACGGCTCAGAAACCAAACCATCGCTTAAAGATTTGGTCATTGCTCCCGGCGAAACCCTGAGTGTGCCCGAAACTTCTGTTGATTTTGAATCGGTCATCCATGGGCCAGCTGGACTGGCAGAAACCCAACTCATCTTTAGTTATGCCCCCTTTACCCAGACTCTTGCAGCCCTAGGAGCTACCACGCGACCCAGGGACGAAAATGAGCCTATTGGCCCTTTGTTGAACCCTCTAGAAGTTGCTCACGCCGTTCTGCAAGACCTCCACCAGGCTAATGCGGTGAAAGCCGACACCGGCTCAGTTGCTGACACTTATGCGCTGGATGTGAATATTTGGGCAAGTATAAGCTTTGTTTACCAGGTAGTTTAAGCAAGCATTTGCTCGGGTCTTCCTTTATTGTAGGTAAAGTAGCTTTGCCAGGTCTCAACCAGCTCTCCAGCTGCTGGTGTTCCCTCAGCTGGAAAAGCATCAAGGAATTCTTTATCATTTCTGGCTTCATAAGGCCCTTCTTTGAGTTCCAGAATTACGGTATCTGGAGCTAAAGCGACCAGGGTGTGATATGTCCCTTCCGGGAGTTCCACCGCACGAGTCGGGCCATTGGCACTAACTTGCTCTTGGTGCAGGATTTGACCGTTCTCATCCAGGATGATTATTCCCAGTTCTCCCTGGACAACCAAGAAGAACTCAAAGCCATTTACTCCAGCTGCCCTAAGGTGCCGATGAGGGCGGACGTAGGTTCCGGGTTGGAGGACGTTGATAAATCGTTGGACTTTTTCCGAAAGGTCATGGAAATTGTGGTTTTGGCGCCGACGAGGACTGCTACGAGCTTGGTCGGCGATCGTATCCAACAATTCCTGAGTAAGGCGCTTGATTTGTGGGGATGGCATAAAAGCACTTTAACTGTACAAATGCCGGACGACTGATGTGGATGTCTGGTTATATTGTGCACTGGCAGTTGATTGATGGGTAGCTTCCCCAAGAAAAGAGATCGCTTTTGTTGGGGCGAAAATAGAACTAACTTGTTATTTGGCACAATTCCATGTCCCTAAATTGGAAGTTCCAGCCTCGTTTGGGTTATCGCCCTTACAATCTGAAGCTTTTCCTGGCAATATCGCTACTCCTGCATTGGGCTGTGTTCTTAGGTTTAGAAACCTACTGGCGCCAAATGGTGAACCACCCACTGCTGCCCTCAAAAGACGCACTGCTCCCAGTCAAATTTATTCAGGTGCCAGCAGATAAATTAGCGGGGAAGCCGCCTAGGGATGCACAAGCGAAGGATTCTACCAACTCAACATCTGAGGGTGAAGCCCGTCCTGAACTGCCGCGTCACCAGGTTTCACCCCAACAGCATCAGCTACCACCGCCTCAAGACTCCACGGATGACAACCCGGATGTCAGTCCACCTGTGGCTCGGACTCATCCTAAACTGCCGCGTCACCAGGTTTCACCCCAACAGCATCAGCTACCACCGCCTCAAGACTCCGAGCCACTGACAGATGACAACCCTAACGTCAGTCCACCTGTGGCTCGGACTTTGCCCCAACAGGAAGCTAGTTCAAGGCGGTCTTCGCGTCAAAGTGCCAGTCTTCTAGGCGGCCCGCTTCGAGCTACCGGCGAGTTCATGGGCGATCGTAGAGCTCAACTCTCAAATGGCAATGGCCTAGGGTCTGATTCTGCGGGAGCGGATGGCGGCCAACGCTTCAACCTTGGCCCCTACCTAGACAGGCTAAGGCAAAAAGTGAAACAGCAATGGCACCCAGTCTTATCTCATTCTTCTCAACATACCATAATTGGTTTTTCCATCAGCCGCACTGGTCAGGTTAGTGAGCTGCGCATCCTCAAGCCCTCTGGTTCTGCGCTCACAGACCAAGAGGAACTACAAGCGATTCAGCGAGCAGCTCCCTTTGCACCTTTACCCGAGGGTTACCGAGCGGATGAGCTTTACATCCAATTCAACTTCAATCAGATTGAATATTAATGCACCTGGTTCTATCGGATTCTGTGGTCTACCTATTTTCCTGGCCTGCACCCATTCATGGAGGCAGCAATTAGTAAGTTGTGAAGCCAGTTGTCGTGATCCTGTGGCTCCATTGAGGTCTTGAAAGGGAGCAATCTTGACAAACATGGCATTACCTTTGAAGAAGCAGCAGAGGTTTTCTTCGATCCCTTCTACCAAGTTGGTGATGCTATTCCGAAGATGCTCTCCAATAGTGAAAAACGGGAGTTTATTCTGGGTTACTGATACATTTATGCGGCACAACACGACATATCGTCTGGCAGGGCAACAATAGCAACACCATCATCACTGATGGTGAAGGTCGTATCCGACAAAGCCTTCAGCAATATGCCGAAAGCACCATTGAAATCACGAGGGATTTCAAACCTACATTCTGGGCATTTAAATTTTTTAGAACCACCCAGCTTGGTATGGACGTGTCCACAACGAGTACAAGTCTTGCTCGTATATTCCTCGGTTACATCTATAACAATGCAGCCACGACGGTATGCCGCCTGCTTGAGGAACAGCTTAAATCTGTAGTGCGCCCAAGTCAGCATTGCCCTGGCTGTCTTTGACCGAATCTTTCTTTTCACCTTGGCAACCATTTGGGATGTCTCGAAAGTGGGAAGAAAAATAACGCGGTAGTTTTGGGTCAGATAACATGAAACTTGCTTGTGGACTTCATTCACCAAGTCTTGAATCTTGGTTCTCATCCGCCCAGCCGCAGATCTCATCTTTTGCCGTTGATGCCGGTTTTTGGACTTGGCAGCACGACTGATGAGATCATCTAGGTACTGGCACATACGGGTAATGCGTCCCATGTCACCTGCTCCAAATTCTAAGAACTTAGAGCCATCAAAACCAGTTAAGAAGGTGCGAACACCTGGGTCAAGCGCAATGACTTTATCACTTTTCGAAGCTGCGATTGGTACAGATTCTGGAAACACCGCCAACCATCTATCTTTGCACTTAATTAACTGCGTAGCTTGGTCACATTCCTGGGGAATTGATTCAGACGCGATAAAAGTCAGCCCTTTTGTTAATCGGGGATACCATGTTCCTTGACTAAAGTTAGAGTCATTAAACTTGATTGTTTGTCGAGGTGCGCGACAACTCCTGAATTTACAATCCTTGCTTGCTTTATACGCACGATTAGCATCAAAGATAGCATTTTGCTTAATGTGGCAAGGCGTATCTTTTACCCATTCAGGCAAGTTAGACTGCATGATTATGTCTCGAAGTTTTAACTTACCAATAGCACCATTTTCCTGTTGGTAATCTACTGCTTGGTTGTACACATATCTACAAGCCGCATTCCAGTGTTTCCAGATTTTATTTAGTTCAGGACTTGGGTAAATCCGGATCTTGCGACATCTGAGACTTGTACTTTCTGAGGCCGTAGAGTTTAGAACTGAAGCAGTGAAGGATGGCAAGTATGTCTTGAGTAAGCTCGCCTTCTGAACTGAGGTTTGTCTCGTTGAGTACCACGATTTCACACCCGTAGTAGTCACAGAGCCATTGAAAGTGGTCAAATCCGAATCGGGCAAGCCTATCTTTGTGAGCCACAATAATGCGTCGGACACTTCCTTGCATGACTCGTTCCAATAGGGCTTGAAACTTTTTTCTTCGGAAATTGAGTCCTCCTCCGATTTCGCTGATGACTTCTGCGTCGGGGTAGAGGGCAATGAGAGCAGCAACTTGTCGATTAAGGTCTGGCTGCTGCGCGCGGGAACTAACAAGGAGCGTAGATAACTGTTGCCCGAACTTCTTCAGCTCCAGCTGTATAGGACTGCACGTCGTATCTTCGTTGTCCTGAGGGCGTTTTGATTGCTTTGAGCTTCCCTTCGGTTTCCCAGCGGCTGAGTGTTCGCCGGTGGACTCCAAGGATTTTCGCTGCTTCTTTTGGCGTGACATAGTTTAGAATTTTTGATTCCTCAACCCCATGTCCTTATTGTACCACTTTATGCAGCTAAAAGTGTGACTTCTGGGATTTAGTCATGCTCTTCTTTAGTGAGCGCAATTCTCGCTGATCGCATTTTAGTCACTGGGCAAGTACTTTTCCACCGCCAAGATGAGGCGCAATCTATCTTTGTCGGCTTGATTCCGTTCCTACTCAGCAGCCAGGACCAGGTGAAGTTCGCGTCCGCGTACAGGCGATGGGGTTAAACCGTGCGGATTTATTATGGCTAGCCAATACCTATGTAGAAACACCGCAGCTCCCGTCGCGCCTTGGCTATGAAATTGCTGGAGTCGTTGAAGAAATTGGTTCTGGTGTCACAGACTTTGCGGTGGACGAGCGCGTCAGAAAGAAAGTCAAAGTGGTTAGAGTGTGAATAAGCAGTAGGTTGAAATGTAATGCTCCCAACTCTGACCAAACTTGACCAACCCATCCTCATCGACGGCTTGACTTGGCGGGAATTCAAAGCGGCGGAACAACTTATCGCTCGCCCAGGAGTGCGGTTGTCTTTTCTGGATGGAACATTGGAGATTCGACGGATGCCCGGAGAACAGCACGAAACAGTGAAAGAGCGGATTGGCACTCTGTTAGACCTGTATCTGCTGCAAATCGGGCTCGACTACACGCCGACTGGTTCAATGACGCTAGAGAGTGAAGCAGGGCTGGTCAAGCGTGAAGCCGATAAATCTTATAAGCTGGGAGCAAATCGGGCTCGTCCAGATTTAGCCATTGAAGTTGTGGTAACGAGTGGGGGCATCAATAAACTAGAAGCCTATAAACGCCTAAAAATTTCTGAAGTCTGGTTTTGGGAAGATGGAACCCTGGCGATTTACCATTTAAGAACTGCAACCCAATTTCGCTATGAGCAAATTGCTAGCAGTGAAGAATTGCCAGAACTGGACATGGCTTTAATGCTTCGATGCATCAATATGACTAATCATGTAGAAGCTGTGAAGTCATTTCAGCAAGCGCTCCTACCATGAATCAAACTTAACCGCTCCGCATCCTCCTAGCTGACGACCACCCGCCTCTACGTAAAGGGCTGGCGCTGATTTTAGACAACGAAGACGACATGACGGTTGTGGCCGAAGCCGGTAACGGACACGAAGCCGTCGCCTTGTATCGGCAGTACCAGCCAGATGTTGCCCTGCTCGACTTACGGATGCCAGAGTTGGGAGGAGTCGAAGCGATCGCCGCCATTCGTGCCGAGTTTCCCGATGCCCGTCTGATTGTACTCACGACTTATGACGGTGACGAAGACATCTATCAAGGACTGCGGGCAGGAGCGATGGCATATCTGCTCAAAGATACCGACTGTGATGAAATTATTGAAACCATTCGAGTCGTTCATCTGGGGCACGAGCGCATTCCCTCTGCCGTGGGCGTGAAGTTATTCGAGCGGATGGGCATCTTAGAACTGAGCGATCGCGAACGAGAAGTCCTGCAATTACTTGCAGTCGGCAAAAGTAATCAGGAGATTGGTAGCGCTCTCAACATTACCGGCAGCACAATTGATACCCTACAGGACTACGAGCAGTATTGTTCGTTGGTGCAGACAGGTTGAAAATATTTGTCATGAGACAAATTGTAGAAATTAAGGAGAAATCTGGTGAGTAATAACGTTCCCAAAATTGCACTTGTGACTGGTGCCAACAAAGGATTGGAATTTGAAATCGGTAAACAACTATCAAAACAAGGGATGCAAGTTATCCTCGGTGCCAGGGACATTGCTAAAGGGCAGGAAGCGGCTGACAAATTGAAACAGCAAGGGCTAGACGTTTATCCACTGACTCTAGATACAAACAATGTCGAAAGTATTCAGAGTGCAGTCAATGCAATCAAAGAGAAATTCGGCACACTACACATCTTGGTGAATAATGCCGGTGTCATGCTCGACTCGACGTGGACGACCTCGGTGTTTGATGTTGGCTTAGACACGCTTGCTCAAACTCTGCAAACTAACCTATACGGCTCTTTTCAACTTTGTCAGCTTTGTATTCCACTGATGAAATCATCAGGCTACGGTCGCGTCGTCAACATGTCTAGTACCCTCGGCTCACTTACGGATATGAGCGATCCAAACTCCCACTATAATGGCATCCTGACTCCATCCTATCGATTATCCAAGACGGCCCTGAATGCGGTTACGGCTCTATTTGCCAGAGAATTACGGGGCACAAATATTCTGATCAACTCTGCTTGTCCTGGTTGGGTTCAGACAGATATGGGCAGTGAAGCCGCACCTTTAAGTGTTGAGGAAGGCGCGGATACTCCTGTCTGGCTGGCGACGTTGCCCGATGGTGGACCTAACGGCGGTTTCTTCAACAGTCGCAAACCCATCTCCTGGTAATGCTTAGTTAGAGGGGCTGGAGTTTCCACGAGCGCGATCTAAACCAGCAATTCAAAGGAGAAAAAATGAATTCTGAACAAGTGTTTTTTCAGCTTCGCGCTCGATTGGAGGTAGTAGATGCTTTATACCGATTCGGTGCAGGTATTGACTTCAACAACGATGATTTACTTACATCAGCATTGGCACCAGATGTAATTGTTGACTTTACGCGCAGCAATAAACTGTGGGGGCTGGAATTTCCAATTTCACAGGGGCGTGACAGGGTTGAACACACTAGAACAGAGGAACTGAACATGGATTTGCAACTGAAGGGAAAACGTGCATTGATTACAGGCAGTAGTAGTGGAATTGGTAAAGCGATAGCCATTGCACTGGCTCAAGAAGGAGTTGCTGTCGTGATTCAAGGCAGGCGACAGAAAGAAGTTGAGCGAGTCGCACAGGAGATTACAGCGAGTGGTGGAAAAGCAGCGATGGCGATCGGCGATCTCACCCAAAATGCAGAAGCTCAGCAGGTCGTGGATACTGCCCTTGCTGCTTTCAATAGAATTGATATTCTCATCAACAATGCTGGAGCCTTTCCTTTCCAAGGCTGGATGGAGGCAACGGTTGAAGATTGGATGCAGAACTTCGACACCAACGTATTTTCAATGGTGCGAATGATTCGGCTCTTAGTTCCCCAGATGAAGCAAGGCGGTTGGGGACGGATGATTCAGATTTCGAGTAACGCAGGTGTGCAAGCCGTTCCTTATGCTGCCTCTTATTCGGCAACGAAAGCTGCCAATATCAATATGACCGTTAGCTTGGCGAAAGAACTAGCAAACACAGGGATTACGGTCAACACGGTCAGCCCTGGACCTGTAATTACTGAGGGCTGGACTCAAGCGGCTCTTGAAATTGCACAAAAACAAGGTTGGGGAACCGATCTAGAAATCATTAGACATCTCCGAAAATCCTCAAAGTGTTACTGTGACTGGCTTTGGCTAGCTCTCTTAGAGCTTGTGACTTAAGCCAGTCTCAACGTTAAAATAGGCACTCTGTCTAGTTGCAGTTAGTAATGACTCAAAAAATACGCTATGCTAAAACATGATCACTACCCCCTATTTGGCAACTTTAAACAGATAAAACTAAAGCTCAATCCGCAGTCTAACCAATCCAAAAACTGTAAAAATAACTCGCTCATAAACCTGTGGACGCAATCGAAATCTCGTAAGGATTCAGGTAGGGGGTATTGACAAAGGGGACTTTTGGGGTGGAAGATCGCAATCATGATCAACGGCCTGCCGCAGCAAACTGACCTAGAAAGCCTTTACCAGCTGTCCAAAGAACAACTGGT
>JAABUX010002468.1_pt1 | contig 26118 bp, 29 predicted proteins | sample 5561851 | NCBI WGS metagenome assembly JAABUX01 (sample SAMN10711883, study PRJNA513361) | rock metagenome | isolation source: Antarctica rocks | place: Antarctica: Victoria Land, Richard Nunatak red sandstone | collected 2016-01-03 | reverse complement strand
AAAACCCCTCTCCTGAGAGGACCTCAGCGCCCCGGCACAACACACCACCGCCCCAATCACGTCTTCTACTAACAATCGCATCCCGGCCAAAAGCTATTTCAACAAGCTCCTAATGACCGATTTCTACGGCCAGCTCGCAGGCCACAAACGGAAAGTTGATGCTTTACGTGCCGCACAGCTAGACCTTATGCACGATGGCCTTCTGCCGTATTTCTGGGCGAGCTTCCAGGTTGTCGGAGACCCAAACGGAAACCTATGAAAGGCCAATCCATGAATCTCACCAAAGAACAGCGCGGCGCGATGCTCCAAAATTGAGCAAACAGTCGCAGAAAAGCATTATGATCCTGCCTTCAATTTGAGAACTTGGAAGGACATTGTTGCCAAGCACCGAGCTGCCATTGTGGACGCAACAAATAACCCCGCATTTGAGCAGGCGGCCAGGAGCATGCTAGGAGACCTGTCACCGAAAGGTCTGGGACTTCTTTCCAAGACAACTCCGATTACGTCCCGTAATGCGATCAACGCCAGCTTTACCACCGAACCCGCTTCGAACGGATTTCGTTGGGTTTTCCAAGACGTTTTGCCGGGAGGTGTGGCGGAGAAGGCAGGCGTACATTCTGGTGACATACTGCTCACGGCCGCTGGGAAGCCTATGACGCCGGCCGCTGCTTTGGCACCGGAACCTCCATTTGAGATGGCCCACACCATCCCAATCACGGTACGACGCGGAAACGCTGGTCAAGAGATGAGTTTTTCCCTGCAGACAGGTGAGCCTAGGTACAAAGACAATCCCTATTCTGACCTTACCGCACTTAAATCCGAGGTCCGCAAAGACGGGATTGCCTATCTCAAGGTCAGTCTTTTTCCGGGTAAAATCGGTATCGATTTCGCAAACGAGCTTGACCATATTTTCCGCGAACAGTTCCGATCCACAAACAAGCTAATCATCGACCTGCGCGGAAATCCTGGCGGGGGGATCGGTGGTCTCACTCTGATGAGCTACTTGACGCCCAGCCGCTTGCCCATCGGGTATAGCCGAAATCGAAAAATGGCACTCGATGGCACACATCCGTCATCACTGCCTGTTTTCGATAAGGTACCCCGCTCTAAACTCGCGATCCCAGGCCTGGCATTGAAGTTCTTGGGTAAGACTTCGATCCACCTCTACACAGAGGCACTTGCTGAGAATGCATACCATGGACGTGTCGTGATCCTGGTCAACGAGCACACCACTGGAGCTGCCGAGATGCTTGCTCAATTCGCAAAAGAGAACGGACTTGCGACGATCGTGGGTGCTAAGACTCCCGGACGCCTGGTTTCTCGAAGCGCAACCAAATTAGGCCACGGCTATCGGCTGATCGTGCCGGTGGCCGCCTACGTTAGTGCGAAGGGAACACAGATCGAAGGGAGTGGGATCACACCTGATGTAGTCGTTCCATGGTCCTCTGAGGATGCCGTTCTTGGACTCGATTACCAGCTCGCTAAGGCGACCCAGGTGTTAGGACAACAAGGGTGATCAGCGGTGGCCGTGGGCGCCGGGCCGAACCTGGCGCCTATGGTTGGAGCTAGTTCACTTTCAGAGGGTAATAATACGTTCCGTTATCAGAGCCTCGAACCGTCGCTAAGAAGTACGCCCCAGGCGTAGCCTTCCTGAGATCGAGCCTTACATTTACGCCGACTTTACCGTGCGATTCCGAGGTGGTGCCGCTGCCCTCAGCCGCTATCTGCTTGCCAGCCCGATCCTTGGCGACGAGGATGGTGTAGCTCCCGCTCTGACTGAAACGAGGCAATGTCACCGCCAAGTTCACAATCGCAGCCGGCAGGATGACTTCCTGAAGCGGCATTGGTTCGTCGTTCCCGCCCCTCAGAGTCGTTGCGTCGAACAGATCGACATTAGCTGTGATGGGGATGCTGGAAGCGAAGTTTGCGTTTACGGCACTTTTGGCGTTGTTCGATTGAGCCTTTCGATATATCTCAATCCCGCAGACCCCACAAACCAAAGATGCGGCGATGGCAAGTGGAACTATCCATTTAGCAGGTGTGATCCTTCGAGGTAAAAAGGGCGGCTTCTTAGGTTCGACTGATACCACCCCGGAAAGGGAAGCAGCATGAGGCTCCCCGCGCTCCTCCATGTCCAGGCGGTAGTTTAAATATTCCGCGTAACATTCCGAACAGGACGCCACATGGTCTATTGCGGGATCGCCCAGCGGTAGCCTTCGCTCCGCAAAGGCTTTCAGCGTTTCCTCGTCAGGACAGCCCTTCCGTTCAGGATTAGGGAATGCCGTCAGCAGGTATTCCGTTAACAAATCATCCGGGTCCAACGCTAATTATCCCTTCGTTACACACAGTGTTGTGGAGCGATGACCCGCTCCATTGGTGCTCCGGGAACCTTGAAGCGTTGCCGACATCCGCTCTTTCATTCGCTGAATAGCTTTGCGGCCTGCCGAGCGGGTAACCCCCAGGTGGGCCGAGATCTCATCATCGGTACAACCGTAAAGGAGCAGAGCGAGGATAACCTGATCTCGCCCCTTTAAGGTTGCCTTAAGTTGTTCAAAGAGCAGGGCGCGGTCTAGAACGCCTTGTGTAGCTGTGTCGTAGCCGCCGAGACGCTCCAACTCTCTACCGACGCCAACCGGTTCCAACTTGGCCGCGCCGGTCTTCAGCCAATCTCTTACTTTTCCGTGAAGCGCAACTGTGGCGTACCGGCCCGGGTTTCTGAGATCCCCACCCGCAGCTTCCATCGCATGGGCCACATCTTCCGCCCAATTGGCAATAAGAGCTGAGTCCACGAGGGGAAAACTCCGCACGATCCAGCGGAACGCATCTTCGACGGCAGTTTTGATCGAGACCCGAACGTCTTCGCCAGCAGTATCGACCAAATGTAAATGAGCCCGAATCATTCCAAAGTCTCTCAAGAATAACGAAAGGGGTGTCACAAAACCCCGCACTCAGCACGCTTAAACAGTAGATGCCTAAAAGCTCCTCGGTCCAACAGCATAAAACGCGCCTCACTGTCCCTCGGACAGTTGCGTCCGCTTCGTGGTCGGCCATTTCGAATTCATCTCTGGAGGTGCCGGAGAGCCCAACCCTGCGAGCAGCGATTCAAGGGGTTCCTGAAAGATTTCAGCCAGCCGCAATATGGTCGGAACCGAGATTCCATTCCCTCTTTCAATCCGACCCAGTTGAGTCAGGTGAAAGCCATGGATCTCCACAAAAGATCGCATCGTTATTTTGCGTTCGTGACGCAATTGCTTCACGCGCCTGCCGAAGGCCACATAGAACTCTTTGGGATCGTAATGGACCATAGTCTTTCGTCGATGATCCTCTAGGCCGTTAAGAGTACATCGCGAAAGTCTGGAGCCTAGCGATCTCAACTCAATCTTAGCAATGCCTTGAAGCACACCCCAATGGTGCTCCAGCCGAAGTGTCCCTGTACACAATAATGTGGGTATCACGAGTGTGTTGACAAAGGTGCAGGTGAAAGTTATAAAGATGTCCATGCACACAAACAAGGAGCCTTCATAGCTGTGCACAAAAGTTTGCGGTGACACGGCAACGCGTCGTGGCGGCGGAGGTCCCGCATGGCCGTAGGGCTGTGAACCGCAAAACTCGCCTCACATAACGGTTACGAATTCAGCTCAACCGCTCTGAGGGGACGGCAAAACAAACAAGTAAACGGCCGGTAATAGGCGCTTAGGAGGCGTGCGCGGCGTCGTGTCTGAAGAAAAAACAGGTCGCAAACCACGTCCCAAACCACTCTCACCCAACCTGCAACACAAGGAGCAACACCTTGAATAAGTCGCTTCAGTCTCGCTTCGCTCGCCTTCGCAACCTCACCATCACTCGACAGCAGATCAAGCATCAGGCCGCTCTGTTCGCCCGAACTGCCGCTCCTCTCGTGCTGTCGTTCGCCGTGTCCAGCGGCGTAGCTCATGCGCAAACGACCTTCACCATGGCCGGTGCAACGTCCGTGATGGACACGTTCAAAACTTTCGCGCTCTACGCGGGAGCCGTGATCTGTCTCGGCAGCCTCATTTTTGCGGGTATTCGCATGATGGGCGGCCGTTTCCAGGATGCGATTCCCGGTCTCTTCGGTGCGCTGTTCGGCGCTGGCGTGATTGGTTGGGGCGCTGGCTGGATTTCGTCTCTTACCGGCCAGACGGTCACGCCGTAAGGAGTTGTAGTTCATGCGCAAACGTGGAACACCGTTACCGATCAATGGGGCAATGAACCGTACCCGGACCAAGCTCGGCTTGGAACTTGGAACGTGGATGGTGATCGTGTTCGTTTCGATCACGGTGTTCCTCGTGGGCCTCCACCTGTTGGCCCTTGCAAGCTTTCCCGTCATGGCGGGTTTTGCATGGCTTGTCGTCCGCAAACACCCCAAGATGTTCCAGCTTTGGGGTCACAGCCTTCAGCAAAAGAGCTACTATGACCCCCGTAAATTCTGAGCAAGCGCGTCTGATGCCGTGGTACGCCAAAGCAGGCGCGGCGTCGAGCATCGTTCCCCTCTCGCGTTGGGTGTCGCCTACGATTTTCGCCACCAAAGACGGCGGCTACGGCGTACTCGCTTCGATGACTGGCATGGACGAGGAGAGCCTGACCGACCAGGAGATTGAGTCCCTCACCCGCACGATTCAGGGCGCATTGCGGGGACTTCCGGAAGGCGCTTGCCTGTACCAATACAGCCGTGTTCTCTCCGGTTACGAGATTCCAAGGAAAAAGATCTACGGCGATCCTGTTCTCGATTCCTTCGTGAACGACCGGCTTGAGTATTTAAATGCCAACGCAGGGTTCCGGCGTATCGACCTGTTCTGGTGCATCACCTTCGAGCCGTCCAAGGCAAATCCACTCGAAAGGAAGCCGAAGGACGCCCAGCGCGACAACACGCGGCGTCTCGCCATGCTGCGCAAGACGGCCAGCATCCTCGAATCGCAGTTGGCTCCCATCATTGGCTTCCGCGTTCTGGAGAAGGCCGAGGCGTTTCCATTCTTCACCTACCTGTTCAACCTTGAGCCGTGGGCTGACCATGCCGTGCTTCAATCCGACGCCGGCCTGGATCGGCAGATCGTGCGGAGTCCGCTTGCCATCGAAGGCGACCATCTGCGAGTAGGGAAGCGATACGTGCAGATGTTTACCTTGATGAACAACCCCGAGGTATCCCGGCCCTGCCAGTTCTCCGGCCTGATGACGCTCGACTGCGATAGCGTCCTCTGCACGACATGGAGGCCAAAGAGCGCGGCCAAGGCCCGCGCTGAAATCTCGCAACAGGAAAAGTTCATCAGCTTCTTCAAGGTTGGCGTCTTTAGCCGGGTCATGGCGGGGCGCGATGCCTCTTCGCTCGACGAGGGAGCCGGCGCACGCGCCGCAGATGCAAACGTAGACGATCTTAGCGACGTGATCCGGTCGCTGGATAAGACCGGCCAGGGCGAGTTCACCATGCGCCTGCTACTGGCAGCCAAGAGCAAAGAACAGCTCCACGAGACCATTCCTTCCGTCCACCGCCTGTTCGTCGATGCCCGCGCTCAGGTCATGGAAGAGTCGCTTGGTAACCTGTCCGCGTTTTACACGATGTTCCCCGGCAACGGAAAATTCAACATCTTCCCACTCTGGCTTTCCGAGGACCACAACGCACGGCTGGCAAGCGTGTACGCGCCCAGCATCGGCCATCCCCGTTCCGAAGACCTCGTTAACGAATACCTGAATGTCTTCGAGACGCGGACGCGGACACCCTTTTTCCAAGATGCCTTTGTGGGCGGCGTAAAGGTCGCCATGATGCTCGGGCCTACTGGAAGCGGCAAGTCCGTGCATCAGAACCAGCACATCGCCATGGAGGTCAAATATGGCGGTTTCATCTACATTTTTGACATTGGTAATAGCTACGAAAGCGTGGTGGAGCTATACGGCGGCAGGGTGGACAGGGTAGGAAAGGACGGCCCCCGCGTCAATCCGTTCTCGCTGGAGCCGACCGAAGACAACCTGAAATTCCTCTATAGCTTTATCAAGCTGCTGCTCACCAATGGCGGTGCGGAGCTGAAGCCGGAAGACGAGGATGTGATCTTTAGCGCGGTGCGAGGCATGTACCATCTCGACGCCGAGAACCGCCGTCTTTCAAACCTGCTTCTCCCGAAACACCTGAATCGCTATCTGTCGAAGTGGACCGGGACCGGCGTCTACGCCGCGATCTTCGACAACGTACACGATGAGCTGAAGCTGGGCCGGGTCCAGTGCTTCGACTTCCAGGGTGTGCACACCGCACAGTACGCGGACCTGATTGAACCGTTGATGGTTTGGCTTCTGCAACGTATCAACTCCGTGCTCTATAACCCGGCCAATCTCGGCGTGCCTAAGCACATTGTCATTGAGGAACTGTTTTCTTCCATGAAGAATAAACAGCTTCTCGACGCTGCACTCGCTTCCATCAAGACCGTCCGAAAGAACCTGGGCGGCGTGACCCTCATCGGCCAGTCCGCGAACGACCTCGGCGAGAACGCAGACAGCATCGTGAACTCCTGCACGTCGTTCCTGTTCCTGCCGGATGCCACGTTCAACCGGAAGCATTACGGCGAGCTGTTCAAGCTGTCAGAGCAGCAGCTAGACCTGTTCGAGAGTTTGCAGCAGCGCGAAGCCCTGTATGTGCGCCGGGATGGACTCACCAAGGTGATCACCCTGAATCTCGACAAGCGCAGCTATGCCAAGTTCTCCACCCAGCCCAAGGACCGCGTCCGCCGCGCCAAGCTGGTTGAGAGGTACGGACTGGCGGACGGAATCGAGCGGTTCCCAAGGGGAAACCGCATGACCAAGCTCTGAAAGTTTCCAAAGCGCAAGCGCCAAATAGCCCGTCACCCCAACTCTGAAAGGAACCGCCATGAAGACGACGCCCCTGTTCTACTTAACCGCTGGAATAGTCATGATGACGGGCCGGAGCTTTGCCGCTACGAACCCGACGCCTCACCTTCAACCGAACGCCCCACGCACGGTGGTCGTGATCGACTCCGAGACGCCGCCCGTCGTTCGCGCCGGTCTGCTGCAATCCACCCTTATCCTGCTTCCTGCCGCGGAGAAGGTTGCGACCGTGTTCGGTGGAGACACGTCCAGTTGGGTTTTCGACGGTGGACACGTCGCCAGCCGGTTCATCAGCATCAAGCCCAAGATTGCAGGCAGCAGCACGGACGTGCATATCGTTTCCGACCACGGCAATGAGTACACCCTGCAGCTCCGCGAAGTCAGCAACGACCCCGACGCACACTACGATTCCAAGGTGTTCGTAACGCCGGGCGACCAGACCGGCAAAGACAAGCTGGCCGCGATGCCTGTATTTGTTCCCGTTGCCGATCTGGACCGCGCCAAACGTGAGGCAGCCGAAGCCGCCGCCAAGGAAACCACGGAGCGGAAGGCTGCGGAGTCGAAGGCCGAAGCCTATCGCAGCCAATATCCCAGCCAGCTCCACTTCGATTACACATGGGACCGAAAGAAGGCAGGACCGTTGGGTTTGCAGGAAGTGTGGCGGGATGACAAGTTCACCTACCTGCGCGGCAAATTTCAGGAGACGCCGGTTCTCTACGAAACCAAGGATGGGAAGGGTTCCCTCATCAACTGGACCTACAACGACGGACTTTACACCGTGGACAAGACCATGCTTCGGGGCTACCTCACCATCGGCAAGCAGCGCGTGGATTTCCGCAAGGAAGGGAAGTAGATCATGGCCGAGCATCCGAACGAACCCGAAATCCTTGAACCTGAATACCTTGGACCGGGCACAGTCCCGGCGCAGCCCGAGGCGGAGGAAAGCAAAAAGTTCAATGTCAAGGTTATCGGCGGCATCGCTGCCGTCATCCTGGTCATCGGGCTTGCCAACCTGCACAACGGGACCAAACAGGCGTTCGTCGCCAACAGCGCACTTTCCACCAAGCCAGCTTCGAGCAACGCCGCCCAGGTGAACAACTTCCAGCAGCAACAGCGATTGATAGGACAGAAGGACGCCGAGGACCGGGAGCGGCTGGCAGTGCTTGCCGCGCAGAACGCGCAGCTCCAACAAGAGCAGAACGTTCCCGGCCCGGAGTCACCGAACGCCGCGCCGATGACGCAGGCGCAGCGCGAGGCCATGTACGGAAAGAACAACCCCAACGCTCCGCAGAAGACCTCGGGCGTATCCCAGGCGCAGGCTGAAGCCAAACAGCGCCAGATGGAACGAGAGCGGCAACACCAGGAAGCCCTCAACAGCGATACCGTAGCCATCGACTTCGCACGAACCGCCCCGGCTTCCGGTAATTCCAACAACAGCACTGCCGTCGAAGCGGCTTCCGCTGAAGCTCCAGCCGGCACAGCCGTAGGCGAGGATATTGCCCAGGACGTGCCCAACGATCGTTCCGATGCTGCGCCCCGTCCGACCGTACGGCCTGTATCTGCAGAGACGCCCGCCCGGAAAGACCCCATGGCGGGGTACGACTTCGATGGTTTCCAGGGTCGCTTGTACCGCGTCTTCGAGGGCACCGTGTTCGAGGGTGTGCTCACCAACCACATCGACGGCGGGTTTGCCGGTCCCATGATCGTGATGCTCACGACCGATTACTACTCGCACGACCATCAACAGCTTTTACTTCCGCAGGGAACCCGGCTGATCGGCAACGTGCAGAGCGTGTCCGGTGGAGGGCAGCGCAAACTCTTCGTTACCTTCAATCGTGCGATCTGCCCGGACGGATTCTCGCTGGACCTTAACAAGTTCACCGGCCTGGATCCGCTGGGGACAACCGGCCTTGCAACCAACGTGGACAACCATTACCTGAGTTCTTTCGCCGCCGCCGCCGCCATCGGTGGCCTAGGGGGACTGGCCCAGGTCGGAAGTAGCGGAAGCGTGCTGGACACCAACACGCAAATCCGCAACGGGATCTCCGCGCAGACCGCGCAGGAGAGCGAGCAGATCTTGAATAGATTTCTCAATCGTCTGCCCGTCATCACAGTAAAGGAGGGCTCCAGAGCGCGGATTTATATCACCCAGGACATACTCATTCCGAGCTATGCAGAGCACCGCGTAGACCCGTCTCTCTAAACGCTTTCCAAACGGAGGACGCAATGAAGTTCAAGCTATCCCGCAAGAAGCAGTGGATCATCGGAGGAGCCTTGCTGTTGTCCACGGCCACTCCGAGCTACGCGATCTTCGGACTCGGCGATATCGTCTTCGACCCAACGAGCTACGCGTCGTTGGTGTCGCAGTTGACCACTCTTGAAAGCCAGTACACGTCTTTCAAGAACAACATCAAAAACTTCAGCTTGAAGACGCAGTGGCAGACCGCGTTGAACAGCATGAAGAAGACCCAGGTCACGAACCGCTACGGCGAAACCAACGGCATGACCGCTTCGCTCAACCAAAACTCCACCACAGCCGCAACGATGGCTTGGTCGAATTCAGGGGAGGCGCTATCCGGCAACACCAGCACCTACCTGGCCGGTGAAACGGCGGGCAACAGCAGCAAACTCACCCAGCTCGCCATCGTAGAAACGTCCGACACGATTTCGCCCGACTGCCTCAACGCAGTGGGATCGTACCGTGCGGCACGTGCCGCATCCGCGACGGCAACCGCCAGCCTTCAGGCCAACCAGCTTGACGGCTCCAGCGACACCAACAGTGAGGTTCAGCAGTTGAACCTTGTCAACGCAGCCCAGGCCCAGCAGCTCAACGAGCAGCAGTCTCAGGGTGCGCTCCATGCCTGTATCGCACAGCAGATGATGGTCCAGAACATGCAGCAGAGAAACGCGATGGCCCATGATTTAAACCTTGCTGCGAACGTGCAGGCTCAACGCAACGCCAACCCTACCGGATACGTGAACTCCACCAGCACGTACACCGACTACCTGCCATAACAACCCGTGCAGCGTTGTCTTTAGATGGCGCTGCACACTACCTCTAACAGGAGCTTTTATGCGGAGAACAACGGCACGACTCTCAATTTCATTGGCGCTTTGCTTCATCGTGGGTTGCCACGGCGACGCCCCAAAGGCAAGCGTCGCAGACCCGAAGGCAAGCAAAAGTCCGCCGCCAACAAACGCCAATCCCGATCCGACGAACAAGGATTGCGCTGCGATTTCCGATCCCGCACAGGCAGAAGATTGCCGCCTTTGGAAGAGTGTTGCGGAAGCCAGACGAAAACACAACTCTGACAACGTCGTGAAACACAGCCCCGGCTCGATCCAGCAACCCTAAAACGCACACCTTTAAAGGCGCCCACGATGCCCGGTACTGATTGGCTATACCAATTCACCAATAACTTGACGGCGCTCACTACCGCAAATGGCGGGGCGCTGACGAGCTTCGGCTTCACGCTGCTCAGCTTCGTCGCGTTTATGCAGCTTGTGAAGATGGTCGTCAACTTCAGCTTGCCCAACATGAGCTTCAGCCTGAATCCTTCTCCGCTGGAAGGTGGAGAGATTGTGCGGTTCATGTTCAGGCTAGGCTTCTGCTGCATCCTTGAGACCTATTGGCTAAATCCGCTGCCAGGAGTGAGCTGGGGATTCAACAAACTCTTCTCGGCTATTGCGCAGGAGATCGTGAAGGTGCTCGACCAGAACACTCAGGCGCAACTAACCGCCGTCATTCAGGAAGCATGGGCAAAAACCGGGCCTCCCTCGCTACTCTCACCATTCGAGATTTTCGAGTATGTCTACGTTCAGGTTTTGATGGGGATAGCTGCCGCGATCATCTTTGTAATCAACATCAGCAGCTTCATCTTTTACGCTGTCACGGCTTTATTCGGGCCACTGTTCATCCCGCTTTACATGACAGAAAGCTTTCGGGGAAAGTTCTTTCATTTTGTAGATGTGCTTGTGAGCTTCGCAATGATTCGCGCAGTTGCAGCCGCTTTCATCTTTGTCTGGTCGGGTTTCTACACAACTTTTCTTCAGCAGACGTTCAACGGTAACTACTCCATTGGGATGTGGATCGCCAACATTCTTCCAGTCTCGATGGTGTTCATCGCCTTCATCATCAACATGCTCTTTATTCCAACCATCACGCAGGCGATCTTCGGCGGTGCGGCTGGAGCGACAGCATCTGCGCAGCAGACTGCACTGCGCGTTGTTCCCTTTCTTAAAGGACGGTAGGTCATGCCCAAGCAACGAGTAGAGAGCTACATCGCATTTCCCGCAATCATCCCGTACCGGCTTCTCAGCTTTCTAGGATTCATGTTCAAGTGGTTCGTCCTCATCATCTGCGCAGTCTCAATTCCTTTTTCCTTGTATAGCTGCTATCGCATCATCGAGAGGGTTGCTCACAATCCCAAGTCGATCACCACCACAACGTTGCATCGTCAGCACACGCTCTCTAACCCGAAAGGACAGCGCCCTTAATGGCTAGTCAGATAGTACCGCTCACCGACGCCGCGTACACCCAGAAGCAGGCCGTGCTCACGGATACCATCGCGAACGAAGTTTACGCCGCGCACTACAACGAACGGAAGACGGGTCGGATCATTATCGGTGGCCTCACTGTCCTGCTACTTGGATCATTCGCTTCCATGATCGCACTCGCACACAAGCCGACGATCAATCGCTACATCCGCATTGACGAGATGGGCAAGGCGCAAGCCATCCAGTACAGCGATCTGAACTATTCCCCACGCGAAGGCGAGGTGCGGACCTACCTCACGGATTGGGCGAACTACCGCTACACATTGAACCGTGAGACGGTGGCGAAGAAATATCCGCTCAACTACTACTTTCTTTCCACGACGCTTGGCACGCAGCTGATGAGTGAGGACAACGCGAACCACACCATCTCGCAGGTCGCATCGGGACAGGTCGAGCAGAGTGACGTGGATGTGCGCAACGTCACTATCACTTCCATGTCCACCGAACAGGTTCAGGGCGCACCTCTGGCGAAGGGAACCGCGCTGGTGAACATCGACAGGCTGTACTCCGTTCGTAACTCCAGAGAGCCGCGCACAGAACACTGGATGCTCTCAGTGACGTACTACCTGAATCCCAAACAGGTATCCGACCAGGCTAGAGTCTTTCCGCAGTTCGAGACGATCAACCCGCTTGGTCTTACCATCACCGAGTTCCACGAGAACCGCCTTGGCGTCGATGCCACCGTAACCAACACTGGGCTCCCGACACCGCAAAGGGCGACGGCCACACCCATTGCGCGGTCCAGTCCATTCCTTCCCGATCCGAAGCCAGGAGTTGCGCAGTGAGCTACGACCTCATTCTTCCGTTCTTTCCAAAAGAGCTTCGGCCACTCCTGCTCGACCCGTCTATCTCTGACGTAATGATCAACGGCACCAGCGGAGTGTACGCAGAACGCTCCGGTGTGATTGAGCGTGTGTCTCTATCTGAGGCGTACAGCAACGAACGTCTGACCGCAGCCATCCAGCAGGTTGCCCGTGTGCTTGGACAGGACCTCACCTCACAGAACCCCATCCTGAATACACGACTGCCCGATGGTTCGCGTGTTGCGGTAGTAGGACCGCCTGCGTCGATCGGAGGGCCGACGCTCACGATTCGTAAGTTCAACAAGTGGTACACGAGCGATGAGCTGGTAAAGAGCGGCAGTCTTCCGAGAGAGGTGTGTGACCTCGTGGTGTCTCTCATAGGACAGCGCAAGAACGGGATGATCGCAGGCGGAACCGGCTCAGGGAAGACCACGCTGATGAAAGCGTTACTAGATCACATTCCCATGAGCGAACGGTTGTGCGTCATCGAGCAGCCAGCCGAGTTGCAGATCTTGCAGCCCAACACCATTCGTTGGGAAGCAGTCGATAGGATTCCAGGGCAGGTCGCCATCACGCCGAGTGAGCTGCTGGCGGCTGCTCTCCGTCACAGGCCCGACCGCATCATTATGGGGGAGATACGCAACGAGGCGGGCTATGACTTGCTCCAGGCGATGAACACCGGCCACGGTGGAACGCTGTCCACGATCCACGCCAGCAGTGCAGTCGATGCGTTGAACCGTCTCGCCAATCTGGCGTTGAGTGCCAGGGCCAACCTAAATCACGCTTTCATGCGCAGTGAAACGGCAAAGGCGATCGACTTTGCCCTGTACTGCGAACGTGCGGCGGACGGTCGTCGTCAGGTGAGAGAAGTTGTACTGGTGAAGGGCTACGACTATCGTTCCGAGCAGTTCCAGGTCGAGACAGTCTTTACCGTCAATCAACCAAAGATGGTGCGCGAGCTTACCGTCATCGGTGCATCGGTTGATACACCCAAAACGCATTTCGCATAACCAGAAGAGAGGAAAGACATCATGGCGCTATTCACAGTAAAGACTTCCAAGAAGGTTGAAACCAACATGAGACTTGAAGAGTCAACCGCGAAAATGCTCGGCCGGTACGCCCACTTCCACAAAGGAAGTGCAGACGATGTGGTGAATGAATCGCTCGAGTACATATTCAAGCACGACAAGGGTTTTCAGCAACACCTCACTGCTCATCCGACGCAAGAAGTTGAATCGTCCGTGCGGGTGAAGAGGGCTCCCGGCGCTTCCAAGGCTGCGAAGACCGCCGCTAACGGCAGCGGTTCTACATCGTCGCCAGCAACAGCGACGACAAAGTAAGCGCATCGAGCGCCCACTTTGTCGTAAACGGCAACAGCAAAGCAGCAACAAGCGCTACAAAGTAAGCCCATCGAGCGCTGACTTTGTAGTGAAGGGCAACAGCAAGAGCAGCAACAACCGCAACAACAAGTGCGCATGCGCATTGCGCATGAAAAGGATGACACTTCACCCCTTCCAGGGTGTCGTGAAACGCGGACAAGGTGGCTTGTTGGCTACCTTGTTTAGAAACCTATACATAGCCAAATCAGGTGGCTAACAGGCCACCAAGCCGGAGACCCAAATGCAAAGCGACGTAGCCCAGGAAAGCGTACCCATCGCGGATCGTCTTAGCCGTGCACAGGGCAGGAAAGCGCGTCGGCATAGTGCCACTGCGAAAGTGACCCGTGACGAACACGAGCAGCTTGAGAAGGCGGCGAAGTTGGAGGGCAAAGCCCTCAGTGAGTGGTGCCGGGAGACGTTGCTTGCAGCCGTCCGAGGTGAGGTTGTCACGTCCACCTTCACCGAGGTTGTGGCGATTCGTCAGCTTCTCAATTTCGCTCTGGAGCCGATCGCATGCGGCGAGTCGGTCACGCGCGAGAAGTTCCAGACGCAGCTCCAGACGATCCGCACGACCAAACACAAAGCAGCGGCAGAGGTGATGCAGCAGTACGCCGCGACGGAGAGTGCCCGATGACTACCAAACAAACATGGGGCCGGAAGGAAACTATCGTCTGGCCGCCGCACGCTCCAGTCTTCACCTTTACAGGCGTCGGGATCAGCATCGTTCTGACGCTGGCACTGTGCTGGCTGTACCTCCGCTTTTGGCAGACGCCGATGCAGCAGACCTACACCGTGACGTATGCGCAGTCGAGCATCGGGGCGGCGTTCAAGGAGGAGGGCAAGTACCAGCTCGTTTATGTTGCCGGAGGGAAGACCGCGCCGCGTCTCGCGGTGCCCCTGGATTTTGTGGACGGCGAGACGGTTCTGCCGAACGGCAAGAAGGTTCCCGTCCAGCTTTCCGAGGCGTCCTTGCGCCAGGGACGCACGTTCTTCTTTACGGGCGCGCCGAAGGAGTACAACGATGCTGCTCTGAGCGGATGGCTGCGGCAGTTGTACTTCAAGCAAAGTCTCCCCGCGCTCTACCAGTCACCGCTCTACACCGGAATCGCGTTGCTGTGCATCGCGTTGCCGTTTCTCGCTTTCGCCGACGTGAAGCGATTCAAGGGATTGAAGTACGGCCGTCGTCTGAAAGGGCCGGTGATGCTAACCCCGGACAAGTTCAACCAGGCGCTTCAGTCGGACGGCCTCTCCATTCGCACGTCGCAGAAACAACTCCTCTCCCGCAAGCCAACGTCACTTCGTCTGCCCCGCAGCGTGGAGCCGAAGCACATCCAGATCATGGGCGACACCGGTAGTGGGAAGACGACGTTGCTGATGCAGTTCCTTCAGCAAATCGCCGACCGGGGCGAGATCGCCATCGTCTATGACACGGCGGGCGAGTTCACGGAGCGGTTCTTTAAGAAAGACCGGAAGGATTGGATTCTAAATCCCCTGGACGAGCGCGGCCCCTACTGGACACCATCGAGCGAGTTGCAGAACCCCGCCGAGGCGCGGACCATCGCCACGTCCATGTACCAGCCGCGCGACGACAAGCGGGGCGAGTTCTTTACCGACACGCCTCAGAAAATCTTTGCCCATCTCCTGAAGTACCGCCCTTCGCCGGAGCAGTTAGTGGAGTGGATGTCGAACGAGGATGAGATCGACCGCCGCCTCAAAGGAACGGAGCTGGCCAACTTCGCTCCCAAGAATGCGCCCCAGCAGCGCAGCGGCGTTCTCGGTTCTCTGGGGCTGGTGGCCGACAGCCTTCGCTTGTTGCCAACCAAGGAAGAGGCCGGAGGGCGGGAGTGGAGCGCGACGGAATGGGCCGAGAAGCGGGAGGGATGGATTTTTCTGACGTCCACCAAGGCCACGCGGGAGGCGCTTCGCCCGTTGCAGTCGCTTTGGATCGATCTGCTGGTGCTTCGCCTTTTGACCAAGCCAAAGGCGGGGCAGAAGAAGGTTTGGCTGGTGATCGACGAGCTGGCCAGCCTGCAACGCCTTCCCCAGTTCCATACCGCGCTTACCGAGGGGCGCAAGAGCGACAATCCCATCGTCTTCGCGTACCAGGGCAAGGCCCAGCTCGAAACCGTGTACGGGCATCTTGCCGAGGTAATGCTTTCCATGCCCAGCACGAAGTTCATCCTTCGCACCGGCGAACCGAACGCGGCGAAGTGGGCGGCAGAGTTAATCGGCGAGGTCGAGATCGAGCGTGTCCGGGAGACCGTCGCGGATGGCAAGCGCCAGGGCAAGAGCTTCACCCTTGACCGGCAGATCGAACCGCTGGTGATGAAGTCCGAGATCGAGGGCTTGCCCGACCTTCACACCTTCGTGAAGATCAACAACTATGTTTCCCGCTTCGCCTTCCCGCACATGACATTGCCCGTCATCGCGAACGCGCTTGAACCGCGAGCCATCCCCGAAAGCAAGATGTGGTTCAACCCGCTTGCGCCCGTCGATGCTTCGGCTGCTGCGCAACCGGACACCCAGGCAGCAAAGAAAGAGGAAGGGCAGAGCGACTCACAGGAATCCCCCACGCCCTCCGGCTCACTCGCACTCCTAAAGGAAGGGCCGAACAAATGGCTGCGCGATCCGGACGAAAAGCCAAAGCCTTCCAGCGGGGGTGCGCCGCTGAAAGAAGGCGAGGCCCTTGTGTTGAAGCCGGAGCTTCCCAAGGTCATCTTCATCGTTCCCAAAGAAGAACCCCCGACCATCTCCCACAACCTGTAGGTAGCCATGCTCACCATCTCGAAAGCCATCAGCTCCGCACAGGCCCAGACTTACCATAAGCTGGAATACACCAGCGATGCGCAGAGCTACTACAAGCAAGACGACACCGTGAAGGGGGAGTGGCAAGGCAAACTTGCCGCTTCCCTGGGACTGTCCGGTGAAGTCGCGCCCTTGGAGTTCTCCCGTCTGACCGAGGGCAAGCATCCTCAGACGGAAGAACAGATGGTGCGGCATCGGGAAGGCCAGGAGTACGCCAACGCGGACGGGTCTGTGACCAAGCCGGTCGAGCACCGGGCCGGGTGGGACGCTACCTTTTCAGCTCCCAAGTCCGTCTCGCTCACTGCCCTGGTAGGCGGTGACGAGCGGGTGACAGCGGCGCACCGTGCCGCCGTTACCACCGCGCTAGAAGAGCTGGAGAAGTACACCCATGCGCGAATAGGCGGCATCAACCCCGCCGAGCAGACCGGAAAGTTCATCGCCGCGACGTTCGAGCATGACACCGCCCGGCCTGTGAAGGGCTACGCCGCTCCCCAGCTCCACACCCACGCAGTCATCTTCAACGTGACCGAGCGGGAGGATGGTTCCACCCGCGCTCTCCAGCCGCAGAGCCTGTTCGAGTCGCAGAACTACGCGACCGCCGTGTACCAATCGGCTCTCACCCACCAGCTCCGCGAGCTGGGCTATGAGATTGAGCCGGGACAGAGCGGTGCACCGGAGATCAAAGGCTACTCGCAAGCGTACCTTGACGCATCCAGCCCGCGTTCTCAGCAGATCAAGGAACAGATGGAGCGTGCCGGGTTCCAGGGACCGGAGGCCGCACAGATTGCGGCCCACTCCACCCGCGATCGCAAACTGACTCTCACCAGCGGCGAGGTGCTGGCCGCGCACAAGGAGACGGCCGCGGAGTTCGGCGACCAGCCGCGGCAGATCATCGCCGCAGCGCAGGAACGAGCCTTGACCCAAACGCAACCCGGACTCCACACCGACGCTCGCGCCGTCGTAGCTTTTTCCAAGGAGAAGGTTTTCGAGCGCGAGGCCGTGGCCGATGAGCGGATCATCATGCGCGAGGCGCTACGCCGAGGCATGGGGGAGGTCAGCTTTCCCGAGATCCAGGAGGAGTTCAGGAGACGAAGGGAAGAAGGCGAGTTTCGCTCCGTGCAGGGTCAGAAGCATAGTTCCGGTCGTAGCTTCACGACACCCGAGACGCTGGCTGCCGAGAGAGCGAACATCCGGCAGGTTATGGATGGGCAGGGCGCGGCCACTCCCATGCTGTCCGACGCCGCCGCAGGGCGGCAGGCGACGTCCCGCGATTTTCTAAACGACAAGCAGCAGACGGCCATCCGGGAGGTGCTTACCTCTACCGACCGCGTGCATGGTTTCCAGGGCTTAGCCGGAACCGGCAAAACGACCACGCTTGCCGCCATCCGCGAAGGTGCGGAGAAAGGCGGCTATACCGTCGAGGGCTTCGCCCCGAGCTCGAAAGCTGCCGGTCAGCTCCGCGAGTCCGGGATCGAGGCGACCACGCTTCAGAGTTTCCTTGCTCGCAAGGCAAAGCCCAACGAGCCTGCCAGCAAACATCTCTACATGCTGGACGAATCCAGCCTTGCCAGCACCAGGCAGATGCGGGCCTTCCTCGAAAAGATTGGACCCGAGGACCGGGTGCTGGTGATTGGTGACACTCGCCAACATCAGGGAGTAGATGCAGGCCGACCGTTCCAGCAGATGCAGGAAGCCGGGATGCAGACTTCTAGGCTGGACACGATCATGCGCCAGAAAGACCCGGAGCTGCTACGCGCCGTGCAGCACCTAGCCGCCAACGAGACGGAGAAGGGCATTGCGCTGCTTGCCGGCCAGGGCCGCGTCACTCAGCTTGCCGGAGCACCCGAGCGCATCGCCGCCATCGCGAAAGATTACGCCGCGAAGCCGGAAAACACCATCATCGTTTCGCCCGACAATAAAAGCCGCCAGCAGATCAATGAAGCCGTGCGTGCTGAGCTGTTGAAAGCCGGAACGCTGGCCGACGACGGCCGGCAACTCCTCACCCTGTCCCACCGTTCCGATATGACCGGCCCCGACCGCACCTGGGCAGCGATGTACAAACCGGGCGACGTGGTTAAGTATGAGCGCGGCAGCAAAGCCGAGGGCATCGAGCGCGGGAGCTCCGCCGTGGTGCGGTCGAGCGATGGCGCAACAAACCGCCTGACGGTCGAAATGGGCGACGGCTCCACTGTCGCCTACGATCCCAAGCGGGTCTATGGCGTGAACGTCTTCCGCGAGACCAGCCGAGAGTTTGCCACCGGCGACCGGCTGCAATTCTCCGCTCTCAATAAAGAACTAGGCATTTCGAACCGCGACATGGGGACCATTACAAAGATGGAGCCGGACCGCCTCACCGTCCTCATGGACGGCAAGGAGCAGCGCTCCGTAGCTTCAACCCCACCGAGTTCCGGCAGTACGACCACGGCTACGCCGTCACGTCACACAGCGCACAGGGACTCACCACAGGCCGCGTCATCGCCAATATCGACACCGATTCCAGTCGCAGCCTTATCAATACCCGGCTGGCCTATGTCGCCATCTCCCGCGCATCCGACGATGCGAGGATTTACACCAACAATGCCGAGACGTTGGGCCAGCGGCTCAGTACCGACGTGACCAAAACCGCCGCTCTGGACTTCACACCGAGGACGGAACAGCCCGACGCGCAGCAGCTTTCCAAGGTTCCAAGAGCAGTCGTTGTCCACGAGTACAACAACCAGGACTCGCGGCTCGCCGCCGTCTCTACCGACTATGCCGGCCGCACCGAGCGCAGCGTGATCTTCGCTCCCGATCGAGCGGAGCGTGAAGAACTGACGCGGCTCGTCCGCGCCGACCTCTACGCACAGGGAAAATTGGGCCGGGATGCCCAAGCCGTCTCCGTCCTGGTCGAAAAGGAGTCCGGCAGCCGCATGAGAGCGGAGAGCTATCAGCCAGGAGACAAGATCCATTTCAAAACCGGAAGCCCACAAATCGAGAACATTCCACACGATAGCGAAGCTACCGTGCTTTCCACGACTGCCAAATGGAACCTCATCACCGTCCGGATCGACAACACCCAGGATGCCGTGACCTACAACCCCGCGCACCTCCGCACCCAAACCCGCGAGAGCCGGTTGTTCCACGAGGAAGCGCGCGAAGTCGCGGAAGGCGAACGCATCCGCTTCACCCGCTATGACAAGGAGTTGGGCGTTCGTTCCGGCGACCTTGGAACCGTTACCCGGATCGGCCAGGACAAGTCCATGACCGTACAACTCGACTCCGGAAAGACCGCCGAGGTCTCCCCCGAAAAGACCAGGCATGTCGATTACGGCTACGCCGTCGACAGCCTCAAAGCAAACCGTGCCGAGCGCGTCATCGCAACCGGCGACGGCCTCATCCAGCAGGTTCTCCAAGGCGCTTCCCCAAAAGCAGACCTCACCCTATACACCGGGACGCCCGCACCGGCACCCGCACAGGAGTTCAGCGCCGCCAAAGAACTGACTTCCCCCGCAATCGCTCAGCCAATCCAACAACATGACTTCGGCATCGGCTTCTAGCCTTTACCAGAACCACTCCTTAAACAGAGAGGACCCACGCTATGCAAGAACTGGACTATCCGCCTGCTGCCACGCCACGTCTGAAACCTCAATTCATTGTCCTCATCGCAGCCTTTGTCCTCATCGCTGCCCTGTGTCTCTTCGATGTATTCATTTCATTTCATCCCGGCCATCCAAGCCACACGCACACTTTATCCCCGCTGCAACAGCAGCAGATAGCATCGCAGCTGGCGACAACCCAATCCCCAGCGGATCCGGCGGATACTTGGGTGGAGTCACGCGACGGCGACGGCACTTTGGATGTCGAAGACGTAAACGGCCCCGCCACCATCTATTTCGACCGGCAGAGCCACACCCGCCTCCTCTGCATCGACAACACCGGCTGTTACCATCTGCGCGGACACCACAAAGGCAGCAAGTAAGCCCCATGGCTTCTGTTGTTTCATTCGATAGATTCACCCGCCGTCGAGGGCATGGGAGTCACGCGCGTTCTGATCGTAGATGATGACGAAGTGGTTCGCTTCAGTCTTTGCAAAATTCTCGAAAGACACGGCTTTGAGGTTACGTGTGCGCCTGATGTGACCACAGCGCTGAAAAAGCCCAGTTGCTTGGGCGCAAGCTAGTCACTCACTCGCGAACAGTCTCGCCACGCTGGGCGAGCTGTTTGCGAATAAAGACACTCTTGAAGAAGCAGTGATTATCTATCGTGATGTCTTGGCTCAGACAAGCCACGGAAAGGTGCCCAGACAGTGCGCTGCTTCCCAGGCCAGCTTAGCTAACGGGCTAAGGCTTTTGGGAAGTGCAAATCGCAGTACGGAGACTCTTGAGGACGCCGTTCAGCTTTGCAGGAATGTGCTGCTCACTAGAAAGATTGAAGATGATCCTCTCGCGTGGGCGGCGTCGATGGTCAATCTCTCGACAGCTTTAGCGGAGCTCTCGCTGCGTACTGGCGACGCTCTGCACTTGCAAGAGGCGTGGACGGCCCTAGAACAAGGGTGGAAAGTCTCTCAGGAGAAAGGCGGAATTCCGGACCTTGAGCGCTGGCCTGCCCATGCTCTCCTCAGCGATGAGCAGCTTCGGGAATACGGCAGGATCGCAGACCGAAACGCCAAAGAGAATGTTAGAGGGTGGATGTTTGACATCACCCTTTCTGTCCTTCAGCATTTCCTTGGTGAAAACTGGATCAAGAGACATCTGTATTCGGCCGGTCCACTGAAGCCGCCTCCAGTCGGCATAGATCCGATCGAACATTTTCATGTTGGATTAGAAGGTCATCGCCTTGCCGAGATGCTCTTCAATCTCCAGCACGAGGAAGGATTCGAAGACGTGCGGCGACGACTCATTGAGGGCAACATTGAAGCCGTTATGAGCGAACTGCAGGCGGCCAGGTTTCTCAAAATGCATGGAGAACACTTTCGCTTCGTCAAGCCGACCGGCCATAAGGGCTCCGACTACGACATGGAGATCCTCAAACCAGACGTCATTATCTACTGCGAAGTGAAAGCAAAACTTGATGGATCTGTTGCTACGGAGGAAAGTATTTACAACTCCCTCAAGCAGGGCCGGGGCCAATTGCCCGAGCAAGCTCCAGGCCTGCTGCTGGTCTGCGTACCAGGTAGTGCGAACATCGCCGACCTGCTCGCAGCTCGACAAGCGTTTGAGATAGCGTCGCAACGGCTGTTTCGGCAGACGTCACGAATAATTGGAACTGTACTTCTTACCCATCATTTCGCTTACGACGCCTGACGGGGTCTCTCAGGATACCTTCTTATCTACGGGTATGCCTGCAGATCCCAGCCAATTCGGTATTTCGGCGCTTAACGCTGACGAAGCGGCTCAACACTGGTGTTATGGCGGGATCACGGCCGAAGCCGGCGTTGAACGGCATGCTGCAATCACTGCTCGAAGAACGTTTCGGCCTCAAGGCGCACCGCACGCCGAAGTCCGGCAGAGGCTTCGCACTGATCGTGGCCAGGGACGGCCCCAGACTGACCCCCGACTTCGCCGCCTTCTTCCTCGCCCGCACAGCCGCTCACCAAGGAAGACAGTAAGGCGCAAGCGACTAGGAATCTGGAGGCAATGATGAAGAGCATGAGAGAACGCCGCGAACGCAGCGGAAATCCCGGCTCAATGCACTTTGAAACCTGGCCCTCGGTCACGACCGAGGAACTGGCGGCGCATTTGGTTCGTTACGCCGGAGCCCCAGTGATCGATGCAACAGGCCTGACCGGCAAATATTTGGTGACTATAGAGGTCTCACATAACGACGACGAACCCGGCAATACCATCTTCGACGCTGTAGAAAGGCTCGGCCTGAAGTTGGAGCCGCGTAGGGTGACAATCGAAGCCGTATTAGTCGATCAAGTCTCCAGGTCGCCCACCCCTAATTGACAACATGGTGGAGCGTTAGCGGTTCCCGCAAACTCCTCCTTTTCGGCAATCATCTTCCGGAAGCTGTGGCTTGTACTCACTGAATGATGGTCCGCCGAACGGTGGCCGTTCTCGCTTCACGCGCACGACAGCGGCTCTGGCTCGATGAAACAAGATCTTCCGAGGTCGCACTGGGACGAATCCACCTAGATGACCCGGCAATTCGCTGCTTCTTTGATTAATGCAGGCTAGTATGCTGCTCCTATGCTGAACCAGCAAGAAATGATCCAAAGCCTCCGGGCTGAAATAGCGAAGCTGCAACGAGTGATCGACCTGCTGCTTGACGAGCCGAGTGTCGCGGAGCAGGTCCGCCGTCCTGGCCTTCCGAAAGGATCGGGTACTCGAGCCACCAGCGTTAACCCGGAAGAGTTCGCCCCGAAGAAGCGCTCCATGTCCGCGGAGGGCAAGGCGCGGATTGCGGACGCCCAGAAGAAACGTTGGGCTGCGCAGAAGGGCCTTGCTCCTGGCCGCCCCAAACGGAATGAGGCTACAGCGACGAAGCGGACCAGCAAGGTGGTGCCACCGAAGTCGGCTGGTAAAGCAAGGCCCGCAACAGCGAAGAAGAGTTCAGGTGTAGGCAAGAGGACCGGCTCGACTCAAGCCAAAGCTCAGAGTGCTTCGACAAAGGGCACGCCCGTCGTGGCGAAAAAGAGCCCAGTGAAGAAGGGCGCGGCCAAAGGGGCCAGCAAAGTGGCGACCAAGCGTCCAGCTAAACAGGCCGCTGCGGCTGCACCTGAGGCGCAGACCGCCGCATAGCACCTCGGGTTTCTCAAAGATCATGTTTCAAGGAGGTCCATTGGCGACCAAGAAGACAGCAGTGAAGAAAACGACAGCTCCGGCGAAGAAGACCGTGGCAGAGAAACCAGCAACCAAGCCAGCCGCTTCGGCCAAGGCACCGGTCGCGAAGATGACCAAGACCGCCGTGATCCGCTACATGGCCGAGCAGATGCAGGTGGCACCCAAGCAGATCGGGACCTTCTTCGACCTGCTCATCGAGACTGCGACAACGCAGACTCGCAAGACGGGCGAGTTCACGGTGCCGGGTCTGGGCAAACTCGTCAAGGCGGAGCGGAAGGCGCGCATGGGACGGAACCCGGCCACAGGCGAGGCCATCAAGATTGGGGCCAAGACCACGGTGAAGTTCCGGCTGGCCAAGGGCGCCAAGGATGCAATCGTACCGCCCGGCAAGTAGTCAGATGCAGCGTAAACCTTTGAACTCCGAATGACTTACGTTGCGTCCGATAAGCGGGATTCCGTCTCTTTGCACTGTAAGCGCTATTTAGAAATGGCTCTGGCGCACATTTGGTGAAGCTGCCAGTTTGATAGGAGCCGGAGTAAGCTGCTGTTGATTCGAAGAGGCTTACAGGCTCGCTCAACTGAGCAGTTGGCGATCAAAGCTGAAGCTCGTGCACTTTGCATAAAGTCTGGCCTGTTTTCACCAAATGTGCGCCAAAACTGTTTTCGCTTTGCTCCAACACTTTGACAGGTGCGAGCAGTAGTCCGTGTTCTGCTCTCGCAGAAGGTAATACTTCTGGTGACTACTTCAGACCTTCCGTAACTCGCGATAATGGGGGGATGACAGCGACGCAGCATCTTACAACCGTTCTCGTGATTGGCAGCCTGCTTACCTGGTCCGTCGGGTGCCGAACGAAAGCGGTCGATGACACCGGGAATCAAAGTAGCCCACAGCGGACACAGGCACTTTCAACGCCAACCGAAGTCTTCCATCTCCGTTCGGAGTGCGCGTCTCTGACAAACGCAGTTTAACGAGACAAGCAAGACATGCTGGAGCCGACCCGTGACGTCAAAGATTACGCATGGTGGCATCAGATTTCGCAGCAATCTCACTATCATCCTGGGACAAACCGCTGCCTTGCAGAGATCACGATCCAAACGGTAGATCGCGCAAACAGCGGTTATGAAGCGTGGGGTATAGATCTTTATGATGGTCAAACGAAAGAGATGCTGGCTATGACGAGGCATCAGATCTCGGCAGGAGCTTTTCCGAAAGAGCAGGATACAGGCCACCTAGTCAGCCTCAGCGAGGTGCCTTCGCAGTATGAGGACAACTTCCATGGTGCATCCGAGTACATCCGGCATTCCATGCAGAGTGAGCATTCTGTTCACTAAAGCAGTCGTGACATCTGTTCCATTACAGCGCGTGACCGGCAACACGGTCGAGCTGGCCCATGTGGATCAGGGCTATAGCGGACCAAACGCCGCCGCAGCGGCACAACAGCACGGCATCCGCCTCGAAGTGATCCGAATACCCCACGGCAAAACGCGGCCTCGTGTTGCTGCCCCGATGCTGGGTGGTCGAACGAAGCTTCGCCTGGGCCGCACGCTTTCCGAAGATTCGCCAGGGACTACGAACGGCTCCCCAATACCCTCAAAGAAATCCACTTCCTAGTCTTCGCCATCCTCATGGCAACCAAACTTATTAAGCTCGCGACTTCATAACACCCTCTAGATGCTTTTACAATCTAGCTGTGACGCGCAATCCACTTCGTATTCAGGATCCAAGGACATGCGTCAAGCCAAGCGATGCGGGGCTTACGCTGGTCGAGCTCATCATCGTCGTGACAATCCTCGGCGTCTTGGCGACCGCCTCTGTGCCCGTAGTGAGATTTCAGGTAAAGCGGACGAAAGAACGTGAGTTGCGTGCGGACCTCTGGGCTATGCGCAAAGCCATCGACGACTACAAGGACAAGGCGGATCTCGGCGGCATCCAGGTCAAAGCCGAATCGCAAGGCTATCCGCCCGACCTCGATACCCTTGTGACTGGCGTCGACATCCAGGACAAGCATGTGCGCTTTTTGCGATCTGTCCCGATCGATCCGATGACTCGCTCGAAAGACTGGGGACTACGGTCTAACCAGGATGAGCCAGATTCGGACAGCTTTGGTGGACAGAACGTCTTCGACGTGCACTCCAAAAGCACAGGAACGGCGCTCGACGGTTCGAAATACGACACTTGGTAGTCCCCATGTCAGTCTTCCCAATACAGTTGTTGCCCTAAGAACGAACCACCACTTCCCGCAACTCCCATTTGGAGGTGCTGCGTCACCCCTCAACCCGGTGCGAAGCAGCGTGCTCTTTGCTTCGGCAGCACGGCTCTCTAGGGACGACTCCGAACGCAGCAAGGCCGCCTCCAAAGAGACGGCCTGCCTGTGTTTGCGTTATGCCGGTTGATCGAACCAGCGCCGGTTGGTAGCCGTTTGAATCAAGTCACTGATTCGTAGCTCCCGCTCTTTACTGCTCCGTTCCTTGCAACTGAAGGACTGAAGGCATAGAGGATGTGGATGAAAACACCTCCTCCTTCAGGGCCGATGTACTTCTTCAGGTCGATCCTCTCCGCCGGTACCTTACACCTCTTGCACAGTTCATCGATCAATTCAACCGCGTCATCCCCATCTATGCCGGGCTGATAGAAGGTCTTCTCCGGCATTATGCTGCTCTCCGGCCTACCGATCTTCTTGGCGACCAACGCGATCACTTCCTGTTCCGTCGTCATCTTCTCATCTTCCCGGCTCCTACCAAGAGTGCTCCCCGTTATCTGCTACGCAGTTCAGGTATTTGTTTGCGCTATATAGCAGCGTGGCTCCGCCAAGGTTAGGCACCATCGTCCTACGACTCCGCCTAGAACATGGGGTAGACCCAACATTGCTGTCACCAGGGGCAATCTGTCATCCCGACATCTGCTCATAGCCGAGAGTGAGTTGGGCTCCGACCGATTGTGGTCCGAATCGAGGCGGATCGAGG